>Ga0209254_10000736_pt1 | contig 28119 bp, 30 predicted proteins | sample FrelakmetDIP11DI_FD_187148 | JGI IMG/M metagenome (GOLD analysis project Ga0209254, IMG submission 187148) | Freshwater lake sediment microbial communities from the University of Notre Dame, USA, for methane emissions studies - DIP11 DI (SPAdes)... | ecosystem: Environmental > Aquatic >... | reverse complement strand
AAGCTCCCGATACCGCGACCGTGACGGTATCGACCTTTCCCGTCGCGGTTGGTCAACACGCCGGGTCGCACGATCACCCACTCCACACCGCTCCTGGCGATCAACCTCTCCTGCCGCGTCTTGTCCCAGAAGTAGAAGGGCAGGATCAGTGGGATGACGAAGAATGTGTAGGACAGACCCATCCGCCCGGCACTGTCGCCGAGGCCGAGGGAGGTCTCGCAGACCAGGCGGCGGACGCCGTGAGTCTCCATGGCGCCGAGGATGTTCCGGGTGCCCTCGGAGAGGATGCGGGTCGGATAGAAGAAGCGCTTGTGGCCGAGGGCGCACAGCACCGCGTCCTGACCGCGCACGGCCTCCGCGACCGAGCCCGCGTCCAGCACGTCGCCTTGAATCACCCTCAGCTTGGGATGGTCGACCTGAAGCCGTGATGGATCCCGCACCAGCGCCGTCACCGCGTAGCCACGCCCCAGCGCCTGGATGACGAGCTGCCGGCCGGTGCCGCCGGTCGCTCCGATGATCACGACCCGCGACGGACCCTGACGAGACTCTGCCCCCTCGGCTGGCAACCGCGAACGGATCCCCGCTCGCGCCAGCGCGGCGCTGAGGACGAGGGCATACGCCATGAAGAGCAGGAGGACAACCATCGTCCGATTCTCTCATCCCTCCGGCATGACGGGTGCGCGGCACGGTCGGCCGCGCACCTGTCTGACGATCCTCGGAGGGGCCCGACCCGGCGGATCGTGTCGCAGGGACGGTACGTCACCAGCCGCTCCCGTTCCTGACGGAGCATCTCCTGCCGGTCGTCCCGTCGATGGCTCAGGTCGCCTCGAGCTGCTGGCCACGCCGGATCGACTGGATCACCTCGTCGAGCTGCTGGAGAAAGCGCGAGCGGTCGCGCTTGGAGATCGGCGGAGGTCCGCCCGTCATCTCTCCGGCGCCACGGATGCCCGCCAGCAGGTCCCGAGTCGCCACGGCCTGGCCGATGTTGTCGTCGGTGAACGGCCTTCCGGTTGGACCGACGACGCGCGCGCCCGCCTTGAGGCAGCGGCTCGCGAGCGGAACGTCGGCGGTGACCACGACGTCGGCGGGACGCACGTGCTCGACGATCCAGTCATCGGCCGCATCGAATCCGTCCTCGACGACCTCGAGCGCGAGCCCTCGTTCGTTTGGGATGCGCATCCACGAGTTGGCCACCAGGGTGACCCCGAGGCCATACCGGCGTGCGACGCGGTACACCTCCTGCTTGACCGGGCAGGCATCGGCATCAACATAGATGTGCAGCACGTGGGCATCCTCAGAGCTCAATCGAGGTGCTCGATGCCGTCGGGCAGACCGACCCAGGGGTGTTTCCTCGACTCGTAGACCGAGACGCGCGGCCGCGGAAACCCCGGGTCGGCGAAGGCGCCGAGCGTCACCGCGACCAGCTCGGGCTGGTCCTCGGCCTGGTAGTAGACGGTCGACCCGCAGGTCGGGCAGAAGTGGAAGCGGATCGCGTTGCCGCTGTCGGCGATCCGGCGGTAGGCGGTGCTCGCACCCGTGATCTCGACATCGGCCTTGCGGAACCTGGCCTGCGCCCCGAAGGCGCTGCCGGTGCGGCGCTGGCACTCGAGGCAGTGGCAGACCGAGATGCGTACAGGCTCGCCCCGAACGCTCACCGCGAGCTTGCCACAGCTGCACGCGGCATTTCGGACAGTCATCGCCGACAGACCTCCCTTCGCAGTCGAACGGCAGCCATTGTACGCAGCACGAGACGCGGCGTTCAGAGCGGGCTGAAGGACGGGGCGCCCGCGAGCTTCGACCGCCTCGCCGCTCGCCGTCGCACGATGGCGTGGCAGCCGCCCGCCCACTTCCCGCTCTACTGACCTCACCCGCTCTCGTCACGGCGTAGCTGAAGGCGAAGCCGGATCCGCACCCCCGCCCGACGGTGCGCTCGCGGACGGCGCCTCCTCCCGCCTCCGATCCTCTTCCCGGTTGCGACGTGGGCCCCCAGGCGCTACCCTGATGGCAACAACACCCTGACTCGCGCGGGTCCGCCGCGCACAGTGAGAGGGATGAGCCATGGCTGAGGAGCAGGTCGGAGTCGTCATTCATTTCTTCGGCAAGATCGGCGTCGCCGCAGTGCGCATCACCGCCGGCGAGATCAAGGTCGGAGACACCATCCACATCAAGGGCCACACCACCGATGTCACCCAGATCATCGACTCCATCCAGATGGAGCACGGGTCGGTGCCGAGCGCGCGAACCGGCGACGAGGTGGGGATCAAGGTGGCCGAGATCTTCCGCGAGCACGACGCGGTCTACAAGATCGTCGATTGATCAGCTGTACCCAAGCCTCCCGGTTCGACGAGTGGGCGCCGGTGAACGGCCACGTCGGTGCCCGGACCCCCACTCCGGTTGCCTCGATGGAACTGCTCCGGCTCGGTGCTCGACAACCTGGACGGACCCGACCACCGTGCTCCCGCAGTGACTGTGAGGCCGCGCTGTCCTCGGCGGCCCTGGCCGAACTCACCGTCGGCAGCGATACGTGGCCGTGTCCGAGGGGGTCGCATGCACCGTGCTAGCCGGGCAGGAGAGGGGGTCGGACGGACTTACGGCCACTCGCTGGCGAGGGGGAGTCACCGAGCCTGTAGGGCTCGAGTAACGTCATCCCGAGGAGCGCAGCGACGAGGGATCTCCTGAGAGAACGAGGGCCGCTGTCAACCCATCGCTCTTCCGGAGGCCTCGGGGGATCCCTCGACTCGCTCGCGTTGCTCGCTCGCTCGGGATGACGCGAGGCGGGTTCGCACGTCCCCGGAGCCAAGGCCGACACTTTGGCACTTTCTGAACTCGAGGGATGGGAGCTCTCGCCAGCCCTCGCGTCTTACAGAGCCTGGTGGTCCACCAGCATGCGCGCGAGCTGAGGCAGCGACACGACCTGGATGTCATCTCCTATCGGATAGCTGTCGTCTCCCGGGTAGACCACGAACCGTCGCTCCGGAGCGAGGTCGGCACAGGCGGAATGAAAGCCCTTTTGCGGACGTGGCGCGAGGCTGCGTTTGACCTCGATCGCCCAGCTCCGGCCATCGGGGAAACTCAGCAACAGGTCAATCTCGGCTCCGCCGCTGGTGCGGTAGTAGAAGCCCTGCGTTCCCTCCGGGGCGACCGCAAGGAGCTGCTCGACGACAAACCCCTCCCAGCTCGCTCCCACAACCGGGTGGGAGAGCAGCACCTCCATGTCGCCGAGCACCAGCAGGGCATGGACCAGGCCGCTGTCGCGGACGTACACCTTTGGCGACTTCACCAGGCGCTTGCCCACGTTGGCCTGCCAGGACGGCAGCCGGCGAACCAGCAAGAGATCAACCAGCAGGTCGATGTACGACCCAGCGGTCTTGACGTCCACGCCGAGGTTGCGGGCGAGCTCGGCGACGTTGAGCACGCCACCCTGGCGGTGGGCGAGCATCGTCCAGAAGCGGCGCAGCGTCTCGGCTGCGATGCGCCTGCCGAACTGGGAGATGTCGCGTTCCAGGTAGGACCTGATGAAGTCCAGGCGCCAGCGCAGGCTGCGGGCGTCGCTCGAGGCCAGGAAGCTGTCCGGGAAACCGCCGCGGAGCCACAAGCGGTCGCGTTCCGAGGTCTCGACTCCGACCTCGATCACGTCAAAGGGATCAAGCTCGAGGTAGCTGACTCGTCCAGCGAGGGTCTCTCCCGACTGCTTGAGCAGGTCGAGGGACGCTGAACCCAGCAGCAGGTAGAGCCCGTTTTCCACCCCTTCGCGTCGGGCCCGGTCGATCAGTCCCCGCAGGACGGGGAAGAGGCCGGGCGCGCGATGGATCTCGTCGAGGATCACCAGCTTCCCAAGATGGTCGGCCAGATAGAGCTCCGGCTCGGCGAGCTTCGCGCGGTCCCGCTCCGACTCGAGATCCAGATAGAGGGCCCCCAGCTGTTCACCCAGGGTCAGGGCGAGCGTGGTCTTGCCGGCCTGGCGCGGTCCGAACAGGGCCACTGCCGGGACCTCTCCCAGCCGCAGCCGCGCAACGGGCAAGATCCGACGTTCAATCATCCATGCAATTATGGAGTCTTATTCCATGATTTGCAAGGATCAAATTCGAGCAGGCGACGCCAGCCGCCGCGGCGGCAATCCGGCATCCGGGCGCGGATCCGGCTTCGTCCTACGGACTGCGCCGTGACGAGAGCGGGCGAACCCATCGTGCGCGCCGTTTCGGGAGCGGGAACGGGAACGGGAGGGGGCGCTATCCCCCAGATCCCAGCCCCCAGATCCTGGAAGGGCGGGGAGGTCAGTACAGCGGGAAGCGCGAGGTGAGGGCGTGGACCTCGGCCTTGACCGCCTCGATCCCGGCGTTGAAGGCCGCCGTCTTGGCCGCGTCCTCGGTGTCCTCGTCGAGGCGCAGCACCCGGTCGATCAGCTCGGCGATCTGCACCATCTCGCCCGGGCCCATGCCGCGGGTGGTCACCGCCGGGGTGCCGATGCGCAGGCCCGAGGCGATGTAGGGCTTGCGGGTGTCGAAGGGCACCGTGTTCTTGTTGACCGTGATGTCGGCCAGGCCGAGCCAGCGCTCGGCCTTCTTGCCCGAGATGAAGTCGGGCCCCAGGTCGATCAGGAAGAGGTGGTTGTCGGTGCCGCCGGAGACGATCCGCCAGCCGCGCGCCGCGCACGCCTCGCACAGCACCCGCGCGTTCTCGACGATCCGCTTCTGGTAATCCTTCCACTCCGGCTGCAGCGCCTCGGCGAAGGCCACCGCCTTGGCCGCGATCACATGCATCAGCGGCCCGCCCTGGATGCCCGGGAAGACCGCCTTGTCGATCGCCTCCGCCCACTCGGCGGTGCACAGGATCATGCCACCGCGCGGCCCGCGCAGGGTCTTGTGGGTGGTGGTGGTGACGAACTGGCAGTGCGGCACCGGCGACGGGTGGAGGCCGGCCACCACCAAGCCGGCGATGTGGGCGATGTCGGCCATGATCAGCGCCCCCGCCTCGTCGGCGATCGCGCGCAGCCGCTCGAAATCGATGACCCTCGGGTAAGCCGACGCGCCGCACACGATGAGCTTCGGTCTGTGCTCCAGCGCGAGTGACCGCAGCCGCTCGTAGTCGATGGTCTCGGTCTCCCGGTGGACGCCGTACGGCACCACCTTGAACTCCTTGCCCGAGTAGTTGAGCGGGTGGCCGTGGGTGAGGTGGCCGCCGTGGGTGAGGTCCATGCCGAGCATGGTGTCGCCGGGGTGCATCACCGCCAGGTAGACCGACATGTTGGCCTGCGCGCCGGAGTGGGGCTGGACGTTGGCGTGGTCGGCCCCGAACAGCTGCTTGGCCCGCTTGATCGCCAGCTCCTCGCCGATGTCGACGAACTCGCAGCCGCCGTAGTAGCGCTTGCCGGGGTAGCCCTCGGCGTACTTGTTGGTCATCACCGAGCCCATGGCGGCGAGCACCGCCAGGGTGACGAAGTTCTCCGACGCGATCAGCTCGAGGCCCTCGTTCTGGCGAACCCGCTCGCTCTCGAGCGCGGCCGCCACCTCGGGGTCGGAAGCCAGGACGGCGCGGTGGTGAAGGTCGAAGAACTCACGCTTCAGGGTCTCGCTCATCTCTCCTCCTGACGGCCGGGCGGCGGCTCGATCAGGCCGACCCGGCGCTGGTGGCGGCCGCCCTCGAAGCTGGTCTTCAAGAACACCTCGACGATCTGCAGGGCGACGCCCGCGCCGACCACCCGGCCGCCCATGCAGAGCACGTTGGCGTCGTTGTGGCGGCGCGCCATCTCCGCGGTGTAGGCGTCGTGGCAGAGGGCGGCGCGGATGCCGGGATGGCGGTTGGCGGCCATGCTCATGCCGATGCCGGTGCCGCAGATCAGCACGCCGCGGTCGGCGCGGCCGGACAGGATCTCGCCCGCGAGGAGGTGGGCGTACTGCGGGTAGTCGACCGAGGCGTCGTCCGCTGGCCCGAGGTCGCGGAAGGCTGTGCCGCGCGCCTCGAGCAGGCGGACGATCTCGGCCTTGAGCGCGACGCCCGCGTGGTCCGATGCAAGGACGATCATCGGTCGCCTCCCGAGAAGGTCTGGCCCGGCTCCGGCTGCTCCAATGCCCGGTACTCCTCGAGCGCGAAGCGGTCGCTCATGCCGGCGATGTGGTCAGCGACCAGCCGCGCGAAACCGGGGGAAGCATGGTATCGGCTCGCCACCTCGCCGGCAACCGCCGCCATCGGCAGCTCGCGCAGGCAGGGGAAGCCGAGCTCGTCGCGGGCGCGCAGCAGCACGTAGCTGGGCAGGGTCAGCGGGTTCGTCCAGTACGCCCGGAAGAGGGCCGTGATGACCTTGCGCGCCCGCCAGTCCTGCCGGTTGACGCTGGCGTGGTTGATGATGAACCGGTAGATGAAGGCCTTGAGCTCGTCGAACAGCCCCTCGACCTCGCCGGAGAACCAGACCGTGGTCTGCGACACCTCGCGCGACCGCGCGACCCAGGCCTCGTGGTCGGTGATCCCGTGGCGGGAGCAGAACCGCTCGATGCGGGCGGCCGAGGTCGCAATCACGTCGCTGACGAGCAGCCGGATCACGCCCCGCACCAGCAGGTGCTGGCGCAGCCAGCGCCGGGGTTCGTCGCGCAGGGCGCCGCCGAGCTCCTCGATGACCCGCCGCGCCACCGCCAGCTCCTCGACCGAGCCGAGGGTCACCGTGGCGGCGCGCAGCCCGTCCTCGAGGTCGTGGGTCTGCTGCGCGATCTCGTCGCCGGCGGCCACCGCCTGGCCTTCGAGGTGGCACGGCCGGTCGAGGTGGAGGCCGGCGGCGTCCTCGAGCGGGAATGGGAAGCCGACCTTCCAGGCGGTGTGCTTGAGGATGCCCTCGCGCACCTGATCGGTGAGGTCGAGGCCCGCCCGCTCGTAGCGGCGTTCGAGCAGGTCGACGACGCGCAGCGACTGGTAGTTGTGCTTGAAGGCGCCGACCTCGGCGACGACCGCGGCCGGCAGCCACAGCTCCGGGCTCGAGCCGCGCAGGATCTCGTCGAGGACCTTCTCGCCGGTGTGGCCGAAGGCGGTGTGGCCGACGTCGTGGGCGAGCGCGATCGCCTCGACCAGATCCTCGTTGAAACCGAGCGAGCGAGCGATGGTGCGGCCGAGCTGGCCGACCTCCAGGGTGTGGGTGAGGCGGGTGCGGGCGTGATCGGCGACGTGCGGCACGAACACCTGGGTCTTGTGCTTGAGCCGGCGGAAGGCGCGCGCGTGGAGGATCCGGTCGCGGTCGCGCTGGAAGGCGAGCCGGTCGTCCGCGGACGAGCCGCCGTCAGCGCCGCGCCGCGTCGCCTCCGACGAGCGCACCGCACAGAGCGCGAGCCGCCGCGCCTCGTCGGCCTCGAGCCACTGCCGGTCGCGGACGAGACGGCCGCTCACGCCGCCACCTCCTGGTCGGTTCGCGCGAGCAGCTCACCCGCCACCCGGAGGCTGCCGGCGGCGACCACAGGGTCGGGCACCCGCTGCAGGGCAGCGTCAACCGATGGCGCGACCTCGGCCTCCGGGAACGCCGCCCGCAGCCGGTCGATCGGCATCGCGCGCTCGTCCTCGAGCTCGAAGACGACGACATTGCCGACGTGCGGCCGCAGGATGCTCGCCATCGCCTCGACCGGCTTGTCGTCGAGGCAGGAGAACAGCAGGTGGTAGAGGATCGGCCGCCCCGCGAGGTAGACCGCCAGCGCCGCGGCGCCCTCGAGGTTGTGGGCGCAGTCGAGCAGGACCCAGCGCCCGCGGACGCGGTGAACCGACAGCCGGCCGGGCCAGTCCGTCCGCGCCAGCCCGTCGCGAACCGCGTCGGGCCGCAGGCGATCGATCCAGCCGGCGTCGGCGGCGCAGCGCGCGAGCGCCAGCGCGAGCCGCAGGTTGGTGGTCTGGTGGGCGCCGGCGAACGGCACCGCGGTCTCGGTCGAGCCGCCGTCCCACGAAACGAGCAGCCGACCCTGCGGCCGCGACCCGAGGTCGATGAGCTCGGCTGCTCTTCGGAAGGGCCCAGCGCCAAGGTGCGGCACCAGCTCCGGGTCGACCCCGTCGCCGAGCACCCGCAGCCGCGCCGCCATCAGCGCCGCCCCCTTGTCCGCGGCGCGCTCCTCGACTTGCTCGCCGAGCCAGCGCGCGTGGTCGGAGCCGACGTTGGTCAGGCCGGCGATCGCGCTCTCCGCCACCCGGGTCGCATCCCACCTGCCGCCCATCCCCGCCTCGAGGACGACGCCGTCGAGCGAGCTGCCCGCGAAGGCCAGAAACGCGGCCGCGGTCAGGGTCTCGAAGAAGGTCAGGTCCGGATAGCGGTCGAGCGTGGCGAGGTGGCCGGCCAGCGCCGCAGCGTCGATCGGCGAGCCGCTGATCCGGATCCGCTCCTCGACCCGCACCAGGTGGGGCGAGGTGTAGAGGCCGACCCTGAGCCCGTGCGCCGCCAGCACCGCTTCGAGCATGGCCGCGGTCGAGCCCTTGCCGTTGGTGCCGACGATCAGGATCGACGGCAGCGCGAGCTGGGGGTCGCCGAGCTCGCCGAGCACCTCGCGGATGCGGTCGAGCCGCGGCCGGATCCGCGCCGGTCGTCGACGCCTCAGGCTCAGCGGAAGAAGCCGATGCATCGCGCAACGGTCTCCTTGAGCTCGTGGCGCGTCACCACCATGTCGAGCATGCCGTGCTCGAGCAGGAACTCGGAGCGCTGGAAGCCCTCCGGCAGGGTCTGCCGGATGGTCTGCTCGATCACGCGCGGTCCGGCGAACCCGATCAGCGCGTTCGGCTCGGCGATGTTGACGTCGCCGAGCATGGCGAAGCTCGCGGTGACGCCGCCGGTGGTCGGGTCGGTGAGCACCGAGATGTAGGGCAGGCCCTTTTCCCGCATCCGGGCCAGGCTCGCCGAGATCTTCGCCATCTGCATCAGCGACAGGATGCCCTCCTGCATGCGGGCGCCGCCCGAGCAGGCGACCGACACCAGCGGCAGCCGGCGTTCGACGCAGCGCTCGGCGGCGCGCGTGAACTTCTCGCCCACCACCGAGCCCATCGAGCCGCCCATGAACTCGTACTCCATGGCGGCAATCACCGCGCGATGGCGGGAGATCTCGCCTTCGCCGACCATCAGCGCGTCGCCGACGCCGAGCCGCTTGGTGTAGGTCTTCAGCCGCTCGAGGTACGGCTTGGAGTCGACGAAGCCCAGCGGATCGGTCGAGCGCACGCGCGGGAACAGGACCTTGAACCGCCCGCCGTCGAACAGCTGGCGCAGCCTCAGCTCGGCGGCGATCCGAAAGTGATGGCGACACCGGGGGCAGACGTGGAGGTTGTCGGACACCTCCCGGTGGTAGAGGATCTCGCGACAGGAGTCGCACTTGATCCACAGGCCCTGGGGAACGCTGTCGTGCGCCATTCGTTGCTCCGGAGCTCGTCGGGTGACGCCACCGCCGATCCGCGGCTGACGTCACGGGGCTGGCGAGGCGTCCACCCGGCAAGCACCGCCACCCGGCCGAGATGCACCGCGACGCGGTGCCGCCCCCGGCCGGACGGCGACGCCTCAGCCGGAGGAGCTGTCCTCCTCGAGGTCGTTCGGGATCCCCAGGCGCTGGCAAGCCGCATCGTACATCTGGCGAGCCGCCTTCTGGCCGGACTGGAGGTCCGCGATCCGCTGCTTCACCTTCGCCAGCTCCTCCTGGATCTGCCCCTCGAGCTCCTCGATCTCCGCCTTGGTCTGCTTCAGCGCTTCCTCGTAGAACTTCTTCTGGGAGTCTGAAAGCGTCGTCATCCTGTCCTCCGCACCTCTTATCGTAAGGTCAGCCGGACGCGGGCCGCCACCCACATCCGCACATTGACGTTGTTCTTGGTCGCCGGCTTGTAGCGCCACTGCCGGACCGCATCGGTGGTCGCGCGCTCGAAACCCACGCCGGTGCGCGACACGTTGACGACCCTGACGTCCTCGACCGCGCCGCCGGGGCCGACCAGGATCTCGACCTCGACCTCACCGTCCACGCCCATCCTCTGGGCCATCCGGGGGTACTCCGGGTCGACCTGGTTGACCAGCACCGGCCGCGTCACGCCGAGTCCCATGGTCACCAGGTCGCCCTCTTGGACCGCCGGGGTCGGTGTCGGCGTCGGCGGTGCCGGCGTCGCCGTTGGTGGCACCCGGGTCGGGGTCGGAGCATCCGGGAGCGGCGTCGCGATCTCGGTCGGCGTCTCGGTCGGCGTCTCGGTCGCGGTGGGCGTCTGAGTCGGCGGCCGCGGCGTCGCCACCGCAGGTGCCGCGGCCGACTCCTCGGCCGGGACCTCTTCCAGCGGGACCGCCGGCGTCTCAGTCGGCGGGACGAAGACCACCGGCGCCGGGGTCGGCTCGGCCGATTCGTCGCCGCCTCCGCCGCGGGTCAGGAAGACCCCCACGACGACGGCGACGACCACCGCCGCGGCCGCCGCGAACAGCCACCACTGGGACTGCTTGGCCGGGGCCTCGGTTTCAAGATACGAGCTGGCGGCGACCGGCTCGGGCATGACCACTGGCTTGGGTGCCGGCTCGGGCGCGAACACCGGCTCCGCGAAGACCCGTGGCGGTGGTGGCGGGGCCGGCGGCGGGGCGACGGCCACCACCGCGACCGGGGCCGCCGGGTCGCGGGCGAAGGCGGCCAGTGCCGCCGCGTCGGGCGCCCAGCCGTGGCTGCGGGTCGCGGCCTCGAGGGCGCGACCGATGTCGGCCGCGGACTGGTAGCGTGCGCCCGGGTCTTGCTGCAGGGCGCGCAGGATGATCCGGTCGACGTCCGGCGGCACCTGGGGGTTGAGCGACGACGGGGTGGCCACCTGCGGGTCGCGAACCTGCTCCAGGATCTCGGTCTCGGTGGCGCCGTCGAAGGCCTTCTGGCCGGTCAGCATCTCGTAGAGAACCAGGCCGAGCGAAAAGATATCGGAGCGGTGGTCGATCTCGCGCCCGGAAGCCTGCTCCGGCGACATGTACCTGAGCTTGCCCTTGAGCAGGCCGTCACGGGTGTGAGTCGCCTTGGACAGGGCTTTGGCGATCCCGAAGTCACAGAGCTTGACCTCGCCGTCGTTCGAGATCAGCACGTTGGGCGGCGACACGTCGCGGTGCACCAGGCCGAGATCGCGATTCTCGAAGTCCCGGGTGGTGTGCGCGTGGTCGAGGGCCGACGCCAGCTGGGCCGCGCAGTGGAGCGCGAGCGGCACTGGCACCGTCACGCCGGCTGAGCGACAGCGGGCGAGCACATCGCGCAGATCGTGGCCCTCCACGTACTCCATGGCGATGTAGAAGGAGCGGTCGATCTTGCCCAGGTCATAGATGTCGACGATGTTGGGGTGCTTGAGCTGTGCCGCCAGCTTGGCCTCGTCGATGAACATGGTGACGAACTCGTCGTTGCCAGCCATGTCGGCCAAAATGCGCTTGATGGCGACCGTCTTCTGAAACCCCTCGACGCCGATCATGCGGGCGCGGAAGACCTCGGCCATGCCCCCCTTGGCGACGCGCTCTTCGAGGACGTACTGGCCGAAGCGCGACCCGGCCGGCAATGGGGCGGCCTCGACCGGCTCCGCCGGGGCGGGCCCCGGCTCGCCGAACGCCTCGATCTCGGGCATTGGACCGAGCTCGGGGGGCGCCGCCGGCGCGGCGGGCGATGGGCTCGGAGGCGCCGCCGGTGTCTCGGGCCGGGGCCGGCGCGCGGCCTTGGCGCCCGCCAGCCGGATGTCGAGACCGGCGAGGGTCTCGGACAGCATCTTGTCGACGTCGCGCTCCGCCGAGCTCGGCTTGCGTGGGACCGGCGCCTTGACGGCCGCCGCCCCGAGGGCCTCGGCGAGCGCCTCGTCGACCCCGCGCTTCGCACCCTTCGCAGCGGCGGCAGGCGGCGCCGGGGCTGGGGGGCCCCCGGCGGGCGGCGCGCCCTTCTCCGACTCTTCGCCCTCGACGTCCGACAGGATGTCGCCGAACAGATCGTGCGAGGTCAGCGAAGCGCCCCCGCCAGCCACGCTGCGCCGGAGGGCGTCCAGCGTCTCCGGGGGGATCGCCTGCCCGGCGGGGCCGCCGACCTCGAGGCGCACCAGCCGCTCCACCTTCTCCACCAGCGCCTCGCTGCTGTGGGGGCGGGGCAGGATGTCCTGAGCGCCCAGGCGGGCGGCGTCGTCCTCGCTGCCGGTTCCCTGGTAGCCGGCCATCACGATCAGGAACGGCGTCGCCCGCAGGCCGGCCCGCGCCCGCAGCTGGGTGATGGCATCCTCGACGCTGACGCCCGGGAGCTCGGCGGTAATGATGACCAGCCGCGGCTCGAAGTGGGCGCAAATCTCGACCGCTTTCCGCAGGTCGCCGGCGATTTCAAGCGTGTGCTCCGTCTCGGCCAGCGCCCGCCGGACGCGATCCACCGAGCGGTGCTCGTAGTCGATCAGCAGGATGTTTGCTCTCATGAGGCCTTTCTCGGATGGCGCGGCGGCTGCAGGAGCCCCAATTTCATTATGAGAAAGCCCCCCTCAAAGTCAACACGCGCAGGCTGCAGGCTAAGGACCAAGGCTGTATAATACCGGCGCTTTTCGGCCGCCCAGCGGCCGAGCGCCCGGAGGCGCCATGTCCGGACACAGCAAGTGGAGCACGATCAAGCACAAGAAGGGCAAGGCCGACGCCAAGCGCGGCAAGGTCTTCACCAAGATCATCCGCGAGATCACCATGTCGGCGCGGGAGGGGGGCGGCGACGCCGACGCCAACCCGCGGCTGCGCGCCGCCGTGGCGGCCGCCAAGGCGTCCAACATGCCGGCCGACAACATCAAGCGGGCGATCCAACGGGGCACCGGCGAGCTTCCCGGCATGACCTACGAGGAGTTCACCTTCGAGGGCTACGGGCCGGGCGGCGTGGCGGTCATGCTCCAGATCATGACCGACAACCGCAACCGCACCACCCCGGAGATCCGCCACCTCTTCTCCAAGCACGGCGGCAACCTCGGCGAGAACGGCTGCGTGTCGTGGCTGTTCGCCCGCAAGGGGTCGATCCTGATACCGCGCGGCGCCGCGCCCGATGAGGACGCGATGATGGAGATCGCGCTCGAGGCGGGCGCCGAGGACCTCGACACCTTCGATGCCGACTACTACAGCATCGCCACCGCGCCCGAGGATCTCCACCGCGTCAAGGAGGCTCTCGAGGAGCGCGGCGTCGAGATCGAGACGGCGGAGCTCTCGATGGAGCCGTCCACGACCGCTCGCCTCGAGGGCAAGCCGGCCCTGCAGATGCTGCGCCTGATGGAGGCCTTCGACGACCACGACGACGTCCAGAACGTCTGGGCAAACTTCGACATCGACGACGACATCATGGCCAACATCTGACGCCGATGGCAGCGTCGGCCCCGCCCGCGTGATCATGGCCGTCCGCGTGCTCGGCGTCGACCCCGGATCGTCGGCCACTGGATGGGCCCTGATCGTGGCCGAGGGCAACCGCTACCGGCTGGAGGCGACCGGGGTGGTGCGCCCGAAGGGCGACGACCGCGCCGCGCGGCTCGGCGATCTGGAGCGGCGGTTCCTCGAGGTCGTCGAACGGGCGCGGCCGGACTGCGCGGCCGTCGAGTCATCCTTCTCCGGCCGCAACCCGCGCTCCGGGCTGGCGCTCGCCGAGAGCCGGGGCGTCATCCTGGCCGTGCTCGGGCGATCGGCAATCACAACCAGCTCCTACTCGCCGGCCGAGATCAAGTCGGCGATCGTCGGCCACGGCCGGGCCGAGAAGCAGCAGATCGTGTACATGGTGACGCGCCTGTTGGGCCTGGCCAGCGAACCGGCGCGGGACGCGGCCGACGCCATGGCGGTCGGCCTCACCCACCTGCACTCGAGGCGGCCGAGATTCACCGTTGACGGCCAACAGCGCTCGTGTTAGGATCCGCTGCCTTGACCACCAGGTTTGTTGCTGTTGTGCTCCCTGACCCTGAGACTGGTGGCGTGGCGTCGTGGACGTGCTAGGATTCGTGGACAGTGTCTCCGGATGGCTGGAACCCATCCTGGGGAACAAGACTCTTAACTAGGGGAGGTCGACCGTGTTAGGACAAGTGTACACCTACTTCATTCAGGGCGGAATCTTCATGTGGCCGATCCTGCTGTTCTCGCTGATCGCCCTGGCCGTCGTCATCGAGCGTTTCATCGTCTTCCACAGGGCAAAGGTCAACGTCAACGAGTTCCTGACCAAGGTCCGCAAGGCGCTGCTGGTCAACCGCAACGTCAAGGAAGCGATCAAGGTCTGCGAGCAGTACCGCGGGCCGGTCGCTTCGGTCACCAAGGCGGGCCTGCTGCGCTACGGCCACGACCGCCTGGACATCGAGAAGACGATCGAGAACGCCGCCCTGTATGAGCTCGACCGGCTCGAGCGGCGACTTGGGATCCTGGCGACCACCGCCAACGTGGAGCCCATGCTCGGCTTCCTCGGGACGGTGAGCGGCATGATCAAGTCCTTCGGCACCCTGGCCACGTCGGGTCTGTCGAACCCGGGTGCAGTGGCTGCCGGTATTTCCGAGGCGCTGATCACGACCGCCGCCGGCCTGATCGTCGCCATTCCGGCCCAGATCGCCTTCAACTACTTCACGACCAAGGTCACTCGCTATGTCCGCGACATCGAGACCGCGAGCAACATGCTGCTCGAGACCTTCATCGAGATGGAAAGCAAGGGCGGCGGGACCGGCGTGACCGCCTGAGAAGGGAGTCCGCGATGATTCTCGCTCGCGGTAGATCGCTCAAGACGGAAGCCAGGGTCTTCACCGGCTCGATGGCCGACATCATCTTCCTGCTGATCATCTTCTTCGTGATCACGTACAAGGTCGAGGTGGACAAGACCCACATGGACCTTCCCAAGACCACGGTCCGCGTGACCATCCCGGAGTCGGAGAAGCCGGCCTGGATCTCGATCGCCCCGCGACGAGAGGCCTACCTGATCCGCGTGTCCACCGGTGAGGAGATGTCGCTGCCGATCGGCACCGACGAGGAGCTGGTGACCTTCGCCTCGACCGAGGTTGCCCGCAACCCGGAAAAGGACTTCATCATCAAGGCCGACAGAGAAGTGCCCTACGAGCGCTTCGACGCCGTGCTCGACGCCCTCAAGCAGTCGAAGGTGAAGAACATCTACCTGCTGTCGGAACAGAAGACCGTGGAGCAGTAGGGGGGCGCCATGAAGTTCACTAAGAAGCCGCTCGACTCCGAGATCTTCACCGGCTCGATGGCGGACATCACCTTCCTGTTGATCATCTTCTTCATGGTCACGATGGCGTTCTCGTCCAACCGCGGCATCGATTTCGCACTGCCCGAGGACACCACGACCGCTGCCGAAATCTCCCAGGAGGAGTCGGTCGACGTGCTCGTCCTGCCCGGCCCGGTGGACGGCCCGCCGGTGATCCAGGTCGACGGCAGGCAGATGCCGATCAACGAGCTGCTGCCCTACGTCGCCGAAAAGCTGAAGCAGAACCCGAGCAAGCCGGTCATCCTGCGCACCGATCCAGGGGCCGTCTACGGGAACATGTTGGCGGTCTTCGACGAGCTCCGGCAGGCGCCGGACAGGATCGGCATGAAGATCGACAACATCTCGATCCCGACCCAGCGCGAGATCGAGAACATCTGGACCATGCTCGGCATTGGACAGTAGCGGGAGGTGGCTCATGGTTGACGAGCAGAAAGCCCCAGCGGCACGCACTTCCGGCGAGCCCGAGCTGCCGCCCACGGTGATCGAAATGATCGCCCGTGAGGAGGAGTCCGACCGGAAGTTCCTCCGCATCGCGTTCGTCCTGGCAGCGATCTTCCACCTCGCGATGTTCGCCATCACCTGGCCGAGCTTCGCGGCCGCCGTCAAGGAATCCAAGGCGATCCGGGCGAAGGTCTACGTGGTCAAGCAGGTCAAGTTCAAGCAGCCGCCGCCGCGCCAGGACCAGCAGCAGCAGATCCTCCGGACCAGGACCAAGAAGGTCCCGATCCCCGATCCGACTCCCGACGAGCCGGAGCCGATCCGCGACGAGGCGCCCGAGGACAACATCGACTTCATCGCCGACGACAACCTCATCCTCGGCGTGCCCGACGCAGCGCCGGCGCCGCCGTCGGCCGAGCCCACAGGGCCAGTGCGCTTCGTGGTCGGCGGCAAGATCACCGAGCCCGAGAAGCTCAGCGGGCCAGTTCCGCTCTACCCAGAAGCCGCCCGCCGGGCGCGCATCCAGGGCGTGGTGGTGCTCGAGTGCATCATCGGCAAGGACGGCACGGTGACCGACGTCAAGGTGCTGCGCGGCCTACCGCTCGGGCTGACCGAGTCGGCGGTCGACGCGGTCAGGTCGTGGAGGTTCAAGCCGTCCACGCTCAACGAGAAGCCGGTCGAGGTGCTGTACATCCTGACGGTCCGGTTCAACCTGCAGTGACCGCTGGCCGTATATAGGACTGAACGGGGAAACGGCCGCGTCCGTAGACCCCATGGGAGGCTGTTGACCATGACGCTTTCGCACCGTCCCGGGCTGGTCGGCCTTGTCGCCCTCCTGCTCGCCGGAGGGCTGGCCGTTTCCGCTCACGCCGAGTGGGGAAAAGGCATCGAGGCCTACAAGAAGGGCGACTGGGCGACCGCGGCCAAGGAGTTCGAGGAGGTCACCCAGACCAACCCCGACTACGCCGCCGGCTTCTACTATCTGGGCCTGTGCCAGCGCTCGCTGGGCAACGTGAGCCCGGCGCTCGCCAGCCTGCAGAAGGCGGTCGAGCTCGCGCCGGCCGACGGCTCGTTCAAGATCGGGCTCGGCTATACCCAGATGCAAGCCAACCGCGCCCAGGACGCCTACAACACGTTGAAGGCCGTCGACATCGCCTCGCTCGACGCCAAGCTGCGCTCGACCTACGCCCAGCTGTTCGCCCAGGCCGCCTCCAGGATCGACCGGGCCGCCGAGGCGATTCCGATCGTGGCCAACCAGCTCAGGGCCGATCCCAACAACGCCGGGCTCCACCAGGCCCTGGGAACGGCGTACAGCGCCAACGGCGACGACGCCCAGGCCTACGCCTCGTTCAAGCGGGCCTACGAGCTCAACCCCAAGGACGATTCGACCGCCCGCAACGTCGTCACCGCCGGCATCGCGGCGGCTCGTCGCGCCGGCGGCGCGCAGAAGGACCAGTACTACAGCGAGGCCGGCCGCTTCGCCGAGCAGCTCGCCACCTCGCAGCCGACCTTCGACCACAAGCTGCTGGCGGGCGAGGCGTGGCTGGGAGCGGGCGAGTACCAGAAGGCGCTCGGCTGGTTCGACCAGGCCAAGGCCGCGCAGCCGCAGAACGCGCTCGTCCACTTCTACCACGCCCAATGCAACACCTCCCTCAACCGGCTCGACGCGGCCATCGAGGACCTGCAGGCCGCCCTCAACATCGGCGCCACCGGCAAGCTGCGCTCGCAGATCTACAACCAGATGGGGTACGTCTACGACAAGAAGACGGACTACGAAAAGGCGGTCAACGCCTACCGCGAGGCCGGCAACTCCAGCAAGGTCGCCGAGATGCAGAGCAAGTCTGCGGCCAAGGCCCAGAACACCCAGGCCGACCAGGAGTACTCGCGCCGGCTCGCCGCCCTCGAGATGCAGATCAGGGAGCTCGAGGCGATCGGCGAGATCGACGAGGCCAACGAGCTGCGCAAGCAGCTTGAGCAGCTCAAGAGGTCGGTTCCCCAGTAGCCTCCCCTGGCAACGCAACGTCCAGCAGGGGCGCCCGCACGGGCGCCCCTTTTCAGTTTAGGTCTCCCGGGAAACGCGATCCGCACCGCTCGTACCCGTACCCGTTCCCGTCCCCGTTCCCGGCGATCCCCCTCGACCCTCGATAGCTCCGCAGGACGACAGGCAGTCTGTCTTCGGGAACGGGCACGGGAACGGGAGCGGGAACGCAGCTTCTGACAGGCGATACCCGAAAGCCTCGCGATCGCGCTACTCGTCGTCGACCGCGGCGTGCCGCATCAGGGTGATCACCGCCGCGGCCAGCGGCAGCACCACGCCCGCGCCGGCCTGCGCCGCCAGCAGCCCGGGCGAGACGGTCAGCCCGGGCAGGCCCAGGACCTCTGCCATCCCGGACAACGCCTCGACCACCGCCGAGGTTCCGAGCGCGGCGAGGGCGCCGGCGACCAGGCCCGGCGCCGCCGTCGCGACCAGGAACGGCCCCCGGATCGTCGACTCGGTGGCACCGACCAGCCGCATGATGGTGATCTCGTCGGCGTGGCGATAGAGCTCGAGGTGGACCCAAACGGCGGCCAGCAGCACGGCGGACATCAGGAGCACCACACTGGCTGCGGCCAACGCGATGCCGAGCCCCCGCGACACCCGGCCGAGCAGGCTGGTGAGCGGCGTCCGCGGACCGACCGCGATCACCGCCGGGCTGCGCTCGAGGACCGCGACCGACTCCGGAACGGCGGTCGTGATCTCGACGAGCGGCGGCAGCATGGCCCCGCCGTCACGCTCGAGCAGGTCCTTCAGGTAGGGAAACCAGTGGATCAGACGCTGGGCGAGCTGCTCGGGCGCCACCACCTCGAGCCGCCACTCGGGGTGATCCCTGCGCTGGCTTCCAAGCCACGCCGCGCGCTGGGCGTCGCCCATGTGGGGGTGGAGCAGCACCGCGACGACATTGGCGCGATCCACGGTGCCGACCGCCGGCTCGAGCCAGCGCATCACGGACAGGGTCACGCCGGCAAGGCCGATCGGGATCGCGAGCGCCAGCGCCAGGAACAGGCTGACCAGTCCGCGGTGGCGCAGCAGCAGCCAGCCCTCGGCAAGGGCGTGCCGGATCATGGCGGCCACGTCCCGTCGTAGTGGATGGCCCCGCCGTGGAGGACGATGGCCCGCGCCGGGATCGACTCGAGGAGGCTGTTGTCATGGGTGGCAAGGATGACGGTCGCGCCCTGGTAGTTGATGTCACAGAGCAGGCTCAGCAGCTCACCCGCGAGGTCGGCGTCGAGGTTCCCGGTCGGCTCGTCGGCCAGGATCAGCCGCGGCTGGTAGGCGAGGGCGCGGGCGATCGCGACCCGCTGCTGCTCGCCGCCCGACAGCGCATCCGGGAGGGCGGATTGGCGGTGGTGCAGGCCGAGCCGCTTGAGCACCAGGTACGCCCGGCGGTGCGCCTCACGCGGGCTGAGGCCGTGGAAGCGCAGCACGAACGTGATGTTCTCGAGGACCGTCTTGCGTCGCAGCAGCTTGAAGTCCTGGAAGATCACCCCGACCTTGCGCCGCAGCCCGGGCAGCCGGGCCCGCGCAATATTGTCGACCCGCTCTCCCCCGACCCAGACCTCGCCCGCGGTCGGACGCTCGGCGGCGTAGAGCAGTCGGAGCAGCGTCGTCTTGCCGGCGCCCGAGGGGCCGGTCACGAACAGGAACTCGCCGGCGTCCACCTGCAGATCGAGGTTGCGGAGGACCTTTCGACCGTCGTACTCCTTGTCGACGCTGCGCAGTCGTATCACCGGTCGATCAGCCCCCGAGCCGCCTGCCGCGAGCGGGCAACGGCCCGATCCCGTCGTCCGGCCAGCCCGATCGTCCTCTCCTGCGGCGCCGAGATTGTACCATTGGTGCCGCGGCCTCGAGGGGAATGGCGGTGCACCGAACGCAGGAGATTGCAGCCGTCGAGAGAAGGGTCGCCAGCGAGCCCGCGCTCGAGCTACGGGACGGCGGAGCGGTCGTTCTGTTCGGCCTCGGTCCCTGCACCGTCGACACGCCCGGCCTGGCCTCGTACCGGCGCGACGGCGCCGCCACCGGCCGCCAGTGGTCCCTGGTCTGGCGGATAGCGGATGGAATCTCCCGCCCTCTCCAGAGAGCCATGCGGGGCAGTGGGGCAGTGGAGCGGCGGACCGGCTGAACCGCCAAGACGCGAAGGACGCGATGTGGGCTCCGGCCTTCCTCGCGTCTCCGTCTCTGCGCTCTGCGCGCTCTCTGTACTCTCCGCGGTTCAAATCCAGCGGGAGCTCGCTCACGAGGTGTGGGGACGGTCAGGCGGTGAGGGTCATGTGCGCCCGGCGGGCGTCGGTGCATTCGAGGCGTCCCGCAGCCGTCGCCCCTTGAGCTGACCGCACGCCGCGGCCACGTCGCGGCCGCGCGACCAGCGCACCGTGACCGTCAGGCCGGCCTCGGCCAGGGCCCGGCCGAAGCGGTCGACCGTCTCGGGTTCGGGCGGGCGCCATCCCGGCAGGTGGTCGGGGTCCTCGTTGAGAGGGATGACGTTGACCTTGCTCGGAATGCCGGCGAGCAGCCGGACCAGCAGCGAGGCGTCGGCCGCGGCGTCGTTGAAACCGCGGATCAGCACGTACTCGAAGGTGACGCGCCGGCCCCGCTCGAGGGGGAAGCCGCGGACCTCCCGCATCAGCTCGTCGAGGGGGTAGCGGCGGCTGATCGGCATGATCTCGGCGCGCCGCTCCTGATCGGGCGCGTTGAGCGAGATCGCGAGCTTCGGGCGTCGATTCCGCGCGGCCAGCCAGCGGATGCCGGGCAGGATGCCGGCGGTCGACACCGTGATCCGCTTCGGGCTCACCCGCTCGCAGAGCACGTCGAGCGCGGCGCCAAGGTTGTCGGTGTTGAGCAGCGGCTCCCCCATGCCCATGAACACGATGTTGACCCGCTCGCTGTCGCCGCCGGAGACCCGCAGCATGACCCGGTACTGGCCGACAATCTCGTCGGGCCGGAGGTTGCGGCCGGCGCCGAGGACCCCGGTCACGCAGAAGCGGCAGCCGAGCGCGCACCCCGCCTGCGACGACAGGCACAGCGTCAGCTTGCGGTCCTCCGGCATCGCGACGCCCTCGACGCTGGCGCCGTCGTCGAGCGTGAACAGGAACTTGCGCGCGCCGTCGCCGCTCGCCGTCGACTCCACCAGCTCGGGGTCGTGGATCGTGAACAGCTGCTGCAGCCGCCGGCGCAGGTCGGCCGGGAGATCCGTCATCTCGTCGAACGAGGTGGCGTGGCGCTGCACGATCCAGTGCGCCACCTGCCGGCTGCGGAACGGGCGGTCGCAGTACGGCGCCAGCTCCCTCTGGACCTCTGCCGGCGGCTTACCGACCAGGTTCGTCATCGCCCTCGAGGCGGCGGCGGGAGGAGCGGGTCCGGTGACGGCTCGGCGAGATCCCGAGCGACGCCAGCAGCCTCGCGTCGTCGGCATCGATCCGATAGGCGGCCGCGGACTCCGATGGATCGACATGGATGTGGATCGTCCCCTCCTCGGCGTGGACGTCCCCGGAGTCACGACAGGCCAGCGTGGACTCGAGCAGCATCACGGCCCGCCACCCCTCTCCGTGCAGCTCCTCGAGGCAGTCGCGAACCTCGTCCGACTGCACGACCGAGCCGTGCACCGCCTGGCCGAGCCGCTTGAGCAGCTCCTGCAATCGCTTGGTCCGAGACTCCTCCATCCATCCTCCCCTCCCCGCAACCGCCCCCGGCGGCGCGGTCTTCCCATCCTACCCTGTACGCACGCTGCGTTGCCCTGCCGGGACCGCTGTAGTAGCGTGCGCCGCGTGACCAGCCTGCCGCCGGCCCGCGCGGACAACCAACAGTGGGTGCGGCGCGAGCCGCTCGCCGGCGACGCCTCGACCCGGCGCTACTTCCGGCTGACCGACCACCACGGGGCGACCGCGATCCTCGCCGAGTACCCGGCCGACGCGGCCGCCACTCTGGCCCGCGACCTCGAGGTGACGGCCTGGCTCGCGGACCGCGGGCTGCGGCTGCCGGCGGTCCTCGGGCAGGACCTCGGCGCAGGCCGGGTGGTTGTCGAGGACCTCGGCGCAGCCGACGCTGAAGCCGTTCTCCGTGCGGCGCCCCCGGCCGAGCGGGAGAGGCTGGCAGCGCGGCTGCTCGCGCCGCTCGAGGTGCTCGCAACCCAGCCCACGGCCAGCCTGCCCGGCTGGAACCGGCCGCTCGACGCGGTGCGGCTGCGCTGGGAGCTCGCCGGCTTCGAGCTGTGGTTCGTTTGCCACCGCCGCGGCGTCGCGCCGAGCCCCGCGCTCGTCCGCTTCCTGGACGACCTTGCCGACGAGGTGGCGAGCCATCCGCAGCGCATCTGCCACCGCGACTACCACCTCAACAACCTGTACTTCGTCGCGACCGGCGAGGTGGCAGTGATCGACGCCCAAGACGCGCTGCTCGGCCCCGACGCCTACGACGCGGTGTCATTGCTCGAGGAGCGCGCGATGCCCGAGCTACTGGCCGCGGGCGAGCGGGAGCGGCTGCGCGTGGCGTGGGCGCAGCGCACCGGCGCGGCGACCGGCTGGGAGCGCCGCTGGCCGCGGGTCCGCGCGCAGCGTGCGCTCAAGGTCCTCGGCACCTTCGCCCGGCTCGAGGCGGCCGGCCGCACTGACTACACGCGTTGGATGGGCAGCCTCACCGCCCGGCTGGCGGCTGACGCCGACGCGCTCGCTCTGCCGGGTCCGCTGGTCGACCTTCTGTTAGACTGAGAAGGTTGAGGAGGACACCATGCTGGGACCGATCGGTGTCACCGAGCTCATCATCATCCTGGTCATCGTCGTGATCCTGTTCGGCGTCAACAAGCTGCCCAAGCTCGGCAAGGGCCTCGGCGACGGCATCCGTAACTTCAAGGAATCGATGCGCGCCGGCCAGGACGACGCCTCATCCGACAAACGGTCCAACGACGACGACAAGACCGAACTCAAGTAGCCCTTTCGGTTTGCTGCGCGAACCTGGAATGAGAACAGCCGGAGAACCTCCCCCACGCCGCCGGCTCAGGTCGCAGCCGTGAACGCCGCGACGGCCCGCGCGTGGCGCTGCCGCCCGTACTCTGCGATGTCGGCGACCGCGTCGATCGCCCGCTCGACGTCGCGGTCGGTGGTGAAGATGCCGGGTGAGAAGCGCACAGTGCCGTCGATGTCGAATGTCCCGATGCCCTCGTGGACCCTTGGCGCGCAGTGCAGGCCGGTGCGGGTGATCACGTCGTGCTCGACGTCGAGCAGCTGCCCCGTCTGCTCCGCCGGCAAGCCGTCGACGTTGAACACGAACACCGGCAGATGGTCCCGCTCCATGTCGGCACAGTAAAGGCGGACACCCTCGATCGCGGCCAGCCCGTCGCGCAGCCGGCGGGCGTGCGCCATCTCATGCTCGTAGATGGCGGCCACGCCGCCGCGGCCGGCGATCCAGCGCTGCGCGGCGAGCAGGCCCGCAATGCCCATCGTGTTGAGGGTGCCGAACTCCATCCGCCACGGGTACTCCGCGACCTGGGTCTTGAGCGCGCTCTTGACCCCGGTGCCGCCCGACCGACACGGCCAGATGTCGACATGCTCGGCGACGTACATGCCGCCGGTGCCGGTCGGCCCGAACAGCGACTTGTGGCCGGTGAAGCAGACGACGTCGATGTTCATCGCCGCCATATCGATCCCGACCAGGCCGGCGGTCTGCGCCGCGTCGATCGCGAACAGCACGCCGCGCTCGCGGCAGATCCGCCCGACCGCGGCCACCGGCTGGATGGTGCCGATCACGTTCGAGCCGTGGTTCATGACCACCAGCCGGGTGTTGCTCTTGATGCAAGCGGCGATGTCGTCCGGGTCGACGTAGCCGTGATCGTCGAACGGCACGAAGTCGACCTCGACGCCCCGCCCGGCCTGCTGGTAGGCCGGCCGCAGCACCGAGTTGTGCTCGAGGCAGGTGGTGATGAAGTGATCGCCCGGCGACAGCGCGCTGCCGATCAGCAGGTTGAGCGCGTCGGTGACGTTGAGCGAGAAGACCAGCCGGTCGCGCACGGTGCCGCCGAAGAACCTGGTCAGCGCCTCGCGGGCCTCGAGCACCGTCTGCTCGGCCTCGAGCGCGAGGTCGAAACCGGTGCGGCCTGGATTGACGCCGCGCGTCATGTAGAAGTCGCACATCTCCCGGATCACCTCAGGCGGCTTGGGAAACGTGGTCGCGGCGTTGTCGAGGTAGACGTAGTCGGTCATCGCTCACCTCACTCCAGGGGAAGGTCGATGCGGCCGCTCACCAGCGCTTTCAGGATGCGGTCGCGCGAGGCCAGGACCTGTCGCCGAAGGCAGGCGACGGCAGCGTCGAAATCGCCGGACTGCAGCAGCGCCACCAGCTCCTCATGCTCGCCGCGCATCTCGGCCGCGAAGTCGCCGAGGTCGAGGCCGAGCATGAAGAACCGCTGCATGGCGCCGATCAGGTCGCGCAGGACCGCGACCAGGCGGCTGTTGCCGGACAGCGCGGCGAGCTGGACGTGGAAGTCCTCGTTGCGCTCCAAGAACTCGGTGTAGGACTCCCAGTCGTGGAAGGTGTACTCGGTGCCGGCGAGGTCCGCCAGCCGGCCCAGCTCGTCGGCGGTGGCCCGCTCGGCGGCCCGAGAGAGGGCGTGGCTCTCGAGCGCGAGGCGGAGCTCGAAGCTGTCGTAGATATCCTTGAGCGACACCCGATCGACGAAGTACCCCTTGTAGGGGACCGCCTTCAGCAGCCCCTCCTGCTGGAGCCGGCGGCAGGCCTCGCGGACCGGCACCCGGCTCGAGCCGTAGCGCTCGGCGAGGCCCTGCTCGGTGAGCGCGGCCCCCGGCTGGTGGCGCAGCGTGATGAGGTCGCGCTTGAGGGCCAGGTAGACCGCTTCGGCCATGGTCCGGCGGGTGCCGCGTGTGGCGGTCGCCTCGGCGTTCACGGTCGTCATTGTATACAATGCGTATACATCATGCAATCAGTCGACACCCGCCCGTGCGATCGAGCCGCGGCCAGCCAACGGCACCCGCGGCCGCTTCGCCGCGGGTGCCAGCCGAGTGGCAGGCCCTTCGATCAGGCGGCGTCGGCCCCGGTCGCCGGTGCGTCCAGCACCCGCCGCACCATGTAGCCGACCGTTGCCAGGCCGGCCAGGAGCAGCACCACCCAAAGTGAGAAGTTGAACCACTGCGGCACGACCACGGGCTCGGAGAGCTTCGTCGCCGGCGCGAGCGAGAGCACCCGCAGCTGGTGGCGGGTGATGCTCATGACCGCGATCGTCAGCACCATCGCCCCCAGCGTCCCGGACACGACCCCCGAGCTCGCCACCGGATTCGTCACCCTGGCGATCATCACCAGCAGCCCGACCCCGAGCAGGATGGCGAGGGTCAGCGGGATCATGGTCGCCGCGCCGCCCTGCATGAAGCCGATCAGCAGCGGCCGCGGCAGGAGCAGCAGCAGCACGAAACCGTCGACGACCTGCAGGATGGTTGTCCACAGCATCCACTTCCAGGTGAAGCCGGCGATCCTCGTGTTGAGCTCGACCTCGACGCCGGCCCGCGCCTGGCGCACCGCCCACCATGCGGCCACCAGCGCCGCGAACCCGATCCCGGCGAGGACGAAGTGGAGCAGCCGCGGAAAGTAGGTGGGATCGCCCAGCACGCAGGCCGCGCCGCTCGCGACGTCGGCCCAGCGCTCGGGCTGGGAGTGGAGCAGGTGGACCGCCACGTGCACCATCGCGATTGCCAGGAACATGACGGCGCTGGCGAACAGCCACAGCCCGCCGCCCTGGCCGCGCGCCGGCGCGCCCCGGAACTTGTAGAGGTAGGCCGCGTAGTAGCCGAGGGTGAGCAGGAGGAGCATGGCGAGCCAGACCCCGGCGATGAGGATGGTCGCGGTGTAGAAGTACTGCTGGTACAGCACCTGGATGAAGAGCAGCGGCGCGATGCCGGTGGTGATGGTCAGCGAGATCCCGTAGCTGTTGACCGCCATCAGCCGCCCGGCGAGCGCGCCGCGCGGGTCCTCGCGCCGGCCGCCGGCTCGGAAGTGGGCGATCACGGCGAGCAGGGTCCCGCCCAGCGTCAGGTTCATGAACAGCATGTGCAGGAAGAAGGTGAAGACGAGCAGCACGTGGAACAGCCACGGCGGCCCCGGCAGGCCGGCGGGGTCGAGCGCCGGGATCAGGTTGGGGTTCATCACTCGCCTCCTCTCATCGCCAACCGGGGCTCGACATCGAAGACCAGGCTGCCGAGGTAGGCCGCCAGTTCCTGCAGCTCCTGTTCGGTGCCGACGAACGGCGGCATGTAGGGGGAATGCAGGGGGCTGGTGTCGATCATCGTCGTCCGGTCGGCCGCGACGTAGGCTTCGCCCATCGCGCGCAGCTCCACCAGCGTCCCGGTGATCATGCCCTGGTGGAGGTCGCGGATCATCCCCGGATCACTGCGGATCTCGTCCGCGCCCGGCAGCATGCCCTTCATGTCGTCGTAGTTCACGTCGTGGTGACAGGCCGCGCAGTGCTCGCGGTAGGCGCGCGCACCCGAGCCGGCAGGGTCGTCCGCCGCCACCGCCAGCGCGTCGGCGACCGACGGCAGCGCCTTCCGGATCGACTGGTAGCCGTCGAGGGTGTGGCAGCTCGCGCACTGGGCGCGGAAGACCTGCCTGCCGGTGTCGGCCGGGTCCGCGGCGGCGGCGTGCCCGGCCCATCCCGCAGCGGCGAGCACGCCGCGCTGGTTGACGTCCGCGATCTCGGCGACCCGCAGTCCGTTGGAGAACATGTGGCTGTGGATGAGGAAGGGCTTGCGCACGCCCTCCCGCAGGCGCTCGTAGCCGCCGAAGAACCCGAAGGCGGCAATCGCCAGCACCACGGCGGTCGCCGGCCGTGTCAGCCGGGGGCGAAGGAGCAGGATGACCACCGCGAGCACCAGCGCCGCGGTCAGCGACCACAGCGCGAAGTGGCGGGTTGCGGCCAGGGTCGCGAGCTTCGGCGTCGCGCCCCGGAACAGGGCGTGGACCGAGTCCGGGAGCGCCGCCTCCCACCACCGGTAGCCCGCATAGCTGACCAGCGCCCCGGCGGCGAACCACCAGCCGAGGAAGCGGAGCAGGCGGTCGCGATGGGGGGCGCCCGCTCGCATCGCAGGGAACACCATGAAGGCGGCCGCCATCATCAGACACACGCCGGTGCGCAGAGCCAGGCTCGGCCAGTAGGTCGGGTTGAAGAAGCCGTGCCAGAAGTCGCCGGTCGCCAGCCACCGGCCGGGCGTCAGCATGAAGGTGACGATGCCGTTGATCACCACCAGGCTCAGGTAGGCGGCCACGAAGTACAGCCAGCCGACCAGCAGGTGCGCGCCCTTGGAGATCTTGTCCCAGGTCGTGTAGTAGACGAGGGCGGCCACGATCTCGAGCACGAAGAACACCCACTCGATGGCCCATCCCCAGACGTAGGTGTGGATCAGGGCCGAGATCGCGCCCGGCGAGACCAGCCCCGCCACCACCCAGATCCCGACCCCCGAGATCGCCCCGAACACCGTCGACACCAGGATCAGGACCAACGACGATCGCTTGGCGAGCCCGCGCAGCTCGGGATCACCGCGCTTGACCGCCAGGGTCTCGGTGAGCGCGATGAGCAGGCCCCCGCCGATCGCGAAGTGGGACACGATCACGTGCGGGATCGCCACCAGGGCCATCAGCAACGAACCACCGATGGTTACGTCCCAGATCGGATAGCCCATGTGCTCCTCCCCGGCTGATCGATCGGCTGCGACACTAGCACCGGCCGGGTACCACGACAAGCTGTCGGATTCGCGGCGAGCTCACCGCCCGCGACCAGCGCCGAGCCGGGTCGCGCCGTGGGTGCCCGCCGATGGTCGGGGGCGGCAGGCGCGAGCTGCCGTGAAGGATGGTGGACCGCTCCTCTTGACATTGTGTTGCCGGGTCAGTACTGTTGGCTGAGACACTGAAAATGAGTCTGGATTAGGTACATGACGAAACTCGCACAACGGGCCCAGAAGCTCTTCATCCAACACCTCAGGGAGAACAACCTCAAGGTGACGCAGGAGCGCCTCGCGCTGCTCGACGAGATCTTCTCGAGCGACGAGCACCTCGATGCGGACGACCTGCTGGCGCGGATGAAGTCCAAGAACCGCAAGGTGTCGCGCGCCACCGTCTACCGCACCCTCGATCTGCTGGTGCAGTGCGGGCTGGTGCGCAAGAGCCGACTCGGCCGCGAGCACTACTTCTACGAGAAGATGGAGCCGGGCGGCGGCCACCACCACATGGTGTGCACCGCGACCGGCAAGATCATCGAGTTCTGGGACGCCGAGCTCGACGAGCGCCTGCGCCGGATCTGCCAGGAGCACAAGTTCCGGCCGTCGTTCATCTCGATCCAGATCCAGGGCCTCAGTGAAGAGGGCCAGAAGGTCGAGCAGGAGACCTCATTCTTCTAATCCCGATTCCCGGCCACGGGAATCGGGCGCGGATCCGGCTTCCGGCTTCGCTCGCAGCTTCGCCGTGACAGGTCGCCTTTGGCTTCCGGCT
>Ga0209254_10000735_pt1 | contig 28132 bp, 25 predicted proteins | sample FrelakmetDIP11DI_FD_187148 | JGI IMG/M metagenome (GOLD analysis project Ga0209254, IMG submission 187148) | Freshwater lake sediment microbial communities from the University of Notre Dame, USA, for methane emissions studies - DIP11 DI (SPAdes)... | ecosystem: Environmental > Aquatic >... | reverse complement strand
TGAGGTGATTGCGCTCCCCTCTTCGGGAATTCTTCTTCTAAGAAATTTTGGATGATCGTGTATTCCCAAGATGTTTCGCTTGACCGCGGAGCCTGTTGGCCATCGCAAGGTTTTATCTATCATTAATCGTATCCAGGTGTAAGGGATCGGGGATGTTCAGAGCAGACTCTTATGAGGAGAACCACGAGATTTCGATATTTAATGCCATCCAACTGGCCAATGCCAGTAAGGATCGGGAGCTGATTCACTTCCTCGTGAATCCGCAGGTATTGGGAATACTCTCGGTGACCGGCCGGCGCAGCATGACCGTCAACGACATCTCGCACCATCTGAACCTGCCGTTGGCCACCTGCTACAAGCTGGTGGAGCAAATGGTGGAGCTGGGCCTCATGGCCAGGGTGGGGACGACCCGCACGTCGTCCCGAGGCCGGGCGGCCAATTATACCTCCAGCTTGAAGAGCGTCTCGCTCAAGATGGTGGACATGAACATCGAGGCCGTCGTCACCTGGAAGAACGGCCAGATGGAGTCCTTCCGACGGGAGTTCCGCATGAGCGCGGCGGACAACGAGGCGCTCATCATCGAGCACCGGGGCGCGCTCACCCAGATGGGGCAGCTCTGAAGGGAGCAATCGTATAATAACGTAAGCGCGCCTTTCACCTTCGTCCAGGTCGCTGTCATGAGGGTCGTCAAGAGATCGGGCGAGCGCGAGGAGTTCGACCGCAGGAAGACCATCGCTGCCGTAATGCGCGCTGGCGTCACGCCGGAAGAGGCGGAGGGCATCGTCCAGCGGCTCGAAGCGCAATTGTATGAGGGCATCACCACCGAGGAGATCTACCGCAGGGTGCACGAGATGCTCCAAGGGCGCAAGGCCGCCCGATACAGCCTGAAGAAGGCCTTGCTCAAGCTGGGCCCCGAGGGCGAGAACTTCGAGCTTTACGTCGCCCGGCTGTTCCAGATGGAGGGGTTCGAGACCGAGGCCCGCCAGGTCCTCGAGGGAAAATGCACCAGCCATGAGGTGGACGTGCTCATGAGGAAGGACGGGCAGCGGGTCATGGTCGAGTGCAAGTTCCATAACTCGCTGGGGGTGAGGAGCAACATCCAGTGCGCCCTCTACGTCTACGCTCGCTTCCTCGACCTCAAGGAATCCTCCAAGCTGGACCGCCCCATGCTGGTGACCAACACCCGCTTCTCCTCGGACGCGGAGCGTTACGCCAGCTGCATGGGCATGGACCTTCTTGGCTGGAGATGCCCCGAGGACGCGGGCCTTGAGAGCCTGGCCACGAAGCACCGGCTCTTCCCCATCACCATCCTGGACCTGAGGCGCAACGACCAGAGCGTCCTGCTGGCGCATCGCTTCGTGGTGGTGGACGACCTCCTGGAGCGCGTCAGGGACCTCAGGACCTTGCTTCCCAAGGAGTCGGCCAGGGACATCGAGGCGCAGGCGCGGGAGCTATTGCCGGGCTGACCTGCGGCAGGAGCGTCCGCCCTCCGGGGACGCCTCCCTCCTCTGGCGTTCGGGCCGAGGCAGGCGCTGGTAATGATCGGGGTCCTCCACGGCCGTCAGCTCGTTCCCGTCCGGGTCGAGGAAGATGGCCATGATCCCTCCCCAGGCCCGTTTCTCCGGCTTGAGCAGGAAGGGCACCTCCTCGTCCACCAACCGACGATGGAACTCGAAGATGCTGTCCACCTCCAGGAGGATGCCCGTGTCCCCTCCTGGCTGCCTCTTGTCCCCTTTCTTGGGGACGTAGAGGCCGATCTTGCCCGCGGGCTCGGGGCCCCCGACCTCGGCCCAGTTCCTTTCCTTGGCCTCCACCACCAGGTCCAGGCCCAGCACGTCCACGTAGAAATCGATGGCCCTCGCCAGGTCGCGCACCGGGACCGAAGAGATCCAGACCCTCTTGACGTTGCCCTTCTCGATGTAGGGCGCCTCTCCGGCCATGGGATCTCCCAGAGGCATGAGGGCTGAATCCACGCCCGCCTAGATTTAGGTTGGCACGCGCTCCTCCGGCTCATCGGAGAGCGCGACCAGGCCCGTGTAGCCGTCCACGACCACCTCGGCCCCATCGGGTATGCTCATCGCCCCGTCCACCGAGACCACCGCGGGGATGCCGTACTCGCGGGCCACGATCGAGGTGTGGGACAGCATCCCCCCCGACTCGGCCACCACCGCCCCGGCCTTGGCGAACAGCGGCGTCCAGGCCACGTCCGAGTAGGGGATGACGATCACGTCGCCGCTCTGCACCTTCGAGAACTCGCCGGGGCTCCGCACCACCCTGGCCCTTCCCTTGTAATATCCTCCCGAGGTGGGAGTGCCCTTCAGCTCGGCCAGCTTCCTGGGGGCCAGGGGCGGGGCCACTTCGCCGTAGATCAGGCCCGGGGGGTCTATGTCCCTGAGCTCCGACATCTCGCGCTTGCGCACCGCGGCCCTGAGCCGATAGTTGTTGCAGGTGTTCCCGGCGCAGCCTCCGGCCACCACCTGGCGCACCTCGTCCAGGCTCAGATAGAAGATGTCCCCGGCCGCGGCCAGCAGCTCCTTGGCCACGAACCTGCTTCCCAGCTCCATGAAGTAGTTGCGGTAGAGGCCGTAGCCGAAGGAATAGACCGAGCTCGTCCTCTCCTTCAACAAGCCCATCCTCCTCGCCCTGCGGTAGGCAGCCAGGACCGACCTCCTCCTGCGCCCCAGTTCCAGCTCTTCCACGCCTTTCCTGGCGCTCCCCGATTCCGCATCTGGATAATCGATAATCATGGAGAGGACGAAACCGGGGTCCTCGCGCCAAGGCTTGGTGGAGAAGTCGTTGCCGCTCTCGCTCACGTGCCCGAAATCGTGGATGAAGCGATCGAACGACCCTCGGAACGCGTCCCCCTGGGGCAAGCGAATCAAGGCCGGGTAGCCCTCGGCCCGAAGCCTTGCTTGGGTCGCGCCGTCCATGGACGCGAAAGCCTGATGCAGCGAGCGCAGCCCCTGGTCCGGGTAGTATCGGCGCACCCCGTCAAGGCCCTTCAGGACGTCGGTCGAGGCCGGGTCGACGCCGGCTTTGCGCAGCCTCGATTCCAGCATGCGGCCGAACAGGTTCGAGGCCAGGGGCGTGACCACGTTGAAGTAGATGGCATCCTCCAGGTCCTTGCTCAAGGCGTCGACCTTCTGCAGCAGCCCTTCCTCGGTAAGTCCGCCTAAATCCTCCTCAGCCAGGCGCCTCAGCTCCTCCTCTTTCTCGGGCAGGAATTCCTCCAGCTGATCGGAGAGGGCGAAGTGGTGCAGGAGGAAGTTAATCAGGTTGGGGGTGACCACGAGCATCTTCGGAGTGGGAGAGAGCTTGAAGCCCTTCCCCGAGCCCCCTCCCATGCCCGTGAGCCGCTCCAGCGAATCCTTGGGGAGCCCCATGCGCTCAAAAACGAGGCCGAACGCGCTCATGTTGAAATAGGCACGATAATAGAACTGCTTGGCCAGCTCGGAGGGCTTCAGCCCCTTGACCCCGGTCATGCCCGAAAGGAAGCGCACCCAGGCGCCGTTCACCAATGGGATGTTGATGGACCATACCAGGGGCTTGATCATCCCTGGGAGGACCTCCTTGGAGAAGGTGTTGCTGTACACATCCACATGGCCCAGGGCGGTGATCCCTCGGAGCTGGACCCACTGGAGCTCCTGGCCATCGAACACCCATTCCAGGTCCACCGGCCTCCCGAACTCCGAGGCGATCTGGCGCACGCTGCGGGCGATGGAGCTGACCAGGCCTTCCTGCAGCAATGGCTGGTCGGGCCGGTCGACCACGTTCCCTTCCCGCACGATCCAGCGCATGGGGGTGGCGCCCTCCTGCACCAATGCCTCCCCGCTCCCCGCCACCGCCTCGATGACCTCTTCCTCCCCCCCGGTCAAGGGGTTCCGGCTGAAGGCCACCCCGGAGAAGACCTGGGGCACCATCTCCTGCACGATGACCGCCATGCGCACGCCCCTCTCCCCCTTCCCCATCCTAAGGGCGTAATCGCTCCTTCCTTCCAGGGCCGAGGAGAGCCAGACCTGCTTGATGGCCTCCAGCACCTGGTCGGCGCCTTCTTGGTTCAGGAGCGTCTTGAACTGCCCAGCATAGGAGTGCTTGGCGGCGTCCTCTTGGTTCGAGGAGGAACGCACGGCGTAACGGGAACGGCCATCGACTGCCTTGACGAGTTCGCCATGTAGCCGCTGCAACGTCCCTGTCTCATCCTTTTCGTAATCGTCCTTAGCCCTGAAGGGGATGACGAATCCGGAGGGTACCTTGTGCCCTCGTTCCATGAGGAACCTGAGGCTCTCTGCCTTGTTCCCGAACTCTTCCTTGCCCTTGGCCTCTCGGATTGGAATGGTATAGGACTCCGCCAAGCGATTACGCTCCGATTCTGCTGGAGAGGCCCACGGCGCTCCCAAGCTCCAATGGCAGCTCCAGGTTCATTAAGCTACTCGCAACATGATTCGCAGGGCTCGGAACCTTCGCCGGGAGTGTATCGCGAGATAGCAAATGCTAATAGCCCGGCGTTCGCATTCCGCTAAACTGGCCCGAGGGGATGAAATTGGAAGAGGGAGAGAAGATCGAGGTCAAGACGGTCCAGAAGCAGGACATGAAGCTCATCGAGAACCTCATGCGCATCAAGCATAAGATCATCGTCACCAGCGGCAAGGGGGGAGTGGGCAAGAGCACGGTGTCCGTGAACATCGCCATGGTGCTGGCCATGCGCGGATACGACGTCGGCCTGTTGGACGCCGACATCCATGGGCCTAACATCCCCAAGATGTTCCACATCGAGGACGCGGTCTTGTACGCGGACGACGAGGGGATAATGCCCATCATCGTCCCTCCCTCCCTCAAGATCATGAGCATGGCCTTCCTGATCCAAGACTCGGACAACCCGGTCATCTGGCGCGGACCGATGAAGATCGGGGCGCTGAGGCAGTTCGTGGCGGACGTGCGCTGGGGGAACTTGGACTACCTGATCGTCGACCTGCCACCTGGAACGGGGGACGAGCCTTTGACCGTGGCGCAGCTGATGCCTGACGCCGATGGCATGGTGGTGGTCACCACCCCGCAGGAGGTCGCCCTGCTCAACTCGCGCAAGTCGGTGGGCTTCGCCCGCCAGCTCAAGATGCCGGTCCTAGGGATAATCGAGAACATGAGCGGCTTCGTCTGCCCCAACTGCCGAAAGGAGGTGGACCTCTTCAAGAAGGGCGGCGGCGAGCAAGCGGCCAAGGAGCTCGACGTACCCTTCCTCGGCTCGATCCCGGTGGACCCGAAGGTCGTCATCTCGGGGGACGAGGGCATGCCCGTGGTCCTGGCGGATTCGGACTCCCCGGCTGCCCTGGCCTTTAACCAGATTGTGGACCGCCTGGTGGAGAAGGCGCGAGCCCGGGGCGGAAAGCCATGAAGATATTGGTGACGTCCACCGGCCCCGGGTTGGACTTCCTCATCGACGAGGAGTTCGGCCATGCTGAATACTTCATTGTCATCGACCCCGAGAGCATGCAGTTCGAGGCCATCAAGAACGAGGGCCACGACGCGGAGATGGGGGCAGGGATCTATGCCGCGGAGCAGGCAGCGAAGCTAGGCGTGTCCGTGGTGCTCACCGGTTGGATGGGACCTCATGGCCAGCAGACCCTAACCAAGCACAGCATCCGCATCGTCATGGACGAGGAGGGGCTGGTCAAGGACGCGGTGGAGAGGTTCAAGCGGAAGAACCTGAATAAAAAAATTTAGGATATTCAGACAATAACAATCAGTTGGTGGGGGAAGAAAGGTCTAATGCCTCTTCTTACAATTGGATTGACTGGGAAACAGGTCAAGCTGGTAATTATAATTTTGATAGGATTGGTTGGTATGTTTTGTTTGTTTATAGGGCTATTTGCCAGCACCATGAATATGTCAGCAAGTAGCTGGCCAGTGACCGAAGGCAACATAACTTCATCTGAAGTAGTCGACTGGGGTGCCGTCAACCACCACGATTTTCGTCCTCAAATATCATACCAGTTCCAAGTGGGAGGTCGTAATTATTCCGGTTCCCAAATCTCATCAGGAGCGATCTATTACAGTGGTGATGGATCCAAGGAAGCCACAGAGATTGTAAATAGATATCCAGTCGGATCACAAGTACAAGTACATTTCAACCCAAATAACCCCAGCAATGCTGTATTAGAAACGCAATCTGGCCTAATCGAGCAAGTTCCGTTGATCATCGGGGTGATCATGACGGCTGCGGCTTTGATTGGAGTGTTCTTGATTTTTCGATCTGAAAAGAAATCATAAAACAATGACTGCCAATTTGAAAAGAGAGGAAGGGGGCTCCAGCTTCTTTCCCACAGCCCGAACCCAACGGCATCCTACTTCACGAGGCCGAGTTCCTTCGATGAGTTGATTGATTACCGTCTATTGGTGAGAATGTTGGCGTTTTTCGAGAAGTGGTTATCTCACAATGATTATAAATCGTCATTTGACGGATATTGATATCGCTCTTTGTTCAATTTCTAGCAAATATTCCTTATAGAATACGATATTCGCAACAGAACTCATTTAATACGACAATTATCGTACTCGAACTCGCAAATCCTTATAAACCCTTGTAAAATTATCGTCGCCCATGCGGAGGGACACCGTAAGAACGTCCTTGAATAGAGGACGAAGACTGTGGGCAAATACGACCTGCCGCCATCCCCCCGAGAATTATTGGCGGGTCGAGGAGACCGACCTGTACCGGTCAAAGTCTGTTGAATTTCATTATGCACCAGACGAGGGGCCGGTGCCAGAGCACCTGAGGAGGAAGCGTCCGATCCAAGAGGTGACAGGTATTGGCCAGTAACGGCTACAAAATCCTCCTGCCGACCGATGGCTCCTACCCTGCCATCGCCGCGACCGTGAGGGCGATCGACCTGGCCCGGGACCGGAAGGGAAAGCTGGTCATCCTCAAGGTCAACTCGGTCGAGGGCGCGGGCATGGAGAAGATCGCTGAGGACTCGGCGTTGATGAGGACCGCGGGGATCGATGGCGTGGCCTATGCTCAGGACCTGGCCAAGAAGAGCGGCATACCCTTCGAGATTATTTACAAAGAAGGCGCCGTGGTAGGTGAGATCGTGAGGACCGCCACCGAGACGGGGGTGGACATCATCGTCATGGGCTCCTCGACGATCAAGGGTCTTCCCGGACTGTATCTTGGAAGCGTCTCAAAAGGAGTAATGAAGGAGGCTCCCTGCGACATCGTCGTGGTCAAGCTGACAGAGGAGGAGATGGAGAAGGCGGTCCAGCTGGCCTACGAAATCGCCGCGGCCATCAAGAAGCCGGTAGAGAAGTTCGACATCAGCAACATCACCCAGACCAAGAAGTTCAAGGTCGGCCTGGGGTTGCTTGCATTCTACGGAATAACCTATTTCGTCTTCACCATAATGGGGAGCTTTGTCAAGACCGGTACCCCGCCCAAGCCTATCTTCAGCATCGAGATATTCGGAATGAACCTAGGCCTGGTGTTCGGCTTCTTCGTGATCGTCCTGGCCATCGTCATGGCCATCGGGTTCAACTGGTACGCGGGAAGGAAGGAGAAGAGGACGGGGGGTGGCTGATTGGCCGAATATCAGTTCGAGCCAGTGGCCTTCGCGTTCTTCGTCCTGATAACCGTGATCACTTTGGCAATCTCCGTCTATGCCTCGAGAAGGGTCAGGACCGCCGGCCACTATTACGTGGCAGGTGGAGGCGTGCGTTGGTTCGTGAACGGGATAGCCTTCGCCGGCGATTATCTCAGCGCGGCATCGTTCCTGGGAATTGCCGGATTGATCGCCTTCTCCGGTTACGACGGCTTCATGTACGCCATCGGCTTCCTGGCAGGTTGGATAATCGCCCTGTTCCTCATCGCCGAGCCTTTGAGGAAGATCGGCAAGTACACCTTCGGCGATGCCCTGGCCGCTAAGTTCAAGGATCGCCGGATCCGATTGGTGGCTTCGATATCCGCCATCGTCGTGAGCGTGTTCTACCTGATCCCTCAGATGGTGGGCGCAGGCAGCATCGTGCAGCCGCTCCTTGGCCTTGATTACGCCGTGGGGGTTCTCCTCGTCGGCCTGGTGGTGGTGTTCATAGTTGCCACGGCCGGGATGGTCTCGACCACCTGGGTGCAGTTCATCAAGGGATTCCTGCTCCTCTTTGCCACCCTCGCGCTGACTATAGGTGTGCTCGCCATGGCTGGCATGGGACCGGTGGAGTTCATCGGGGACTTCGTCAACAATCCTGCCATCAACGTGCCCACGCCCTCGGGAGTCAATAAGACCTACCCAGGGGACGTCTTCATGTCTCCGGGAGTGAAGTACAAAGACCCGTGGGACTTCGCCTCGCTTTGCTTGGCTTTAATCCTAGGCACGGCCGCATTGCCACATATCCTGATACGGTATTACACCGTGCCAAAGCCATCAGATGCGAGGAAATCTACCGTGGTGGCCATAATCGCCATCGGCGCGTTCTACATCTTGGTGCTGTTCCTGGGCCTTGGCTCGAACTACTTCCAGGAATTCGGGACGATGGACCCCTCAAACCAGAACCTCTCCGCTCCGTTGCTGGCACAGCACGTGGGAGGTGAGATATTCTTCGCCATCATCTCGTCCATCGCCTTCGCCACCATCCTGGGGACGGTGTCGGGGCTGATCATGGCGGCGTCCGGGGCGATCGCCCACGACATCTACACCGAGTACTTGGGCAAGAAGGGCGACGACAAGAAGACCCTAAGAGTCTCCAAGATCACGGCCATAATGGTCGGGTTGGTGGCCATTGGCCTTGGCATAGCCATGGAGGGACAGAACGTTGCTTTCCTGGTGGGTTTGGCTTTCGCCGTGGCAGCCTCGGCCAACATACCCGCGCTGATCTGCTTGCTCTTCTGGAAGAAGACGACGTCCCAAGGGATCATCGTAGGAATATTGGTGGGATTAGGGCTCTCCATTGCGTTGATCTTGCTAAGCCCGACGTTCTGGGGAGCCGATGCTTGGTTCAGCCTCTCCAACCCAGGGATCGTGTCCATACCTGTTGGATTCGCCGTGACCATGGGGGTCTCGCTCCTGACTCAGAAGTCTTCCAAGTCGGGAACTCCAACTACGGCCGAAGCTTGATGCCTGGTCTGATAAACCCATTCCTTCTTCTCTTTTCCTCAAGGTCAAAGCAGTCCCCTGAACAGGCCTTCGCGCCGCACTTGCGTCCAATGCACGACGATTATGGCCTTAGAGCAGCCCGCGCGCCTTCATCTGCGCTTCCGAAATGGTGTCAAATTGCAGGGGGACGGTCTGAGGCTCTTCTGGTTCGGGGATGCGCATGGGGTTCGGCCCGATGTCCTTGATCATCTTGACGAATTCATCCACGCTCCTCTGGAAGGTCTCTGGCTCGTCCGAGTCCACATACATGGTGCGGAAACGGTTCTCGTCGAAGCCCAGCTGCTTGATGACCGCGTTCAGCAAGGACATGCGCCGGTTGGTGCGGATGCTCCCCACCTCATAATGGCATCTGCCGGGCTTGCCCGCGAGAATGAGCACTCCGTCCGCTCCTCTGGACAGCGCCCTCATCACCCACTCTGGATCGACCCTCGCCGAGCACATGGTCCTGATGACCCGGAAGTCCGGGGAGACCTGAAGCCTCTTGATCCCGGCTAGGTCCGCGGCCGCGTAGGAGCACCAATGGCAGGCGAATACTACGACGTTGGGGAATTTCTCGGTCTCGCTGTTGAGCAGGGGCGTGATGCTATCGATCTCCGCCGTAACCTCGGCGTTGGAGAACCGGGCCTGGTCCATGGCCGCGCTCGGGCAGGCGGCGACGCAGGCCCCGCAGCCCTCGCAGACCGACGAGTTGACATTGGCAAGGCGATGCCCCTGCCTCCCGGGGATGTCCACCATCTTGATGGCGTTCACCCGGCAGGTGGCCTGGCATACGCCACATCCCGAGCAGGCCTCGTCGTTCACCCTTACCTTGGTGCCCTCGTTGTTGGGCTTGGCGACGCTGACCTTGGCCAAGGCCATGGAAATCTGGTCCTCCGCCTTCTTGGAGGCTTCCTTCTTGTCCTTGTGGATCCAGGAGCATTGCTCGCGGAGGTTGACCATCTCCACCATGGATGGCATCAGTCCTGCCTTCCCCGCTGCCTCCTCGAACTCCTTCAGGTAAAGAAGGGGCGAGCAGGCGCCGATCACCAGCCGGTCCAGCTTCTCTGACCTTATGGCCTCGGGGATGCGGTCCCGGGAACGACGATGGCAGAGGAAGTCGATGGTCTCCACGTGGGCCACCCCCTGCTTACCCTTGGACCTGGCATGAAGTCCGTCGAGGTCCAAGGTCGCGCTCATCGCTCCATGGCAAGTGCAAAGGAATACGCCCGTCCGAGGGGCCTTGACTGCGTCGCTCAATTCGAAACCTCCTCCGATGCTGGAGTATCTCTCCCAATCTCTGCTATCGATTCTTGTACCAGTATTTATTACAAACCGACGATGCTTCGACGATGGTGAACGAAGCGTAGGTGAATCTGCAACGATCAACCGTGAGGGTTCGTTAGGGCGGCAGGGCTCCCCGACACCTTTATGCGGGAGATGTGGACATAACGGGCGGAAGGTGCGCTCTTGAAAGTTTTGGCGATCAATGGAAGCCCCAGGACCAACGGAAACACGTCCATGTTGATCAAGGACATACTGGCAAAGGCGGAGGCGGTGGGCGCTCGCACGTCCTACTACGACCTAGCGAACCTCGACATCAAGGACTGCAAGGCCTGCATGAAATGCAAGAAGGAGGATTGCTGCTCCCAGAAGGACGACATGGAGAGCATCCGGCCGCTGATAGAGGAGGCCGATCTCCTGCTGCTCGGCTCGCCGGTCTACATGGGGGATCAGACGGGGCTGATGAAATGCTTCATCGACAGGTTGTATACCTTCATGGCCCCGGCGGGGCCTCAGGGCGGTTTAAAATCCCGCCTGACCCAGGGTAAGCGGGCCATGGTCATTTTCACTTGCCAGATGCCCGATGGGCACATCCTGTACAATTACATGGCGGTGCGCTACTTCAACCTCCTGGTCAACATGCTCGGGTACGAGGACATCCGCACCTTCATCATCGGAGGGGCGAAACCCAATGAGGACCTCAGGACCACTCCGCAGGCTAGATCGGCCCTGGACGAGGGCGCGAGGTTCGTCACAGAGGCCCAAAGGTCCAACCCATGAAAAAGGAGGACTGTCTGAGATGAAATGGCAAGGCGTCTACGCCTGCCCCAATTGCGGCGGCAGGGACATGGAGCCCCTGCAGCTGTTGCGGGGACCTATGGCCACCGTCGACGATTGGGACGGGAGCTATCGATGCCACGAGTGCGGCAGGGTCGCCGTGCCGCTCTTCTTCGAGTCCGCGGAGCAATGGGTGCTCTTCCGGCAGAGCAAGAAGAAGAACCTTCCCGAGCCGGATGAGAGCGGATTCGTACACATTCCCATCGTACCGGTGGACACCCGCCCGCTCATGAGCCAGACCGGCTTCGACCTGCCCATCATCAAGGTGGTGGAGGTCGTGACCGTGGAATGGGATGGGAGGGGCTTCCAGCGGACGGGTTATTCCGCGCGCTTCGATCGCTATTGGCGCGCCATATCCGGGACGAGGTACAATTGCAAGCAGATCATGCTGATGGACCTGGCTGGCATCGCATTCGGAAAGCCCAACTTCAAGGCCATGCGCCAGCTGGTGAAGAACAAGTATGAGGTCTGGCTCGATCTGGGGATCGCCTCGGACCAGGATCTGTTCGATTCGTTCTCGTTGGAAGCGCACAAAGCCTTGGCCGACACCTCGACCGTCAGCTCCCCTCGCCTATTCCAAGACCTCTTCGACCTTTCCGACCGATGCATTCCCTGCATCCATCTGGCCGATAACGTGGTCTGGGGGAGGTCCCAGCCCAAACTCTCCAGCTTGGAGGCCACGGTGCGGTATCTGACCGACATCGGGTTCAAGGAGATCGCGGTCATGGACCTGAGACGATTGGGCAGGAGGAACGGCGTCTCGATCCAGCTGTTGGAGCGATTGGCGGCGATGGAGCCATCGTTCCTGATCGGTGGCGGAGTGCTGGAGAGCGACCTCGACCGGATCAAAGCGGCGGGGATGGCGGCCGCGTTCATCGAGCCCTTCACTCCCATAATCTCGGACATAATCGACTCTGGGGAGGACAAGGTGGCGGCGGACGCCCCGAGCGGTTCCCCCGTTGCTAGGAAGAGGCCGAAGTACCTGCCCACCGGTTGAGCCGAGATATGAGGACTTGAGAATCTGATATCAAGTTATTTAACGGACATCGATTCCTTGGTATAGTACATCATTCGATAGTCACCTAGACGGTGGGACTGGAGAAAATGCCACCGAAAATCCTGATAGTAGACGATGAGCCAGGGATACGTAACGTGCTCACCTCACTGCTCAAGGAGCGGGGCTTCGAGACCGCCACCGCTGGCACGGCCGCGGAGGGTCTGAAGGCCGTCTCCGAGGGCTTCTATAACGTCATCGTCCTGGACATCATCCTTCCCGACGCTGCCGGCACCCAGATATTGGACAAGCTGGACAAGACCTCCCCCGACTCGGAGGTCGTGCTCATCACCGGTCACGCCTCCTTGGACACCGCCATCCAGGCCCTGAGGAACAAGTCATATGACTACATCCAGAAGCCTTTCCGGCTCGGCCAGCTTCTCGAGTCCATCGAGGGCGCCCTCGAGCACCAGCGCCTGACCATGGAGAACCGGCGCATGCTGGAGCAGCTCAAGTTCCTCAACAACATCTCCTCGCAGATCGTCAAGACCTTGGACCTGGACGCGGTGCTGAAGCAGCTGCTGTATCAGAGCATGAACTTCTTCGGTGCCGACTCGGGGGCCATCTACCTCAAGGACGGACAAAAATGGATGCTGCGCCAATACTCGGGCGTGACCAAGCGCTTCGTCTCCGAGTTCGGGGCGCTGGCCTCGGACCATCCCATCGTAAGGGACGCGGCGAGCGCCAGGGTCAGCATCACCGATGGGAGCAACGGCTATTCAGGGAGTTCCTGGGCCTCGGTCCCCATCATGTACCTGGAGAGGCCGTTGGGGGTCATGATCCTGACGGTGAAGGCCGGGAAGCGCTTCGACGAGGAGGACAAGCGCCTGCTGAGCATAGTCGGCGCGCAGGCTGGTTCCTACATCTACAATTCCGTGCTCTATAGCCAAGCGGAGGAGACCCGCAGCTTCTTGGAGGGCTTGATCCGCAACACTGCGGAGGCCATCATAACCTATTCCCTCGATGGCCGGGTCAAGACCTGGAACGACGCCGCGGCCCAGACCTTCGGGTACAGCGAGAAGGAGGCGCTCGGGCGTTACATGCCCATTGTCCCCGAGGACAAGCTCGAGGAAGTGCGCAAGCTACTGGCTCGCGTCGGCAAGGGAGAGGTCGTCAGCAACCACGAGACCCTGAGGCGACGGAAGGATGGCACGCTGATACCGATCATGGTCACCTACTCCCCGGTCAAGGACTCCACCGGCAAGGTCGTGGGCATCTCATCGATATCCAGGGACGTCACCATATTGCACCAGATTGAGCAGGAGCAGGTGAAGACCAAGGTCCTGGAGGCCAAGTCCAAGATACGCGAGGTGATCATAGACGTCATCCCGCTGCTCATGCGCCGCCAGATCCCTGAGGAGGAGCGCAACGAGTTCATCTCCTTGCTCTCGACCAGGTTGGAGGAGGCCATCTACGACGATTATCTGGGCGGGAAGGTGGACATCGACCTCGACACCATGGGCGAGAGCATCGCCCAGGTCTTCAATGACCTCGGAGGGGACTTCTCGGCGACGGTGCAGGGGGATGAGATCGTGGTCATCGGGAAACGCTGCCCTTGGGGCAACGAGACGCGACGCAACCCCGTGACCTGCATGCTCACCAAGAGCATCTCCGCGCGCTTCGCCAAGCATGCTTGGGGCGGAGCGAAAGTGCATGTGACCAAGACCCTGGCCAACAAGGACGACTGCTGTCGCATCCTCATCAAGAAGTCGACCTGAGCCGGGAAAAATTGATATTCGCCGGGTGCCCTAGCATCATGATACTTTGGCAAATGAGCTCCTGCTGGTAATCTCCCTGGTCATCGCCGCCTTCGCGCCCCCCCTGGTATATATGTACGTGGTGCGGAACACGGAGACCTGCCGCAGGGAGCCTTGGTCCGCGCTGATCGTCGCCTTCCTCTACGGAGGCACGGTGGCGGTGGTGATCTCCATCTTGTTGGAGGGCGCGGCCCAGTTGGTCCTCTATAACGATTACAGCCCCCTGGCCAGGGGATTTTGGAACTTTGAACCCTACGACCTTGCCCTCCAGACCATAATCATGGCGGTGATAATCGCACCTATCGTGGAGGAGACGGCCAAGGCCAGCGGGGTGCCACGCAGGCGGATCGTGGAACTGGAGGATGGCTTCGTATACGGCGCCGCGGTGGGCCTGGGCTTCGCCGCCACGGAGAACATGCTCTACCTCATCAGCGCCCTGACCAATAGCGTGGAGGCGTTCATCCTCACGGCCATCGTCAGGGCCTTCACCTCCACCCTGCTCCATGCTAGCGCTTCGGCCATTGCTGGTTTCGGCATCGCATTGGCCATCATCGCCCACCAGCAAGGAAAGTCGATGAGCTGGCTCCCCTACCTGGGCTTGGCCATGCTGCTGCACGGGGTGTTCAACCTCTTCGCCTCCTTGGGGGACCTGGTCCCCGTCGATCAGACGGCCTTCGCCCTGCTCGGGCTGGGGCTGGCGTTGGTCCTGGCAGTAGGCATCTTCATCGTCATCCGTCGACGGATCCGAGCGCTGGACACTCGAGCACCCTGCGTCGAGTGACACCTGACAATCCAAGAACAAGAGCAGAAAAAGGAGATCCGGAATGGAATCAGGCCAGCTCTTGGCCCATCTCCCAAGCGCGGCGCATCTCCGCGTCGTGCGACCTTACCTCTCCCGACTTCTCCACCCCGGCCACCAAGAGCTCGGAGTGGAACGTTATCCCTATCCCCTTCATGAAGGCCTTCAGCTCCGATTGCGCGTTGCGGAAGACGGCCTTGGGGTCCCCGCCCACCAGGATCATCGCGCCCTTGCGGGAATGCTCGACCTTCTTGCCCACCAGGTTCTCCCTGGCCCAAAGGCTTTGGCAGCGGTCGATCATGCATTTGGTCTGCCCGGTCAGGCCGGAGAAGTATATGGGCGAGGCCACGATCACCGCATCGGCCTGCAACAGCGCCCGGTGCACCTCCCTCATGCCGTCCGCCACCTTGCACTCCCCGGTGGTGAGGCATTGGTTGCAGCCTTGGCAAGGGGCGATCTTCAAGTCGCGTAGGACCAGCTTAACGGTGGTGGCCCCTTTGTCCCTCGCGCCCTTGAGGCATTGATCGAGCAGGACTTCGGAGTTGCCGCCCCGGCGCGGGCTGCCCAGGACCCCCACCACCAAGGACAAGCGCCATCACCCCCTAGCAAGATGCGAGCAGGATCAACCCACCGGACAGGTTTCTATGTTCTCCAGGATCCGCTCCTTGAGGCTCTCATAGTACTGGAAGGTCTTGACAATATAGTCGCAGGCACCCGCCCGCATCGCCTCGAAGCTCAGGTCGGGGTCGTCGTAGGCGGATACGAATATCATAGGCACGCTGAGGTTGAGGGGTTTGATCTTCTTCATGAGGTCGATCCCGTTCATGTCCGGGAGGGCATAATCGAGGACGATGATGTCGTATTGATTGGCCTTGAGCTTGCCCACCGCCTCCATCGCCGTGTAGGCTGGATCAAGGGCGAACTCGTCCTTGGGGAGGTACTCCGCGCAAAGGTTCACATGCTCCTTGTTATCGTCAACCATCAGCACCCGGATGATCTTCTTCTCATCGGCCATGGCTACCCACCCCTTTGGACATCATATATTTGAGACATCATATTAAACCTTCACCTTCGGGAATATGGCTGTGAATATCGAGCCCTTCACTTGCTCCTTCTGCTCGCGGTCCTCGACCCACACCCGCCCTCCGAAGCGCTCGCATAAAGCGCTCACCACCGATAGCCCGATGCCATGGCCTTCCGAGGCCGAATCCGCGTCCACGTTCTCGAAGCGCCGGAACAGGAACGCCTTGCGGTCCTCCGGCACCCCCCCTCCCAAATCCTTGACGTCCATGCGCCAGAAGCTCTGATCGCTCTCCACGTGCTCTCTCAGCGTCACGTCGACGGGCGCGTCCCCGGCGTGCTTGCAGGCGTTGGAGATGAGATTATAGACGATGTCCTTGACGAAGCTGTCTCCCATGACCTGTGCCAGCTCCACCGGCGGAGAGAAGTTGACCTCCATGTCCTCGTACAATATGTTCTGCTCCAAGGAACCGATCACCTCTTTGATCACCTTGGAGATGTCGATGGGCTCGAAGCTCTTCACCGCCTCCATGGTGCGCAGCAAGGAGAGCTTGCGTACGTCGGCGATGAGCGAGGATATGTTCTCCGATTGGGCCAGGGAGCTCTTGACGAAGCGGCGCTGCCTCTCATCCAGCTTCGGGTCCTTGGCCAGCATCTCCAGGTAGCCGTGGATGGGAACGTTGTAGTTCGCCACGTCGTGAGTGAGTAGGATGTTGTACATCTGCTGAGCGCTGGCATGTTCGTTGAGACGATTGAACATCAAGGCGTTGTTCAGGGCCGTCGCCGCCTGGAAGGAGAAGAGCTGGATCAGGCGGAAATCGTTCTCGTTGAAGGGCGTGCCAGGGATCCTCTCCAAGGTCACGACCCCCAACAGCTCGTCGCCCATCTTCAGCGGTACGGAGATGAGCGAGGAAGGTTCCTCCGGAGTCCCCGGGACTTGCACGGAGCGGGTGTCCTTGTCCGCCCTCTCTATCAACAGCCCCTCCCTGGTCTGGGCCACCAGTCCGGAGATTCCCTCTCCCACCCGCAACCTGTAACCTTTCGGCTCGTTGATGTAGGGCGACTTGGTGGAGATGAGCTCCAGGGTGGCGGTGTTCTTGTCGAGTTGGAAAAGATAGGCCGCGTCCGCCTTGACCAGGTCGGATGCCCGGTCCAGAATGGTGCTAAGGACCTTCTGGAGTTCCAAGCTGCTGGATACGGCCGTGGAGATCTCAAACAGGCTCTCCAGCTCCTTGTTCTTCAGGGTGAGCTCGGCTTTGAGCTTGGATTTGCGCATGGAGATCGCCACTTGGTTGCAGAACAGCTGCAGTGTGGAGAGCTTTGTTTGGAAATTGATGGTGGAGCGCATGGAACCGAAGACCCCGCAGCCATAGAACTCCCCCCGGAAGCGGATGGGGAGGCAGATCAGGGACCTGACGCCCTCAATCTCGAGGATCAGGCGAGGGTCGGTCTGAGCGTCCAACGATATGAATGATGCACCATTCTGAACCCCTCGGTACAATGGGCCCTCCCCGACCAAGTGCGACTCGAGCAACATGCGCCCTTGGCGGAAGTCAAGGCCAGCGCATATCATACGTGGCTTGCTCTCCACCCCGACCAGGCGGAACACAGCGAAATCGACGCCCAAGGAGCCGATGAGCTTGTCCAGGTCCTTGTCCATGGCCTTGGCCAGGTCCTCCGACTCCACAAAGTCGGTGGAGGTCTCCGCCAGGACGTCTAAGTTAGTGGCCATTCCGCCCTCGATCACGTCGAGGGGATTGTTGGTGGGCAGCTCATGCCCGAATCCCATTGCTCCTATGACCCTTCCTTCTGGGTCCTTGATAGGCTGAATGCGCCATTGCAGTTTTACAATGGCGTTGCTCTTATCCAGCAATCGCAAGTCCGCCACGCGGGACTCCCCGGTGAAGACCTTGTCCAAGGCGTTCCTGAAGTCTGATTGGTAGACTGGCTCTGGGTCCAGAACCTCTCCGATGTCCCTACCGAGCATGTCCTGTTGCGACTTGCCAGTCAGGGATTCCGCCGAGCTGCTGAACGTAATAACCCTTCGACCCTTGTCCACGGCAATGGCGAGGAGATCGTTCCATGAGAGCAACTGTTCGGCGATTTCGAAGGAAGTGGAGGGCGTGGTTGTCTTTTCGCTCCTCTCCACTTCGACGGCCAGGAGAAGTACCGAGGCGATGACGCCCTCCATGGGGGCGACGCGGAGCTTAAGTTCCGATCTCCCGGCGGTGGGCGATGAGGGATGGACCCGACGTACCTCGGAGGTCACTCTCTCCTCTTGGGCCAACCTGAAAAGGCGTTCCATGCGGTCCCAATCGTCGGGGAGCACGAGCTCGGAGAAGCGATGACCAATGGCCTCGGAGGTATCTACGCCAAGAGCCTTGGCCATGGCCAAGGTGATGGAAGAGACTATCCCATCGTGATCCAAAGAAGCCAGGAGGGGCGCGTTGCCTGTGTCTGCAGGCTCCGCTAATGATGTGGTGCTCGCGGTCAATGGGTCGGGAGAGGCTTGTCTGTTCTCCTCCTGACCCGAATGAATGCCTCCCATCGTGAGAAGTTCACCATTATATGTATATTTAATATTGCTTTCCTGGGACTCTCTTTGGGTAATAAGGGGGAAGGTAGGCTGGGACCCATTTGTTAGCGCCCATTGAATGAGCCGAGGATCTTGAGAACGTTCATGATTTTTTTCTTTATTAAAATTATTGTTAAATTAATAATATTAAAACATATAATTATCCTTTTTCCCCATTACCTGGTTTGATAATTCCTTCTTGTATTTAGCGGCTTCAATATGATAAGATAATGATTCCAAAAATAATTCATAGGTAACTATCAGGACTCGCAGCGTTTATATACCATTTGTGTTTTTTCGCGCAAAGGAGCGCTCGGGAAAGGCTCACCCCTAAATTTCTCCTGACCGAATGGTCGAAGTTCCACCTTGCAAGAAAGCCTTCCCGAGGCTCTTTTGTCTCCTCCTGTTCTTATTGGACCGGCCTTAGGTAAAAGCAGATTAGGTCATCTCGATTCGTCCAGTGGATGCCAACCGGACCGTCCTCTACCGATAACTTGAAAAGAGCGAAGGCCTATATGTGGCGTCGTTCAGGGTGCTTGGATGGATGAAGGAGACTTCACCAAAGCCCGCTCCATGCTTTTTCCCAGGAATGTGCTTGCGGGCCACGGTGTTATAGAGATGATTCCTCAGGTTTGCAGGGACTTCAACCTATCAGGAATTGCGCTTATTGTCACAGGTGACCATACCAGGAAGGTTGCGGGCGAGCCCATTGCCGAAGGTCTGAAGAAGAAAGGCTATGACGTTCACATAGTGGAGACGGGAGAGGCCACCAACGAAAACTTATCCAAGATCGAGGAGGTGGCCAAGGAGGTCAAGGCTTCCTTCCTCCTCGGCATCGGAGGAGGGAGCAAGATCGACCTGGCCAAAATGGTGGCCAAGGACCTGGGCAAGGAGTTCCTTTCCATCCCCACCTCGGCTTCGCATGATGGCATCGCCTCTGGACGGGCCTCGATCCGCAACAACAGCATCCCGATGTCCATGGACGCCAAGGTGCCTCTGGGCGTTATCGCGGACACTGCGATCATCGTCAAGGCGCCTTATAGGTTGCTAGCAGCTGGATGCGCTGATGTGATCTCAAATTCCACGGCTTTGATGGACTGGGAATTCGCCAGGCGATTGAGGAACGAGGAGTTCTCCCGATCGGCCTGGGCTCTTGCCAATTATACCGCTCAGACGATGGTGGAGAACGCCGACCTGATCCGGCCCAATTTCGAAGAGAGCGTATGGATCGCGATAAGGCCCATCATCATCTCCGGCATTTCCATGGCGGTGGCGGGCAGCTCGCGTCCTACCAGCGGATCGGAGCATATGTTCTCGCACGCGTTGGACATCATCGCGCCGGGAAAGGCCCTCCATGGAGAGCAATGTGGGGTAGGGTGCATTTTGATGATGTACCTGCATGGTGGGGACTGGCAGCGGATCCGTACCGCTTTGCAGAAGATAGGCGCCCCCACCTCCGCCAAGGAGCTGGGCATTTCCAAGGAGCAGGTCTTGGAAGCCCTGGTGACGGCGCACAAGATACGCAAGGATAGATTCACGATCCTGGGCAACCTCGGCCTCACCTACGAGGCGGCGGAGAAAGTTGCCGAGATAACCAAGGTCATCTAAGCAGAGGGGATGGAATGGTCACTATCACACTGATCGGCGAGAGGCAGGCAAAGGATGGCGTGGTCTTCGTGTACAAAGGCTTCGTTCCCGAATGCCGAGAATGCAAGCTGAAAGCGGTCTGCTTCAACCTTGACTCGGGCGGGATGTATCGCATCAAAGGGGTCAGGGAGGTGCACCACGAATGCAAGATGCACGAGGATGGGGTTAGGGTAGTCGAGGTGGAGAAGGTCCCGGTCCGGGTCTGCCTGGGTCAGAAAATCGCTTTGGAAGGAAGCACCATCACTTTCGATGAGATTCGCTGCCGCAACCCGGGTTGCGAACATTACCGACTTTGCCATCCCGTAGCGGTGGAAAGGGGCAGCAAGCACAAGGTTTCCAAGGTCCATGGCGAGTTGCAATGCCCCGAAGGACTGAAAGTAATCGAAGTGACGCTGGACTGAGGATTTTTCGTTGTTGAGGATTGCATTTAGCGCCACTCACAAGGGAAGTATTGAATAAGGGCTATGATTTTGGGAATTGTGTCGGAATAGGGTGTCAGACAAAGATGTCCCTTTCACAATATGTTAGCAGGAGGTTCGCTTGATTGGCGGAGACTAAGATAAAGGTCATCCGCCCTAGGTCGAGTAGGCTAGACCTCGGTCTAAATGAGATTTGGGAGTACAGAGAGCTTCTTTACTTCTTGGTGTGGAAGGACGTCAAGATACGTTACAAGCAATCGGTAGTTGGAGCTGCCTGGGCAGTCATTCAACCCCTGTTCACCATGGCTATTTTCACATTCTTATTTGGTGGGATTTGGAAGTTACCCACAGAAGGGATACCCTATCCAATTTACATATACACAGGCCTGGTTCTGTGGACATATTTCTCAAACAGTGTGAACCATGCATCGAACAGCCTTATCGCCAATGCCTCCTTGGTAACGAAGGTCTATTTCCCGAGAGCCCTCATTCCCCTATCCGCATGCGTAGCTGGTCTACTGGATCTTGCTATTGCCTCCATCATATTGATTGCGATGATGTTCTTCTTCCCTGTCAGCATTACCATGGTGATTGTTCTTTTCCTAGTGCCCGTGATCATGGCATTCGTCCTCGCCGCGGGACTGGCCTTTTGGCTATCTGCTGTAAATGTGAGATATAGGGATGTGGTCTTCCTCGTCCCGTTCTTCATCCAGCTTCTTCTATTTGCCACGCCAATCCTCTATTCTCCTTCAACTTTTCCGGAGGCCTGGGCTTGGACCCTCAAACTCAATCCACTTGCTGGAATAATGTCGTTGCAGAGAGGGGTCTATTTAGGTACCGCCGTGGACTGGACCCTCGTGGGATACTCGGTGGTCATCACTACCTTACTCTTCGTTGCGGGGCTTTACTATTTCAGGCAATATGAGCGGGATTTCGCGGATGTGATCTGATGGCTGAACCGCTCTTGGAGATCAAGGGAATCGGTAAGAGCTATCGCCTAGTCCATGGCCATGCACATGAGTACAAGCGATTGAGCGAGTCATTGGTCAATGTCTTCACCCACCCAATCCGAACCGTCAAGGACGTTAGGAAGACCAAGGAGAGATTCTGGGCTCTGAGGGACGTTAACCTCTCGATCTTTAAGGGCGAGGCCATAGGGATCATCGGTGCCAATGGAGCAGGCAAGAGCACCTTGCTGAAGATCCTGTCCCAGGTCACTCGACCCACGGAAGGGGAGGTGCTCATTAGAGGTAGGGTCGGGAGCCTGCTGGAAGTAGGTACTGGTTTTCATCCAGAGCTGACCGGGATGGAGAACATTTACCTGAACGGTTCGATCCTTGGGATGAAGAGGACTGAGATCGATAGGAAGTTCGACGATATCGTCAAGTTCTCTGAGGTGGAGAAGTTCCTGGATACGCCAGTAAAAAGATATTCTAGCGGCATGTATGTCCGTTTGGCGTTCGCAATCGCTGCGCACCTTGAGCCAGAGATACTGATAGTCGATGAAGTGCTGGCCGTAGGTGACGCCCAGTTCCAGAAGAAATGCCTAGGGAAGATGAAGGACGTCTCCGAACGCGGACGAACCGTCCTCTATGTGAGCCACAACATGAAGACCGTCGAGGCCCTTTGTGATAGGACGGTCCTGCTGGAGCAGGGAAGGATCGCCAAGGTGGGACCCACCAGCGAGGTAACGCAATACTATCTTGGAATGGGCGGCGGCCAAGGAGAGATCTTCCGCGTCACGAGCCCGGTCCTCAAATGGGTGGGGCTCATCAATCGTGGCGAATTGAACGACAACACCCCGGACCAGGACCTTGAGTTTATAATCGAGATGCAGGCTGGTAGTGATGATCTGCACCGCCTGCAAATGGATCTGTATCTGCATAATGACAAAGATGTAATGGTCCTTGAGGCGAGGGAGAAGTATCTCGATGATGGCTTCGACATGAAGCCTGGTGAGCGGATAAGAATCAAGGTTGTCTTCAAATCTCCAAAACTCGCCCCAGGCAGATATCACATGTCCGTTAAGGTAGGGACTCTGTTTACTTACATTTGGGTCGAGAGATTGGATGCCTGTAACATCATTGGAAAAGCTTATTTTGGAAACGCCTTGTTCTTCGAGAACGTCAGGTCTACCGTAATCCCAGAATATTCCATGACGGTAGATAGGAGAGAATAGATTTCGTAAATAATTTAATTTATCTCCCAAAAATCTTCATCGCGACCTTTGAACTCCTAGCCCCGGCCGTGAAACCCGCTACCTGAAGCTCTCACCAGTGATGCGTTCGAACATCTCAATGTATAGGTCACTTACCTGTTCGACTTTCTCCTCTGGGAGTGCGGGTATGGCCGGCTCTGGGGCTCCAGCCTTGCGCGCCTTGTAGAGCTTGTCGTGATAGCCTATTTCTCGGTAATACTGGCGCACGGCTTCCTTGCTGAGTTCGACGCAGTTCCCTTTGGCATACTCATCCTCGTCCCACCAGCGGTCCTCATCCGCGGTCCCAAAGGTATCCACCACCATAAGGCGGCGCTTGTCGTCGAATGCCATCTCCTTCTTCCCATCCACATGGATGAGCATGCGTTCCTCGACCTCTTGGGAGATGAGTTTGTCCACCTTCTCGATCAGCTCGATGGTCCTTGCGTATTCCTCCGTTGTCAGGCCTGAGATCTTGATGGCCTCTTCCATGGCGAGAGGGCGGTCGACCGGTTCCAACTTGGTGGTAACCTCATAGAAGGCCCGAGGTAGCTTTTCTCCATACTTCACGTTATGATTGCGGGGGAAGTCCAGCTCTTCGGCGGAGATCTCATTGGCTTTGATGCGATCGAAAAGAGACCCCGCTACGAAATGACGGGAAATGAATTCGAGCGGGATTAGGTAGTTGGACAGTGAGCAGTTGAGCTTGCTGTAGTCTGGTATTACGTCCACCTTGCGAACCCGCATGCGATTCGGCGGGACCAATTCCTTGAAATGGGTGCGAATTCCGTTCTTCTTCAGGACTTGGAACCAGAAGGCGCTGCTTCGGCACAGGGTCTCACCCTTGAAGGGGATGTCTGAAGGGATGATCTTATCAAAGACCGAGATTTGGTCGGTGAACTCGAACTCCAGTGTCTCCTCGTCCACCCCATAGACTTTTTTTACTTTCCCGGTCCTCAATAGCTTCAATCGTTCACCGGGCTTCGTAATTGGATAGGCGTTCTTATTACTTTTGGTCTGCCAGATTGACAATCTGGCCATTAGGTCGATGACTTAAGGCCCAATCCGAAGGAACGCCACCTTCCGCTGCCACCATATAAAATGGGTGACAACCAGCCTTTCCGAGAAGAGAATGCTTGGTTACCTTCCACTGAACAGTTTGAGCATGTCCTTGCGGTCCAAAAACAAGAACGCCTCGGCCTGCCCAGAGCCGCCGCAGGAAATAGCGCGATACTGGTTCAAGCCCTTGGCCATGGTGACATAATCCACCTTCCTGACCTGCGAGGCATGGGCAGCGATGGCCTGGGCTTTCTTCTGGGCTTGGGGGGTGATATCCACGGCCATGTTGGGCACAATCATCCCCCATACCTCATACAATGCCGTATTAACCTCCCCAACAATCCGCAGCGCTTCCAAATAGGCCGTGAAAGCGGCCAGGTGCTGGTCGTGATTCTCCAATGGCGAAGGCACGAAGACGATATCCGGGGAATATTCTTTCATCTCCTTGATTATGAGGTCCCTCAGCAATCCCGAATCCGGGAAGTCTCCCTCTGGAATTTGGAAATCATTCACTCCCATGATCTCGAGGGCCTGCAAAGCCTCCTTCCTACGCTCCTCATAGCTCGGAGCATCTTTCAGCGATAAGGAGAGATAGACCACCCTGACCCTCAATCCATTCTCTCGCATCTTGATGATCGTTCCACCAAGGCCGATCGCATCGTCATCAGGGTGGGGGGATATGACCAGCATCTTAGAACCCGGGGGCAGGTCAACGAACTTGGGGTTCCAGGAGCTTCGGGCCAAGCCCATGCCGATCCCGACGCGCCTTGCGACTCTGGAGTAGATGAGCTTCAGCTCGAGCTTGACTGAGGTCAGGTCCATAATCATAAATACGCTCAAGGCAATAAAACGATGTCCATAGCTCTGGTAATTGGAGGTTCCCTGATTGCGAGTCGCTGTCCTCTCTTTGTATGATTTCGACGAGGTGAGGGGCGGCACGGAGCTGTTCGTGCAGCACTTGAAGAAGGCCTTCCCTGATTGCGAGAACATAACCTACGGAATGAGCAAAGGAGAGCTACCCCGCGTTAACCTGACCAAAGTCAATTTGGAATTCGAACGCAAAGGGGTAAGCATCAGCAAGTATTTCGCCAGGATCCATAAAGAAGCCCCTTTTGATCTGGTCATATGCAATGACATTGCAGGATTGGGATTGAAGCTCCTCACTCCCCATGTCCCGGCGATACAGGTGTTCCATTACACCTACAGAGGTTTCGCACAAGGAGCCTTGCGCGGTCAACCGGGTTTTGGTCCCTCGCGCTTTTTGCACCCATATTTCGAGAAGTTGACAGCAAACGGCAAGCATATTGTGGCTGTCAGTCACAAGACGCGACGAGAGCTTGAAAGATATTATGGGCTCACCGCTCACGTGATGGAGAACGCTGTTTCCTTAGATTTGTTCCGCCCGCTGCCGCAGCAAGATTGTAGGGCCAAACTAGGCATCAAATGGGATGGCCCAATCGGCATCTTCGTAGGAAGGGCCGATTCCACAAAGGGTTTCGAGGTGGTCAGGGCCTTGGCAAAGAGGCGAAAGGACATTCGGATACTCTGCGTTACTGGCAGCCGCATCGTCGAAGAGGATATGATCGTGGCACGACGGATCCCTAACGAAGAAATGCCATATTACTACTCGGCGGCTGATTTCCTTCTCTTCCCCTCGAGATATGAATCGGCCAGCTACACGAGCATCGAGGCCTTGGCCTGCAATCTTCCAGTGGTGGCTCATCGAACCGGCCTCTTCGAGGATTTGGAAGGAAAAGAGGTCGGAAGGATCCTAGACAGGGTGAACGAGGACGATTTCTCGAAGGCCATCGATGACGTGCTGAGACAGAACAAGATCAGTACGAGGCATATCGCGGAACAAAGATTCTCCATGGACCGATTCATAAGTGATTATCAATCGCTGGCACGCGAATTAGTTGGCAGCTCTGATTGATCTCGTTTCCGCGTCTTCAACGCTTGTATCATTACCATGGAAGGTTGGCACCTCATCTCGTCCATCCCCAAGATCAAGGCTGGGTTGGCCTCGGCTGTTGAATGGCTCATCGTTTCCTCCCAAGCTGGGCATCATCCTCGTCCAGGGGTTTCCTCATGGCATAAGTCAGGGCTTTGAAGACATTTACCCCGAACTTCGCCCGTACCAGGGCGGGAACGATATCATCGGGGGAGAAATAGGCATAACAGTCGCTCCCCAACCAAGAGCTAACCCATTCTCTTGCTCCCAGCTGCCTTCTCTTCTTGAGACGAACGAAGGAATCGAGGTCGGCAATTGAGTCCCACCAACGGATGCCTTCCTTGAAATCACCACTTTGCGGGCAAGGCTGGCCCGTTAGGTCCAAATATTGTATCAGTGGGAGGTTCAGACCTGCGACCGTGCACATGACGTTCTGCATCCAGGTCCTATTGTTCAGCTCGATCAGTCGATAAACGCCGTCCTCGGGATCTAGCTTGAACTCCACCGAACCTATGCCCTGATATTTGATGGCCCTGAGAAATTTCAGGCCAGAATCCTCGACCTGATGGTTCTTGACGCTGATCCCTAGGCTGGCCACTCCAAAACTGGGAGGGGACTGCCTGGCCTTGAACCACACGAATCTTGGGGAGACATAGCCATTCTTGCCAATGTAAGCAGAGACTTGATACAGGTCCTTTCCCGGGTCACCCACGATGCTCTGGACCATGGCCCTGAGGTCCGTCCCCAGGACCACTTGGAACTTATCCTTGAGCTCGTCGTAATTCTTAATGATGAATCCCTTGTTACCGAAGCGACGATACCAGAGGTGCGAATAGAAGGGCTTGATGAAGCATGGGTATCTCAACGAATCCTTGGCCTCGGCGATCTCTTTCATGCTCTGAGGATAGATGGTCAAAGGTATCGGGACGCCCGACTCGACCGCCATCTGATATTGATGGCTCTTGTTCATCGTGCCCTCAATAACGCTCTCTGGAGGCACCATGAACTCGAACCCCTCCGCTAGCCTCTTCCTATGCCTTGAGACGAGCAGGACGTAGTCATCCGAACATGCCATGATGACTGGCTTCTCTCGGAATTTTCCTGCCTCCTTCAGAAGCTGTTCTACGGTAGCCTCAGGCTCCTTCACAGGATCTTTTGTGACGAGGGGATGTACAAGCCTGGAACGTAGACCAGGCGCCTCTGGATGGAAGTCGACGCCAACCACCTTGATGCCGCTCCAGCCAAGGCTGCGGGTGACGCCGAGGCCGTTGGCTCCCATATGCAGAACGAATGCTGCTCGGTTTAGGTCCATCCCTTTCACCTTGTTCAATCGTTTGTGGCATCTCTCATTGATTGAGTTCGATATAAAGCAGATTGGCTTGCTTATCCCGGATGATATTGAGGGTTTCAATTTTATCTGAAATTGTATAAGATTTTAAAAGCAGCCAGCAACTCGCCGGGGGATAGGAAATCATAAATAGCGAGGGTGATTACCTTAAGACATAAAAGCGACGCCCTGCTGGGACCGTATTCAAGATGCGCTGAAGGGCCCTAGGGGATTGGGTCCTCTCGCCGCAACACAATGACGTGGGATTGGACAGGGCGCGTTACGAAAAGGGATGCACTTGAATCAGCCTAAGCAGCGAGCAGAAGGTCCATTAGCCTGGAGGAGGCGAGGGGGAGTTGATGGAGAGCTTAGGCCGAACTCTGCCAATCCGTCGAGGAGGGCGGGCTGTTATTCTATCGGAACCAATCCTCCGTTCAAGAAAGGAGGTTCGGCACGTCGCATCCTGATCATCGCCGCAATCACTTTCCTGTTACTCTCAAACCTCTTCCCGATCGTCTCCATCTCGGCGGAGGCCGTATCTTCCCCCGAATCCTCGCTTCCTTCTTCTAACGTCCCCGCGACAGCCGATGACATAACCGTTGGAATCAGATCGGCAAACCTGACGGTGGTGTCTTCCACTAACAAGTACAAGGTGCTGACCGAGGAGTACGCCATATGGGTGGATTCCTCGACCAATTTCGTCGAGTACCAGATCAGGCCATATTTCAGCAGCGACTACATCCGATACAAGCGTGCCAATCCCCAATATGCCGGCGATGGCACGGTCGACCAATACGGCAACCAATTGGATCAGGTCCAGCTCACGGTCACCAACTATGGCAAGGATGGCAACACCGTCTGGTTCCTGGAGTCCTGCCCCGAGTTCAGCATCAAGCAGTCCTTCGACATTTACAGGGACTACTTCGAGCTCAACGCCACATACAAGCCAGGCACCGAGAAGGTCCTTACCACCTACTACATCGGCCTTTGCTCCAAGACCAACAGCCTATACAATCTCATGAGCAGTGGCCATGTGAACCGCTACGTCCCCGGATACGCCGAGGACCGCACGGAGGGCCAGGGCCTGGGAGGATGGTAT
>Ga0209254_10000734_pt1 | contig 28139 bp, 27 predicted proteins | sample FrelakmetDIP11DI_FD_187148 | JGI IMG/M metagenome (GOLD analysis project Ga0209254, IMG submission 187148) | Freshwater lake sediment microbial communities from the University of Notre Dame, USA, for methane emissions studies - DIP11 DI (SPAdes)... | ecosystem: Environmental > Aquatic >... | reverse complement strand
AGAAAATCACCGCACTTCTTGACTGAGCCTGACCGACCTGAATGAAATAAGCTGTCATATACTCATTTTATAAAAACAATATCATGATGAAAAGATTGATAATTGCTCTTTTGATCTCAGGATTACTGGCAGGTGCTTCATCGGCAGAAATAAATATCAAAACCAGAGTCCCGATTGATACTGTAAAGTTTGTTGAACACGGTTTCCCCGGATCATTTCTTAACGTTCGCCCCTCAATTGCCTCTTGCCTTTTGCCCGCCAAATTCCTACCTTCATCCCTTCAAACGCACTGAACAATGAACTGGATTGACTTTGTAATTATCGCCCTCCTTGCCTTCGGACTGATACAGGGTTTCATTGACGGACTGATAATCGAGATTGCAAAACTGGCAGCTCTGGTCCTAGGTATCTGGGGTGCCATACATTTCTCGGGCTGGACAGCAGACAAACTCTCAGGCTGGTTCGACATGCAGGGAACCTGGACAGGTGTCGTGGCCTTTGCAATCACTTTTGTCGTTATTGTCATTGCCATAAACCTGCTCGGCAGGCTATTGGATACAATTGTTAAATCAGTGTCACTGGGGTTCGTGGTGAAATCCCTGGGCGCTGCCTTCGGAGTGATCAAGACCGCCCTGATCCTCAGTGTCATTTTCGTTTTTCTTAATACAATAAATGAAAAAAGACACTTTTTGCCCTCCGCCACAATAGAAAAGTCGTTTCTCTATAATCCAATCGCTGATATAATTCCGGCAATCTTCCCGATACTAGAGGGCGGTGATCTGCTTGACAGTTTCAATCGCCATAAAAACAAACCGCAGGGTGTTACCATCTGACCGGTTTTGATATCTTTGCGACACTGAATTTTAAGCTGCCGATGATGAATTTTGTCGAAGAACTGAAATGGAGGGGGATGATACATGATATCATGCCCGGAACAGAGGAATTTCTGCTGAAGGAAAAGACGGCTGCATACGTTGGATTCGATCCCACAGCTGATTCCCTGCATATCGGACACCTCGTGGGAGTGATGATGCTGAGACACCTGCAGAATGCCGGCCACAGGCCAATAGTACTTATCGGCGGCGCCACTGGAATGATAGGCGATCCGTCCGGGAGATCGGAGGAGCGTAACCTTCTTGACGAACTGACACTCAGGCATAACCAGGAGGGGATGAAAAAACAGTTCGAGAAATTCCTCGATTTCGGATCAGCTTTCCCAAACAGGGCCATAATGGTCAACAACTTTGACTGGATGAGGGAGTATTCCTTCCTCGGCTTTATCCGGGATATAGGAAAACACATCACGGTCAATTACATGATGGCGAAAGACTCCGTGAAAAAAAGACTTGACTCCGACACCGGTCAGGGAATGTCATTTACAGAGTTCTCATATCAGCTGGTGCAGGGTACCGATTTCCTTTATCTCTATAATACCTATGGCTGCAAGCTGCAGATGGGCGGCTCTGACCAGTGGGGCAATATTGTGACAGGCACCGAGCTCATCAGGCGCAAGAACGGAGGAGAAGCATATGCCATGACATGCCCGCTGATAACAAAAAGTGACGGACAGAAATTCGGCAAGACCGAGACGGGGAATGTGTGGCTTGACCCCGCGAAGACAACACCTTACCAGTTCGTTCAGTTCTGGCTCAACGTGGCGGACGATGATGCAGAGAAGTTTATTAAGATCTTCACCATGCTGACGCGCAGCGAGATTGATGCGCTGGTGAAAGCTCACCGGGCTGAACCGCATCTTCGCATCCTGCAGAAGCGTCTCGCAGAGGAGGTGACCGTTATGGCACACTCAAGGGGGGATTATGAAGGGGCCGTTGAGGCGTCCCAGATACTGTTCGGAAAAGGAACGACCGGGCAGCTGCAGCGCATGGAAGAAAACACCTTCCTTGCCGTCTTTGAAGGCGTGCCGATGTATGACATAAACCCCGGCCTGCTATCTGCCGGCGTATCAATCTCCGACCTGTGCGCCGTGCACACAAAAATCATCGAATCAAAGGGAGAGTTCAGGCGCCTGGTGCAAGGTGGAGGCGTCAGCCTCAACAAGGAGAAAATTGACGATCCTGATATGATCATCAAAGCGGATAAACTACTGAATAATAAATATCTGCTTCTCCAGAAGGGCAAAAAGAGCTATTATCTTATCAGGGTCATATAAATCTAAAACCGGACAAGATGAAGAACACTATCAGGGCTGAATTCAAGCCGGACTCGATGGATCTGATAAATTTTATTATCAGCCATTTCAAGGTATTTCTTGTCACCGGAATTCTGGCAGCGATATTATCCGCAGTGATCTCGCTCCTTATTAAACCGCTGTACGAATCAACGGTGGTCCTCTATCCTTCATCGAACATCACCGAAGCAAGCACCCTGCTTGGTGAGGCCTCCTCGAAAACAACTCTTTACGGTGATGATGATGCCACGGAAAAACTCCTTCAGGTTATCAGCAGCGAGCAGGTCAGGGATTACCTTAAGCTGAAGTACAATCTTGCTGATCATTACAATATCAAACCCTCGGAGAAATACCCCCAGACGCTCATAGCAGAGAAGATGGACAGGTATATACATTCCTCGAAGACCTCCTTCGGGTCAGTTGAGATCAGGGTGAGGGACCGCGACAGGGAACTTGCATGTGCCATGGCTAATGACATGGCTTCACAGAGCGACACAATTTTTAATAAGCTGCAGCGCAATGCTGCTGCCGCTATGCTTGATGAGATCAGCAGGAGCTATGAGATGCAGGACCGTCTCGTCAGACAGTACGAGGATTCACTGACAAATCTCAAGGGAGCAGCCGTATTAAAGGCCTATGCCACTCTTGACACGGAGACAGAATACCTGGGCCTGATAAGGGGAAGGTATCTTGAAGCACTGGCGCTGAGCCAGCAGACCATGCCTTACACGCTTGTTGTTGACATGGCGGTGGTGGCCGAGAAAAAAGTATATCCGCACAGGAGCATAATTGTCATTGTCTCTACCCTCTCTGTCCTTATTCTTGCGGCCCTTGTACTCTTTGTGGCCGAAGGCGTGAAGGTGCACCGCACTGATGAACGGCATTGAACTACTGATATGGCTTATCCCCGCAGCACTGGCTATTTTCATGCTGGCCGTGCTCTCCCTGGAGCATCTTTTGCTTCTGACGCTTTTCCTGACCCCTCTTTCAATCCAGATAAGTTATCTAACGGGCAGCGCGGGCTTTGATCTTTCCGTACCTACGGAGCCTGTGCTTGCATTGCTCCTTTTTATAACCCTGTTCAAGCTTATTGTCACACGCGAGTTTTCCGTAAAACTTCTGAGGCATCCCGTGACCATTCTTATCGGTCTTTATCTTATATGGACACTGGTGACCTCCGTGACATCTACCATTCCGGGAGTCTCATTCAAGACGCTTGCCTACCGGATGTGGTTCATTGGAGGGTTCTATCTTATTGCAGCTCAGCTGTTCAGCAACGAACGCTTTACCGGGAAATATATTATCGCATATTCAGCAGGCCTCGCTGTGGTGGTGATTTACTTCTTTGTCAGGGCAGGAGGGGCAGGACTGCTGAACCAGCAGTTCGCACATTCAGCCTGCTATCCCTTTTATAATGATCACACATCCTTCGGAGCATCAATGGCTTTTCTTCTTGTTCCCCTGGCGGTTATTCTCCTCAGGAAAAGCAGCGGTGTCATTTCCGGGATGGTTGTATCGGCGCTGATAATTCTGTTCCTTGCCGGGTTTATCTTCTCATACAGCAGGGCTGCGTGGGTGAGCCTGATTGCAGCACTGGCGCTGTCTCTCATCCTGTGGCTCAGGATGCCTGTAAGGTTTCTCACTGTAACTGCTGCAGGGTTTATTGTGGCAATGGTTCTCTCGGCAGGATGGATATGGCAGAAGATGGACAGCACGACAGAGGATTCGTCGGCCGATCTCGGACAGCATCTCCGTTCATCGTCAAATATTTCCACAGACCAGTCGAACCTTGAACGCATAAACAGGTGGAAATGCGCTTTAAGGATGTCGGAGGAGAAGCCTCTGTTCGGGTGGGGTCCAGGGACTTATCAGTTCAATTACGGGCCGTTCCAGAAGGCGGAAGACAGAACCATAATAAGCACTGACTTCGGCGATGCAGGAAATGCCCATAGCGAATACCTCGGTACCATGAGCGAGTCAGGCTTGCCCGGGGCTTTAATATATCTTTTACTTACTGGTTTCATTGTTATTACCGGAATCAGGGTCTGGTACAGGGAGAAGAGAACCTATGCCGGATATTTCGCCCTGGCCGTACTGACGGGGCTGATGACCTATGTAGTTCACGGTATAATGAACAGCTTCCTCGACAGTGACAAAATCGCCGCACTCTGGTGGGGATTTGCCGGAATACTGGTATCGATGGATATCAGAGAAAAAGAGGAGCAGGCTGGACAGCTCTGATGCTGCCTCTTACATAATTTCCAGGGCAAGTATTGACACATCATCAAAAAGCTCAGGATTTCCGGCACGGATATCGAGTTCATCAATCAGTGCGGCAATATTTTCTGAGATAGGCCTGGAGTTCGGGAAGTGTTTTACCACGGTTGATGCTCCGATGAAATTCCCGTTGTCGTCTGTCAGTTCCGAGAGGCCGTCAGTGTAGCAGATTATCTTTGTCGGACGTTTTATAGAGATCTTCTCTTTACCCACCTGCGGCATATCATCAAGCATCCCCACGCCGACACATGACTGTCTCAGCATTGATGAGGTGCCGGACATGATATCTATTATAATTGGCGGAGTATGCGCTGCATTGACATATTCAAGCACCCTGGTCTTCATGTTGAACCGGGCTATGAAGAGTGTTATGAAACATTCCCCTGAAGAGTTTAATACAACAACAGTGTTCAGCCTGCGCAACAGAACTTCAAGATCGATATTGGCGGTGAACAGCACTCTCAGGCTGGCCTGGAAGTTTGACATCAGAAGGGCGGCTGACATACCCTTTCCGGATACATCGGCAATACAGAACCCCACCGTTGTTTCAGACAAAGTGAGAAAATCATAATAGTCACCTCCGACCTCATAATGCGGAATATAAAAGCCCTGAACCCTAAACTTGTTGTTAGCAGGCAGTTTTTTGTTGTCAGGTATTAGCATCATCTGCATGCGTGCTGCCAGTTCAAGCTCTTTGCGAAGGGCTTCCTGGCGGAGGCTCTCTCTGAACAGCCGCTGGTTCTCAATGGCAACAACTATTATGCTTGATATAGTCTGTATGAAGTTAAGATGCTTGACCACCGGGCTCATGCCTTCACCTTCCTCGTCAATATCCCCTATCAGCACATATGCAGTATGGATATTGTTGTTCATGACCGGAATAATAATATCAACAGCCTCAAAAGGCTTTGCATTCACTTCAGTGGTGATCTCCGTATAACGTTTGAGATCACGTTCCACATCTATTTTTTTCTTAAGGTTATCCGGGAAACCCGCATTGAGAAGTACTTCCCACTTCTCGCCGTATTTGAATAACAGAAGTTTGCCTATACCAAGGTCCTCACGCAGGATAGACTCATACTTCCTGAGGAGCTCGGATGTCGGGAGGTTTGCATTGATGGAAAGGGTGATGTCGAGCAGGGCGTCGAGTTTGAATTTCGACATCTTAAGCCTGTCCTTGGGAAGCCTGCTCTCATCCATCATTGCAGCGTCAGCCCTTAACTCTCTCTATGTAGGAACGGTCACGTGTATCTATCCGGATCTTGTCACCCACGTTTACAAAGAGAGGCACCATGATGGTTGAACCGTTTTCAATGGTGGCCGGCTTCAGGGTGTTGGTGGCGGTATCGCCGCGAAGCCCGGGTTCAGAATAGGTCACTTCCATAACAACATTTACGGGCAGGTCAACGAGCAGAACGTTCTCGGTATCGGCATGAACCACCACTTCAACAGTTGCACCTTCCTTTAGAAGGTCACTGTTTTCGAGCATAGACTCCTGTACCGTGATCTGTTCAAATGTCTCGGTATGCATAAGGTGATACCCCATATCATCCTTGTACAGATACTGGTAGGGTCTTCTCTCGACGCGTGCCACATTGACCTTGGTGCCTGAGCTGAAGGTGTTGTCAAGTACTCTGCCGGTTGTAACATTCCTGAGCTTGGTGCGTACGAAGGCCGGTCCCTTGCCCGGTTTAACATGCTGAAACTGTATTATCGCATACAGGTCATTATTGTATTCAATTACCAGTCCGTTTCTGAAATCTGCCGTTGTTGCCATATAAAAATTAAAATTTCCTGTGTTATTTAATAAAATTAATTGGCTTTCTAAGCCCCTCACTCTTTACCATTTCCACGTGAAATGACCCGACAAAGATATCAAATCGTATTTTAACCGGTAAAAAATTTTCATCGGCACTAAACCACATCACCATATCTTCTTCTGTTTCGAAGACCCGGCCCACCTCCGTGACAGGGTTGAATCTGTAACACATTATCTTCCCATTTTTGATCTTAACCATCTCCATTCCGGTGTATTTCAGGACGATAGGATAAAGTTCGTCAGCAAACCATGTGGTCATCTGGAAGACCTCGCCGGGAACAAGGGTGTCGGCTGTGGCCAGGTGGTATTTCCGGAACCAGTAAAAGCATGAAACAAGATCAAGAATTCCTTTAGGGGCGGTATGATTTCCCGTAAGGTCGCTGAACACCAGGGCTGAATCGCTCCTTGATGTCTGGTCAAAAGCCACCTCATTGTATCTTTTGTATCGTCCCTCCTGGACATTTCTTATGGAGAAAACGGGAAGGTCTGTCTCAGGGTTTATGTAACTCTCATAAGTGTCCCTTACATGATAAAGGGCATCGGCGATTCCTGTTGTCTGACCCGTAACACTTGCATGCCAGACCGGTTGGCCCTGGTAAAAACCATCTTTGATTTCAAGTACTGCGCGTCCGCTGCCAACAGGGCCGTATTTAATCTGGTAGTAGACCTTTTCCCCAGGCATATATGGCTGAAGCTGGGCGGAAGCCCATTGCTCTGCGGTGATCAGGATAATCAGTACTGCCAGTAACGTTTTTCTCATTTCTGAATATTTATGCTCAGGGGAACAGCTTTTTAGGAATTGCTGCGATGAATTCTTTAAGATAATAAGGTTCAAAATAAGCAACATCCTCAAACCGTTTTTCCCTCAGGGCGTTCACCGACGGCTTGAGCAAATATGATGCCGAGAGGCTGAATCCTTCAACAAAGATAGCATTAGCGCCTGTTATCGATGACCTGCATTTGCCGGCTCCGTTTCCAAAGAATATTATTTTTTCTGATTCAAGCCTTTTGCTGTAGGATGACCCGGTGATAATGTCTGCCGAGGTCTCCTGTAACATCTTAGCATCCGCCGTAAAAAGGGCGTTATAGACCTCCATCCGTCTGGCGTCGATCATCGGGCAGAGCAGGGTATTGCTGTCTGAGGCCAGGGGATATGCAGCAAGATAACCGTGGCACATTGCAGTAAGGGTGTTGATGCCTATGAGGGGTATGCCCGCACCGTAGGATATGCCCTTAGCCACTGATACGCCGATCCTGAGTCCGGTATATGATCCTGGTCCCTTGCTGACAGAGACGGCATCAAGCTGCCGTGCTTCGACCGAGGCGCCACTTAGCAGCTCCTGTATGATGACGGTAAGCATTGATGAATGAGACATTCCGGGAGGAGCGTCAATCACGCTGATGACAGAGTTGTCATCGCATAATGCCACCGAACAGACACCGGTGGCTGTCTCAATGCAAAGGATCATTTATCTAATAAATTGCCGATTACCCTATTTTTTCTTCTTCTTGTCAGTGCTGAAGAGGGCTTCTTTGTCAACTACTTCAATAAGGGTGGAGTCGGAAAGTTTTTTGCTGATCGCACTGAAGGGCTGAACGATTACAGTGTCGCCTTCAGCAAGGCCGCTCAGGATCTCAATGTTTACGTTATCCTGTATGCCTGTCTTTACGTCACGGGCAAGAGCATATTTACCGTCAGACATAAAGACGAGTGTTCGAATGTCTTCAGGTCCTGCTGCCTCTGCCATGGTAGTGTCAGTGCGCGTTGTGACTGCCTGTATGGGCACGGTAAGGATATCTGCCTTCCGGCTGGTGAAAATATCAACAGATGCTGACATGCCGGGTCTGAAAGGACTGGGATTCTTCTCACTGACCAGGTCTTCGTATGACTCGCGAAGGATAAGTATTCTGACTTCAAAGTTTGTGACCTGGTCAGAGGTAATAGTTGTGCTCTTGGCCGAGTTGGCTATCTCGGTCACCACACCCTTGAAGGCACGGTCGAGATATGCGTCTACCTCTACATTGGCTGTGTCGCCCATCTTTACCCTGATAATATCGTTTTCGTTGACCTCAACCACAACCTCCATTCGGTTCAGGTCAGCAACGCGAAGGACCTCGGTACCGGTCATCATGGTGGCGCCGATGACCCTCTCGCCAAGCTCAACGGAGAGACTTGATATTGTACCCGTCATGGGTGAATAGACCGTCGTTTTAACCAGATTTTCATTCGCTTCCCTGAGTGAAGCCTCGGCACTCTTTACCGAATATAGGGCGCTCTCCTTCTCGGCTTTAGCCACTTTATACTGTGATTCTGCCTGCTCAAAATCAGACTTGGATATCGTATTCTCATCAAACAATTTCTTGCTCCTGTTGTACGACAGCTCAGCCTGGATCATCTGGGCCTCTACCTGTGCCTGACGGGCCTTCGATGAGTTCACGGCGGCGGCAGCACGCTCACGGGCAGAGACGTAAATTTCGGGCTTGATCCTGAAAAGCAGAACACCTTTCTGAACAAAATCACCCTCTTTGACATGCAGCTCAACTATTTCACCGGAGACATCAGGACTTATCTTGACTTCCTTCTCGGGCTGTATCTTGCCGTTGGCTGTAACGGCCTCGACTATCGGATTTTTTTTCACCTGTTCAATCGCCACCTTAACTGTGACTTCCTTGCCGAACCAGCCTTTCTTTTTGCCAACGGCGGCGAAAATAATAAGAACCAGAACGACTGGTACGAGGATCTTGAGAATTTTATTGTTTTTCATCATTGTAAATTTTTATTTCTAAGGTATGATGCAACACCTGTGTTATTGAGTTTATTACTATTGTGTTAGTGTTATTCGGGACACTGATGTTTCATAACAAATGAGTTTTCTGAATTAAAGTGCCATAATGCCTATATACTGAAGAGACAGTGGTATGCCTTTGTAAAAATCAAGGACCTTTGTTTTGAAGACATATTCATATTTTGCCTGGGCCATTTCGCTCTGGGCATTCAGCAGCTGCGTCTTTGACTGGTTGTAATCAACGGCAGTGACAAGTCCCACATTTAATTTTTGTTCGGCATACCTGTAAGCCTCTTGCATTGATGATACAGCCTTCTGGCTGGAATAGTACCTCTTCAGCGCCCCTGTGGCATCGGTATAAGCCTGTTGAATGTTCTTGTAAAGCTGTTTCTTGGTATTTTCAAGCGCGTACCGTGAATTTTCAATACCCAGCTTCGAGTTTTTGATCCGGGTATTGACCATCCACCCGTTCAGTATGGGGATGTTGAGTGAAAAGCCTACTGCACCGTTCCTGTTAATATCAAGCTGGGTTGCGAAATCGTAGGGTTCCAGGGTAACAAGGTCGATCCTGTTATCGGAATATGCCGTGTTCCATGAAGCACCCAGTGAGATCTGAGGGCTCCTGCCGCCCTTTGCAATGGCCAGGTCATATTCGGCACCTTTCAGCTTATATTCAGCCCCCAGGATTTCCGGTCTGATTTTTTCCGCAACAGAATAGATGGAGTCAGGATTACTTTCAAATGCAACGGGATCAACGGCAATTTCAGGAATTTCAATTTCAAAGTTCTCAGCCGAGGGCAATTCAAGCAGCTGTGCCAGGGTCAGAAGGGATATTGCCAGCTGGTTCTGAAGGGTGATAAGCTGCAGTTCTTCACGGGCTGCCTGTGCTTCAATATCCAGCAGGTTTCCGCGTGCCAGGCTTCCTGCGTCTACAAGCTTGCGGGTGCGGTCAATCTGTTGTTGTGTCAGCTCGACCTGTGAAGCTGTGGTTGCTACCAGTTCATTATTCAGAAGTATCTGAAGGTACGCGAGTGCTACGTTCAGGGAGATATTATCCTTGAATCCTTCGAGATCCTGCTCGGTGGCAAGCAGTTCATACTTGTTCTTCTGGATGGTGTTGTAATTAACCAGGCCATTGAATAGTGACAGGTTTGAACCCACATTGAAGCTATTAGACTGAACGGTTTCGCCCTCGGTATACCTGTTGGATGTCTTGTCATATGCCCGGCCAAAAGAATAATAATGGTTGGCGCTTCCGTTAAGGGAAGGAAGGAGATTTAATTTCGACTGTTCAAGGCTGGATTCCTGATACCTGGTCATGATCTCCTGCTGTTTTATCTGAATGTTGTTCGCAAGGGCATGGGCAATGCACTCTTCGAACGTCCACTGCTTCTGCTGTGAAAAGAGAAGCAAAGGACTCAGCAGCATGACGAAGCCTGAGGTAAATAATTTTCTTTTCATGTTCACTGAATAAGGACTTTAAACGAAGCTACGAAGATAGGAAATTGATCAGTATAATAAAGACATCAAAGATATAATCATGCTGCAAGGGGTGCAGAAAAGAGTCTTGCATTTTTACGTATCTTTGCCGCAACCGACCACGAAATTTCAATAAAACATACAAAAGAATGAGTAACAAAGGATTAAATCTTGAGCCCGGTGTGATTTCCGGAGAAGATGTCAGGAAGCTGTTTGATTATGCAAACAAGAATGATTTTGCCATTCCTGCGGTTAATGTTATCGGGACTGACTCGGTGAATGCTGTTCTTGAGACGGCACGAGAGGTGAATTCGCCAGTGATAGTTCAGTTTTCAAACGGCGGAGCGCATTTTTTTGCAGGTCAGGGTCTGACGAAAGAGAACCAGACGGGAGCCATAGCCGGCGGAATATCGGGCGCTCTTCATGTACATAACGTTGCGGAGTACTACGGTATCCCGGTAATACTTCACACCGATCATGCGTCACGCAAGCTTCTCCCCTGGATAGACGCCCTGCTCGATGCCGGCGAGGAGTTTTACGAGAACAACGGCAAGCCGCTGTTCAGCTCTCATATGCTCGATCTTTCCGAAGAGCCTCTTAAAGAAAACATTGAGACATGCAAGAAGTACCTTGAGCGTATGGACAAACTGGGAATGACGCTTGAGATTGAACTCGGTGTTACCGGGGGCGAAGAGGATGGTGTTGATAATACCGGAATAAGCAGCTCAAAACTGTATACGCAACCCGAGGATGTGGCTTATGCCTATGAAGAGCTCCTGAAGATCTCGGAAAACTTCACTATAGCTGCTTCGTTCGGCAATGTGCACGGTGTTTATAAGCCCGGTAACGTTACTCTGAAGCCCGAGATACTGAAGAATTCGCAGGACTATATCCAGAAAAAGCACAAGACGGGTCACAACCCTGTCAATTTTGTGTTTCATGGAGGGTCAGGATCTGAGAAGGAAAAGATCACCGAAGCAATTAAATATGGCGCAGTAAAAATGAATCTTGATACCGATATGCAGTGGGCATTTTGGGCAGGCATCCGGGACTATTATGAGGCCAAAAAGGGTTACCTGCAGGGACAGATCGGAAATCCTGAAGGTGATGACAAGCCCAATAAAAAGTATTATGACCCGAGGGTATGGCTGCGCAAGGGGCAGGAAACCTTCATAGCAAGGCTTAAGGAGGCCTTTGGAGATCTCAATGCCCTTGGCAGGCTTTAATACTTATTAATACCATAACATCAAGCAGGCCAGTTAATTATGAACGACCTGCTTTTTGTTGTTAATAAATCACTGCTCCCCGGGCCGTAAATACCATGGCCGGAGGCTATTTTAGTATAAAATTTAAAGCCGGGTTGAAACGCATACATATCACTGAGGAGAAGATAAAGAGAACAACCAACCTGACTCTCAGGCTTAACGAGAGGGAGGCGAGGGCTCTCAACATCTACTGTCAGCGTTTCAGGGTCAGGAGCAAGTCGGATTTTATGCGTCGCACCATTATGCATGCCATTATAGGCAGGTTTGATACTGAGCATCCGACACTATGGGAGCAGGGTGAGCTTACCCTGTTTTCCAATGAACCGAAAAATAACTGATCAAAATCAGAGGCAAACCTAATTTTACTATTTTTGTGGATACCACAAACGGGGGATTTTTTGTTGCGGCTACAATGGGAATGAATATCATTAAAATAGAGCCTACAAAGGTTACGCCGGAAGTATTGTTTCTTGAGGGTCACCTTGAGATCAGGGGGAGGTCGATACCTGAGAACGCTTCTGATTTTTACCGTCCTCTTGAGGAGTGGGTTACTGAATATGTGGCCCACACGGCAATCAGGACGCGTGTATCACTTTCTTTTGATTTCATCAATACGTCATCGACAAAGTGGGTTTATGGCCTTATAAAGAAACTATCCCTTTACGATGATGTTCACAACAGGGTCTCGATAGAATGGTTTTATGAAAGGGGTGATGACGAGTTGTACGAACTTGGCCAGATTATTCACTCATTCATTGACTGTCCGTTTATCTTTTACGAGACAGAGCAATCCTGAATTCAAAAAAAGTATCTACTTTTGCCACGCCTTATAAGGCACCGATTGACCCATGGTGTAATTGGCAACACGTCTGATTTTGGTTCAGAAGAGTCGGGGTTCGAACCCCTGTGGGTCAACAAAGAACAGCCGCAAGGCTGTTTTTTGTTGAGGGTTTGCCGGGGAGGGAGAGGGGTGAGAAGTTTATCCCGATAGGTCGAGCGGAGCGAGACCGTATCGGGAAACCCCTGTGGGTCAACAAAGAACAGCCGCAAGGCTGTTTTTTGTTGAAGGCTTTCAGGGGAGGGAGAGGGGTGAGAAGTTTATCCCGATAGGTCGAGCGGAGCGAGACCGTATCGGGAAACCCCTGTGGGTCAACAAAAAAGCCGCGATGGGCGGTATTTTTGTTGGGGAGTATAATACCGGGTATTCTGTAAAATTGAATTACTGATCTGGTTTTAAATTTCTTAGATAAAATTACGCCAAATTTAAACCAATGTCAAGTTTATGTCTAAGGATGGCTGCTTCCAGGGTTCTGTTGCAACGCCTGTACACAGTTTCTGCCACCTATATGTCGGACGGGGTTGTGCGCCCTTCGCTGCTTCGCGTTCATGGCGAACTTAATCCTTGAAGCAGCGAACAGAATAACCGTTCCTATTATTTGAGGTATTTTTGAATAATGAGCAGTCATAGGAGCTAAGCGTCCATCTATGGGCTTCACCAAGGATTCCATAACTCGTAGAAGTCCACCAGTGACCTGCTCGACCCATGAAGGTAAACGGCCCACTTGGTTCACGGGATCCACCGGGAAGTGCTGTAAAACCCGTTTGGTTTGTGGCTCCCGCATTAGGAGCATCCCAATGTCCAATGCCTATTTCTTTCAGTTTACAACCTGCTACAGCTTCTCCCCCCAAATGATCACCCGTATCTAACCAATCTCCATAAGTTGCCACGTGCCAGCCAGTGGGGCAAATTTTACGACTGTCATTTACAGCATACCAATTATAGAGTTTCCCATATACGGATCCTTTATCAGGGGAGTTGTCATAATAACAAATAGCCCCGGTCCAAAGATTGGCCCATTCCCAATCATCGGAAACCAGAGGAATATTTGAGCCATCATTGTACTTGGCAGTCTTAAGGTTTTCCGCCATTACAATCAGGGTAACTCCTTTTCCGGTACTTATCTCCACCACCGGATAGTTGTTACCATCAGCATCTGTACAGGCAATGAAACTAAATGTAATCTTTTTGTCAGATGCAGGGATATCAGTTACTATTGTGCTGTATATCCCTGATATCCCCGTAAATTTTAACCTGTCACCATTAGTGTACGTCATGTCAATTGTGGCCATTTCACCTTTATAATCCGGTTTTACAGGTTTTTCTTCAGCGGTAGGATTTATGTTTATTTTCTTTATGCTGATTCTTCCGCCGGGGTTGCCATTGCATAATAATTTTCCCGAAAAATGATAATTTGCTCCCTTCACACTGACCAGATATAAACCACTTTTTATGCCTGAAAGACGAAATTCCTGCAGATCATTTTCTAAATAGCTGTGAATCTGTATAACTGTTTTTCCAGTCATATCACAAACAGAGATAATCGCATCTCCGGCGTCAGGGGGGTATATCTGCAGTATTGAGTTATCAGTCATTGGATTTGGAAAAATTTTTATTTCCGATGATTGCTCATACTCAACCTGAGTGATCCCGACCGCACTTGTCAGCCGCAGAATATCAGTTCCGTTCAGAGTGAGGGTTGTTCCAGCAGTTAAGTTCTCAACTTTAACGGTATTTACAGTAAATGATCCGCCGGTTCCGGCAAAACTGATTAAGTAATTCTGCGCATTTGCCTTCAGAGCAGAAATAACAGTAAAAAATAATAATAAAAATTTCATAATTATAAAGTTTTGATAAAGTTATGAAAGACCATAATGCAAGTCAAATAAAAATCTACCTCCCCGGGCTGCGTCTTGCTTTACGGAATGGGTCAGGATATATAAGTTGCGGCACATGACGTTGAATTGTAACCGGCTAATTACATTTATTATAAACATATTCATGCCAGACTTTTAACTCGCCTTCATTTGTTCCGGTATAATGTCTTATCACTTTTAATATGAATACCATTTCACCATTCAGGTGAACATGCACGTTCCCGCTGTAAGCATATATTTCCATAGGAAACTCATACCAGGGATGCCAAACCTCATTGCCAATTTCCTTAAACCTGTACTCTTTGCCTGAAGCCGCACCAGTTAGCGTTCCCTGGTTGACAAGATGCACTTTGTTTTTCACTCCAAAATAATCAGAGTATAGAATGCCAGAAACAGTTTCACCGGCACACGGTATATAACTTTCAAAATAGAAAGAACCAGAAAAAGTCCACTTTGGTGACTGTGCGTAAGTCATGCTTAATGGAAAGCATGCCATAACTAAGAGAGGACAAAAAAACTTTAGTGCTCTCATTGGAGTAATTTTACAATTATTAACCAAAGTTCAACCCTTTTATATTACAGGTTTTTTTCAGCGTCCCCAAGAATGTTCTCTGTGTGCCAGAATCAAAAAAGCCGCTTTTTTGTTGCAGGGAACAAGGAACATGTTGACGATCCGCCGTTTGGCGGAGAGGAAATCCAGCGCAGCGGGAGGGCAAGGAGCACGGAGCAGAGCATAACAGGTACCGGTCTTGACCGGCAAATAGACTAATATTTGATGTAATAGATTGATAATTAATAGTTTTCTCACCTTAATAAGGAGGAGTACCCTGACCATAAGCGTCAGGGGGAGGAGGTAACTTTTGAGACACCCCCTTTTTGAAGGGATGGTGGCGAGGGAAAGGGGGTGAGATTCCCGCCCTGCAGTCTGTCCCCTTCGCTAAAAATGCCCACCGGGCATTTTTTTAACGCTCAGTCCCCCCATGTGGGTCAGCAAGGTAGCATCTCAGAGTGTTTATAACCGCTTTAAATCAGTGATTTTTAGCAGTTTATTTTTTAAGAGGTACTCACAATGTACGCCGAGACTCCTTGAAAGAGGGGTAAAAATCGAGACCCATCTTAAAACAACCCCGGAGGTCTCGCTAGACCTTGTAGCAGCCTGTTTATTATGCTATTATTTGCAGCAAACTGCATTTAAAGCAGTATGATTTTCGATATTTTTTATGTATGAATAGAGACCTTTATGCATACGCTGAGAGGTACATCAGGTTGAAAATCTGGTGGAGCTTTAATGACTATTTCAGGAAAGGCTATCAAAGTGAAATTACCCCAGTAATGCAAAAGCTGAATACTGAGAGCCTGATTGCCCTCATAAAGGTCCTAGATGAAGCTGTTGACAATGACCTGCTTATGAAAGCAGAGATATTCCGACAACTAGGCTGGTTTGATGAGAGTAAACAGCTCCTTAATAGAATGATTAATAATGCCTTAACTGGGGTGAAGGAGAAAAAACTGGTTGAAATAAGCAAACAGAATGATGAAGTATTTCGGTTATTTTGAGGGTGTAGCGTTGGGCAGACAGAGCCTTTTTCGACCCTTATTTCCATAGAACGAGACGCTACTGATTTAATATCATAACTAAACTACAAGGTTGACCAATCACTCATTATATCAAGACATAATATTTTAGTCGGTATATCAGCCCTTGCGAATAAGCTCTGGGGGCTCCATAACTAAACTTGACTTCGGCTTTTTTCCGGTGTACCTTTGTTGCAGTATCAGGTTAATACATTATTAAGTGAATCGATATCGTACATATTTTTAGTTACTAACTTAAACCTGACAGTTATGAAATTAAAAACGTTACTGATTATTAAGGCAGTTGTATGTTTATGCCTTGGCGTAGCCATCCTGTTTGCACCAAACTTCACTTATTCAATCTTCGGAGCTACTCTGGCAGTTGGAGGCGTATTTGCTGCAAGGGAATACGGAGCATCCTTGATCGGAAATCTTTTTCTTACCTGGTATGCCAGGAATTCACAAGAATCGGATGCAAGACGGGCGATTGTACTGGCTTTATGCATTTATGATGCAGTAGGGGTTTTAGTGACATTAATCGCCATATTCGCAGGCGCTTTAAATCCACTGGGATGGCTGATTGTAGCTCTCTACCTGTTCTTTGCTGTCGGATTTGGATATTTTCTTCTCAAACCGATGACTAAAGCAGCATAGAACTGATTGTGAGGCTTGAGAAAAGTGAGAGAGTTAGCTCTTTCCCGCTCACACTTTCACGGTTAGAAGGCAGGAGAAGCGGCAATGCTGTCAGTAGGTGAAGAAGCCTGAACTTCTCATGTCTCGCTGCATTTAGAAAAAAGCCCCCGGGATCCGAGGGCTGGTGATGCAGCTTTTCTATTGACCACCCTGCTTATGACTTTGCACCCCCTGATTGGCTAAGAGGCTGTTGACAAGTGATTTAAGCTCATTAATTTCTTTTTGCAGATCCTCAATCCGGTTCTGTTGCCCCCGGCTTTTATTGTTTAATTCCTTCACTGAATTTATCAGAGGAATTACAAACTCAGCATATGAAAGGTTAAAAGTTTTTTCCTCATTATCACTCTCAACCAGACCACTGAAAGTCAGCCCGGACTTATCAAGCACATTATTAACATCCTGGGCTATAAGACCATCATGATGCCTTTTAGCCGGATCGTCTTTATATGTAAATGTTGCAGTTTCCAGGCCATTAACAAACTCAAGACCAAGTTTATCGGAATAATCAATATTTTCTTTCAGACGTCTGTCACTGCCCACCGACCAGTTAACCTGGCCTTCAATAACCGTTACGCTGGAATTTCCAATTCTGACCTTGTTACTGGCATTTACAATTGCTGAAGTACCTATAGCGTTAGCATTTGTTAAGTTTCCTGAAGCTACACCTGCAAGATTTCCGATAGCTGTATTAAAATCGCCTGTCGTGTTAAGATGGAGAGCACGACTACCAATGGCTGTATTATTACGTCCTTCGGTGTTGGCCCAAAGAGCGCCACTACCAATGGCAGTATTAACATATCCTGTTGTGTTGGAATAAAGTGCCTCATTACCAATGGCTGTATTATTCCATCCTTCGGTGTTGTTATAAAGTGATCTATTCCCATTGGCTGTATTATTATCTCCTGTTGTATTGTCCATAAGCGCTCCATAACCATTGGCTGTATTTTCTGATCCTGCTGTGTTGGAATAAAGTGCATGATAACCATTTGCAGTATTTAAAAATCCTTCGGTGTTGTAATAAAGTGCACGATAACCATTAGCAGTATTACCATACCCATTTGTGTTGGCAGAAAGAGCACTATTACCAATGGCAGTATTAACATATCCTGTTGTGTTTGAATGAAGAGCACCATTGCCAATGGCTGTATTGCTCGAAACTGCATTATTCCCTTTACCAATAATAAGTCCATTAACTGATAAATCGTTACTGAATGTTTTAATACCCGTAATGGTCTGGTTGCCGGTGATCGTAACAGCATCGGTAATTCCATACCCAACCAGAGTCGTGGGTTTTGACAGTAAATCAGCAAATGCCCCGCTTATCGCCACAGCTGAGAAAACAGGTTTGCCTTGTATGTTTGCCCACGTAGGGGTAATTACAGCATTGGCTACTGCCAGCGGGCTTGAAGTCGTTCCTGCTCCTGTGAGGGTTGTGTTGGTCACAACAGTCTGCGTTCCCCAGTTATCCCCTCCTCCTGATGATGGCAGCGTTACTGTGCCACCTCCGTTGCTCAATGTCAGAAGACTGCCACTTAAGCTCAATAACTGTATCTCGTTTGTTATACTTCCGTCTGCGTCGGTTATGCCATACCCTGCGAGTGTAGTCGGTTTTCCTGTGAGGCTTGACCATGTGCCATTAAAGAGAGCAGGCTTGTTCGTAAGATCATTGTAACTGCCACTAAACAGGGTGGGTCTATTTAAAAGGTCATTGTAGCTCCCGGAAGTGGCAACAGTCGCAAAAGCGGGCTTCCCGGTTAAATCTGCCCATGCGCCGCTGAAACCGTTGGCTGCTGTCTTTGCGTATAACGCATACGGAACACTTAACAGCTGACTCGTCCCTGAGATGGTATAATTTACACTTCCTGCAGGGTCTGTCTCCGTCTTCAGGAAATACGGTCCGGCAGTCCAGTCAATACCTGCAAAAGTCCCAACAGAGGCTGTTCCACCTCCTATCTCAACAGTAACAAGACCGTTGGCATTAGTCTGCGGATTGGGACTGTAGGTCTCGGAGAAAACCACCGTACCAGTAGCTGATCCCTGAAGGATGCTGATCTTCATCCCGACGGCATGACTTGTCACCAGAGCACCCGCTGAGTTGCGCACAACACCCTGATAGCTCATCTTCTGCGGTGACTGAGCATAAACAGTTATAGTAAGTGCCGTGATCACCATAAGAGTGAATAATTTTTTCATAGGGTTTTATCTTTTAACGATTTTGAATACTTTGACCTCGCGGTTATCCCTGATAACTCTCAGGAAGTAAACGGCTGATGTATGGATCTCCATGGATACCTCAGTCTCTTCATCAATAACCTTCTTTTCCTGAAGAACAGTCCCGTTCAGATTATATAACTGGAACCTGAAATCTCCATCATTGAAAGATTTGATCACAAGTCTTATTGTGCCTTCAGTCGGGTTAGGATATACGGAATACATAAGAGTAATATCCTCTGTGTCTTCTATTGCAGTCACAGTTGATATTTCATAAGGCTGTTGTACGCCCTGGATAATAAATCCATTTGTTCCCGTAATTACGCTTAAGGCAACCTGACCGACTGTGTATGTAACAGATCCACTTGTCCCGGTAGCGCTTCCACCGGTTGGAGGTATCGCTTCCTGTCCCTGAGCTACTTCAACACAAAGACAAAGGAAGGAAAGTGAGCAGAGCAATCTAATCTTCTGGTTCATATTTCCTTTTTGCATAACTTTAATAATCGGGCTTAGCTGCACTAATAATCAAAGGTACTCCAGCAAAAAGCCGAAGTCAAGTTTATTATGACCTGGTATGGAGGGTAACGATTAACAAAGATCCAGATAAATACTTGCGTTTGGCTCAGTTAAGGATTAACTTTGATAATGGATTAAATAAGCCTCAAATGTCAAGTATCATTCCAGGCTTCGAATACGACATCTTCATCAGCTACCGCCAGAAGGATAACAAAGGCGACAGGTGGGTGAGTGAGTTTGTTGAGGCTTTGAAGACGGAGCTGGAGTCAACATTCAAGGAAGAGATTAGTGTTTATTTTGACATCAATCCGCATGACGGACTATTAGAGACCCATGACGTTGATGCCTCACTTAAAGAGAAACTCAATTGTCTGGTCTTTATCCCGATCATATCTCGCACCTATTGTGATCCAAAATCATTTGCCTGGGAGCATGAGTTCAAGGCATTTGTTGAACAAGCATCACAGGATCATTTTGGATTGAAGGTAAAGCTGCACAACGGCAATGTGGCAAACAGAGTGCTTCCTATCCAGATTCATGAAATAGCTACTGCTGATAAAGCACACATTGAAAGGGAACTGGGAGGAATACTCAGACCGATTGAATTTATTTATAAAGAACCTGGTGTAAACCGTCCTCTCAGAGGCAACGAAGATCATCCCGATAATAACCTGAATAAAACGTTTTACCGGAATCAGGTGAACAAGGCAGCTAATGCGATTGATGAAATAATTAACAGCCTGAAGAATGTTCAAGCTGCACCAATAAAAGAAAAAACTCTTCACATAGAGCCATTGGAGGAAGTCAAGAAAGTGGAGAAAATGGACGTGCAGGAGAAATCTGTCAAATTGCCTGAGAGGAAGCTGCTATTAGGTAGTATCGTGATAGCAGTTATATTAGTAATTGCAGCAATATTTGCTTACCCGAAAATATTCAAACAGAACAGGTTAGAAAAGCTGCAATCTTCAGGTGAGCGAATTTCTGTTGCTATAATGCCATTTCAAAATATGACCAATGATACTATCTGGAATGTTTGGCAGGATGGGATTCAGGATATTTTGATCAACTCCCTTTCCGGCTCTGAAGAATTAAAAGTCAGACAAACAGAATCAATTATCAGATTAATTCAAAGCAGAAGGTTTGCCAATTATGCCTCAATAACACCTTCTGTTGCAAGTACTATCTCACAGAAATTGGATGCAATCAGCTTTGTTTATGGCAGTGTAAAACAGGCAGGTTCTATTATACGTGTGAACGCACAATTGATTGACTCGAAAACAGAAGAAGTATTTAAATCTTTTCAAATAGATGGATCCTCAGAGAAGATTTTGTATATCATTGATTCGCTTTCAGCGATGGTAAAGAATTCTCTCATAATATCTAAATTGGAGAAGGAATTACCTCTCTATTTACAGTATCCTCCATTAACCAGCTCCTCTGAAGCATACAGGTATTACCTTTATGGAGAAAATGCCCGCAGTAAAAGAGATTATCCTACAGCAAGGAATATGTTCTCTCAAGCATTGGCTATCGATTCAAACTTCACCCTGGCGACTTTGAAGCTTTCTCTAGCATGTATGAATCAGGGTTTGTATGAGGAGTCAAGAGAGTGGGGTCTCAAAGCGTATGCAAAAAGAGATCAGGTGCCATTAAAGTTGAGGATCCTAATAAACAAGAATCACGCTTTCTTTTTTGAAACGCCAATTGAAGAGGTTAAATATTATAAGCAACTTCTGGAAATTGATGATCAATCCCCGAATATTTATTATGATATAGGTCTTGCCTATGGTAATATGTACCAATATGATAAGGCAATCCCTGAATTTGAAAAGGCATTGGGAATGTTTGAAAAATTGGATTCAAAACCCTGGTGGGTATATAATTATACCCAGCTTGGCTATGCATATCATAAAACCGGTCAGTATAAAAAAGAAAAAAAACTCTATAAAAAAGCAGATCAGGATTTCCCCAACGACCCTCTTCTTTTCTTCATGAAAGCTATCCTTGCATTAACTGAAGAAGATACTATTACAGCAAATGATTATATTAAGAAATACATTACCATTCGTGAAGACAATTCGTGGTCTGAGGCAGCTATTGCATATAACCTGGGTGCGTTATTCTCTGAGGCAGGAAATCCGGGAAAAGCAGAGGAATATTTTAGACAGGAGCTCTCCTTTGAGCCTGATGATGCTTTCAGGATTTATCACCTTGCTTGGCACCTGATTGATAACGATCGAAACATTAATGAAGGTTTGACGCTTATTGAGAAGGCACTGAAATTAAGACCAGATCAAAAATGGTATTTGTTAGATTGTAAAGGCTGGGGATTATATAAACAGGGCAAATATGAAGAAGCCCTTTTAATTCTTGAAGAATGCTGGGATTTAAGAGTCTTTTATCAGCATAAGGTTTATCTACATATTCAGGAAGCAAAAAAGGCTATCGCTAATCAAAACAATAATTAACTTCATAAGGATAGGTGTGACCAGAGAGGAGTATTTTTCGAGAGACAAATTCTCCGGACAATGCTTCTTTAATGAATTGTTAACCCAATACTGGTCATCTACTTTTGCTCCTGTAAATAATTTGAACTTCTTGTTACCGTGGCTGTAAATTACATACACGGAATAGCTGTACTTTCTAATCTTAATAACTGCCATAATTCAATACCAAAATTTGCGCAAAACCGAATACGGGAACTCGGCATAAAATACCCAAAATGACCCAAAATGGTCAAAATGGTAAAAGTCGCAAATTGCATATATCGAATATGTTAACTGCTTTACACGTCTGATTTTGGTTCAGAAGAGTCGGGGTTCGAACCCCTGTGGGTCAACAAAAAAGCCGCGATGTGCGGCTTTTTTGTTGGGAGATGCGGGGGCTGAAGGGGTGAGATTCCCGCCCTGCAATCTGTGCCCTTCGCTAAAAATGCCCACCGGGCATTTTTTTAACGCTCGGTCCCCCCTGTGGGTCAACAAGAAACAGCCGCAAGGCTGTTTTTTGTTGCATGGGGCATGGATCAAAGAGCAAGGAGCAGATTTCAGGTCAGGGATGCTCCGTAATCTTGCTACAAATATATCTCCGGCTGCCAGTGTGGCTCCTAAACCATGACCAAATTATTAATTGTCCGTGTTAACCTCAGAGATTTTTTCAGTCAACGAATGTTTCTTTCAGGATTGCCTTTACCTCTTTTATCTCAGGTTTGGAAAGCTTTCCAAGATCCTTAAGGATTCTCTGCTTATCAATGGTCCTGATTTGATCCAATACAATCCATCCGGTTTTGTTTTCATGTTTGATTTCTACCCGTGAAGGATAGTTTTTTGAGATTGTTGTCATTGGTGCAATGACGACCGTTCTCAGATGGTTGTTCATTTCATCAGGCGAAATAACGACACAAGGCCTTGTTTTTTTGATCTCACTCCCGATTGTCGGATCAAGGTTAACGAGGATTATCTGGTATTGCTTTATTTCCATTCCTCGGGATTTTCTTCTTCGAAAATATCCGGTATCATGAGCATGTCATCTCCATTTGCGTGCATTTCCATAAAGGCTTTATCCCAACCTTTCCTTGGTTTAGCAAGTGGTTTGATAATAATATGTCCTTTATCCAGGATCATTTCAACTGTATCCCGGATATTATATCTCTCAATAATGGTCTTGCTGAACCTTATTCCCCTCGAGTTTCCTATTTTGACAACTGATACTTCCATGATGAAAATGGATTAAATGTAATTACAAAGTTAGCACATATATTTGTAAAACAAGTCAAATTAAACAAATTCTTCATCTGCTTCTCCTAATAACTTTAATTCTTCTCAAACCGCTGCTCAGATTTAATCCGGGCTGGGATTCTTTTCTTTCAACCGATGGACTTGGCAATAACAAGCATCTCAAAATCTTCGGTGGTTAAAACGTCATTCCTTGAGAAAGCCCCCAGCTTCGCTCCGAAAATTTCAACTCTGGCAAATCCCAGGGACTTTAACAGCCAGGTGATTTCACTGGGCACATAGTACCTTTCATTGCAATCCAGTGTCTTCTTATTGCCATTGTCATCTTCGAAGTCAGTGATATTATGATCGCGGAATGTCATCAGATTAAAAGTGTTGCTTCTGTATGTCGCGTTGCCTTCCCCGGTCGTGGAATCACAGAATTCCTCAACGGAATGATACAGAGGAAAGAGCCCGTTTAGAGTGGTGAAAATGAACCTTGACTTATTCTTTAGAGACTTCGTCACATTCTTCAGTATCTCAAAATTCATTTCATCTGATTCCATCAGCGGGAAGCCACCTTCACAAAGCATGACCGCCACATCGAATTCATTCTCAAACGGAAGGTTCCTGGCATCGCGCTTCAGGAACTTTATCTTTAGCTTTTCCGCTGCGGCTTTTTCTTTTGCCACCCGGAGCTGGGATTCTGACAGGTCAATACCGGTAACGTTATATCCTCTCTTTGTAAGCTCTATTGAATGTCTGCCTGTTCCGCATCCCACATCAAGTATCTTCAATGATTTATCATAAGCAAACTCTTTTTCAAGGAAATCACATTCACCCTGTGTTCCCTGGGTGAAACTCTCGGAATCGTATTTATGCCCATAATTTTCAAAGAGCGCCTCGTACCACTGCTTTTTAACCGCTCCCGGACCGGATTGTTTGTCTCCGTTGGCCTCAGCCTTCGTTTTCAGGCATTTGGCGTACCTGATCTCGTTAAATATCTTACCCTTCTTGCAGACAGCATTTTTGCTTACGGCCTCCTTTTCAAAACCGCATTTTTCCAGCACACGCTGAGATGCCTGATTATATTCAAATATGCCTGAATAGATCCTGACTATATCCAGTTCCTTAAAACCATATTCGCATATCAGTTTCACCGCTCTTGTTGTTATTCCCCTGTTCCAGTAAGTCTCACCGATAAAATATCCAAGCTCGGCCGATTTGCTGTAAACATCACTCTGCTTGTGCAGTCCTATGTTTCCTACGTACTGTCCGTGGTATTCAATAGCGAAGATTTCAACGGGGTTTTGACTTATACATCCGGCAATGAATGTTTCGGCGTCTGCAATGGCATATGGATAAGGAAAGGCATCACGCAGGTTGATGCTTATTTTTTCGTTGTTTGCCAGCTCTGCCATCCGGTCTTTGTCGCTGCGCCTGAATTTCCGGATGGTCACGATCCCGTCAGTCAATCTAATGGTCTTTGTTGTCATCTTTTGTCCGCTAATGATGTCACCGGTCATAAAGGTATTAAATTGTGTATAATTGCAGGATGAAAAGAGCCTTCCCGGGCATATTAATCTGCTTCCTGTTAACTCAGTATGTTACGGCTCAGCCCGTTTTTCCTGAAAACGGGCAGCTGTACACCGATACGACAGTGCCGAGGATAGATATTACGATCAATCCTGACACCCTCAACTGGATCTATAACAATCCTGAAAGCGACCGGGAGTTTCATGCAGTTTTTGAATTCAACAACGGAACGGTGAACGATATAATCGACCCGGTAGGCTTCAGGCTCCGTGGAAATACATCGCGCTATTCAAAGAAAAAATCATTCAAGATCTCGTTCAATACATTTACCCCAGGAGGCAAATACTGCGGAGTGGAGAAACTGAATCTGAACGGCGAGCATAACGATCCTTCGGTCATGCGCGCGAAGCTGATGTGGGATATACTCAGGAAATGGAACATTGCTGCTCCCCGGGCAAATCATGTTCAGGTATATATTAACGGGAATTATTACGGGTTGTATCTCAATGTAGAGCATATCGATGAAGAATTCGCCTTTTCGCGTTTCGGCAACAAGGACGGCAATCTTTTCAAATGCCTTTATCCTGCTGATCTTGCCTATCTGGGCGCTGACCCCGACAGCTACAAGCTGATGTCAGGAGACAGGCCGGTCTATGAACTGATCACGAATACGGAGGAGGACGACTACTCTGACCTGGCCGACTTTATCAGTATTCTGGCAAATTCACCGCCAGAAAGGCTGATATGTGATCTGGATGCCCTTTTCAATACTTATGATTACCTGAAAATTATGGCAGCCGATATCTTTTGCGGCAACTGGGACGGCTACATTTACAATAAGAACAATTTCTACCTGTATCACAATACCGCCACAGGCAAGATGGAGTATATCCCGTATGATGTGGATAACACTTTTGGCATTGACTGGTTCAACATCGACTGGGCGGAAAGGAATATCTACGACTGGAAGCGGGGAGGGTCAGAGAAAAGACCGCTGTATGACCGCATTATCAATAACACGGAGCTGCGCCAGCAGTTCACTTTCTATGCCGGTCAGCTTATAACCGGAACAATTGACATGGACTCCCTGACGCAAAGCATTGAGACGCGGAAGAACCTGATCGCTCCTTTTATTGCAACCGATCCGTATTACCCGCTCGATTACGGATATGACTACGGTGATTTTATGCTTTCATATACAAACGCAACGGGAGCACATGTTAAATACGGCCTCTATCCGTATTTAAACGCCAGGAGCCTGTCAATGTCTCAGCAGCTTGAAGCAGGCACGATAGTGCCGGTTATAAAGTATATCAGGCACCGCCGTGATCCGGGGCAGGAGATCAGGGTTAGGGCATATGCCGAAGCTGAAGCATTGCCTTTGAGTGCGATGTTACTTTACACTGTGGATGGCGGAAGCAATCAGCAGGCTGTCATGAACCATGAAGGTTCGGGTATTTATTCGGTTACTCTCGAAGGCATTACGGATGCAGCAGCAGTAACTTACCATATAGTAGTATCAGACAGAGATGGCCGGACAAATGTCAAACCCTGCGAACCTGCAGTAATAAAACCGGTATCAGGTGATATCCCGATGCTGTTCATCAATGAATTCATGGCCGATAATGTAAAAACTGTCACTGATGGACACGGGAACTACAGCGATTGGATTGAAATCTATAACGGAGATAACAAGGATGTTTACCTGGGCGACATGTATCTGACAGATAACTTCGGAATTCCTGATAAATGGCAGTTACCTGCGATTAACATAGCTCCCGGGGGGTTTGCACTTTTCTGGGCTGACGGGAGCCCCGCCCTTGGTGAGTATCATGCTTCCTTCAAGCTTTCTAAGGAAGGCGAAGAGATAGGCATCTATGACAAAGATTTTCTTATGGTCGACACTCTTTCATTCCGGCTTCAGTCGAATGATGTCAGCAGTGGCAGAAAGAGTGACGGAGCAATCGAAATAGTGTTCTTCCATGTGCCCACACCGGGCAGATCAAATAATACCACCCCGGTTGAAGAGACACAGGCTGATAACAGGCTTATTGTTTATCCAAACCCCGGGTATGGGGCGAACGTCAGGCTAAATCAGAAAATAAACTGCAGGATATACAACTCGCGCGGAACAATGGTATTTAAAGGCACAGAGGTTGATGAAATTAATCTTCAGGATTATCCGTCAGGGCTATACGTTATACTGACGGATGATGGCAGGAGCATTAAGTTCATTGTTGTCAGATCTCCGTGATTACTTAATGTGGGCACAGGTTCATTCTTTATACCGGCTATCATGGCAATGATGAAGAAGCCGGTACCTGACGATTATTAGCGCCGTTATTTTGTTTTTCCAGGTACTTCATTTATCAATACCCGGGGCAGTGAACCGTGAAGTTCCATGCCGTGCCTGACGAGGCGGCGCAGTTAGGATTGACTCTCACCTCAATTACTGAGGTGTAACCGCTGAACTGAACCTGCACCGAGCGGCTCTCGCCCACGCATCCGGAGTTGAATATTGTCATTCCTCCCTGCGAGATTATTATCTGGTCTTTGACATCATAGGTCTGATAATCAAAGCTGAAAACACCGCTTGTCATGCCCAGATCAATCTGATGTACCTCCGGTGCATCACCGCCTGCTTTCTGGGTGTCATTGCACCTGCTCTGGTGCACCACAGCCTGCTGCTGGCTGGCAGGGTTGTTATCTCCCGGATTATAACCTGGCACCGAGGGGTTCATGCCTCCGTAAATAAGTGCCATAAAATCCATAAGCATGTTCATGTCTATAGCCGGTTTTTTGCGTTCCGGCACACAGGCTGTATAGTCCCTGTTCCATTCGAAGCCCGGCATGCAGTCGCAAAATACCACGTTACTTGCAGGATCATAGACCTGCTGTGAATTGGGAATATGGGAACAGTCGGCCTGGATTATCTGGGTAGTGGTGATCTGGTCACATCCGCTGAAGTCGTCACGCCATTCAAATCCGGGCAGGCAATCACAGTACGCTTCCATCCTCAAGGGGTCCCATACAGGCATGGTGTTGGGCAATGCTCCGCAGTTGATGCTGCTAAGCTGAGACAGTGACTGAGGATGGCACTGTGTGAAGCTCTGATCCCATACATACCCGGGCAGGCAGTCGCATATCACTATCTTGCTGACGTCATCCCATACAGCCTGAGTGTTCGGATAGCCTGAGCAATCGGCCTGTGAGGCCAGAAGTTTGCCGGTCTCCTCGCAGCCCGAGTAATCGGGCTTCCATGAGTACCCGGGCAGACAGTCGCAGAAAGCCTCATTCCTCGAGTTATCCCATACCGGATGCGTGTTAGGATAGGCAGAGCAGTCAGAATTATTGAGTATCGCCTGAATA
>Ga0209254_10000733_pt1 | contig 28155 bp, 24 predicted proteins | sample FrelakmetDIP11DI_FD_187148 | JGI IMG/M metagenome (GOLD analysis project Ga0209254, IMG submission 187148) | Freshwater lake sediment microbial communities from the University of Notre Dame, USA, for methane emissions studies - DIP11 DI (SPAdes)... | ecosystem: Environmental > Aquatic >... | reverse complement strand
TGAGAGAGCACACCAGCCCCCACTTGCGCCCGCACAAGATCAGCATTGCATATTTATACAGCTTCTTACTGGTGGGAAGAGGATGGCGGAAGGCATATATCCGCTCGTCGGTGGCGACCAGGTTAACCACTGCCTGCACGCCTCGACTTTCTGCCGATTGAGACAATAGTCCGGCTAACTGGTACTCTGTCATCCCTGGGTGTGTCGACTCAATAGATTGTCTCATCCCTAGTGCGCATTCCTGACCCAACAGGCGGAAGCGCTCGACCTCTTCATCTGTCAATTGAGAGCGAAGCCAGGAGATTTCACTTGAGAGATCTGTTGCGCCAGCGAGACTTCCATCCACTCCGAGTTTCTTTCTACCAGCTAGGTGACTGAGGAAGTTCTCTTCTGCATACCAGGGTGAAGTGTAGAATTCCCAGCCCTGTTCGACCAACTTCTCCTCTTTATTAAATCTGGGCATTTCAATATTATTTGTAATACAGAAACGCTCTGTAGGAGTGATTAGCAATGATGCTACTCCCTCGGAGGACGCCGTATTGATGTACGACGCTGCCCCACAGGTAGCCCAGGCGAAGCTGCTGACACGACGGAGCCAGAGTGCATCAATCTTTCGGCTCTCCATCAATTCCCGCATTCGGTTTAATTTGATATTTATCTCATTTTTAGAAGTAATGCTGTTTATGGACATAGTTTATGAATAGACGTGATCCGTTTTTAACTAAGAACTTTAACCGCGAGGAAACAAAGAACACAAAAGGTTATATCGAGAACGCTAACGACAAACTATACCATATAAAATGCACGGGCATGGACAGGTTCTCGGACCTGTAAAAATTTAACTCCATGAGAATTATGGTAAACTCGCAGAGGTCTAATAGCAATATAGATTATCCAAAAGGCAGACAAGCTATGAGAATCCTCGCGGTTGACGTTGGGACTGGAACTCAGGACATCTTCCTATTCGACTCGCGCTTCAGCCTGGAAAACGGGTTCAAGCTGGTGGTGCCATCGCCCACCATGATCGTCCATCATCGGTTGCGAGAAGCTACCCGCCGCGGGAAGGTGGTGGTTCTAACGGGGGTCACCATGGGCGGAGGACCCAGCACCTGGGCGGCGGAAGAACATCTCCGAGCAGGATTGGAGCTGTTTGCCACTCCGGATGCGGCGCGTTCCTTCAACGATGACATTGACGCTGTACAATCGATGGGAGTTCGCTTGATTAGCGAGGAAGATGTCATACGCCTGCCAGATTCAGTGCTAAAGTTGGAGCTGAAGGACTTCGATTTTGAAGCCATTGCCAGTGCCTTTGGTCAGTTTGGAGTTGACCTGCAGGGGCTCGACGCAATAGCGGTGGCGGTGTTTGACCACGGGAACTCGCCACCGGGATACTCTGACCGTCAGTTCCGCTTCGACTACCTGGACCAGCGTATCCGCCAACAGAACCGTTTGAGTGCTTTTGCTTATCTTGACCAGGACATTCCTCCCATTATGACCCGACTTCAAGCGGTAGCAGAATCGTTCAGGCAAAACGCCCACCCCACCCTGGAGAATATCCCTCTGGTAGTCATGGACACTGCTCCCGCTGCCATCCTGGGAGCGACTTTTGATCCGAAAGTACGAAATCGGCAGAGACTCTTAGTCGTCAATCTGGGCAACTTCCACACCCTGGCGTTCCGTTTGGGCCCTTCGGGTATTGAAGCGGTTTTCGAACATCATACAGGGTTATTGGAGCTTCCTGAGCTAGAAAGGCTTCTATGCAAGATATCAGACAGCAGCTTGAAGCACGAAGAGGTGTTCGATCACCACGGTCACGGGGCATTGGTATATGATGTAAACCCCCTCCCCCTGAACGAAGGAGATTTTGGAGTAGTTGTTACCGGCCCTCAGCGAAACCTGATGCGAAGCTCTTCCCTGCGCCCTTATTTTGCCGTACCGTTTGGAGATATGATGGTCGCAGGTTGTTTTGGGTTGCTTGCGGCAACTGCCGAGTTGTTGCCTGAGCTTGGGGATATGATTCGAAAGAGCATGCTCGGTGGGGAAGAGAATTCTCACTTTCCCTGGGATAATGCGGAGTAAAATTGCCAATAGCACAGTAATTTAGAGAAAGAAAAGTACTTTATTAATTCTCATATCCACGAGGTAAATATGGAGAAAGAAAGTTCTGCGCCCATCTCTTTCAAAGCCGAGACTCGCCAACTATTAGACATTCTCATACATTCTTTGTATACTGAGAAGGAGATCTTTCTGCGCGAGCTGATCTCCAACGCTGCCGATGCCCTGACTCGCATCGACTTCGAAATACTTACCAATCGCCAGGTGCTCACGCCAGATGCTCCGCTAGAGATTCGCCTTATCCCTAACGAAGAAAAAAACACCTTGACAGTCCAGGATTCAGGAATAGGAATGACTGCCGAAGAGATGACGGTAGATTTAGGGACCATCGCTCATTCCGGAGCCCGGGAATTCATTAAGGCCGCCCAAGAAGGCGGTCAAAATGTGACCAACCTGATAGGTCAGTTCGGGGTGGGGTTCTATTCGGCTTTCATGGTAGCCGAGTGGATTCGAGTTATTTCTCGCTCCTACCTTCCAGATGCACAGGCTGCTTCCTGGTTCTGTACCGGTTCAGATACCTTCACAGTTGAGCCAGCAGAAAGAGCGGAAAGAGGCACAACGGTGATCATTAAGCTCAAAGAAGACGTTAAGGAGTTCGCCAAAGAGCATCGTCTGCGCGAGGTCATCCGTAAGCATTCCGATTTTATCCCATTTCCCATTTACATCGGCGACCAGAAGGAGCAAGTCAACCGGCAGACCGCCATCTGGCGGCAATCGCCGCGAGAGGTGGAGAAGAAGGATTATGAAGATTTCTACCAGCAATTAACCCTGGATTTTGAAACGCCGTTGACCTACACCCATATGGTGGTGGATGCGCCCGCCCAAATGTACGCCATCCTTTACGTGCCTGCAAAACCCGATAGAGGTCTTTTCTCGCTTCGAAGAGAGAGCGGATTGAAGCTCTACGCTCGAAAAGTTCTCATCCAGGAATACAACAAGGATTTGCTCCCAGAGTATTTACATTTTGTCCAGGGTGTGGTGGATTCTGAAGACCTGCCTCTCAATGTTTCGCGCGAGTCGATCCAGTCCAACCGGGTGATGGCGCAGCTCAAGAAGCTGGTGATTTCCAAGGTCATTGACACTTTAAAGAAGCTGGCCGTTGAGGATGAAGAAAAGTTCAACCACTTCTGGGAAGGCTATGCTCGTTTTATCAAGCAAGGGGTGGCGATCGAGCAAAGCGAATCCCAGGAGCTTTATCCTTTATTACGTTTCCATACAACTTCCCAAACCGACCGTTGGATATCCTTAGAAGATTACGTCAAGCGCATGAAACTTGACCAGAAAGAAATCTATTTCATCTTGGGAGAAGACGATCACTCGGTGCTTTACAGCCCACACTTAGATGTAATCCGGCATCACGATTACGAGGCTTTGCTCATGACCGATCCGATGGACGCATTCATGTTGACCCGGTTAGAAAATTTTCAAGATTACCCCTTGCGAAACGTGGCTTCTGCTGACCTGGATCTGGTAAAAAGTGAGAAACCTGAAGGAGATCTGGACTCGACCCTGGACGAAGAGAGCCATTCTCGGTTGCTGGGACGTTTCAAGTCTCAATTGGGTGAGCAAGTAGTCGATGTCAGGATGACCGAGCGACTTACCGAGTCGCCTGCTCGCCTGGTCGATCCGGAAGGTGCGCCGAACCAAGAGCTACAGCGTGTTTACCGGCTTCTGAAACAAGATTTCGAGATACCCAAAAAAGTATTAGAATTGAATCCGCACCACCCTATCCTGGTTCAATTGAGCAACTTACCCGAAGATGACCCGCGTAATCCCCTGGTTATCGAACAAATATATGAGGACGCACTTCTAATTGAGGGCTTGCACCCCGATCCAGCTTCTATGATTTCCCGAATCCAGAAACTGATCGAAGCGACACTAGCATGAAAATTGCATCTATTAAAGTAAGAGAAGCTTTACCTTTTTGGTTTTAGCAAGATTAACTAGGTTTAATCGAAGCATGTCACATATCGGATAGATTCGTAGAGACGCAGCTCATCTTGATTGGAGACTAAGTGGAGATTAGTCCCGAACTGAGTGTATTCATAATCCTTGGTTTGGTAATTCTTGCCTCTCTGGAGGTGGGATTTTATTTTTCGCGCCTGTTTCGAAGAAAATCCCTTGTAAAACTCAAACAACTTCGCTCAGATTGGCGTAAATTCGTAGCAATTCGAAGAATAATTGAAGAGGATATTGAGAATTTCTCAGCAGAAGAACCAGAACCTTACCAATCCAGTTTGAAGAATCTTTTTACCCAATTAGCTAGAATCGACCAGCAGTCAAAAATCCTGGAAAATGAGCGTATCGGATTGAACCAACGCGCCAGCACCTTGGCGAAGAATAGTTGGCGTTCAATTTTGGGAGGGTCATTTTATTGGTTTCTGCTCTATAGGGATTCCTTAAGGGTTTTAAATGATCTAGAACAGGCTTCGCAAATCCTTTCTGGGATTATGCAAGTCGGAAAGAACCTGGAACGATTAAGCTGGGATGTAGCAGAAAAAGTTCATGACACATTACAGCTTCAGGTAAAAGTCGGTCAGTCAATGGATTTTCTCCGCCAGCACAACGTTCAGGGTGAAGCTTTTGAAACCGCAGACCGTTTGGAAAAGCAAGCCCGCAATACCCTGTCGCAGATACCAGCCTATTTCTCCTCCGGGGATGAAAAAGAGGTATTGGGAAAGGCTGATACTGGTAGCACTGCCCTGGCTCACCAAACCTTGGAGAGCACCAGACCGGTGTTAATCCGGTTATTCAGCCAGGTGCAGGAATGGGAAAAAGGATACAAGGAAACGGCTGATAAAGTATCTACAATGGTTCGAGCGTTGGATAACTTAGAACAGACCTTGAATACCCTTCCTCTTAGTATAAAGGTACCGGAATATCGAGTTCAGTTCGACCAGCTTAAAGTGATCTCAAAGAGTTTGCAATCAACGCTTTCCCATGTAGAAATCGAAAGCATGATCCTCGTAGCCCAAGAAGCTGTTCGCACTGCCCAGATCGCTCAAGAGGGAGGGAACCAGCTCAAGCAAGCCCGCCGAGAACTGAGTATCCTCGATAACCTGCTCGACGAATTGGGCAATGGTTATAAACAGCTTTCGATTCTGATGACAGTCCTGGCTTCAAAAACAATCCATCCCATCACCTGGACTATAAGCCTGGAGACGCTGGCGGAGCTGAGCAGGGAGACTGGTATCCAGAGTGCTGACAAGAAGGAACGCACCCCAGAACAAGTCAACCAGGATCTCGCTCTTGCAACTCAACTCCATACTCGGTTGAAAAACCTGGAGAGGTATTGTTCCCAACTCGAAGTGACTCATCAAAACCTGTTAGATTTGTTATCTGGATCAACCTTCGAGAAATTGGGCGATTGGCTTCAGGATGCGTTAGGAGTGGTCCAGAAAGCAGAAACCTACCCGGCAGAAAACTGGTCTCGTGCTCAGACCATTAATAAACTCTCTACAGAGGTGAAAGCCCTGGGGGAAGAAGCGGAAAGGTTGGTGCTTGGAGACCAGTCTACACCGATACCAGAGTCGGAGGTCAACCGTCGACTGGAAGAGACATTTAGGTTCATTGAGGATTATCAAACTCTTCAGAAAAAGGTTGAAGAAATAAGGATTCGGCTAAGTGATTTGCATAACATCGAGGAGCTCTCGCAGGGGAGGCTGGAGAATGCCCAATCCAGCCTTAACCAGATAGCCTTTATAACTCGCAGCAACCAGCTCCTCGTAGAAAAAGCTGGCCCGGAAATCAACCGCCATCTTGACCAGATACAAAAATCACTTGATGAACTGGCACAGCCAATTCATGGTGGCGTCGAAAAGAAAGCCCGGCAGGTTGCATCGCTAATTTCAAGAATTGAACAGAGCGCAAACCAGTGGGTTGAAAGCCTCGACCAAGATACACGTGAAGTGATTCGTAACTTATCTACTTCCCTTGCTGAGTTGGAATCGATTGCTCCCATAGATGAAGCTCCCCTTGAACAGGCACACCGATTATTAGAGTCGAGCACATCTAACAATGTATTGAACCTTCTCAAGAAACCACGCTTTGCGCTAGATGAAATCGTTGGTGAGCTGAAAAAACGCAGCGACTTCTGGCAAGCATGTCAGGCAGCTACCTTCGCCTTACAGGATGTGCAGGATCCGTTATTAAATGTCTTCCAAGAAGCGCTCAATCAACGTGAACAGGCTCAAGTTGCCCTCAAAGAAGCTGCTGTTTGGACTCGGCGAAAGCGAAGCGCTTGGCCTCCATCCTCTGCTAATTTGAACGCCGAGCAACAGGAAATGGAGCAGGTCGAAGAGCAGTGGATTGCTTTGAATAAGAATCGAACCAGGGTGGTTTCCCTGGTAGGTAAACTGAGCAACTTAGGCGCTCGTTATCAAAACCTGGCAGAGAAGGTCAATCAAGTCACCAAAAATGTTTCTCAAGAACAAGCGCAAGTGGAAAAGTTGGAGTTGGAAATCTTTGATATGGCTCGCTATTGGAAGAACTTGATGGACATGTATGGGGACAACCCTGCTACTTTCCACGAGATAAACGATTTATTAATATCGATTGATGAAGAGCAAGCGGACATCAAGCAAGAATATAGAAGGGGTGATCTAACCTACGATCAAGTCGTTCAAGACCTGAAAGACCTGCATCGAAAAGTCCGCTATTACCAGGTTAGTGTGGATGAGGAACATTCTCTGGAATACGGAGGGAATATTCGCTCGCGTCGTTGAACCAATCCTTTTGAATCTCTGGTAGTCTGATTAATGTGATTGTCTTGAATTTCATTCCCATTGGCATAATAAATAGAAGGTGGTAAAATAAGTTTGAATTTATAGGAGTATATGCCCTCGTAGCTCAGCGGATTAGAGCACTTGCTTGCGGAGCAAGGGGCCGCGCGTTCGAATCGCGCCGGGGGCGCTAGGAACCAATCGAAAACCACATTACTTAGCTTTAAGACAGTAATGTGGTTTTATTTATTAATTCTCATTCACAAATCCGAAGGATTTTAACTTTATAATAGCCTTATGAAGGAAGTACCTCAAGAACCTCTAAAGAAAACCAAAAAGAATCTCCAAATCCTGCTAACTAATGACGATGGAATTCGATCCCCTGGCCTTTGGGCAGCTGCGAAGGCACTCTCGGAGCTGGGTTTTGTACAGGTTGCTGCCCCGCGTGACCAGTTTTCTGGCGCCGGTCGCAGTTTGCCGATTACATCAGATGGTATCATCCAGGTGCAAGAAGTAGAGGTTAAAGACCAACCCTGGAAGGTGTACGCTGTAGGAGGAACGCCCGCCCAGGTGGTCTTGCATGCGGTTTTAGAGATACTCCCCCAATGCCCTGATTTGGTCGTTTCAGGCATCAACTTTGGAGAAAATGTAGGCAGTGGGATTACAATTTCTGGCACTGTTGGAGCAGCCATGGAAGCAGCCGCTATGGGTATTCCTTCATTAGCTGTCTCATTGGAGACTGACCCCAAGAACCATTACTCTCATTCGGAAGAAGTAGATTTTTCTACTGCAGCTTACTTTACCACTTATTTCAGTCGATTGGTATTAGCTAATCGGTTTCCACCTGACGTGGATTTGCTGAAGGTAGATGTCCCGAACGATGCAACCCCCCAGACACCTTGGACTATCACTCGACTATCCCGCTCTCGATACTTTGAACCCCTTCCTCCCAAGCGACTTTCTTGGGATGTCCCGGCTCGTGTTGGGTATCGCATTCAGCAGGACAACCTGCAAGACACTCCCGACAGCGATGTTCAGGCTCTGAGTGTCCGGCGAATTGTCTCGGTTACTCCGCTCAGCCTGGATATGACTTCTCGTATTGATTTAAATGAATTTGAGCGTAGTTTACGAGAAGGACTGACCAATGAAAGGTAGTATTCTCACCATAATACAAATGGTGATGATTATTCGAAAATAAATTATGCGGTTTTGTTAGCCTCAAGCGTCGTTTATTAGCTTCAACATTGCGGAGTGAATTGCAAGTGTGGATGCTATGAGGGAGTATGGAGGGGAGAAAAGCTCCACTTCGCCTCTATGATTCGTCACCTTTGCACCTGCTTCTTGAGCGATTAATGTCCCAGCTGCCATATCCCAGGATTCTAAGGAGAGCTCCCAATAACCATCGAATCGCCCACATGCCACGTAGCAGAGGTCCAGAGCTGCCGAGCCTAACCGCCTTACTCCCTGGGAAACTAAAGCAAAACGCGCGAAAAGATCAAGGTTGTTTTCTGGATTTGTTCGGATGTCGTAAGGGAAACCTGTAACCAAGAGGCTTTGATCCAATTTGTTGGACTTTGATGGTTGTATCGGTTTGCCATTTAGCCAGGCGCCTTTCCCAAGTTCAGCAGTAAAACATTCCTCTCGCACGGGATCATATACTACGCCTAAATAGACACAACCATTTTCTGCATAGGCGATAGAAACTGAGAATAAGGGTATCCCATGGGCAAAGTTGACCGTGCCGTCCAAAGGGTCGATGTACCACACGCAACAATCTTCTCCATTGATATCCTCTCCTTCTTCGGCAACAATTGAGTGATCCGGAAAGTTGCGTCGAACCTCGCCAACCAGGTAGGCCTCTGAAAGACGGTCAATTTCGGTCACCAAATCGATCTCACCCTTGTGAAAAACCTGATACTCACCCCTAAAACCAGTAAGTAATAAGCTGCCCGCTTGGCGTGCTATTGTTTCGAGAAAACTCAAGGTTGGAAATTTCATTGCTCCCCTTTAATTTCTAATTCGAGTCTCTTGAAAAACTTCTCCATAAACGAATGACGTTCTGTGGCAAGCATGCGAGCCGCAGGTGTATACAACCTGTCCTTGAGTTTGACCAGTTTAAAGAGGTATTCGTGATATGCACTGTGTACCTCGTTATCCTCCTTTATTCCGGTTTCTAAGAATTGTTTGGATGGCATTGCATAGGCAGGTTGACCGGCACAAGTCGCATAGGCAATCGCCCTCGCCACGCCTATTGCCCCGATTGCGTCCAGCTTGTCGGCGTCGAAGAGCACCTTGGCTTCCAGGGTTTCTGGTTTTTCCGAGTCTTCTCGAAAACGGTGGGATCGAATACAGTGTTGAACAGCAGCAATACGCTCTTCGCTCCATCCTTCGGACTTCAACTTCTGTTGAGAGAACTCTGCTGCTGAATGATGGTGATTGAAGCGAACTTCTTTCTCGATTTTATCGGCAGACTGATCCTGGATTGGCGGTTGTTCAGTACCAGGGACGTCGTGCAACAGTGCCGCGGCGTGCACAATTTCTAAATCTGCGCCCTCTGATAGTGCAAGCCGTTCTGCCATGGAATAGACTCGCAGAACATGATCGAAACCGTGCACCGGGTCAGGCGGTTGGTTTGTTTTTGGTGAGTCATACCAGCGGCGAGCATCTTCTATGGTAGGCATGATCACCTTATATAGTGTAAATGCGCCCTTTCTTGATTACACTTTGTACCAGGTTGGTTCCAAATCGATAACCCAGATGCTGATATTTAGGCTCTGTGAGGATCAGTAAATCGGCTTGTTTACCTGGTTCGAGCGACCCAATCCGGTCATGGCGTGCAATAGCAGCCGCAGCATTAATTGTTGACGCAGCGATCGCCTGGGCTGGAGTTAAATGCATATACCGACAAGCTAAAGCGATTGCAAACTGCATGCTTTCACACCAAGCAGTACCGGGGTTGAGATCGGTTGCTATTGCTAGTAAACCGCCAGCATCCAGAATCTCTTGCGCAGGGGTATATTGTTGTTCACCCAAACCAAAGGGGGTACAGGGTAGAGCTACCGCTACTGTGTCGCTCTCAGCTAATGCTCGGATATCCTCAAGCGAAGTCTTAACCAGATGATCCGCAGATGTTGCACCCAGTTCGGCTGCTAGTTTTGCTCCCCCCAGGTTGTCAAACTCATCTGCATGAATTTTAAGAGGGAATTCCAGCTGTTTGGCTTTACCCAGAATTGCAGCTGACTGTTCCAGATTGAACGCGCCAGTCTCACAGAAAACATCAACGAAGGGCAATTGATGATAAGGCGCCTGGTTCTTCCACCATTCGCACAAGATGGGGAGCATGGTGTCTGTGATTAATTCTGTATATTCTTCAGGTCGTCCATGGTATTCGGGAGGGATAGCATGGGCTCCCAAGAAAGTTGGCACGATCTCCAGTGGTCCTTCTTTATCCAGGGAGAGAAGGGCTTGAAGCATTCGCAGTTCTGCTGCTGTACGAAGTCCGTAACCGGTTTTGACCTCTGCAGTGGTTGTGCCATGGATGAACATACTCCATAAGCGAGGTCTTGTTTCAATAAATAAATCCTTCAGTGACCCGCTTCTGGTGGCGCGCACTGTGGAGATGATACCACCCCCTGCTTCCAGGATTTCCAAGTAGGTCTTGCCTTGAAGGCGTAGCTCAAATTCCCCAGAGCGGTCACCCAACCAAATGGCGTGGGTGTGCGGATCAACCAATCCAGGCATAATAACTTTCCCATCCGCATCTAGGGTTGGTTCGTCGGGGTATGATTCACGCAGATCGCTGGTCGTTCCTATCTCTACAATGTGCTCATCTCGGATGAGTACTGCACCGTCCGGAATTATCGATAATCGGCCTAATTCGTGTCCACGCTGGGGATCACCTGCTAAGGTGAGGAGTTGAGATGCTGAATGTATTAGCATGGAATCCTTCTAACTGAAATTGAGAGAACCTTTAGGGTAAAGCAGATAGAATATTGATGAGCAGATTTTACCATTCTTGAGAAATGACCGTATAGATTGATTATCGATCCTTATGGGCAACTTCAATGTATCTTTACAGAGACTTTATGGAATTTCTTTTCCCGGCAGTTTATCATATCCTTTGGACATGAAAATTGGACGAACATAATATCTGTTGCAGAAAGATGAAACTGGGGCTTAAGAATGAAACCGCTTTGCCTTAGTATAAGGCATCTCGAAGGGAATTGAAATGGCGTATGTCTTGGTCATTGAGGATGATGATATAGTTGCTCGTACGATAGAGAGAAGCCTTCGAGGGGAAGAGTTTCGTGTATTGATTGCCAACAGTGGCGTTGAAGGCCTCAAAGCAGCCAGACGCCGTCCTCCCGATTTGGTCATACTGGATATTATCATGCCTGGTATGGATGGATACACAGTCTGTAGGGAGATGCGCTCCGATCCCCGCCTGTCTGACATCCCTATATTATTTTTAACAGCTAAGATCAAAGATGAAGATAAAATCGCTGGTTTCAATCTTGGCGCTGATGATTATTTAACTAAACCGTTCAACATCGATGAGTTAATTTTACGTATCAGAGCAATTCTACGAAGGGTGCGCGTGGGTAAACGCGCACCTTCTAAGTTTCAAGGTGAACCCGATGAATCCCCAATGCTGGAAGAAGAAGGTTTTGTAAGAGAATCAATTACAAATCTACCTCGTTCCAATTTTCAGAATCAGGAACAGCTAGGCGATGATGTCATATTCATTACTGTTGGTGAGTATGTGTTAGATACTCGTACCTTAGAATTGAATACCCCAACCGTCGGCATTATCCGCTTAACGCCTGTACAGTTTGACCTTCTGCACCATTTGATGTTGCACCCGGGGGAAATTTTCTCACCTAGTAGATTATTGGATGAAGTATGGGATTACCCTTCGAAAACTGGTAGCCCCGATCTGGTCCGGGTGCATATAAAAAACCTACGAGAGCGGATTGAAAAAGATCCTCACCAACCGAAGTTTATACGCACAGTCGCAGGCTATGGATACACTGTTGGACCTGAGCCTGATTTACAAGTGTAGAATATTAATTCTGAAAAATCCCTTCTACTAAATCAACAAATTGCTCTAATCCTGATCCCAATGGTGGGGTATGGATATATTCATTCTGTGTATGTGCGCCATAACCAGTGGAAAGACCAATACAGATGGCGGGAATTCCTAAACTGAGAGGGTAACTGGCGTCGGTTGAACCTATGGCTAATTTAGGCTGAATGCCCTGCGTCCGGAGGCAACTGGATGCCAGCTTGACCAGAGGATGTGCTCTGGAGATCTTGCCTGCTGGTCGTTGTCCGATGACCTCTATATACACTTCCACAGCTTGCCGTTCAATATTTCTTGTTAAAGCTTCCACTTCATTTATAATTTTTTGAAGTCCTCTGGTGGTTTCAGACCGCAGGTCTAATTCTATATGAGATTCGGCGGAAATCGTGTTGATGCTTGTCCCCCCTGAAATTACACCTACATTAAGTGACGAGCGTGGTTTGTCTGGCATAGGCAGGGTGGTTAAGTGCGTGATCAAAGTTGCCATTTCGTGGATCGCTGAAGGACTGCCATAATCCATCCAGGAATGACCCCCAGAAGTTTGGATGGTGATTCGGTAACGTTTAACTCCCAAACCTCTATGGTAAATCATCCCCAAGGACATCCCTTCTAATACCAGGTAAGCCAACACTTGGTCGCCAAATCGATCAACGATGGCACGAATTCCGCGTAAATCCCCTAAACCTTCCTCACCAACATTAGCAACTAAACAAAGATCGCCTGGTAAGGATACGTTCTTCCCATACTTTTTCTGTAGCGTCCATAAGAGACCAAAAAGACCTGCCAACCCCAAGGAGTTGTCACCAATACCAGGGCCATAAATCTTACCTTCCTCCCTCTGTACATGCAAATCTGTGCCAAAGGGGAACACTGTGTCGAGATGGGCAGTGACTACGAGTGGAAGTGAATTTCCTGATCCTGGTAAACGTCCATATACATTTCCTATTTCATCCATCGTCACGTCGATTAAACTCTCTGTTTGAAATTGTTCCAGGATGAATTTTGCTCGACGGATTTCAGCAAAGGGTGGGGCTGGGATTTGTTGAATAGCGATTGTTCGATCTAGAACATGTCCGATTATGGCTGTATCCATATTCATACCTTTCGAACCGACTGTTGTAGTGATTCAAGGCGAGCCTGGGGAAGACCGGGTAGAACATCCAGAGCATATCGTGCTCGATTACCTTCCACCACTAAGGAAGCAGACACATTTCCATATAAAACAGCTTGCAGGGGGTCGTATGTACGGCGAATACCAGCTAGAAAACCACCGCAGAACGCATCACCTGCTCCCATAGGGTTCACAAGTCGGGCTGGATAAGCAGGTACTTCCCATCGATTATGACCTCCTGATTCATAAAGAAGTTGTCCCCGCTTCCCACATTTGATGACGATGATTTCACAACCGTAAGTGGCGAGTGCTTCAGCCATCTCCCAAAGGTTGTTGCTGCGGTTCTGGAAAAGCGATTTCACTTCTTCCTCGGAGGGCAAGAATGCCGTTAACCCATTTACTATTGTGGGAACATTCCCCCAATAGGTAGGATTCATGTATCCTGGGGATGGATCTAGAGTGATTGTGGTGAATTCGGCTTTCCTCATGTATGCGGGAAGTAAATTGTGGGTCAAAAAATCCAGCGGGCAAAAATGAACTGCACTTGCCTCCATGAATGCCGGTGGTATATCACCCTGACGCAGCGAGATAGACAATAGGTTAGTACGGCTATCTACACTTGAACTTGGAACTCGATATCCTAATAATGTCTTTGGGAAGGGTTTCCCAAGACGGGCAAAGTGAGCAACTGGCTCATCTGATTTACGACTCACGTCCCCTTCAACGGCTGTGAAATTACGCAAGTCCATTGCTTCTGGAAGTATGTGAATGCCACGTACATCCAAACCGTACTGGGTGAACTCCTCAAGCCAACCCTTAGGGTAATCTTCCCCTACCCGAGCAAGGATTGCTGGTGGGGGATTAGCTTCCCATATAAGTAACCCAATTGCTGCATAAAGGGAATTGCCTCCGGGTACATCCACTAAAGGTTCGTCTGAGGAAAATACCACGAAGTCACGTGAAAGCCGTCCTGCAATCAGGAAGCGAGGAACTGGTTGTTCCATTTGCAAAATTATACGCCATGAAAATAGAAATTATCTATGGATCTCTTAAATTGATGGTATTGGTGAATGGTATGTGGAATCTAGCATTTAGCTAATCATGGGTCGCCAGTGCCAAAAATACATCCTCGAGACTGGGTTCCACCAACTCCAGTTGTACGTTGGTTATACCTGCTTCATTGAGGAGGGACTTAAGGTTTTCTTGAGAGATTTCGAATGGCGTGATTGCTCGCAAATGGTCACTCACCAATCCGGTTCGTAAAACGAAGGGACAGTTTTGTAAAGTCTTCAGGGATTCCAATAAGGAAATCCTACTTGGTTTTTCGTTGGATTCAGCTTCCTCTGGAATTTTTATATCCCATGCTAAACCTGGCAGTGCTTTGGATTTTAATGCCGAAGGTGTGTCTATTGCCAGTAAGCGACCGTTATGCATGATCCCAATTCTTCCACAATATTCAGCTTCGTCCATGTAATGGGTTGTAACGAGAGCAGTTACCCCTTGTTCAACCATTTTATAGATTAGTTCCCAGAATGTTCGTCGAGCCTTTGGGTCGACACCGCTGGTCGGCTCATCCAGGAATAGAAGTTTGGGATGATGAACAATTGCGGTAGCTAATGCCAGGCGTTGCCGCCATCCCGTTGATAGCCCACTCACCCGTTGGCGCTCCAATTCCCTCAAACCTACCAGGTCGAGCACTTCTTCAATTCGAGATTGTGTTCGGATTCCATAAACCCCTCCATAAAATTCCAGGTTCTCCCTAACAGTCAGGTCTTGGTATAGAGCAAACCTTTGGGACATATAGCCGACTCGTGAACGAATTTGTTCTGGTTGTTGAACGATATCGTATCCCAATACACTGCCATTCCCCTCTGAAGGGAGAAGAAGCCCCAACAACATACGCATGGTAGTCGTTTTACCTGAACCGTTCGGGCCTAAATAACCAAGGACCTCACCTGTCTTTACTTCGAAGGAGATGTGGTCAACTGCAAGGAAGTCCCCGAAGTATCGTGTCAAACCATCCACACAAATGGCTATAGCTTGTGAATTTCCCGAATAAAAATCTTGACTATAAGGTATGTCCAAACTCTTGGTATGGCTTGAGCTTGTCATGCTGCTCGGCAGTTCTGTCTCTAACAATTCCATAAAGACGTCTTCCAGCAGTGGCTGGGTTTGGTGTAGCCGGATTATTTGCCCACCACGGAGTGGGATATCTTGATTAAAACGATTGATTACCGATTCGACTGACCCTTCTTTAATCCTAAGGTGTAATCGATCACCGAATGTCTGCACCCCTGTCACACCTTCATCCAATTCAACTATCTTCCGAATATCATGTAACGGTGTGCCTTGCAATTCGAGAACTCTTCCTTCAAGCTTTGAACGCAGTTCGGCTGGTGTACCCTCTTGGATTAAACGACCAAGGTTTAAAAATCCTATTCGCGTGCAACGAGACGCTTCATCCATGTATGGAGTACTGATAAGAACCGCTGTACTATGGTTTTCATTACTACTTTGTGTGACAAGCCGGATTATTAACTGCCAGAAATCCTGACGGGTAACTGGGTCAACCCCTGTAGTGGGTTCATCCAGGAGTAGCACTTTAGGACTATGAACTAAAGCTGCTGCAAGACTAAGTTTTTGCTTCATCCCTCCAGAAAGGATTCCTGCCCGGCGGTCAACAAATTGGTCCAGGCCAACGAATGTCAGGATTTCCATGCAGCGGGGCTGCCATTCTTCCGTGGGTAACCCCCTGACCTCAGCAAAGAAACGTAGGTTTTCCATGACAGTTAGCTCTTCATAAAGAGAGAAGCGCTGTGGGAGATATCCGATTTGAGCACGCGCCAGCTCGGTTTGCTTAAGTAGATCATAACCAGCAATTTGTATGCTTGGACTTGTACCAGTATTGGTATCCGACGGTTGATAAGCCCCACATATTAGGCGAATAGCGGTAGTCTTCCCTGCGCCATCCGGTCCGACCAATCCATAAATTTCACCTTCTGCAACTTGTAGGCAAAGATTATTTATTGCTACTACATCCCCGAAACTTCGATTCAGGTTGGAGGCTTCAATTACTTTCATTTAAGAATTTACGTATACATTATTGAGTATCGCACAGCAGTATGTGGATTGACGGCAACCAAAACAAACATCCGCTGGCATACCAGGTTTTAATTTTCCTTCAAGATTTTCAATGGACAGCTCCACTGCAAAGACCGTGGTTTTCCGACCTTCTGAAGTCTGTACGTTTCGGGGAGTAAACTCGGCTTGATCTGCGATATGTACAACGGTAGCAATGAAGGTTTCTTTTGGGAAAGAATCAACAGTAACTTGAGTTTTGTCTCCCAATTTGATCTGTCCATATTGATCTTCTGGAATATAGACGACAATCTTCAGACTGTCTAATTGCCCGATGGACATGACAGAAGTCCCCGGCTGGATAACTTCACCTGGCTCAATATCTCGACTTAGTACAACCCCTGCGGCTGGAGCGTAAACCATTACCTTATCGAGCTGGACTTCAATCAACTCTAATTCAGCGTTTGCTTGATCTAATGTTGCTTCTGCCTGATCAAGCCTTGCTTTTGCTTGTTCTACTCCCACCTTGGCTTGTTCAATGGTAGCCTCGGATTGCTTTGGGGTGACCTTAATAACTTCGATTTGAGCTTCTAACACAGCCACTTTATCAGGGTCAGGACCATTCTGGACCTTTTCCAGTTCTTGCAAGGCTTTCTCCAGATTGGATTGGGCTTGGGCTAAATCTGTCTCATACTCCAATCTGCGTACGGCTGTGTCAAAATCGCTTTGTGCTTCTTCGAGTGAGTCCAGCAAATCTTCGCGTGTTGGATCGTTTTCTGATTCGTATTTAAATGGCTCGAAAGCGCTGCGAGCATCATCTAGAATTTTTCTCATGGCATCGACTGCTTGCATGGCGCTTAGACCCTTCTGATTGCTGGGGATGGTAAAGTTATCCAGACGGTATTGAGCCTCGCGAACAGCGCGGTTAGCCGCAGCTACATTACTATAAGCCAGTGACCTGGCAACATCTGCATTCTCATTTAGTTCTTCAAGAGCCTGTTGTGCCACGATTAACTCAGCCTTTGAGGAAGCTTCAGCCACTTCCAGGTTAGTTTCTCCTGCCCGAAGAGTAGCCTCGGCCATTGCATAACCGGCTTCAGCTGCAGACAGGCTGGCTTGGGCAGTGTCTTGTATGGTTAGCGCTCGCTTCAATTGTGATTGGAGAATTTCCTCGTCCAATCTTAGTAAAGGGTCATTTGCTTTGACAAAGTTTCCTTTGTCTACATATACTTCTGCCACCCTTCCAGAGATCTCTGGTCCAACGATTACCTCTATTGCCTCAATTGTACCGGATGCTTTCAATAAACCGTTTTCTCCAGCAATCTTTTTCCGGGTAAAAACCCAACCGACAATCACCAGGAGGATAATCAATATTACAACCAGGGGAATGAGAAAGCGTTTATTCTTGGGTAGTTTTTGCTTTAACTTCAGCATACCAGACCTCCATAGAGAAGGATGAATTAATCTTAGGATTTCTCACAATTCAATCTATTTAATCTAACCTTTTTCGAAAGCGTAAAGCTGCGATGGTCATCAATGCCAGTCCAAAAACTGTTAATGCGATGACCTCACCTTTCAATGTTGCTAGGCCAACATCTTTGAGCATTAATGAGCGGATAATGACCAGGTAATAGCGTAATGGCAGTGCGTATGAAATCCATTGTAGAAACTTTGGCATTGCATCTAATGGGAAAAAGAATCCCGACAAAAAGAGAGCAGGTAATAATGTCATCCATACCACCAGCATAGCTTCTTGTTGGGTGTTAGCAAAGGTAGACGCCATAAGCCCTATTCCAAGGCTGGTTAACAGGAACAACCCTGAAAGGATTAGGATCAAAATCAAACTACCTCGAACCGGTACACCAAACCACCAATGTCCAATTGCAAGGACTTCAAGCATGTTCAAGAAAGCCAGGATTACGTAGGGTAGAATTTTTCCGATTACCAATTCCCACGGACGAATTGGTGTAACAATCAGCTGCTCGATAGTTCCGCGCTCGCGTTCACGTACAATAGCAGTAGCAGTTAGGATGGAGGTCAAGGCGAAAAGAATCATTGCAATCACCCCGGGGATCATGTAGTAAGCACTGATCAGGTCAGGATTGTACCAAACTTGCGTTAACACTTCTACTGGAGGTTGCAAGGAAAAGGAAAATCCCTGGCGTGTCATCCTTTTTGCTAATATTTCTGTTGAGTGGGCTTGACCTATTAGCGTGGCAGCCGAAAGAGCGGTCGATGCAACGGTCGGATCGCTGCCATCTAAAATAAAGATCACTTGGGCTTTTTGGCGTCCCTTTACCCGGTCGCTGTAGTCGGGTGGAATTATCAAGCCTACTCTAGCAGAACCCTCATCAATTAGTGTGCGGAGCGCCTCTTCAGAGTCAACATCATAAGCGATTCTAAAATAATCAGCTGATCGATATGAGTCTAGCAACTCCCGCGCTGCCATTCCCCTATCCTGGTCATACACTGCCATGGGAACATTACGTACATCATTGGTGGCAGCATATCCAAGAAGAAATAACTGCATTATGGGAATGATCAGGATCAGCACCAATGTGCGTGGGTCACGCAAAATCTGGATGAATTCCTTTCGAATGAGTGAAGATAATCTTGAATTAATCACGCTGCCTCTAACTTTCCAAGATAAAAAAGGCTTTAATCAGATGAGAATTGGCTTCCACCTTCAATTGATTTTTCCTTATTAAAATCTTCGGTGGTATTGACTCGAATATCAGAGTCTTCTTCTAGGTTTTTTAGAATACCTTCTAGAAAAATGTTGATGAAGTATTCCTTAGCATTTTCTCGATATTCAGGTGGTGCTTGTGGAGCAAAAACGATCTCGGTCAGGTAATAAGCAAAGAATAACCCCAGGAAGGTGCGCATTAGTATTAATGGAGGAATGGGACGCAGCTTATCCCTATAATTTTGGAGGACATCAAGAATTATCGGAGTCACTTGGGGCATAATGATGGAGAGTAGCTGGTGCGCATGTTGACTTTTAAATTCAACCAGCTCAATAAACAATAAATTCATGAAATCTGGACGTTCCTGCATAATTGCGATCATTTGATCAAGCGCATTGTTGACGAATTGCTCAACTGAATCCCCTTTGGCTGCAGCGATCGCAGGGATCACTTTCTTGTAGGGATGGTATTCTAAGAAAACTGCATGGAATACTTCCTCTTTGCTGCTGAAATGATTATAGAGGCTACCCAGAGCAATTCCAGCTGCACTAGCGATCTGACGCATGGAAGTACCATGATAACCCTGATTGATGAAAAGGGAATGTGCCGAAAGGATGATTTCATTACGAGTTCGCTCGCCGCGAGTTAGGTTGTATTCGCTCATAAATTCCTTATTGAAAGTACGAACGTTCGTTCATATTATTATGGTTCCGGGGGATTTTGTCAAGTCATTTCTAGAATCTTCTGAAGGAGAGTTAAATAAATTGGCCCAGCATTTTAATTGCTAGGCCAGGGTAAAAATCATGATTCGGTTTTAACTTAGTAGTATTGGCCCGCTTAAAGTGATGCGATGCTTTTAAGCAATCCAAATACCAAAACACCCAGCTTTACCCCTTCTCCTGCGGATATCCTTGGAGGAGTATCTTCTTCCGAGCGTTGGATGAGCATATAGGCTGCTGCAACACCAACCAGAGCACCAACAACACCGCCTATCGCCAGAACTTTTGGCTTCCAGTTTTCTACAGTCGTTATTTCTATTTTCTCGTTTTCCATCTTCTCAGCTTCCATTCCGTCTTTCTCCCTTTTATCTATCCTTCATACTTTCGGTGTCTGTTTCGACCAATTGTGCTTATTGAAGCTCTTAATCCTCGTATACGTAGAATCGGTTCCACGGCTTTATTATCCAGGCGGCTTACCTGGAATAACAAAGTTGAAAACCAATGCTGTATTTGGTAAGAATAGAAAGGTAACACTTTTATCAAACGAAGAATAAGATATATGCTGGCAATGAGGAGAGCTAATGATAATACCGTGATTAGCATTACTGGCATGATCATCCAGATCAATGAGATATCAGCCCATACACTAGCTTGATCGGGGGTCATCCTGGGTAAAAGGATGATCAAGATCAGGAGGAGCAAGCTAACGATCGTAATGGGAAGAATGATCTGCCAGAAGGTTTCCTTGCGATGTAGTTGGTAAGTCACAGGATTTCGTTCTGGCGATATATTGATTTTCAGGTTTTCCATTGTTATGGATTCTAACATAAATCTGTTCGAGTCTATAGTTTCATTAGGAATATATCTCTTGTTTTAACTCGGCTACATACGGTAACGTTCGGTAGCGCTCGGCATAGTCCAGACCATATCCTACAACCCAGACGTTGGGAATACTAAAGCCAATATATTCAAGCGGAATATCATCTTGTTCTCGTTGTTTTCGAACTAAGGCGCAAGTATGAAGCGAGGCAGGATTACGTCCTTCCAGGACGTTATGCAAATAGCTAAGTGTGTGACCGGTGTCAACGATATCCTCAACTATTAGGACATGCTGACCTTCGATTGGCTCACGAAGGTCCATCAGAATCCGCACCGCACCTGATTCGGTGGACTTCCCATAACTGGAGAGCGCCATAAAATCTACCACATGAGGCACAGATAGTTGGCGTGTCAAATCGGCAAGGAAAATAAAAGAACCTTTCAATATTCCCACAATATATAGACGGTTTACTTTGCAGAAGTCGCTTGAAATTTGCTCGGCAAGCTCCTTTACTCGAGATTGAATAGATTCTGCCGAGATCAGAACACGGGCTAAGTCGGGATGAAAATTGTTCATGAATAAATCCTCTTTCCACAAATAGGATAAATTAAGAGTAACTTCAGAATTGCTTTGAGGTGCCAATTCCAGATATTGGAATGGTTCCACCCTCGATCTATTTTACCTCACATTCCTGGTATACTCGGAAAATATCTTTCCTGCCCAAGATTCGATAATATAAGAATGGAGAATCAATATGCCTGACAACGAAGGATCACCTGTACGTTGTTTTACCCTCAAAGATGCAATTCCTAACGCATTAGATGATGAACTTATTGCCGTTATTGGTTATGGTAATCTTGGGAGACCTTTTTCCTTGAACCTGCGTGACTCGGGTATCTGCGCGACAGGAGAGAATCATCGCTTGGTGATTGGGAATATCGAGGATCAGTTTGCAGAACAAGCCAGAACGGATGGGTTTACTGTGATGAATGTAGGAGAGGCCACAGCAAACGCGGACATCGTGGTGGTCCTTTTACCTGATGAGGTGATCCCCGAAGCCTTCACGAATGAGATCGTACATAACATCTCCCGCGGATCCGCAATCGTATTTGCATCGGGATATACCCTGGCATACGGTCTTATTAAACCTCCTGATGGTATTGATGTGTTGCTTTTGGCGCCACGCATGGGAGGTGAGATAGCTCGTCAGCGTTATTTGAACCGAGAGGGTTTTCATGCATACATTTCAGTTGAGCAAGATGCCAGCGGTAAGGCCTGGAAGCGCCTGCTTGGGCTTTCCGAAGCGCTGGGAGTATTATCGGCTGGAGCTCTGGAATTGAATGCTCAGCAAGAAGCTAATCTAGATTTATTGGTTGAGCAAACTTTGGGGGCAGCGATTGGTTTTGCAATTATGAATGCATTCTCTATGGGTGTTGAGTCGGGGATACCCCCTGAAGCGATGGTTATGGAGATGTACATTTCGGGGGAGATGGAAACTGTCTTCCGTGCTTTTAAAGAGAAGGGTTTCTTTCGTGCAGCTACTGTACACGGACCTACTGCAATGTATGGAGGCTATTTGAAAACCATGCAGTTGCTCCAGTCTGACCTGCCTGGGAAGTTCAGCGAAACCTGGCAAAATATCAAAAATGGGATGTTCGCCCAGCAATTTCAGGAAGAGAGAGAATCTGGCTATCCAGCTTTATCGATCGCAAAGTCGATGAGCTTAAGCGATGATCCGATTACCCAGGCTGAAGTTAATCTACGCAGATTATTGTCTGCTAAATATTAACATTTTGAATAGAGAAAGAATCCAAGAACTATTCTATTTAAAATCCTTGGATGGTAACCTCCATCATTATTTCGAAACCCTATCATTCCTACCGGGTTCTTACAACTAATAATCTCTAAGCTATTCAGATTGAGCAGAGTACTTCCTCCCTTTTCTATACATAAATATCATGGATGAATTTCGATATAAAAACATCGGTTTCTCTACGGATATTCCATTGGCTTATTATTGGAATATATCCCCAGGCCAAAGGAATGCTCTACTCTTAAAGGCTGTGGAAGATGTTCACTCCTGGCATTATTCGCGTAACAAGGCTTATCGAAATATTGTGGAAGCAAGAGAGGTTGGAGAAACTGTTACCTCGGAAGATCTCCCCAGGTTATTGCGACCAACTGCTCAGGTTTTTAAATCTTATATCGATATCTTAGGTACACCCTTTCCCCAGGATAAGCCAAGGCAATTCCTGGAATGGATGAAAGATCAACTTTCTATCTCTCTACCAATTGAGAAATTTGATCGATTTCGAAAACGTTACCGATCGCTTGAGGCGCTCCTGAGCGATATTGAGGATATCTTCTCGGATTTCGGCTTCGAAGTATCCACTTCAAGTGGCACATCTGGTCGTTCAACAATCATGGTTCGTGACCAAACCGGTTTGGAGACCACTGCCCAGAGTTTTTACCTGTGCTTCCAACGCTATTTTGGAACTCAAATTGATCACCGGGCTATCTTTATAATGCCCAAACAAACCCGCATCACCATGGCGCGGATGGTCAGCTTCAGTTTCTGGCGAGTAGGGATGCCTCCGGAACGAACGCATTTCACTATCCCTTTTCCTGCTTTTCCAGATCAAGTTCGAATAAGATCCGGCCGCACTTTCCGTGAAGGGTTAAAAGGAGAAATCGAGCGCCGAATTTGGTACCCTTTCATGAACCGGATGAACGATAGTTATGTCATGCCCAATGCTATACGGGAGAGCGTTCGATTGTTGGAAAAAGCAGAATCCGTTGGTGAGAAGGTGTTACTATTTGGAGGTTGGATCCAGCTGCATTCCATTGCCAAGGAAATCCTGGCCAAAAAGAAAGTAATGCGGCTCGCACCTGGCAGCTTGCTAGGTACTGGTGGCGGTTTTAAAGAACTCTATTCTCTCACTACAAACCAGATACGTGAATGTGTCGCCCAGGCAATCCGATTTAATGATGATCAGCCGGTACCACTGCGCGATGTTTATGGCATGGCTGAGGGGAACTGGGCTGCTATGCAGTGCCAACAGGGAAACTATCATATTCCTCCGTGGGTCTATGCTGTTACTTTGGACGAAAATGATCAAATCCTTGAGGGACCAGATAATTGTGGGTTGTTAGCTTTCTACGACCCCCGAGGAGGAGGGGATTTGTTCCCGTCCTTCTTCAAAACAACTGACCGGCTGCGATTGATCAATGGTGGTCAGTCTTATGACTCTGACTTTGCTTGCCCTTGCGGTGACATCACCGCTTATATTCAACAAGATTCCATCCAACGAATGGATCTTCTGGATGAAGCCGGATGTGCTGCTCAATTGTAATTCCTTTCTTGCCTGAGATTGTGTGTCTTGGAGATAGGATCACATGCATCCAAACCTTGGAATTCACGTAGACGGCTTCTGGCTTCCAAAAGGGGTACGGAAGAAATTGTTGACTCCCCAGACAGAATTTATCACCAGTTCTTTTACCCACGGTCGACCTTGTGAGCCGGAAGCAAAAGGGGCTATCACCGCTCGATGGCCACGTTTACTTGAAGGACATTGGAGAATTCTGCTCGACGAGTTAGAGAACAATCGCCAAGCTGCACCCACTGGGCAGGAATTCTGGGATCGCCTTCTAGAGGCATTAAGGAAGGTTGGAGAAAGATTTTCTGATCCTTCAGACAATTTGTATATACAGGCATTAAACTATCTCCCTGGTTATACAGGTTATTCAGAGCCGATGATCCGGTTGACTGTTGGTTCGCTGGGTTTATTCTCTTTAGAGAAGTTCCCGTCAGCGTTCACGTTTTCCCCAACAAACCATTCTAAAAGATATTGGCAAGAGATACCAGGATTACCGGGTCGATTGCGGTATTATCCTGGCTTGCGTATCCGGTCCAGATTCTCTCGTCGTTTACCTCGCATTAGCCCTGTTCCCTCGATTACCAAGCGCGCTCTTTTTCGAAAGACCAATTTACCAGAAGTCATTGTGGGGTACGGAGCAGGGAACATACCAGGAACTGCCTTATTGATCTCCTTTCTCTCACAAAGCATCACGTTGGCGGGTGGAAAAGTACCTGTAACAATAATTAAGAACTCTCGCAATGAACCGATTTTCAGTCCATTGGTTCTTGGCGCTTTAGAAGTGGTGGATCCTGAGTTATTTTCAACGGTTGCGGTTCTTGTTTGGGATTACGAGGATGCCTTCATCCAAGATTTTCTTATCAACCGTGCCGACCTGGTCATCGCAGCAGCCAGTGACGAGACTATTTCGGAAATACAGACGCAAATAGATCACTACCTGAATGAGCAGAATCGAAAATCTTCCCATATCGTGCGTTTTCACCCCCACGGCCATAAGGTGAGTTTCTCTGCCATAAACAGACAAATGTTGCATAAGGAAAATATCGATGAAAAGAGTGGTCAATCCATCTTTGATATTGTCACATTGTTAGCTGCTCTGGATTCTGTTTTTTGGGACCAACATGGTTGCCTTTCTTCACGTGTTCACTTTGTAGAAACAGCTAGCGATGAGTATCACTCACCAGGCGAATATGCCAGGCGCCTTGTAGAACAGTTGCGGTTGTTAGCGAATATAATCCCGCGCGGCGCCTGGCCATTACAGCAGCTCCATGACCGTTTTGATCGTTACAAGCATCTGGAAATGGCTGGTAAAGTACAGGTTATGTCGCAGTATGGAGACGAGTTCCTGGTGATCCTTGAAAACCGTTGTCTTACTCCTCCAGTTTTTCACAGCCAGGTCAACGATTGTCAGGGACGTGTAATAGTTGTCCAACCAATTTCTTGTTTCAGAGAAATCCCGAGTCGCTATTTACGGATGTTGCCACCTAAAAATCTGCAATCTTTGAGTGTTGCGATTGGCAGCCCAGGAGAAGGACTGACAGATAGCTTCTTGCATTTTTCTGAAATGTGCGGTGCTTGTGGTATTACCGCTATACGTACAATAGGTCGAGCTGCTTTTCCTCAGCTGGCGTATTCTTGGGATGGTTTCATACCCCTAGACCTGGCGCGTCAGAGGTCAAAAGGTTATTTCACGACCATCGAATTTAATTTTCCCTACGAACAAATCCTGGAGACTTTCCAGTTGCTCCAGGATTTAGAGGTGGTTACTTAGTTAGGCAATAAGACAGTTTTCTCATCATCAATATCAGGTCATCCTCCCCTTCGCTTACTACAATTCTGTCCAGTTTTTCAATCGGATCGAAGCCATACCGCATAAAAATTTCAGAAGGTCCATTTGGATAGGGCAGGAGCGGACCAGAAATCACTTGTACTTCCCGATAACCTGCACCTGGTAAGTATTTCATCAACTGGTCAAGTAACTGTCCCCGATAGTCCAGACCGTGTTCTAACGAATATAAGCAAGTAATGAAAGCGATTTCAGGGGATTTGTGCGGAAGTGGGTAGGGGACAACAGACGCCGGTAAGACTTCTACCGCTCCAACTGGTTTACCGGTTTGGTAGGTTATGTATCCAAGTATTCCTTCTGGTGTCTGGCGAGCGATCTCTTCTGCCCAGGCTACCTTTACCTGGCAGGCATGCAAATCATCGAATTTGATGCACAGAGAACAGGTGTCAAGGATGTTATGAGGTGTAAGCGGAAGGACTACCTCTGCCACGGCCTCTGGCAATCGCTTTGGAAGTACGAGAGAGGAATCTCTCTACGCCCTGGGTTATCACGTGAACTAGCTCTATAGCTGGTATGGGAGATGGTATTCGTATGGTTTCATCTATCACGATCATGAAAGGGTAGAACTGGCGGTATTGGTCTGCCAGCTCGGGTTGATTGGAGATATCCACCACTTGGTAATCGATTCCTAAATAGGTAGATGCCTGGTGAATTTGTTCGACTACCCACGTCTGCCATGGGCATTGTACACCAAAGTGAAGGAATAATAGTTGATGGGGCATTCGGTGAGTGTAGGTCGTTTAGGAAAGTATGATGGCTGGGATTGTGCTACCGGTATAAATTTATGAAATTAATAATTTGTTCTCGGTACTAAATATTAATACCGAGAGCTTTTCATCTTCTACTTCAATTATGTGTAGTTATTGGGCCGATTGCGATCCTAGCAATTGAAGCAGGGTTTTAACTACCAAGGCGCTTGATTGGACTCTATATGGCGTTTGTCCACCCTGGCTGGAGGCAAGCAGTGCACTAACCAAAGCTTCCAAGGTATTCTTTCCATGTTGCTTAGCATTCAGATACACCATGCCCGCTGATAACAGATCACCCATGTCCAATCCATCATCCTGTTGTTGCGGTTGTTGTTGCGAAGTTTGACCTCCCATGAGATCGGTCAGGAGAGATCCCATCAGGTCCGAGGAAGCTTGCGGGGCTTGTTGAGGAGTTGACTGATTTCCAATGAGACCCGACAGGAGTGATCCCATTAAATCAGAGGATGCTTGCGGCGCCTGTTGAGGAGTTGACTGACCTCCCATGAGTCCAGTCAGGCGTGATCCCATTAAATCTGAGGATGCTTGTGGCGCCTGTTGAGGAACTGACTGACCCCCAATGAGGCTCGTTAGAAGCGATCCCATCAGGTCGGAAAGTGGTTGGTTCGATTGCTGAGGAGAAGATTGATCACTCATGAATCCTGAGGGGTTATCTTGGTGAAATGGTTTGTTTTCAGTTGGGAGTAATGATCCAACCGGGCAGGCAGAAAGGTAGTCGCCACAGTCAATGCACCGCTCGCTGATTTCAAGCCGGTTTTCTATCAGGGTGAGTGCACCAACTGGGCATACGCTCACACAACCCCCGCAATAGGCACAAAGATAAGTATCAACAATGACCAAGGACGTAATTACATCCGATGTATCTTAGAGCGAATAATTCTATGTTATCATTACAATGATTGTGATGTAATGCGGTTATATTAAGAGGTCGATGATGTATAGAACCCAAATTCAATTAACGACCGAGCAAGCTCAGGCCTTAAAACAACTGGCAGCTCGTGAAGGTAAGTCTGTCTCGGAGCTGATTCGCATGAGTGTGGAAATTATGCTCCGCTCGGGTGGAGTACGCGATCCACGCGGACAGAAGCAGCGAGCAATTGAAGCTGCGGGTAAGCTGTGTGGCGATCCACAGGACTTATCTAAGGAACATGATCGTTATCTTACTAAAGCTTTCGAGTCATGAAAACCTTTATCGACACTTCGGCCATGCTGGCGGTTTTGAATGCAAAAGACTATCATTATAAGTCCGCTCTTCTGGTTTGGAATAAATTATTGCGGAAACCTGAACAACTGTACATGAATAACTATATTCTAGTGGAGTTGTTTTCCCTCTTGCAGAACCATTTTGGAATCGAGGCGGTTCGGATTTTTCAAAACGATGTATTGCCAGTCATAGAGATTATATGGGTGACTGAAATTCTTCATCAACAAGCCGTAAGCGCTCTTATGGCTGCCAACCGAAAAAACCTTAGCCTGGTGGATTGTGTTAGCTTCGAGACTATACGTTGGCTTGGTATCTCCCAGGTCTTTGCGTTCGATGATCATTTCAAAGAACAGGGTTTTAAAGTCATCCCAGATTCGTGAAAACTTCAAGAAAAACCAGTATCGATTAGAAAGCAATCATGTTAGCCCGAGTCTTCTCCTGTGCAGTGATAGGTTTGGAAGGTGTTGTCGTAGAAGTAGAGGTGGATTTAAGCGATGGATTGCCTGCAATCATTATTGTGGGGCTGCCGGATGCTGCAGTCCAGGAAAGCCGCGAGCGGGTCCAGTCTGCCATCAAGAACGCTGGGCTGTATTTCCCTCGCAAACGATTGACTGTCAATCTGGCTCC
>Ga0209254_10000732_pt1 | contig 28181 bp, 24 predicted proteins | sample FrelakmetDIP11DI_FD_187148 | JGI IMG/M metagenome (GOLD analysis project Ga0209254, IMG submission 187148) | Freshwater lake sediment microbial communities from the University of Notre Dame, USA, for methane emissions studies - DIP11 DI (SPAdes)... | ecosystem: Environmental > Aquatic >... | reverse complement strand
AGTCCGTCTCGGACTTCACCGTGCGGCCCATGAGGGCCGCCACGGCCTGTTTCACCGGTGCACCCTCGTAAAGCACGCGATAGACCTGCTCGCTGATCGGCATGTCCACGCCAAGTCGTTGCGCCACCTCGCGCACGGCGCGCGCAGCGAGCACGCCCTCGACCACCTGCCCGATCTCGGCCTGGGCCTGTGCCGCCGTCTTGCCGGCGGCGAGTGCGAGTCCGCAGCGACGGTTGCGCGACTGGTCGTCGGTGCAGGTGAGCACGAGGTCGCCGAGGCCCGCGAGGCCCATGAAGGTCTCGCGCTCGGCGCCGAGTGCCACGCCGAGCCGCATCAACTCGGCGAGCCCGCGCGTGATGAGCGCGACGCGAGTGTTGGCCCCGTAGCCGAGGCCGTCGGAGATGCCAGCGCCGATCGCGATCACGTTCTTCACCGCGCCGCCCACCTCGACGCCCGTCATGTCGCCCGAGGCGTATGCGCGGAAGCTCGCTCCGGAGATGCTGCGGGCCAGCGCGAGCGCGTATTCCTCGTCGCGCGAGGCCACGGTCATGGCGCTCGGCAGGCCCTCGCCCACTTCCTTGGCGAACGTCGGCCCGGAGAGCACCGCAGTGGGAACGCCGCGGCCGAGCACCTCGTCGGCCACCTGATGCGGCAGCTTGCCGGTTGCGAGCTCGAAGCCCTTCGTGGCCCAGGCGACGCGCTGCCCGGGACGGAGAAGCGGCTTTGCCTTCTCGAGCACCTCGCGGAAGGCGTGGCTGGGCACGACCACGAGCAGCTGCTCCGCGTCATGGACGGCACGCGCGAAGTCGTGCTCGATCTCGAGGCCCGCGGGCAGCTTCACGCCGGGGAGGTAGCGCTGGTTGACGCGACCGCGCGCCATGGCCTCGAGTTCGGCGGTCTCGATGCCCCACAGGATGGTGCGGTGACCGGTGCGAGCGAGATGCACGGCCAGCGCCGTGCCCCAGGAGCCGGAACCGAGCACCGCGACGGACGGCTTCGGAGCGGTCCCGACCGACGCCGGGCTCGCCTGGGATCCCGTCGCGGGCACGCCGGCCATTCCGTCAGTTCACGGTGCCGCCGGCGGCTTCGGCGGTCGCCTGCTGCTGCTGGGCGCGGGCGTGCAGCGCCTCAAAGGTCACCAGCGGCAGCAGGAACGGCGGAAAGCCGCCCTTGCTGACCAGTTCGGTGATGGTGGCGCGCGCGAAGGCCAGCAGGTAGTTCGGAGCCACGATCGACAGCACCTGCGCCAGGTCGGTCGCGGAGAGGTTGCGGATCATGAAGGCACCGGCCTGCTGAAGCTCCAGCAGCCACACCACCTTGTCACCGGCCTTGGCCTCGAGATTCACCTGCAGGACTATCTCGTGCACGTCCTGCGCGAGCGCCGTGGCGCGCGTGCCAATGTTGAGGTTGACGGTCGGCTGGCCCTGGAAGCCAGCCACGAACGGGCCGTTCGGCGACTCGAAGGAGCAGTCCTTGATGTAGACGGCCTGCGGGTTCACGACAGGCGCGTTCGGATCGGGGGCCTGCGGGTTCAGCGGAGTCTGTTCGGTCATGGTGTCCTCGTACTCAATCTCGCGGTGTCTGTTGTGCAATCCGGCCGCGGGTTGCGCCCGGTGTTCAGGCCGGTGAAGCCAGAGTGTCGAGCTCGCCCGATTTGTCGAGGGCGTAGAGTTCGTCGAAACCGCCGACATGGCGGTCGCCAATGAATATCTGCGGGACAGTGCGGCGTCCGCCGCTGCGCGCCAGCATGACGTCGCGCTCCGCCGGATTCTCGTCCACGCGGATCTCGCGGAACGCGAGGCCCTTTCGATCGAGCAGCGACTTGGCCCGGACGCAGTACGGGCACCAGGCGGTCGAGTACATGAGAATCTCGGTCGAACTCATAGAGACGGCCTCATTTGCCCTTCTCGCCAGACTTCACCAGCGGCAGGTTTTCCGCGCGCCAGGCTTGAATGCCGCCACGCAGGTTGACGATCTTGCTGAAGCCCTGCGCACGGAGCACGCGCGCCGCGGCGCCGGAGCGCATGCCGCTCTCGCAGCAGGCTATGACGATCTTGTCCTTGTACTTCTTGAGCGATTCAGCGGCGCCGGGGACCTGCTCCTGCGGCAGGTGGCGGGCATCACGAATGTGCCCCGCGTCGAACTCGCCCTGTGAACGCACGTCGAGCAGGATCGCGCCCTGGTTCATGAGCCGCACGGCGTCCATCGGGCCGACCGCCTGGCCGCCGCTGCGGGCACGGCTGGCCTCGTAGGCGAGCACCGCCACGGCAAGCGCTATGGTGCCTCCCGCAAGCAACGGGTGACGCATGATGTACTCGAGCAGACGCTCCATGGGGCTCGACGGGGTGGTTTCGGGATCTGAAAGGGCCGCGGAGTATAGCAGCCCGGCCGACGCGCTAAACTCACGGGTTTGCCGCGCCACCGTCGCCCCGGCTCGAGGTCCACCGCGGTTGCGGTGACAGGGCGCCGACCGTACTCAGGCTCGAAACGCAGATGCCAGACCCCGTCGCGCAGTCCGCAAACCAGATGCCGCCCGCTCGCTCCAGCCTCCGGCTCGCGGTGCTGCTGTGCCTGGTGCTCTTGATGGGGGCCGCTGCGCTGCCAGTCCTCGCCCAGTCCGAGCGTGGTTCCACGAGCTCGAAGAAGACAAGCCAGAAGCAGAAGGAGTCCGAGCTCAAGCGCGTCAATGCCCGCATCGAGCAGGTGCGCAAGTCAGTCAACGCCGACGTCCAGAAGCGCGACAAGCTGAGTGCACAGCTGCGGAACGCCGAGCTCGGCGCGCAGGAGGCGCGGCGCAATCTCGAGGCGGTGCGTGCGCAGCGAATCGCGAGCGAGGCGCGACTGAAGGAACTCGAGCGCGAGCAATCCCGCCGCGAGGCCGATCTGGCATCCGAGCGCGGCGCACTGTCGGGCGAGCTGCGAGCGGCCTACGTGAACGGCCGCGAGGAGCAGTTGAAGCTGCTGCTCAACCAGCAGGATCCCGCCAGCGCGGGCCGCATGTTCGCGTACTACGGCTATTTCGGCCGCGCACGCGCGGAGCGCATCGCGAGCATCAGTGACCAGCTCGAGCACCTCGTGCTGGTGCGCGAGAAGATCGACGCTGAGCACCGTCGACTGGCGCAACTCGAGTCCCGGCAGGAGCAGGAATTCGAGGCGTTGCGCGGCGCGCAGCAGAACCGAGTCAAAGCAGTCGCCGCGATCGACGCTCAGATCAAGTCGCAGGGCGGTGAGCTGAAGCGTCTCGAGTCACAGGCGCGCAGCCTCGAGAAGCTGGTCGCCGAGCTGCGCAAGGCATTGGCCAACCCGCCGGTCGCGAAGCAGGCGCCGTTCGAGCCGCTCAAGGGCAAGCTTCCGTGGCCCGTGCAGCAGGGCAAGGTTCTCGCACGCTTCGGCCAGCCGCGCGCCGGTGGTTCGCTGCGCTGGCAGGGCATGCTGATCGGCACCGCGCGTGGCGCACGTGTACGCGCGCCCTATGCCGGCCGCGTCGCCTATGCCGACTGGCTGCCCGGCATGGGTCTCATGGTCGTGCTCGACCACGGTGGAGGGTATCTGAGCCTCTATGGTCACAACGACGAGTTGTTCCGCAAGGTCGGAGAATCCGTCGCCGCCGGAGACGTGATCGCCGCCGTCGGCGACTCCGGCGGTAACGACCAGGCCGCCCTCTATTTCGAGGTGCGCCGCGGCCGCGAGCCCGTCAATCCCGAGATCTGGCTGCAGCGGCGCTGAGCTCCGCTTTATGTTGCATCGCCACTGGTCATGCGCAGGAGCGACTCGGCCGGTCGGAGGCAGACTGTGCCGCGCGTCGAGGAATGACACGCGGGGGATCGGTGATCATCGTGCCCTCGCAGTCACTGCCCACGATGTGGATGAACTCGCGGATGCAACTTGCAGAGGTGATGGATCACGGTCCGACGCCGGTCACGACGACCTCCCTCGATCCGTACGGCCAGATCGTCAAGATGCTGCTGCCACGCGCGCAGTCCATCGCCGTCTACGATCGCATGGGTTTGCCGATCTGGCTCAATGAAGGACAGGACGCTCCCGAGCTGCACAGACTGCTGCAGCAGGCGCTGAGCGACGATCTGCAGTCCACTGCAGGCGGTTCGGGGCTCTCCGAGGCGGTCGATCGTGAGCACACGGCGTATGTGTTCATGCTGCGCGATATCGAGGACCAGTTGCTCGGTGCCGTCGGAATCGTGCTGCGCGAGGCTGGGCGCGCCGACGGCGCTCGACCGTTCGCGCTGGTCGAGGGCCTGCTACGGCCCGCGCTCGAGTGCCTGCGCCGAGAGCTCGCGGCCCAGTACAGCATCGGTGACCTGCAGCGGAACCTGAGTGTGCGTGATCGCGACCTCGAGCTGCTGCTCGGCGCCTCGCCGGATGGCACCGCAGGCGGCGACTCGGCCGACGAACTCGCGCAGCTCGTGCAGGGCTGCGTGGATCACCTGGGCTGCGCCGTGGGCGCACTGCTGATTCCCGACAAGAACATCGCGGTTTGTCGCACCGGCCATGGCACGGCGCCGCGCGAGGGTGCGGCGCTGCTGACACGCTGCCACCGGCACTTGCTCGCGTGGACGCAACTGCACCGCCAGGCACTCACCTCGAACCGTCCCGCAACGAACGGGCCGCTCGCGGGCGTGCCATACAAGGTGCTCTCGTGTCCCGTGATGCATGGCGGGCACCGCGTGCTCGGCCTGCTGGCGCTTTTCAAACCTGTCACGGAACCGGACTTCGACCTGCGTCAGGTACGCATCGTCGAGCTGCTCGTGCGCCGCGTTTCGCACATCCTGCTGAACGCCTACGACCCGGCGACGGGGCTCCTGACGCGCCCAGCCTTCGAGCTGCGCGCCCGCAGCTCTCTCGAGCACGCGCCCTCGGGCAACCACTGCATCATCTACGTGGACGTAGACCGACTGCACGTGCTGAACGAGAACCTCGGCATGCACGTCGGCGACGAGGTGATCGTGCGTGTCGCCGAGGTGATCCGACGCTGCCTCGGGCCCCGCATGCTGTCGGCGCGCATCTCGGGCGACCGCTTCGCCGCATTCCTGCCCGATTGCTCCATCGAGAACGCGGAGCGCGTGGGCGAGAACATGCGCGAGGCTCTCGTTCGCCTCGGCTACGCAGCCGGTGGCCGCCCGGTCGATGTCACGGCGAGCTTCGGCGTCGCCCGAGTCGCGGAAGGAAAGCACCCGCTGGCGCACGCACTCGCAGCAGCAGAAATCGCCTGCAAGGCTGCCAAGGATCGTGGTCGCGACCGGGTGGAGACCTACCAGGACGCGGACCAGAGCATCGTGCGTCGCTACACGGACGTTACGATGGTGGGAACGCTGCGGCACGCGCTCACTGCTGACTGCTTCCGGCTCGAGGCGCAGCCCGTCGTGGCTCTGTCGGGAACGGAATCCGGTCCGCGATTCGAACTGCTGCTGCGAATGACCGACGACAACGGCAAGACCCTCGCGCCGGACCGATTCCTGTCGGCGGCCGAACGCTACCAGCTCGCACCCGCCATCGATCGCTGGGTGGTGAAGCACGTGCTCGAGACGCTCGGCCCGCACGCGGCGCAGCTGTCGGCGCGCCGTGCGAGCTTCGCGGTCAACATCTCCGGCCAGTCGCTGGGCGACACGGAGTTCTGCACGTTCCTCGAGGAGGCGCTGCGCGACAGCCGCCTGCCGTCACAGCTGCTCTCCTTCGAGCTCACCGAGACCGCGGCGGTTGCGAACATCGTGCGCGCCGAAACGCTCATGCGCCGGCTGCGCGAGCTCGGCCACGAGGTCGCGCTCGACGACTTCGGTAGAGGCCTGAGCTCGCTCGGTTACCTCAAGGCCCTGCCGGTTACCTGTCTCAAGATCGACGGCAGCCTCGTGCGGGATGTCGTCGAAGACGAGCGCTCGCAGGCCATGCTGAGCGCGATCGTCGGCCTGGCGCGCGCCATGCGCCTCTCGACTGTCGCCGAGTGCGTCGAGAGCGAGGAGATCCTACGGATCACGCGTGAGCTCGGCGTCGAGTTCGGTCAGGGCTTCGCGATCGCGCGACCTGCCCCGATGAACGACGTGATCGGGGCCCTGCTAGGCGCTACTATCTGACCCCCGCTTCAACCGTCGGGGGCATCGTGTCCGGGGCTGTTCGTACGATCGTTGCCGTTGCGGCGGGAGCCGCGCTCGGGGCGGGGCTCATGCTGGTACGGGGTGCCTCGGGTGACCGCGTTGCGGATACGCCGGTGCCGACGCCAGCCGCGCCCGCGACGCTGCTCGAAGAAGTCGCCGAGCGCGTCCGCAGCGAGTACGTCGAGGGCCTCGCGGCCGGCGACCTCGATCGCGCGGCCGTTGACGGCATTGTCGCCCGCCTGGATCCGCACTCGCATTTCCTGGACGCCGCCGAATACGAGGCGATGCGGATCAGCACCTCCGGGCAGTACTCGGGTGTCGGCCTGGAGGTCGCGGAGCAGGACGGCCGAGTCGTCGTGGTGAGCCCGATCCAGGGCTCCCCGGCCGAGCGCGTGGGAATCCGTGCCGGAGACGTGCTGCTCGCCATCGATGGCAAGGACCTCGGGCCCGGCGAGCTCGACCATGCGGTGGAACGCATGCGTGGCCGGAACGGCTCGATGGTGCGTCTCGCCGTCGCGCGCGCCGGCATGCCCGCACCGCTCGAGTTCGAACTCGTGCGGTCCCAGGTGCACGTGCGCACCGTCAGTGCGGCGCGACTGCCGGGGTCTTACGGTTACCTGCGCGTCACCCACTTCAACGACGAAACGCCGCGCGATGTGCGCAACGAGCTGGCGCAGTTGCAGGGCGTCGGCCCCCTGCGCGGCCTGGTGTTCGACCTGCGTGGTAATCCCGGCGGCGTACTCGAGTCTGCTGTGGACGTGGCCGACGATTTCCTCGACAACGGACTCATCGTGCGCGCCGAGGGGCGCGCTGCCGGTGCGCGCTTCGAAATGCGTGCTTCTGGTGGGGATCTGCTTGCAAATGCGCCGATCGTCGTGCTTGTGGACCGGGGCTCTGCGTCGGGTTCGGAAATCGTTGCGGGAGCATTGCGTGACCATCGCCGCGCCACGATCATGGGGCAACGCACCTTCGGGAAGGGTTCCGTTCAGACCGTGATCCCACTGAGCGGTGGCCAGGCGCTCAAGCTCACGACCTCACGCTACTTCACTCCGTCCGGCACATCGATTCACGAGCAGGGCCTCGATCCCGACGTACGTCTCGACGTCGGGGGGCTAAACGCCGCAGCGACCCGGCCGGAGCCCGCTGAGGACGCGGCCGTACGGGCCGCGCTGCAGTATCTGAACGATCGCGCTCTCGGCACGCAGGTCGCGCTCGCCGGCGAGCACTGACAAGGGTCCGGCGGTTCGGAGGTTTGTCATGTCGAAGGTGCTCGTGCCACTTGCGGAGGGCTTCGAGGAAATCGAGGCCGTGGCGATCGTGGACCTGTTGCGGCGCGCTGGCATCGAGGTGCATACGGCGTCGCTCGGGCCCCGCGAGGTCACCGGCTCACACGGCATCACGATGGTCGCGGATCTCACGCTCGACGCGGCGGATGAGGGTGCCTACGACATGATCGTGCTTCCCGGCGGCATGCCCGGTACCAAGCACCTGAAGGAAGACCCACGCGTGCTCGGGCTGCTCAAGCGCTTCGCCGAGGACGGGCGGTATATCGCCGCGATCTGTGCAGCGCCGTCGGTGCTCGCGCATGCGGGCCTGCTTGCGGGTCGGAAGGCGACGAGCTTTCCCGGATTCCTGCAGCCCGGATCGACGCCGGGCCTCGAGCTCTCGGAGGACGCCGTCGTCGTCGACGGCAAGGTCGCGACGTCGCGCGGCCCGGGCACTGCGATCGCCTTCGGGCTCGCGCTCATCGAGTTGCTCGAAGGCGCGCCGGCGCGTCGCGCGGTGCAGGAGCGGTTGCAGTTGCCAGCAGCCTGAAGGGGTCGTGGCTGACGAAGGCGACGGAATCTCGCGCGTGCCACGCCCGTGCAGTCACCTGCAAGCGGCGTCAGAGCATCTTCTGCGCCACTCCCCACAGCCCGCCCACGAGCAGCGCCAGGATCGGCAGCACGCTGAGCCCGAAGCCGATCTCGCGCTTCGCAGGGTCCGCGACATACCCAACGAGGTAGGCCACGCGGCCGACGACGTACACGAGGCCGAGTACCGCGGCCCAGGTCGGGCTCACGTAGCTGCCGAACAGCCACATCGCGGGCACGAAGACCACGATCAGCTCGAGCGTGTTGTAGTGCACGCGGAAGTAGCGTTCGAAGACCTCGTGGCCGTGAACCGCGGGGGCCTTCACCCCATACTTGCCGCGAGCCCGGCCCACGAGAGCCGCGAAAATCACGTACTGGAGCAGCGCGATCAGGATCACGATGGCAACGGGTTCCATGCAGCGACCTCAGGCGAATTGGTGCGGAGCGGAGATTCCTTTACCATCGTCGCGACGTCAACGGCCGCTCGCGGCCACGGGAGTGGAAGTCATGGCGGGATTCCTGCTGCGCGCCGCAATCAGCGCGCTGGGCCTCTGGATGGCGAGCGAACTTCTCAAGGGCCTTACTTTCGACTCGACGTCGAAGCTGATCATCGCGGCCATCTTGCTCGGTCTCGTCAACGCGCTGGTGCGACCGATTGCATTCATCCTCACGCTGCCGATCACCATCGTCACGCTCGGCCTGTTCCTGCTGGTGCTCAACGCCGCGATGGTTGCGCTGGTCGCGTGGCTGGTGCCGGGCATGCAGATCGCGGGTTTCTGGACCGCGGTGGGCGCGGCGCTGATCGTGAGCCTGGTTTCCTGGGCGGCGACCAGCCTGATCGGCTCGCGCGGCGGCGTGGAGATGTTCAAGCCGCGGCGCTGATCAGGCGAGCCGACTCGGCAGCGTGACGAGCGCCACGCCGAGCAGCACGACGATCATGCCGGCCACCCGCGCGGGGCTGAGCGCCTCGCCGAGTGCCACCCAGCCGAGCGCAGTGGCGATCGCCGGGTTGACGTAAGCAAAGGTGCCGACGCGGTCAGCAGGCACGCGCTTCAGCAGCCACGAATATGCGGTGTAGGCGATCGCCGAGCCGAACACGGCGAGATAGGCCATCGCCGCGAGTCCGCCCGGGTGCCAGTGCCACTGCGCGAGTTCACCGTGTGCGACTCCCGCAAGCAGCAGCCACGTCCCGCCCATCAGCATCATCACCGAGTTGAATGCCACCGGACCGATGCCGAGCGCGGCATCGCGGTAGAGGATGGAGCCAGCCGCCCACGCGAAGCTCCCGACCAGCACCAGAAACTGCCATGCGAGATGACCCGATGGCATCGCCCCACGCGGCCATACGATCAGCGCGACTCCGAGGAAGCCGAGTAGCAGGCCCGCCGAACCGCGCACGGTGAGCGCGTGGCCCCGCGGCCCCAGCGCGCCCAGAGCCGCGATCCAAAGCGCCGAACTCGAGGCGAGCAGTGCAGCCTCGTTCGAGGCGACGTACTGCAGCGCGTACGTGCTGATACCGTTGCTGAAAGCGATCATGAGCACCGAAAAGAGCAGCATCGGCCGCCACTCGCTCAACCCGCGAGGGAAGCGCTCGGCGAGCATTCTCGCGACGATCGCCAGCAGCGAACCTGCGATCAGGAAGCGTCCGCCCGCGAACAGGAAGGGAGGCAACTCCCGTACGCCGAGGCGGATGACGAGAAAGGTGGAACCCCAGATGAGGTAGATCGCCGCGAAGGCCGCGACGATCTTGAGACGGAGTCTCGGGTCCACCGCCGCGGCGGCAGGGTTCACGTGCGCCGGGTGCCGACGCGGTACAGCATGAGCGCCAGCCAGCCGACGATCAGCAGCCCGAGCCAGCCACCGAACTGCAGCCCTTCCGGCAGCGCGAGCACGTCGGCGCGGCCGGAAGTCACGATCGGGATCGCGATGAAGATGCCCATCAGCGCCTCGCCGGTGATCAGGCCTGCGGCGAACAGCAGGCCGTTGCGCTTGGTGCGCTCGGCCTCGGCGGACTCGCCGTGCACGCCGAGCTTCCTCTCGACGAGCCATGAGAGCAGGCCGCCCGCGAAGATCGGCACCGAGAGCTCGAGCGGGAGGTAAATGCCTACGGCCACGGCGAGCACGGGCGCGCGGAACTCCGAGCCGCGCGCCTTGAGCCACAGGTCCCAGGCGATCACCGCGACGCCGATCACTGCGCCGATCGCAATCATGTCCCAGGGCAGGTGGCCGCCGAACATGCCCTTCGCGACCGATGCCATCAGCGTTGCCTGCGGCGCGATCAGCGGCGAGGGGTGCTCGGCCGTCGGCACGCCGATCCCGTAGGCCTTCAGCAGCAGATTCAGCACCGGTGCCATCACCAGCGCGCTCGAGGCTGCGCCGATGGCGAGCATCACCTGCTGCTTCCAGGGCGTCGCACCGACGAGATAGCCGCACTTGAGGTCCTGCAGGTTGTCGCCGCCGATGCAGGCCGCGCAGCACACCACCGCGCCGATCATGATCGCAGCGACCGGTCCGAGCGACGCGTCCTTGCCCATCAGCAGCAGCAGCACCAGCGAGGCGAACAGGATCGTGCAGATGGTGATGCCGGAGACCGGATTGTTCGACGACCCGACGAGACCGGCCATGTACGCGGACACAGAGCAGAACAGGAAGCCCGCGACGACCATGATGATCGTCATCGGCAGGCTGACGCCGACGCTGCCCACGATGTTCTGGTAGAGCAGGAACAGCGGCAACGTGAACAGCAGCGTTCCGATCAGGATCGCCTTCATCGGCAGGTCGCGCTCGGTGTGTGCGATGACCTGGCCAGCGCCAGCCCGCGCGGCGGCGAGGCCGCTCCTGATGCCCGACAGCAGGGAGTCGCGGATCGAGATCAGCGCCCAGACGCCGCCCACCAGCATCGCGCCCACGCCGAGGTAGCGGATCTGCGCCGACCAGATTGCGAACGCCGCATCTTCGGGACTGCCCGCCGCGACGCGCGCGGCGAGTTCCGCGTTGCCGTCGAGGAAGAAGGCCGCGTAGATCGGAATCGCCAGGTTCCAGGAGATCATGCCGCCGAGCAGCACCAGGATGCCGACGTTGAGCCCGACGATGTATCCCACGCCGAGCAGCGCGGGCGAGAGGTTGGTGCCGTAGTATCCGAGCCACTTGCCGATCCAGCCCGAGAGGGAGGCCGTGTCGGGAAAGAGCCGCAGACCGCTCGCAGCCGCGAGCTTCGCAAAGCCGCCGCCCAGCGCCGCGAGCCCCAGAATTCTGACGCCTGCGGCCGGGTTCTCACCGGTCTTCAGCACCTCGGCCGCGGCCTTGCCTTCCGGGAACGCGAGGCCTTGGTCCACGATCAGCGCGCGACGCAGCGGCACCGAGAAGAACACGCCCAGGATTCCGCCGAGGCCCGCGATCGCAAGCACCCATAGATACTGGAAGTCGGCCCAGTGACCGAGGATCACCAGCGCGGGGATGGTGAAGATCACACCCGAGGCGATCGACGAGCCGGCCGACGCGCCAGTCTGCACGATGTTGTTCTCGAGGATCGTGCTGCCGCCCAGCACGCGCAGCACCGCCATCGAGACTACCGCCGCCGGGATCGCCGACGCGATGGTCATGCCGGCGAACAGCCCGAGGTAGGTGTTGGCCGCCGCCAGGATCATGGCGAGCACGATCGCGAGCACCACGGCCCGGGTGGTGAGCTGCGGAGGAGAAACTGACGAATTCATTGTCTACCACCGGGCAGGAGTCGCGACATCAGGGGGAGCAAGTGATTCACCAGCCGCACTGCTGGCGATGGTTCTGCTCGGCAAGCCAGCCGCGCAGAGGTGCGGAATAGTCCATGATCGCAGAGGCGTCGATCTGCCAGGTGCCGGTCACTTCGTGGAACCGGCCCTGCCAGGGCGGGCTCGAGCGCCTGGCGAGCATCGCTCCGAACTCCCTACCGGCAACGTCGTTGCCGTATATCGAGCAGTCGGCGTGCGCGTTGAGCAGTTGGGTGTCCGGCGTAATGAAGGCGGACTGCGTCCAGCCAGCGGCGTTCCGTTCGAGTGCAAGGTCGGCGAACTGGCGGTTCATCCGCTCGACGAAATCGCCGGCGGTCTCTGCGGCGGCAAGACTCGGCAGGGCAACCCGGGTCAAGAGGGACTCCGCGGCGCAGGCGCAGTGGCGGGGCGCGAGTCGGTTCATGACGGCTCCAGGTCAGGGAAGGAGCGGCCTCGGTGCGGCGCCGCTCCGTGCCGGGAATCAGGCGGGCTTCCGGTCTTCAGCCCCGTGCATCCATCGCACGAGCGTGCCGGACAGCAGCCACAGCACGACCGCGAATACGAACAGCGTGATCGCGAGGCCGCCGAAGATCGAGAGCTCGCCGAGGCTCTCGGCATAGGAGCCGATGATGCCGGCGAGCCAGTTGGCGACGAAGTTGATGAGGAACCAGACGCCCATCATCAGCGAGGCGAGACGCAACGGCGCGAGCTTGGTGACCATCGAGAGGCCCACCGGTGAAATGCACAGCTCGCCCGTGGTGTGGAAGAAGTAGGCGATCACAAGCCACGTCATGCTCGCCTTGCCGCCGCCCGCCGACTCGAGCGCGGCCGCGACCATCGCAAGAAAGCCGATGCCCGTGAGGACCAGACCGAGCACCATCTTGCGCGGCGTCGCCGGGTTCTTACCAACGGTTCCGAGCCGGCTCCACATGGCCGAGAAGATCGGTGCAAGCAGCACGATGAACAGCGGGTTCAGCGACTGGAACCAGCCTGCGGGAACCTCGAACGCGCCTACCATGCGGTCCGTCTTGTCGTTGGCGTAGATGTTCATCAGGCCGCCGGCCTGTTCGAACGCGGCCCAGAAGAGCACCACGAATACGAACAGCATGAAGATCACGCGCAGGCGGTCGACCTCCTCCGGGGTGAGCGCGTCGTGCTTGCCGCCGGACAGCGCGAGGGATCGCTGCGCCGCCGGGACGGTGCCGATGCTGTCGAGATACCGCCTCGCGAACAGAAGCTGGATGATTACGGAGAGCACCATGCCGACTCCGGCGGCGAAGTACCCGGCGCGCCAGCCGTAGGTCGGGTCCTCGCCCAGCGTCGAGCACACCAGAGGCGCGAGAAACGCGCCCGCGTTGATGCCCATGTAGAAGATCGTGAAGGCACCGTCGCGGCGCGCATCGCCCTCGGCGTAGAGGTCGCCCACCATCGTCGAGATGTTCGGCTTGAAGAAGCCGTTCCCGATCACCAGCAGCACGAGTCCGATGTAGAACAGCTGCAGGTTGCCGGGGATGGCACTGGCGAGCGTGAATTGACCGGCGGCCATCACGAGGCCACCGATGATCACGGACTTGCGCTGGCCGAGATAGTTGTCGGCGAGCCATCCGCCGATGAGCGGCGTGAAATACACGAATCCGGTGAACAGGCCGTAGAGCTTCAGCGCCTCGGACTGCGACCAGCCAAAGCCGGGGTTGGCAGCCTCGACGCCCGCGACCAGCGACAGCACGAGCAATGCGCGCATGCCGTAGTAGCTGAAGCGCTCCCACATCTCGGTGGCGAACAGCAGGAAAAGGCCTTTCGGGTGGCCGAGCCAGGTCTCCCGCGTGACCGCGGGCAGTACGGAACTGGACATTGGATTTGGCTTCTATTTCAGTTGTTTGCGCGGCAGCGCGCGAGGCCCGCAAGTCTCCGCGATGTTGCGGTGCAAGTGCAAGGAAACGGAGATCCGCGGGCTGCGCGATTCAGTCGCCCGGCGGCGTCACGGGTTCCTGTGCTCGGTCCTGTTCACGACGGCGGACCAGGAACACGGCAAGCAGGATGCCGAGTTCGTAGAGCACGTACATCGGCACGGCCATGAAGGACTGGGAGATCGCGTCCGGGGGCGTGAGGAAGGCCGCGACGACGAAGATACCGAGCAGCACGTAACCGCGGTTTGCGCGCATCTTCTCAACCGACACGAGGCCGGTCGCTACCAGCAGCACCGTCGCGACAGGCATCTCGAAGGCGATGCCGAAAGCGAGAAACAGCAGAAGCGCGAAGTCGAGGTAGTTCGCCATGTCGGTCATCATGCGCACGCCTTCGGGCGCGGTTGCCGCCAGGAACGCGAACATCAGCGGGAAAACGATGAAATAGGCGAAAGCCACTCCCACGTAGAACAGGACCACGCTCGTGAGGAACAGCGGTATCGCGAATCGCCTCTCATGCCGGTACAAGCCCGGTGCGACGAATGCCCAGAGCTGATAGAGCACGTAAGGCATGGCCACGAAAAGCGCCGTGAACAACGACAGCTTCAGCGGAGTCATGAACGGCGACACCACGCTGGTCGCGATGAGCGACGTGTCCGCGGGCAGCTGGTCTATCAGCGGCCGCGCGATCAGCGTGAACAGCCGGTTGGAAAAGAAAGCGAGCGGGATGAAGACGACCGCGACCGCGACGACGGCCTTCAGCAGCCGCGACCGCAGCTCCAGGAGGTGCGAGATCAGCGTGCCTTCGGCGAGCGCCTCGGGTTCACGTGGACTTTGACGCATCGGTCTCGTCCGGAGCGACGGCGTCCTGCGCGGGGCTGGCGGGAGGCGGTGTCGCCGGGCTCTGGGTCTGCGCTGGCTTCGGGGGATCGCGCAGCGGGTCGTAGTTGACCTCCTGCTCGAGCTGGGTCTTCAGCTGCCGGGCCATCGCGCGTGCCCGACCGGCCCAGCGTCCAAGGTCCGCGGCCAGTTTCGGCAGGCGCTCGGGGCCCAGCACCAGCAGGGCGATCCCGAGGATCAGTACGATCTCGGTGAAGCCGACCTCGAACATTGTGCGTTCAGGCGGCGGGCTTGCTGTCCGACTTGCTGGAGCCGGCGCGTTCCTCGAAGTCGGCGTCTTTGCCGGTCAGGTCGTCAAGCTTGCGCGTCTGCTCGTCGTCGCCGTCGTTGACCGCCTTCTTGAAGCCGCGCACCGCGGCACCAAGGTCCGAGCCCACATTGCGCAGCTTCTTCGCGCCAAACAGGATCAGCGCGATCACCAGGATGATGAGCAATTCTCGAAAGCCAATACCCATGGCAGATCTCCGCGGACCGTCGTGAAGGGCGGGCAATGATACGCCAATCGATCTGCCTAACTTGCGACGGGGGTCGCTTTCACCTGAAGCCAAAGAGTCACCGGGCCGTCGTTGGTCAGCGAGACCTGCATGTGGGCGCCGAAACGGCCCTCGGCGACGCGCTGACCGATCCTCTCGCGAGCGATGGCGACCGCGCGCCCGAACAGCTCGCGCCCGAGCTCGGGCGAGGCGGTGGTGGTGAAGCTCGGCCGGAGCCCGCGACGGGTGTCGGCCGCGAGAGTGAACTGCGGCACCAGCAGGAGCCCTCCGCCGGTGTCGAGCAGACTCAGATTCATGCGCCCGTCCGAGTCCTCGAAGACCCGATAGCGGAGCAGACGGTCGATCAGGCGCTCAGCCTCGACCGGGGTGTCGGAGAGCTCCACTGCGAGCAGAACCAGGAGACCAGGGCCGATTGCTCCGATGGGCTCGCCATGAACCGCCACTTTCGCTTCGGAAACCCTCTGTAGTAACCCTATCATGGGGATAATTTCTCTTAGAGTCGCGTTGGAATCCCACTATTGTGAGCAATATGGAGAGATATTCGTCCTTCGACTTTGATAATAATTCCATCAGCAAGACCAGGGGCAACAGAGTCGACAAATCGCTAAACTAGCCGACACTGGTGGGAAAACTCTTGTAGAAAAAACTACAATAAGCTTTCTAGTGGGCAATAGAAGTGACTTTATGGCCGGCATTCTCGGCATGCTCGCGGCCTGATCCAGTACCCTTCCGCCAAATGGGTGTCGATTTGAGTTGAATCTCAGAATTGAGTTGTGACCTCTCGTATTCATTAGAGATTCGCGCCACTGTCATCGACCAGTCACACGCTCTCGGCAGCCTCCGCCGGCAATCGAGGACACCGGAGAGCGCGACGTGAGCCCGATTCCACCACGTTCCCCGCTGCGCATGCGCAGCGTCTTCATCTCAGACGTTCATCTCGGCTTCCGGGGCTGCCGGGCCGGCTTCCTGCTTGATTTCCTTCGCAACGTGGAGTGCGAGCAACTCTACCTTGTCGGCGACATCATCGACCTCTGGAGCCTCGAGCGCACTTTCTACTGGCCGCAGCAGCACAACGACGTCATCCGCACACTGCTCGGCAAAGCCAAGAATGGAACCCGCGTCATCTATGTCCCGGGCAATCACGACCGCAGCCTCCGCGACTTCGACGGCTGGGTGCTCGGGAACGTGGAGATCCGCCGCGAGGTGGTCCACGAGGCGGCCGACGGCCGGCGGTTCCTGGTTCTCCATGGCGACGAATTCGACAGCGTCATCCGCGCAAGCCCGTTGCTGGAGTCCCTTGGCTGCCAGGCCTACGCCTTTGTGCTGGGTCTCAACCGGGTCGTCAATGCGATGCGCCGGCGGCTCGGTTACCCGTATTGGTCCGTCGCGGCGTTCCTGAAGCACAAGGTCAAGAACGCCGTCCAGTACATCGACAACTTCGAGCGTGCCGTAGCTTGTGAGGCTCGTCGCCGGCGTGTGGACGGCATGATCTGCGGCCACATTCATCGTCCGGAAATTGTCGACATCGACGGCGTTCTTTACTGCAACGACGGCGATTGGGTCGAAAACTGCACGGCGCTGATCGAGGATGAAAGTGGTCGGTTCAGCCTGCTGCGCTGGACCGAGGTCTCCGACGTCGTCGCGGTAGATGCGCCCGTTTCTGCGGTCGCGCTGGGTCGGGCTGCATGAAGCTGGCCCTGGTCACCGACGCCTGGTTGCCTCAGACCAACGGTGTCGTTCGCACCCTGGCGATGACCTCCAGCCAGCTGCAGCGATGTGGGCACGTGGTCGAGGTGATCGAACCGCGGTCCTTTCGCACGCTGCCCTGTCCGACCTACCCGGAGATCCGCCTGGCGTGGCGTCCGTACCGCCGGCTTGCGGACCAGCTGTCGGCGCTCGACCCCGACAGCGTGCACATCGCCACCGAGGGACCACTCGGCCTCGCAGCCCGTCGCTGGTGTATCCGCCACGGGCGCGCGTTCACGACCTCATACCACACCCAGTTTCCCGAGTACGTCCGTGCCCGGGCACCGATACCGCTGGGCCTGAGCTACGCGCACCTGCGCCGCTTTCACGGTGCTGCGGCACGTACTCTCGTAGCAACGCCGTCCATGCGTCGCATGCTCGAGGCGCGAGGCTTTGCCAACCTCGGTCTCTGGAGTCGCGGTGTGGATACGGAACTGTTCCGGCCACGCGCGAAGTCGTTTCTCGAGCTGCCCAGGCCGATCTGGCTCTACTTCGGCCGCGTAGCGATCGAGAAGGGTATCGACGACTTCCTGCGCCTCGACCTGCCAGGGACCCGACTGGTCGTCGGCGACGGGCCGGCGCTGGAGGAATGCCGGGCCCGGTATCCGGCCGCGGTGTATGTCGGCTACAAGCACGGCGAGGAGCTGGCGTCGTACATCGCTGCCTCGGACGTGTTCGTGTTCCCGAGCCGGACGGACACCTTCGGACTCGTGCTGCTCGAGTCCATGGCCTGCGGCGTGCCGGTGGCCGCGTATCCGGTCACCGGGCCGGTGGACGTCGTGGACGATGGCGTTTCCGGCGTGCTGCGTGAGGACCTGCGCGCCGCGGCGGTCGCAGCGCTCGAGCTCGAACCAGGCGCATGCCGCGAGCATGCGTTGCGCTACACCTGGGAGGCCGCGACGCGACAGTTCCTGGACCAGCTCGTGTGTGCGCGAAACGGTGAACCCGCGTGGGTGACGCCGGAGGCGACCAGCGTCTGACACATTGCGCCGGCTGCGAGACCCGGGAACGCGCGGCGCTCGGTCACGCGAAACGGGGTGATCAGCGGGGTGCCGCCGCGCGGGCCCTCTCCATGGCCTCTGCAGCTTCAGAATTTCGGCCGCGCGCACGCAGTGACTGCGCGATCAGCTCCCACGCCCGCGACTGAGTTGAGTCATCGCCGATCGACATGGCCAGCGCCTTGCGGCCCATGTTCTCGGCCTGCGGATAGTTCTGCTGGTCCATCCGCAGCTGGCCCATCTCGATCCAGAGCAGCGGGTTATTCGGCTCGATGCGCAACGCGCGATCCAGCGCTACTGATGCACCGGGCAGATCGCCTTTCTTGCGCTGGGCTCGGGCCTGCGCGACGAGAGCCTCACTCGCAGGCGTCAGCGTCGCGGGGGGGCGCTTCGGCCGCGGGCGTGGCGCGGGCGGCTCGAGAACAGCCGGTGGCGGTTCCTCGATCACCTGCGCGGGTTCGGGCTCGATGATCGGTTCGCCCGTGGTCGATCTGGGCTGTGGAGCAGACCCGGTTGTCTTGGCTGCCTCCCCCCCAGCGCTTGAAGCGGACGACTCCGTCTTGAACGGAGCGACCGAGCATGCCGAGAGCGCGAGCAGGGCTGCCAGTGGAAGCCAGCGAATCACCCGGCAAGCCTAACCCGTCGCAGCGGGTCAGGGAATCTCCGCCTGTTCGGGCGCCGTCTCCTGCCCGACCGGCGGCTCTTCGGGGCTGCTGTCGCGATCGATGCCGAGCAGTTCCTCGAACAAGGATGGGGCCGTGCTCGGCGGGCAGGTCTCGCTCTCCTCGAGCAGCGTGCCCGGCGCGAACGGCATGCTGATCGCCGATCCGTTGCAGTACGGCGAGGTCTCCTGGCCCGAGAAATAGTCAATCCAGCGCAGGTCGACTGCTTCCGGCTGCAGCGGCTCGAACGACGAGGTAGGAATCGTCGACATCAAGCGCGTCCACACTGCGAGGCCTCCGGTCGTCCCGGTCAGGCCCGTCGGACTGTTGTCGTCGTGACCGACCCACGAGACGATCAGGTGCGTGCCGGAGAACCCTGCGAACCAGCTGTCGCGGTAGTCGTTCGAGGTCCCGGTCTTGCCTGCGACCACGAGTCCTGCGGGCAGCTGGTTCTTCGCTACCCTGCCCGTGCCGCGGTTCATCACCTCGGTCAGCATGCGGTCGAGCGCATAGATGGCTTCGGGAGACACCGCTTCCGATACCTCGAGCTGCGGCGCCTTCAGCGGCGTGCCGTCCTCGCCGATAACCGCGCGCACCGCACGCAACGGCGCACGGAATCCGCCGTTGGCGAGCGTGTTGTACATCTGCGCGACGTCGATCGGCGTGAGGTTCGTGGCGCCCAGCATCATCGAAGGCAGCTCGGGAGGTGCCTCGGCCAGTCCCAGCTGCTCGAATGCCGAGGCCACGCGACCGAGACCAACGTCGAGCCCGAGGTTGACCGTCGCAAGATTCAGCGACTGCGTGAGCGCGCGGACCAGGGTCACCGTGCCCCGCACCTGCTTGTCGAAATTCTCGGGCCGCCAGCGGTCGCCGTTCGGCAGCTTCAGGTCCACAGGCGCGTCGTCGACCAGCGAGGCCGGCGTGTAGCGGCCGCTCTCGAGCGCTGCGAGATACACCATCGGTTTTGCGAGCGAGCCGATCGGGCGCCTCGCGTCGAGCGCGCGATTGAAGCCGTCGAACCCCGAGCGCCGACCTCCGACCAGCGCCACGACTTCGCCGGTCTGCGGGGTCGTGACGATCACCACGCCCTCGAGCCCGTGTGCCGCCTTGCGCTTCGACTGGTCGAGCCGCTGAAGCTCCTCCTGCACCGCCGATTCCGAAGCGCGCTGGATCAACGGGTCCAGCGTGCTGAAGACCGTGAGCCCGGCTTCGGTGAGATCCGCCTCGTCGTAGTCGCGTCGCAGCTGCCGGCGCACGAGTTCGAGGAACGCTGGATAGTAACCGCCCGTGCGTCCGCCGGCCTCGACGACCCCGAGCGGCTCCTTGGCGGCGCGCTCGGACTCCTCGGCGCCAATGACTCCCTGCTCTGCGAGCACGCGCAGCACGAGGTTCCGGCGATCCAGCGTGCGCTGCGGATGCCGTCTCGGATCGTAGTACGAGGGCCCGCGCACCACTGCAACGAGCATCGCGATCTCGGGCAGATCGAGTTCCGCGAGCGGCTTGCCGAAGTAGAACTGACTCGCCAGGCCGAAGCCGTGGATCGCACGGCGCCCCTCCTGTCCGAGGTAAATCTCGTTGATGTAGGCGTTCATGATGTCCGTCTTCTCGAAACGCGCATCGAGAATCATGGCCATCACGGCTTCCTCGGCCTTGCGGCGCAGAGTGCGCCGGCTGTCGAGGAAATAGCTCTTCACAAGCTGCTGCGTAAGCGTGCTGCCACCCTGTTCGATCTGGCCGGCCCTCACGTTGACGAACGCGGCGCGAAGGATCGCGAGTGGATTGACGCCATGGTGCGACTCGAACTTTCGATCCTCGACCGCGATCAGAGCCGCGGGCAGCAGCGCCGGGACCTCCTCGGGAGCGACGACGATGCGGTCCTCGCCGTGGATCGGGAAGATGCTGCCGATCAGCAGTGGATCGAGGCGCACGACGGGCACGTCCTTGCCACCGGCATCCCGGATCCTGGTGATCGCGTTGTCCGCGAAGGACAGCCGCAGCTCGCGCGCAGCCTGCTTCTCGTCCGGAAAGCGGAACTCGCGCACGTGCACGCGCAGCTCGTTGCCCTTGCGGCGGAAGGTTCCTGGCCGATCCGGCTTCTCGAGCGAGATGTAGCCCAGGCCCTCGAGCTCCGCCGCCATACGTGCCGCCGAGAGCTGTTGCCCGACGTAGAGATCGGTCGGCTGTGCATAGACGCGCGCCGGCAGCGTCCAGCGCCGTCCCTCGAACTGCTTCGTCACGCGGTGATTCAGCACCGCGAGCATCACGAGCGCCGCCAGCGTGAGCAGCAGGCCGAGCACGACAAAGCCGTGCTGCAGGCGACTGCGCGAGCCGGCCGAACGCTTGCGTCGTGCCATGGAGTACCGAGGGCTCGGGAAAAACCCGGAGTTTACCGGCTCTGCGACCATCCTGCGCGGCCGCTCATGCGTCGCATGCCGCCGCCGATGTCCACGCCAGGCGCGCCGCGTGGATCGGGCCGTTCACTCCTGGAACAGGCGCTCGACGGCTTCGATGTGTCGCCGGTCCGTGAGGAATACGATCACGTGGTCATCGGCCTCGATCACCGTGGCATGGTGACCCATGATCACCTCCTGACCGCGCACGATCGCACCGATGGTCGCACCTTTCGGCAGCTTGATCTCCTCGACGCGCCGTCCCACGACCTTGCCGCCGCGCGAGCCGTGGACGACCGCCTCCATGGCTTCGGCGGCGCCGCGCCGCAGCGAATGCACGCGGACGACGTCGCCACGCCGTACGTGAGCGAGCAGCGAGCCGATCGTCACTGACTGCGGCGAGATCGCCACGTCGATCGGGCCGCCCTGCATCAGCTCGGCATACGCGGGCCGGTTGATCAGCGCCATGACGCGGTGCGCGCCGAGGCGCTTGGCGAGCATGGCGGAGAGGATATTTGCCTCCTCGGCATTCGTGACCGCGCAGAACACGTCGGCGCTGTCGATGTTCTCCTCGATCAAGAGCTCCTCGTCCGCTGCGTCGCCGTGAAGCACGACCGTGTTGCGCAGGATCTCGGAGATCTTCCGGGCGCGCGAGGCGTCGCGCTCGATGATCTTGACCTGGTAGCGCTCATCGATGCGCTGCGCGAGCCGCAGGCCGATGTTGCCGCCCCCGGCGATCACGACGCGCTTCACCGAGTCCTCGACGCGACGCAGTTCGATCATGACCTTGCGCATGTCCTCGGTGGCCGCGAGGAAGAACACTTCGTCGCCGTGCTGGATGACGGTGTCGCCCTCGGGGACGATGCTGCCGCCCTCGCGGTAGATCGCGACCACGCGCGCATCGACGTTCGGCAGGTGGTCACGGATGCTGCGCAGCTGCTGGCCCACGAGCGGACCACCGCGGATCGCCTTGACGCCGACCAGACGCACGCGGCCGTCGGCGAACTCGAGGACCTGCAGCGCGCCCGAGTAGCGGATCAGTCGCTCGATGTACTGGGTGACGATTTCCTCGGGGCTGATGTAGACGTCCACCGGGAACCCGGCGCCGTCGGGTGGTGGAGTGTCCGTGTCGAAGAACAGCGCCGGGTGGCCCGTGTACGCAAGGGCCCGGATGCGGGCGATCTTGGTTCGCGTGCGGAACAGCGTCCAGGCAACCTGGCACGCCACCATGTTCACCTCGTCGCTGTTGGTGAGCGCCACGACCATGTCGGCGGTGGCGGCACCGGCCTGCTCGAGGACGTCCGGGTGGGCCGCGTTGCCGCCTACCGTGCGGATGTCGAGGCGGTCCTGCAGGTCACGCAGCAGCAGGTCGTTGAGATCGACGACGGTGACGTCGTTCGCCTCCTCGCGCGCGAGGTGGTATGCAGCCGTCCGGCCGACCTGGCCGGCACCGAGAATGATGATTTTCACGAGAGTCGCCCTGTGGGACTGCGGCGCGCCGGGCCCTGTCGCAGGGCGGGGCCCTTGTTTCGCGCCGGTTTCATTGTACGCCTCACACGACCTCGAGGTTCGCGTAGCCCATCATGAGCCACTTGGTGCCCTGCCGCTCGAAGTTGACCTGCACTCGTGCATTCGAGCCCTGGCCCTCGACGTTGAGCACCACGCCGTCGCCGAATTTCTGGTGGCGCACGCGCTGGCCGAGGCGCAGGCTGCCGGGGGCGTCGTCCATGAACCGCGCGCCGCGCGCCGGCATCGAAGGGGCCCGCTGGGCCGGCACGTACGTGGGCCGCGACACCTGGATGCGCGGGCGCACTTCCTCGACGAGCTGCACCGGGATCTCGGCTATGAACCGTGAGGGTGCGCCGTAGCTGTCCACACCGTGCATGCGCCGCTGCTCGGCGTAGGTGAGGTAGAGCTGGCGCATGGCTCGCGTGGCGCCCACGTAGCAGAGCCGCCGCTCCTCCTCGAGGCCCTGCACGTCGGTGATCGAGCGCTGGTGCGGGAACAGGCCGTCCTCGAGTCCGCAGAGAAAGACTACCGGGAACTCCAGTCCCTTGGCCGAGTGCAGCGTCATCATCTGCACGCAGTCCTCCCACTCCTCGGCCTGGCCCTCGCCGGACTCGAGCACGGCGTGCGAAAGGAAAGCCATGAGCGGCGGCTGGTCACTGTCCTCCGGCTCGAAGCCGCGCGCGGCACTCACGAGTTCCTCGAGGTTCTCGAGCCGCGTCTCGCCCTTGTCGGCTTTCTCGCGCCGATAGTGACCGGCAAGCCCGCTGGCCTCGATCACGTGGTCCACCTGCTCGTGAAGCGGCAGGCCCAGGGTGTCGGCGCCGAGCTTGTCGATGAGCGCGAGGAAGGCCTGCAGGCACGAGGATGCCCGCGCGCCGAGTTCCTGCGCACAGGGAGAAGCCGACTGCCACAACGAAACTGAATGGGCCTTCGCGTAGGCGCGCAGCACCTCGAGTGTGCGCGCACCGATGCCGCGCGTAGGCAGGTTCACGACGCGCTCGAACGAAGGATCGTCGTCGCGGTTCGCGATCAGGCGCAGGTAGGCAAGGGCGTCCTTGATCTCCTGGCGCTCGAAGAAGCGCAGGCCGCCATAGACGCGATAGGGGATGCGCGAAGCCAGCAGGTACTCCTCGAAGACGCGTGACTGCGCGTTCGAGCGGTACAGGATTGCGGTGTCGCGCCGCTGTCCGCCGCGCGACACCCAGTCGCGGATGCGGTTCACCACGAACTCCGCCTCGTCACGCTCGTTGTAGGCGCGGTACAGGCGGATCGCCTCGCCCTTGCCGCCCTCCGTCCAGAGCTTCTTGCCGATGCGGCCGCCGTTGTTGGCGATGATCGCGTTCGCGGCGGCGAGGATGTTGCCTGTGGAGCGGTAGTTCTGTTCGAGCTTGAATACCTGCACGCCCGGAAAGTCGCGGCGGAACTGCTGAAGGTTCTCGACGCGGGCACCGCGCCAGCGGTAGATGGACTGGTCGTCGTCGCCTACCACGTAGGGGACGCTCGTGGCGCCCGCGAGCGCCTTCATCCACGCGTACTGGATGGTGTTCGTATCCTGGAACTCGTCCACCAGGATGTGGCCGAAGCGGGAGCGGTAGTGCTCGACGAGGCCAGGCGTCTCCTTCCACAACTCGAAGCTCCTGAGCAGGAGCTCCGCGAAATCCACCACGCCGTTGCGCCTGCAGGCGTCCTCGTAAGCCTCATACAGCTTGATCATCTGTCGGCGCGTGGGATCACCGTCGTCCTTGAGATGCCTGGGGCGCAGGCCCTCGTCCTTCTGCGCGTTGATGAACCAGGTCACTTCGCGAGGCACCCAGCGCGCCTCGTCGAGCCCGGCGCCGCGGATGATGCGCTTAACCAGCCGCTGCTGGTCTTCGGCGTCCAGTATCGAGAAGCCCTGCGGGAGGCCGGTCTCGCGCCAGTGCAGACGCAGCAGCCGGTGCGCGATGCCGTGAAAGGTGCCGATCCAGAGCGGCGCCGAAGGCAGGCCAAGCTGGGCCTCGATGCGCGCCCGCATCTCGCCGGCGGCCTTGTTCGTGAAGGTGACGGCAAGAACGCCGTGCGGCGATACGCCCTCCACCTGCACCAGCCAAGCGACTCGGTGGGTGAGCACGCGCGTCTTGCCGCTGCCGGCGCCGGCAAGCACCAGCGTCGGGGCGAGCGGCGCGGTCACCGCCTGCCGCTGCGCGTCGTTCAGCGGGTCGAGAAGTTGGGAGACGTCCATGGAAGGGCGCGGATTCTAGCAGCGCCCGCCCGGATCGCTCCGGGTGACCGACCCGCGGCGGCATGGACCCGGTCCCGGGTCCTTACCGCCGCGGCCTGCGTCAGGGGTTGAAGACTATCGTGTTGTTCAGGTTCTGCATCACGTCCACCAGCGACTGACGCAGCGGGAACGTGTCGTTGGTCAGCCAGAGACGCAGCAGGTTGGCGTAGAAGGGGCTCGTGAGTGAGCCGCTGATGCCGCCCGGCAGGCTGGTTTCGGCCGCGATCGTGCCCGGCGCCGTGCCCGGGGTGCCCACGTAGCGCCGGTTGGGGCCGCTGCCGAACATGAACGCACCCGAACTGCCGGCGCGCGCACTGTGCGAGGAGGCATCCACGACGCCGAAGCCGCCATCGGTCGCGATGCCGCTCAGGTCGGGGAAGGACGGCGGCAGCCCCGGCGTGGCACCCGGGATGCTGAACGGTCCGCCGACCACGAGGCCGTCGAAGACGATCCGGTGCAGCCGGCCCCACTTGTAGTCCTCCTGGTTCGTGGAGCCCTTGAAGGCGGCCTGGAAATCGGGACCTGCGAGCGCGTCGAGCGCGTCCTTGAGGCTCTCGAGAGCCACGTAATCGCGTCGCTCGGCCGCGGTCGGCAGCGGCGCCCAGCCGAAGAAGTCGACCGTGGAGAGACCGATGCCGCTGCGCTCCATCAGGTGCCGTAGCGCCTTGATCGCCTCGCCCGAGCCGGGCGTCGGCACGCCGAGCCCCTGCAGCGTGAGGTCCACGCCATTCGCGATCGCCTTGCCGCGCCAGACGGAATAGATCGTGGCCGCGACGCTGCGCTTGACCTCGGCGGCACTCGGCGGCTTGAGATTGCCGTCCTTGTCGCTGGCGTCGTAACCTGTCGGCACACCCGTCGGCGTCGTGTGGTTCCAGGAGCGCAGCCGGCCCACGGCCTCGGCGATCCGCGGGTCGCCTGCCAGCGCGGCAAGCGCCGGATGCGCGCCGGGCTTCGAGGCGCGCTGGAACGCGCCGGTGATGTACGGCGTGAGCACCTCGGCGTCGAGCAGCTTCACGTCCGCCTGGATCGCCTGCATGTCGGTGCGGTCCACCGGACCCTTGGCGAAGCGCTGCTGGAGCGCCTGGGTGATGCGGCCCGCCCGTGTTCCGTAGTCGAAGGTATAGCCGAGGTAATAGATGCCCTGGCCGCCCCTGCGCAGCTGGTCCACCGGGTTGTTGTTGAGGGTGACACCGGCCGGATCGTTGTTTGCATTGACCACGAAGCCGTTCACGGGGTTGACCGTCTGCGGTAGCTCCGCGAACGGCAGGGATAGGTAGCCCGTGCTGTTGTAGGCATCCGGATTCGGATCCAGGAGCCACTCGTTGCCGCCCTGCCCGTTGCGGATGAACCACGGCGGCGCGCCGTTAACGGAGTTCGCCTGCAAGTCCTCACGCAGCGGCACCTCGGCGGTCGTGAAGTAGCCGATGTTGCCGTCGATGTCGCCGTAGATGAAGTTCTGCGAGCCGACGTCGAAGTACTGCAGTGCCTCCTTGAACTGGTCGAGGTTGCGGGCGCGACCGAGCCGCGCAAACGTCTGCAGCTCGCGCGTCGCAGAGAAGCCGGTGTACTGCACGCTGATCGCGGTGCCGGCGCCGGTGTTCGGGTCGACGTCGAGATCGACGATCGGCCCGTTGTTGCGCCTCGGGACGGTGAGCACCACCGGAGGGATACCGTTGGCCGGCGTGGGCGCGACGGGCACGACGTTGTTCGGGACGCCGTCCCCGATCAGGTTGACCCGGAAAGTGACCGGGATCACCGTCACCGGCTCCGGCTGGCCCTGGAAGTACGTCACGAACCTCGGCAGGCCGTTCGGGTCGGCGGGTAGCGCCTGGATCGTCTCCTGGTAGGTGTCCGTGACGTCGAAACCGGTGGTCGTCAAACCCCAGGTCACGTGCGTGTTCTGACCGAGCACCACCCACGGCGCGCCGGCAACGCTGCTGCCGAGGAGGTCGAGTCCGTCTTTGGTCACGAGGTGGATCTGGTAGAACGTGGCCGGCAGGTCCAGGCTCAGGTGTGGGTCGTTCGCAATGAGCGGCCGTCCGTCCACGGTGCGCGTGCCCGCCACGGCCCACTCGTTGCTGCCGATCTGCTGCTCGGTACGGTTGAGCACGTTGCGCAGGAACGGTACGGCACGGAATCTCTTGTCCACGCGGCGCAGCAGCTTTTCAGTGGTTGGATCGACATGGAGCGAGGCCTGCGGCGGCCTGGCTGCTGCCGTCGTCGCGGCGGGTGCAGCTGCACCGTCTGCAGAGTCCGCGGACGCCGCGACCCTCGATGCAGCGGCGCCCAATGGACCCAGGAATGGCGGTACGCCCGTCGCGTCCGGCACGCTCGCGGCCTTGTCGAAGGGCGCCGAGCGGAACACGTCCAGGAAGAACATCGCGTCCGGCAGCTGCGGATTCAGCCCGGCGAGCTTCTCCTGGTACTGGAGATAGTTGAGCGTTGCGCCGATGTCGAGGTCGAACGACAGCCCAAAAGCCAGCGCCTTGCCGATCACCACCGAGTCGACTGCCGTCCACGGCTGAAACGTGGTCACCTCGAGCGCGCCGTACTGCGCGGGCAGCGGGTTGGCCAGGACCCAGGCGTTCACGCCCTCGGCATAGGCCTGCAGCCCCGCGCGCACGTCCGGCGCGTAAGCGGCGAACGAACGCTCCGCGGCACGACGCAGACCAATGGTGCGCAGCTCCACGTCGCTGGCGAGCGCGTCCTGGCCTACGAGTTCGGCCAGCGTTCCGCTCGCCTGCCGGCGCAGCACGTCGAGCTGGAACGAGCGGTCCTGCGCCGTCAGCCAGCCCTGCAGGAACAGCGCGTCGCGCTCGTTCGCGGCGTACACGTGCCAGACGCCGTCAGTGTCCCGGTGTGCGCGTGCGCGCTGCTCGAGCGGGGGCAGCGTAACGGTCGTACTGGGGCTGGCGCTGGCGGGTACTGTGGCCACGGTCAGAATGGCCGCGGCTGCCAGCGTGATTGCTCGCTTCATGTTGGTCTCCCTTCAAGCGTCTGTGTCGTTCGCCTTCGGATGGGCGAGTTCGCGTTTTATACCCCGCAGGGCGTGCGAAGGGTAGCAGGCGAGCGGCGTCAGTCGCGCTGGATGCCGCGCCGCGGCACGGCCGGTGCGTGGGCGGGCGTCCAGCGAGCGACCACGAGCGCCGAGGCAACCGCGAGCAGCAAGTCCGCCCATCCAAACAGTGGCGCTGGCGTGTCCACCTGCAGCAGGCACAGCAGCAGCACGAAGCCGGCCGTAGTAATCCCTGCGAGCGCCGGCGCGAGCCCGGAGGAGGCGAGCAGCCAACTGAGCCCGAGGTAGTTGAATGCCTTGCCGATGAGCTGCACCGGTGGCGGCGCCGAACGCGCCAGGACTTCGCGCCAGCCCGGTGGATCGAGCAGCGCGCCCTCGCCCGCGGCCGCCAGCGGGCCGATCGCGAGCCAGGCCAGCCATCCGGCGAGACTGGCGGCGAGCAATGCGCAGCGGCTACGCTCGGGCAGTCGGCTCATCAGAACCAGCGCAGGCACCATGATCGCCAGCGCTGCAATCTCCGCGGGTACGAGCCTGTTCCCGGCGGTCACGGTGCGGCCTATGAGCACCACGACGATCACGAGCAGGAGCGCGTCCAC
>Ga0209254_10000731_pt1 | contig 28191 bp, 25 predicted proteins | sample FrelakmetDIP11DI_FD_187148 | JGI IMG/M metagenome (GOLD analysis project Ga0209254, IMG submission 187148) | Freshwater lake sediment microbial communities from the University of Notre Dame, USA, for methane emissions studies - DIP11 DI (SPAdes)... | ecosystem: Environmental > Aquatic >... | reverse complement strand
CGCGTGGTCGGCATGGACGAACTGCTCGCGCTGGTCTGGCCCGGGCTGGTGGTCGAGGAGAACAACCTCACCGTGCAGATGTCGGCGCTGCGCAAGGTGCTCGGCAGCGGCGCGATCGCCACCGTCGCCGGGCGCGGCTATCGCTTCACGCTGCCGCTGTTCGAATCCGCAACTGCACCAACCGACGCACCCGCGCCGCCGTCGTCGCCGCCGAACAACCTGCCGGCCGAGCGCTCCAGCTTCATCGGCCGCGAGCCGCAGATCGCGGCCGTGCGCCAGTTGCTGGCCGCGCACCGCCTCGTCACCCTCACCGGTATCGGTGGCACCGGCAAGACGCGCCTGGCGCTGCGTGTCGCGGCACTCGAACTGCCACGCTTCGCCGACGGCGTCTTCTTCGTCGACCTCGCTCCGGTAGCCGACGGCCGCTTCGTCGCGGCGACGCTGGCCTCCGCCTGCGGCGTGATGGCTGGCGACTCCCCATCGGACTCGACGCGCACGCTGGCGCATCGGCTGGTCACCGCGCTGGCGCCGCGCCACCTGCTGCTGGTGGTGGACAACTGCGAGCACCTGCTCGACGCCTGCGCCGAACTCATCGACGCGCTGCTGGCGCGCTGTGCGCGGCTCGTGGTGCTGGCCACCAGCCGCGAGGCGCTCGCGCTCGAAGGCGAACACGTCCTGTCGGTGCCGCCGCTCGCCCTGCCTTTCGGCGACGCGGCCGATCAGGTCACCGACGCCATGCGGCTGTACGCCGATCGCGCGCGCGCCGCCCACGCCGCGTTCGTACTCGACGGGCAGACGCGGCCCGCGGTGGCCGACCTCTGCCGTCGTCTCGACGGCATTCCGCTGGCGATCGAATTCGCTGCCGCGCGCGCGGCGCACTTGTCGCCGGCCGAAATGATCGTGCGGCTCGACGATCGCCTGCAGTTGCTCGGCGGCGGCCGTGGCCGGCTCGCCCACCAGCAGACGCTGGCCGCGACGCTGGACTGGAGCCACGACCTGCTCAGCGAGCGCGAACAGGCGGCGTTCCGGCGCATCGCGGTGTTTGCCGGTGGCTTCACGATGAGCGCGGCCGAAGACGTGCTGCATGGCGGCGGCATCGCGCGCGCCGACGTGCTCGACCTGATGAGTTCTCTGGTTGCCAAGTCGCTGGTCGCGGTGGACATCGACAGCCGTGGCGACGCGCGCTACCGGCTGCTCGAAACCGTGCGCCTGTACGCTGCCGACAAGCTCGACGCCGCCGGCGAGAAGGCCCTATGGCGCGCGCGCCACCGCGACGCCTGGCTTGCCTGGCTCGAAGCCATGCCGCTGGACCGCCTGACGCTGGACCTCGACGTGATCGCCGCCGTCGGCCGCGAGATCGACCATCTGCGCGACGCGGCGACGGCCTGCCTCGCCGACGACCGCCCCGAACTGCTCGCCCGCCTGGCGAGCCGGCTGCTCGGCTATTGCCTGGTCGGCTACTGGTACCGCGCCGGCATCCGCCTGCTGGAGCAGGCGCTGGCGCAGGGCGAGCGGCTGACGCTCGACGACCGTGTGGCCTGCCACGCCGTGCTTACCGTGCAGCACCTGATGGCCAATGATCTCGATGCTGCGCTGGCGCATGCCGATCGCGGCGTCGAATTGGCGGGCGACCGCGCCGGCGGCTTCGAACTCGCCGTGCTGGTGTATCGCGGCTTCGCCCGTTCGATGCGCGCCTCGCTGCCCGGCGCCGACGCGGCGCAGATCGACGCGGCACGCCTCGACGCGCGCCGTGCGGTCGAGCGCGCGGCGCCGTTGTCGGCCAACTGGCGGGCGCTGTTCGAGAGCGTGGCCGCCGACCTCGAAATCAACCTGGGCAACCACGATTCAGGCGCGCACTGGGCGCAGGCCGCCGAGCAGACCTGCGGCGAAGCCGCCGGCCGCCCGTTCGTCCTCGGCGCCGCGCGCACGCGGCTGGCGGTGTCGCTGCACGTGCTCGGCCGCAGCGAGCCGGCGCTGGCCGCCGCGCAGCGCGCGCTGCAGCTTTTCAGCGGCCGCGACTCCCGCCCGGCGATGGTCGACGGCTGGACGGTCGAGCTGGCGCCGGTGCTCTTTGTCGGCGGCGAGCCTGCGCTGGCGTACCAGGTGCTGCGCCAGGGCGCGCTGGCGATGCGGCGCAACGGCGTCGACCTGGCGCCGAACCAGTTCCTGTGCGTGGCCGCCGCGATCGAGCATCTGCGCGGCCGGCACGAGCGCGCCGCGCGGCTGCTGGGCGCGGCCCGATCGGCCGACGGCGCCGACTGCGAAGTGATGGCCTTCCGCACGCCGACCTCGATGGCGCTGTATCGGCACTACCTGCCGCGCGTGCGCGACGCGCTCGGTGCGGACGAGGCACGCCGCCTGCGCGACGAAGGCCGCGCGATGTCGGTCGACGCGGCGTTTGCGCAGGCGCTGGAGGGGATCGGGGCGGCGGAAGGCTAGTCGGCGGCCGCCGTCGGCGCCGCGTCCATCAGGCAGCAAGCCGCAGCTTGACGGTGCGCCCGGCCCGCGCGCGGTGAGCGTAACCAGCGTGTCGAGGCTGAAGGTTGCATGCTTGCCGCGAACGCGGCCCGCCACACGCGACTGTGTCACGCCGAGTTCCTCGGCCGGCTGCGGCGCGTCCACCACCGAGGCACTGCCCAAGCCGGGCGGTGCCGTGCGAACGATCCCCGCGTGTCGGGCCATGTGAAACAAGGCTCCCGGCCAGGAGCCGACGTTTCGGGGTTCTCGCCAATGCCGCCTGGAGCAGGCGTCATTGTCCAGCGACGCCGCCGCATGGTCCGGGTCGATGCGCGACCCGGGACCCCTTCAGCGCTGCCGGGCCGGATGGAATTGCGTACGATCGCAAGCAGCCTTTGCCGGCCGGCGGACCCAGCCCTTCGACTGGGTCATGAAACACGTTAGGCACATGCCCAGGAGGATGCGATCGTGACGTCCGCAGAGTCTTCCTTCCTGCTCGGCCTCGCGGGCCTCTCGTTGTCATTTGTCGGCTTTTCCGCGGTGGTGGTCACCCTTCGAGGAGCACTAGGAGGCGAGATCTCCGAGCGGCATCTCCGCCTCGTGCGTCTTTACATTGAAGGCGGACTCCTGGTGACCGCTCTGGCACTGATTCCCGCGCTCCTGGACCTCCTCCATGTCTCCGAGTCCGTCACTTGGCGCTTGTCCAGTGCAGCCGCTGCGTTGGTGTTCAGCGTCCTGTTACTGACCCAGTTTCGCCGTCGGCGGGCGGTCGAAGCCGGCCGATTTCCACCATGGGTCGTCATCATTTACGTGCTTTCGCTCGCCACCGTTGTGGGCCTCTGGCTCAACGCCGCGGCGATTCCATTTCCACCGAGTGTCGGCCCATACGCAGTTGCATTGACGTGGGCCCTTTGCGTCTTTGGTTTCATTTTTGTCCGCACTATCGACATCTTTCTGCACCGAGCCGGCACCTGAAGCGGTCGGCGGGCGAACATGCGGCGATGGCTTGCACTGCGGCGATGTGTGGGCCGATGTCCAACAGGGCATAGCGTTTGCGGTCGCCGAGACTCGGCGCTGCCAGGATCCGCAGTCGGCCAGGAGCGGGTGCTCCGGAACGTCCGGTTTGGGGCACCCTGCTGCCAACTCTTTCATGAGCGACCACCGGAATCCGTGGGAACGTGAACTCGCCGTCGTCTTGCCGCGCGCGCCCTGCCGAAGCCGATGAAGACGTTGATGGACGAGACGGAAGAACTCCTCGCCGACCGCGCGAGACAGTCGCCCGCTGCCGCTCTGGCGCCAGCCCCGGCGGCCATCGGCGGCTGGAGCCAGCCCTCGATGTCCAGCCCGTCGCAGCCATCGGCGGCGGGTGCGTCGGACAGCCCCTGCTAGAGCGCCTGCCAGGCCACGATACCGGCGGTGACGACAGCCGCGTCGCGCAGGAATCTGCGAGAGGCAGGCGGCCTCAACGCCGGGACGGGTACAGCCACCAACCTTAACGGTGCGGCTCTGCTCCTGCTTGGCAACGTCTGCTCGTCCCGGTTCTCGGCCGGCGGTCTCGCTCAGCGTGGACAGCAGGGTCTCGACCAGTTCCACTTGCGCCGCCGCACGGCGATCAGGGTCGTCGTTGAAGGGTCGGGGCCTTCGGCTCGGCGGCCAGCAGCAAGCCCGGGTGCACCGGCAGGCCGTTCACCGTCCCAGCCGTCTGCGGGCCGAAGGCCACGTAGGCCAGCACACTCTCATGGGTGGCGCTGCTCGTGCGGATGGCCGACGGCGCATGCCGTCGCGTTCGTGGGCTGCACCGGTCCCGACGCCCCTCCCGCGGCATCCGCGAGCCAACTGGATTGCTGTCCGTCAAGTTCAAGGCAGGAAGAAGAACGTAGAAGACTGAGATCGGCAGCATTTGCCCGACTCGCGTTCTTTGGCGCCGTGGAGCGACGAGGGAGGGCGGAGACCCGCTGCCGCCTGTAACGCAGTTGTTTTGGAGAAACCCATGAAGATGCAGCAAGTCAGCGAGCACTGCTTCGCGGTCCTCAACGAGAAGAACCTCGTGTGCGACGCCAACTCAGGCTTCATCAACCTGGGCGGCGGCGTGGTGGTCGACACGCAGTCGGACCTGCCCCACGCGCGCCAGATGATCGGCCTGTTCGGCAAGGTCTGGAAGGGCATGCCCAAGCAGGTGATCAACACGCACGAGGACGGCGACCACGTCTGGGGCAACCAGCTCTTCGAGGGCGCAGAAATCATCGCGCACCGCACCGTCAGGGAGCTGATGCCGCATGTGGCCGACCCGAAGGAAACGCAGGACCTGATCTCCAAGGCCAACCACGCCGTCACTCGACTGGTGATGAAGGGCCTGCACCCCGGCGCGCTGGCGATCGCCGATCAGCTTCACCAGGACTACGACTTCGAGGGCATCCAACTGGTGCTGCCGACGACCGTGTTCGAGGACCGGCACGTGCTGAATCTCGATGGCACCGAAGTCCACCTGATCTACGTCGGGCCCTGCCACCAGACCGGCGACACGCTGGTCCACGTGCCCAGCGAGGGTGTGGTCTTCACCGGCGACGTGATCTTCCACGAATGCACGCCGATGGGCTGGAACGGCAGCTACGACAAGTGGATAAAGAACCTCGACTTCATCATCTCGCTCAACCCGAAGGCCGTCGTGCCCGGCCATGGGCCGGTCTGCGGCGTCGAAGGCGTCGAGCAGATGAAGGCCTACCTCCAGTACGTGCGCGACGAGGCGAAGCGCTTCTTCGGGATGGGGCTGAGTTCGATGGATGCTTCGAAGAAGATCGATTTCGGGCCGTATGCCGAATGGCGCGCTCCGGCCCGCATCTACATGAACATCGAGCGGGCCTACCGCGAGTTCCGCAACGAAGCCGGTGACGCGCCCTGGGACCACGCCAAGACCTTCGATCACATCCACGAGGTGGCGAAGGCCCGGGGCCTGCATCTCGAGTTCTGATCCGCGCGCCTAAGCCTGGAGAACCACGATGAAATTGATTCGTTTTGCACAGGGTGACGCGCCGGCGAGTTTCGGGCTCGTCATCGCCGACCACGCGGTGTCGTTTGCGGTGCTGCAGCAGCGCAGCGGCATCACGGCGCCGCAGCTGGGCGACAGCCATACCTACCTGGCCGGCCTGCCAGAGAGCGAGCAGGCGGCGCGCCAGTTGCTGGCCTGGGGCGAGGCCCATCTGAACGAGCTGCGCGCCGGCGAGAAGCTGCCGCTCGCGGCGGCGCGTCTGCACGCGCCGATCGACGTGGTGGCGTTGTTCGACTTCGGCCTGACGCCGCGGCACCTGAAGAACTCCGCGGAAACCATGATGAAGTACGAGAAGGACAACCCGCAGACGGCGCCGCTGCTGCAAGCCTTCGCCAAGTCGGTGCTGACGCCCAAGCCCAAGCCGGGCCCGGGCCAGGCCGAGCCGCTGTCGTACTACAAGTGCAACATGAACACCATCGTCGGCGATGGCGTCGTCTTGCCCTGGCCGGCCTACACCTCGCGGCTGGACGTCGAGCCCGAACTGCTGGTGGTCTACGGCAACCCGAAGCAGCCGGTGGCCGGCTACAGCATCTTCAACGACGTCTCGGCCCGCGATGTCCAGGCTCCAGAGTTCGTCGGCGGCTTCTGCCTGACGAAGGACATGGCCAGCGGCAACCAGATCGGGCCGTACTTGGTCACGCCCGATGAACTGGGGGATCCGTACCAGCTCGGGGTGACGGTGACGGTGAATGGCCAGCTCAAGTTCAAGGGCTCGACTGCCGACATCAGCCACCGCGCCGAAGCCGTGTTCGCCTGGCTGGAATTCATCGCGCCGCTCACGCCGGGCTCGGCGATGGGCCTGGGCACCATTCCCGACTGCACCGGGCTCGACCACGACGATTTCATCGATCCCGGCGCCGAGATCGAGATCAGCTTCGAACGGCTGGGCAGCTTGCGCTGCCGCTTTGCCGAACCGGCGCGCCAGTTGCTGCCCAGCCGGTGGCCGGTGCGGCCGGCGCTGCAGAAGTTCCACGGCCAGTAGGCGCCACGTCAGCAGGCGCCTGCCAGAGGAGAGGTTTTTCGAGCACCTTTTTCCCTGCCCGACGGCACCCCGTGCACGGCAGAACAGGGGGAACAAGGGCCGAACACGGCGGAACACAGCGTCCGAAGCGCCTTGAACCTCTCTTTGCATCCGCGCTGCACGGTCTCAAGCCCTGCGCTGCGCCTCAATCGCCCCCACTACCGCCTGCCGACGTGTGCCCTCAGGCGCGGGGCCCCCAACGGGGGACTGTGTGCGGGTCCGACCGGCGGCTTCGGGGCAACGAGATCAGGACAGCGAGTGTCCGTTCAGGGTCGCAAGCCGCCGTTGGGTTCTCGCGCAGTGATCGGCGAGCGTTGATCACGATTTGATCCGCTTCATTTCCGGGTCGACCATCGGCCTGACCGACGCCCGCGCCGGATAGCGCGTGCCGGCGATGTCGATCTCCCACCGCCCCGCCTCGCACCACGCCTGATCGATCGGCTCGCCGGCGTCGATCATCGCCAGCCCGACGGCGCCGCCGAGCGTGTGCCCGTAGGAGGCAGCGCGCACGTAGCCCGCCGGCCTGCCGTCGCGGTAGACGACCTCGGCGTGGAACATGAGCGGCTCGGGGTCGAGCACCAGCACCTGCAGCAGGCGGCGAGTCAACGGCCCTAGCGCTCTCTTCGCCAGCACCGCGTCGCGGCCGACGAAGCCGCCGGGCTTGGCGAGGTCGACCGCGAAGCCGAGGCCGGCTTCGAGCACCGAGTCGGTGTTGTCGATGTCGTGGCCGTAGTCGCGGTAGCCCTTTTCCATCCGCAAGCTGGCCAGCGCCTTCAGCCCGGCGTGCTTCAGGTCGAACGCTGCGCCGGCCTGCACCAGCCGCTCGTACACGTGCACGGCCTGCTCGGTGGGTACGTACAGCTCGTAGCCGAGTTCGCCCAGGTACGTGATGCGGATGCAAAGAGCACGCGCGAGACCTACGTCGATCTTGCGCGCGCAGCGGAACGGGAAGGCTTCGTTGGACAGGTCAACGCTGGTCAACGACTGCAGCAGCTCGCGCGAGCGCGGCCCCTGGAGGTTGATCTGCGCATACGCGCCCGTCACGTCGGTGGCGAAGGCGTGCGCGCCCTCGCAGTGCCGGCGCAGCCGGGCGAGCGCATGGCCGTGCGCGGTGTCGGAGGCCACCACCATGAAGTGCTCCTCACTGAGCTTGGTGACGGTCAGGTCCGCCTCGATCTTTCCCGACTCGTTTAACCACTGCGTGTAGGTGATGCGGCCCGGCTCGCCGTCGACGTTGTTGGCGGAGAGCCAGTTCAGCACCCGGCCAGCGTCCTTGCCCTGCACGAAGAACTTGGACATGAACGACATGTCCATCAGGATCACGCCGTTGCGGCAGGCCTCGTGCTCGGCGCGCCAGTACGGGAACCAGTTCTGCCGGCCCCAGCTCATTCGCTCGACCTTCGGCTCCACGCCCGGCGGGGCGTACCAGTCGGCGCCTTCCCAGCCGCTGACGTCCTTGAAGTACGCGCCGCGCGCGGCGAGATGCGGGTGCAGCGGCGAGCGCCTGGCGTCGCGCGCGGTGGCCATCGAGCGCGTCGGGTAGTGGCACTGGTAGACCATGCCGAGCGCTTCGACCGTGCGCGTGCGCCGGTACTCGGGGTTCGACTGATACCGGTGCAGCCGGTCGACGCGGATGCCGGTGACGTCGGCCTGCGGGTCGCCGGTCGTAATCCAGTGCGCCAGCAGCCGACCGATGCCGCCGCCGGTCAGTATCCCGATCGAGTTCAGCCCCGCGGCGACGAAGTAGTTCGCGAGTTCCGGCGCCGGGCCGACGATGGGCGCGAGGTCCGGCGTGAAGCTCTCCGGGCCGCAGAAGAACTTCTTGATGCCGGCCCCCTGCGCCGCCGGCACGCGCGCCATCGCCTTCTCCAGGAACGGCGTCATCCGTTCCCAGTCGGGTTCGATCTCGCCGAACGAGAAGTCCCTGGGCACGCCCCCGACCTTCCACGGCGCAGCTTCGGGCTCGAACAGCCCGATCATCAGCCCGCCGCCTTCCTCGCGGTAATAGCCATAGGAGGACGGGTCTTCGAGCACCGGCGCCTCGCGCGAAATGCCCGCCATCGGCCCGGTGATCAGGTAGTAGTGCTCGGCCGCCTGCAGCGGGATGTTCACGCCGCTGGCCGTGCCGAGTACGCGCGCCCCGAGTTCTCTTGCCCATATGCCGGCGCAGTTGACCACCGTTTCGCACTGCACCGTGCCGTGCGAAGTTTCGACGCCGGCCACCGCGCCATGGCGCCTCAGCACGCCGTTGACCGCCACGCCTTCGACGATCTTCGCGCCCTTCATCCGCGCGCCCTTGGCCAGCGCCATGGTCACGTCGACCGGGTTGGCGCGGCCGTCTTCCTTCACGTAGAAGCCGGCCAGGATGTCGTCGACACGCGCCAGCGGGAAAAGCTCGCCCACCTCGCTTGGGGACAGTTCGTGCACGTCGATGCCCATCAGGCGATTGAAGGCCGCGACGCGGCGGTATTCCTCGAGCCGGTCAGCGTCGGCCGCCACCTCGATGAAGCCGCAGGGGCGAAAGCCGGTCTCCTGCCCGGTCTCGGCCGGCAGCCGCGTGTAGAGATCGCGCGAGTACTTGCGTAGTTCGGTCGACGTCTCCGAGGTCGAGCCGAAGGTGACGATCAGCCCGGCCGCGTGCCAGGTGGTTCCCGAGGTCAGCCGGTCGCGTTCGAGCAGCAGCACCTCGCAGCCCAGGTGCGCCAGGTGATAGGCGACCGAGCAGCCGATGATGCCGCCGCCGATGACGACGACGCGGGCGGAGGCGGGCAGAGGCGGGTCGGTCATCGCAGCGGGCTGGGGAGTCCAGGCGGCATTGTGACCCGGCGGGAACCGCAGGCCGCCAGCACGCGCATCGCGACGGCCGCGGCGCTCAGTCCTGCATCACCGTGTCCAACCCACGGTGCACGCCGGTGAGCGTGTGCACGTGGCGGATCGCCAGCAGCGCGCCGCCGACATAGGGCTCGGCACTCTCGCCGGACTCGTGGCGGATATGCAGGCGCTGGCCGTGGGCGCCGAAGATGGCCTCGACGCCGATGACGAAGCCGGGCGTGCGCACCGAGTGCACCTGCACGCCGTTCAACGTCGCGCCGCGCGCCTCGCGCGGGCCGCGCACCTGTTCCAACGGCACGCCCAGGGTCGCCGCCTTGATGCGGCCGAGCCGCGCCGACAGTTCGCGCGCGGTGCCGCTCGGCGCGTCGACCTTGGTCTCGTGTGCGTAGTCGATGATCTCGAAGTGGTCGAGGTAGCGCGCCGCCATCTCGGCGAACTTCATCGCCAGCACCGCGGTGATTGCGAAGTTGCCGCAGGCAAGCACGCCGCGGCTGCGTTCGTGCGCGACGTCGTCGATCTCGGCGTAGTCGACGTCAGCCAGCCCCGAGGTGCCGACCACCACATGGCAGCCCGCGGCGAGCGCGGCGAGGATGTTGGCCTTGGCGGTGTCGGGCTTCGTGTACTCGACGAAGACGTCGGCGCCCGCCGCCAGCGCCTCGGCCGCGCTGGCAGCGACCGGGCAGTCGAGCTTCGGCTCGTTCAGTACTTCGCCCAGCTTGCGGCCGGCGCTGGCGCGGGCCACCGCCCCGACCAGCCGCAGATCGTCGGTCCGCGCGATGCCGCGGGCGAGTGCCGAACCGGCCCAGCCGGTGGCGCCGGCGACGATGATGCGCAGCGGTTCAGCCATGGCAGTGGCGCGCGGCTACCCGAAGCCAGCGACGACTCTCGTGGCGGGCAGCAAGCCAAGGCAAACGCGGGGGTCGTTTCATTTCAGCCCTTCAGGTTGGCGATCTCGATCAGGTTGAGATCCGGGTCGCGCACGTAGATCGACACGAGCTGCCCGGCCGCGCCGGTGCGCGCCACCGGCCCCTCGATCACCGTGATGCCGAGCGCGGCCAGGTGCGCCGCAAATTGCTCGACTGGCGTGTCGGTCAGGAAGCAGAGGTCGGCCGAGCCCGGCGTGGGCTTCTCGGCCTTCGGTTCGAACTCGCGTCCGGCCACGTGCAGGTTCATCTTCTGCGTGCCGAAGGCGAGCGCCTTGCGGCCCGCGCCGAAGGTGACTTCGGTCATACCGAGCGCGCGGGTGTAGAAGTCGATCGCGGCGGGCAGGTCGCGCACCGTGAGCACCAGGTGGTCGAGACTCTTGACGTTCATGCGTCCTCTGTCGGGGGTGTCGGGCGAGGGCTAACGGGCCGCCACGCGGCGCCGGCAGCGGACGCGCGGTGCCCGCTCAGGCGAGCGCGCGCCCGATCAGCAGCCGCTGGATGTCGCTGGTGCCTTCGTAGATCTGGCACACGCGCACGTCGCGGTAGATGCGCTCGACCGGGAAGTCGGTCACGTAGCCGTAGCCGCCGTGGATCTGGATCGCGTCGGAGCAGACCCGCTCGGCCATCTCGGAGGCGAAGAGCTTGGCCATCGCCGCTTCCTTCAGGCAGGGCTGGCCGGCGTCGCGCAGGGCCGCCGCGTGCAGCACCAGCGCGCGCGCCGCCTCGACCTGCGTCGCCATGTCGGCCAGCCGGAAGTTCACCGCCTGGTGGTTGAAGATCGGCGTGCCGAAGCTCTCGCGCTCCTTGGCGTACTTCAGCGCCGCCTCGAAGGCGGCGCGCGCCATGCCGATCGACTGCGCGGCGATGCCGATGCGGCCGCCCTCGAGCGCGGAGAGCGCGATCCGGTAGCCCTCGCCTTCGTCGCCGATCCGGTACGCCGCCGGCACGCGGCAGTTCTCGAACACGATCTGCGCCGTGTCCGAGGAGTGCTGGCCGAGCTTCTCCTCGATCCGCGCGACCACGTACCCGGGCGTGCTGGTCGGCACGACGAACATGCTCATGCCGCGCTTGCCGGCGTCACGGTCGGTCACCGCGATCACCATCGCGTAGTCGGCGTGCTTGCCGCTGGTGATGAACTGCTTGACGCCGTTGAGCACGTAGTCGCCGCCGTCGCGGCGGGCGCTGGTGCGCAGCGCGGCGGCGTTGCTGCCGACATGCGGCTCGGTCAGGCAGAAGGCGCCCAGCCGCGCGCCCGAGGCGAGCGGGACGAGGAACTGCTTCTTCTGCGCCTCGGTGGCGAAGCCCATCAGGATCGCGCACACCGGGCAATTGTTGACGCTGATGACAGTGGAAACGCCGCCGTCGCCGGCGGCGATCTCCTCGAGCGCCACCGCCAGCGCGGTGTAGTCCATGCCGGCGCCGCCGTACTCCTCCGGCACGGCGATGCCGAAGGTGCCGAGCCGGGCCAGCTCGGCCAGCGCCTCCTTCGGGAAAGTGTGCTCGCGGTCCCAGCGGGCGGCGTTCGGCGCCAGCCGCGCGGCCGCGAACTCGCGCAGGGCCTCGCGCAGCAGGCGGTGCTCTTCCTTCAGCATGCGGCGGTCAGTCCTTCGCCTGGCGCGTGCCTGAAGTGAGGCCGCGGATCACGTAACCCATGATCGCGGCGGCCACCAGCGACGCCAGCAGCAGCTGGCCGCCGCCGAGCGCGGCCGAGATCATCATCGACTTCGTCATGCAGGCGGCGAACAGCGTGGGGATGCACCAGCCCCAGCTGACCAGCGCCGAGAACGAGGCCCAGGTGAGCAGGGCGACCAGCAGGCCGCGCGACAGCGACTGGCCGACGTTCTTCACCCGATCGACCGCCCGGCGGTAGACGACCAGCGCGCACAGCATCGCCAGCAGCGCCGGCACGGCGATGAGCGCCCACTCGTCGATGCCGGCCTCCTCCGCCAGTGGCGCAAGCACCTTGTGCTGCGAGGCTCCGGCGAGGGCGACGAAGGCGCCGAACAGCAGCGCCGCCAGGGACGGGATCGACGATTCTCGGATCATTGGGCTGGCTGGGGCGGGCTCAGGACCGGACGGCAGTGACTTCGACTTCCAGCTTCATTCGCGGATCGACCAGGCCGCAGACGATGGCCGTGGCTGCCGGCCGTGCGCGCGCGAAGTACTGGCCGAACACCGGCGCCAGCGCCTCGAACAACCGCACGTCGGCGAGGTAGTAGCGCACCCGCACCACGTCGTCCAGCGTGCAGCCCGCTTCGGCCAGGGCCGCGCCAATGTTACGGAAACATTGGTGGCACTGCACGAGCGGATCGTCGTCGATGCGCATCGTCGCGTAGTCGAAGCCGGTCGTGCCGGCGACGTAGACGGTGCCGCCCTCGACGACCGCCCGGCTGTAGCCGGCGACGGCCTCGAAGGAGGACCCGGAACTGATCCGCTGCCTTGTCATCGGTCCCTCCTACCAGGCGAGCGGCTCGCCGTCGTGGTTGAAAAAGCCGCCGTTGCTCGAAGCGTCGGCCGCCGCCAGCACCCGGCGCATGCCGGCTACGCTGGCGGCGGCATCGATTTCGGCATCGGCGCCGCCCATGTCCGTGCGCACCCAGCCGGGATGCAGCGCGACGCAGACGATACCCCGCGCGCCGAGTTCGATGCTCGCCGCCTTCAGCACACCGTTCAGCGCGGCCTTGCTGGCCCGGTACAGCCAGCCGTCGGCCGAGCGCATCAGCGTCACCGATCCCATGCGGCTGGACAGCACGGCCAGGGTGCCGCGCGCCGCCGCCAGCGAGGGCGCCAGCGCCGGGACCAGCCGCATCGCCGCCAGCACGTTGGTGTGCATCACGCGGTCGAAGTCTTCCGTCGCGGGCGCGACGAGGCCCTGCGTGCGCGGCCCGTAGACGCCGGCGCTGATGATGGCCAGGTCCAGCCGCTCGCCGGCCAGGCGGCGCGCCAGCGCGGCGAGCGCCGTCGCATCGCCGACGTCGAGCAGAAGAGGCTCGGCGCCGAGCGCACGCAGCCGGTCGCCGTCGGCCGGCGCGCGGTGGGTGGCGAGCACCCGGCTGCCGGCGGCGGCGTACTGACGGGTGAACTCCAGCCCGATGCCGCGGCTGGCGCCGACAACCAGGACTGTCGGCGGCGTCATCGGCCGGCGAACCCGATCGCGCGGGCGCTCAACGGATCATTTCGACCGCCATCGCGGTCGCTTCGCCGCCGCCGATGCACAGCGCGGCGACGCCGCGCGTGCCGCCGGTCTTCTTCAGCGCGCCGAGCAGCGTGACCACGATCCGCGCGCCCGAGGCGCCGATCGGGTGGCCGAGGGCGCAGGCACCGCCGTGGATGTTGACCTTCTCGTGCGGCAGCTTGTGCTCGACCATCGCCGCCAGCGTCACCGCGGCGAACGCCTCGTTGACCTCCCACAGGTCGACCATCTCGGCCTTCCAGCCGGTCTTCGCCAGCACCTTGTCGATCGCGCCGACCGGCGCGGTGGTGAACCACTCCGGCGCGTGCGCGTGCACGCTGTGCGCGACGATCCGCGCGATCGGTCTGCAGCCGAGCTTCTTCGCGGTCGATTCGCGCATCAGCACCAGTGCTGCCGCGCCATCGGAGATCGACGACGCATTGGCGGCGGTGATCGTGCCGTCTTTCTTGAACGCCGGCTTCAGGCCCGGGATCTTGTCCAGCTTAGCCTTGAACGGCTGCTCGTCCTTGTCGATCTTCGTCTCGCCGCCCTTGCCCGGCACCATCACCGGCGCGATCTCCCAGGCGAAGCTGCCGTCGGTGTTGGCTTTCAGGCTGCGTTCGGTGGAGGCGATGGCGAACTTGTCCTGCGCCTCGCGGGTGAAGCTGTACTTGACCACGCACTGCTCGGCGAACACGCCCATCGCCTTGCCGCGCTCATAGGCGTCTTCCAGCCCGTCGAGCGCCATGTGGTCGAACAGGGTGACCGCGCCGTAGCGGTACCCCTTGCGCGCGTTGACCAGCAGGTGCGGCGCGTTGGTCATGCTTTCCATGCCGCCGGCGACCAGCACGGAGGCCGAGCCGGCGACCAGCATGTCGTGCGCGAACATCATCGTGCGCATGCCCGAGCCGCACATCTTCGACAGCGTGACCGCGCCGGCCGATTGCGGCAGGCCGGCGGTGAGGGTGGCCTGGCGCGCCGGCGCCTGGCCCTGGCCGGCCATCAGGCAGTTGCCCATCAGCACTTCGTCGACGGCGTCGCCCTTCACGCCGGCGCGCTCGACCGCCGCCTTGATGGCGATGGCGCCGAGCTGCCAGGCCTGCAGTGACGCGAAGTCGCCGAGCATGCCGCCGATCGGCGTGCGCACGGCGGAAACGATGACGACGGGATCGGACATGTCGAGTCTCCTATGCAAGGTGCGGGATGAACGGCCCCGGCCGCGCATCCTGCGGGTGGGGGGCGGCCAGTGGCAAAGGGCGGCGAGCGCAGCCCCTGCCTCGCCGCAATGCCTGGCTCGGGTGTCGGCCGCCGTCCGGCCGGCGTCGCGCGGATTATCCGCCGGCCGGCGCCGGCCGGCGCCCCTGCGTCGCCAGCGTTTGACCGCGGTCAGTCCGCGGCACCGAACCGGTGCGCGAACTGCCGCTCCAGCGGATAGGGAAACACGTCCTCGAGCAGCCCGCGCTGGATCCGCTCCTTGCGCGCCTGCCAGAAGTCGGCGGTGAACAGGTCCGCGTGGTACTTCAGCAGCGCGGCGCGGATGCGCGCATCGCCGAGCAGGAACGGCATCCAGTTCTCGGGAAAGACGTCGCCCTTCTCGACCCGGTACCACGGCTCGTCGGACATCTCCGCCTCCTCGTCCGGCGCCGGCGGGATGCGGCGGAAGTTGCAGTCGGTCATGTACTCGATCTCGTCGTAGTCGTAGAACACGATCCGGCCGAGGCGCGTCACGCCGAAGTTCTTGAACAGCATGTCGCCGGGGAAGATGTTGGCGGCGGCGAGGTCCTTGATCGCCTGCCCATAGCCGCGGATCGCTGCCTCGAGCTCGGCGTCGGTGGCGTGCTGCAGGTAGATGTTCAGCGGCGTCATCCGCCGCTCGATGTACACGTGCTTGAGCACCACCGTGTTCGCGTCCAGTTCCAGCTGGCTCGGGCACATCTGCAGCAGCTCGCGGATCAGGTCGGGGTGGAAGCGCGAGCGCGGCAGCGCCACCTGCGAGTACTCCCAGGTGTCGGCCATGCGGCCGACCCGGTCGTGCAGCTTCACCAGCTGGTACTTGCCCTTGATCTGCTCGCGATCGGTCTCCTTCGGGTACGGGATGACGTCCTTGATCATCTTGAACACGTACGGGTAGGAAGGCAGCGTGAACACCGACATCACCATCCCCTTGATGCCCGGCGCGATCACGAACTTGTCCGACGAGTGCCGCAGGTGGTGCAGGAAGTCGCGATAGAAGAGCGTCTTGCCCTGTTTCTGCAGGCCGACCATCGTGTACAGCTCCGAGGCCGGCTTGTGCGGCAGCAGGGTCTGCAGGAAGTCCGCGTACGCGCTCGGCGCCTCCATGTCGACCAGGAAGTAGGCGCGGGTGAAGGAGAACAGCGTCGCCAGCAGGTCGGTGGAGAGGATCACCGTATCGATATAGATCCGGCCGCGCTCGTCGCGCAGCAGCGGCACGGCGATCGGAGTCAGCCGCGTGCCGTTGATCAGCCGGCCGACGATGTAGGCGCCCTTGTTGCGAAAGAACAGACTGGAAAGGATCTGGACCTGGCAGTCGGGCTCCGCATGCCACGGGCGGGCGAACGCCTCGCGGTTGCGGTGCGCCTCGCAGACCGCGCGGATCACTCGCCGGAGGTCGCGCTCGACGTCGACGAACGGGCAGGCCAGGCCGAAGTCGATGATGATCCTGCGCAGCGTCGCGCGCAGCCCGGTCTTGCCCTCGCCGCTGCCCGGGTAGTAGCTGCGGTAGCTCGGCGGGTCCGAGTCCATGTAGTCGGTGGCCACGCCGGGCCGCACGAACAGGAACTCGTTGCGGAAGTAGTCGCGCACCAGCAGCTTGGTGCACACCGAGTTGAAGAACGTCTCGGCGCACTCGGGCTGCCGGTGCTCGGCGAGCAGTGCCACGTAGTGCTGCTTGACCGCCGCCCACAGCGTGTCGCGCTCGTCGTCGCCCAGGGACTCGAAGTCGAACTCGGCGCGGATCCGCGCCACCGCCTCGTTGACGCGCTGGTCGTAGAAATCGATCCGGCTGCGCGCCGATTGCTGCATGCGCCGCCAGGCGCCGTTCTCGTAGCGGCCCTTCGCCTGCTGGGCGACGTAGCGGAACAGCCGGTAGTGGCGGTCGAAGCCATCGAGGATCGCGCGCGCGATCGCCTTCGGTTGCGGCATCGACTGGTCGAAGCGGGGCGCCGGCGGCGCAGCCGACTCGTGCAGGGGCAATCCGGGCTCGTTCATTTCAGGTCGACGGGGTATGGTCTGGGGAGGCGGCCAGCCACACCGCCAGCGCGCCGAAGGCGGTGCCGAGCAGCCAGCGCTGCATCTTGAGCCACAGCGGGCGGGTCGCGAACCACGCCGCGAGCGCGCCGGCCACCGTGACCAGCAGCCCGTCGACGAGCGTCGAGACCGCCAGGTGCACGACGCCGAGCAGCAGGCTCTGCGCGAACACCGGCCCGGCGGCTGGCTCGACGAACTGGGGAAACAGCGACAGGTAGAACACCGCCACCTTCGGGTTGAGCAGCGCGGCGACCATCGCCTGGCGGAAGAGCACGCGGTCGGGCACGGCGTCGAGCGGCTGCGGGTCGAGCGACAGGCCGCCGCCGCGCAGCGTGTTGACCGCCAGCCAGAGCAGGTAGGCGGCGCCGGCCAGCTTGATCGCGTCGAAGGCGAACGGAACGGCCAGCAGCACCACCGTGATGCCGAACGCGGCCAGCGTCACGTGCACGACCACGCCGGCCGCCACGCCGAGCAGCGAGAAATAGCCGGCACGCCGGCCCTGTGTCAGCGTGCGCGACAGCAGGTAGACCCAGACCGGCCCCGGCGTGAGCGCCAGCAGCATCACGGCGAAGGCGAACAGCCACAGCCGCTCCATGCCGAGTCCGAACGTCGTCATATGGGCCACTCGAAGCGCTGCTCGCGCACGGGCGCGCCCCAGGTCTCGCCTTCGGTCTCGTGCACCAGGCGGAAGCCGGCCTGTTCGTAAAGCGCGCGCGCCGCGTCGAGCCCGGCGAAGGTCGACAGATGCACGCGCCGGTGGCCGGCGCGGCGGCAGAACGCCATCGCGTCGGCGAGCATCCGCCGCCCGTAACCGCGGCCGCGCGCCGCGTCGGCGACGATGAACCAGCGCAGGTGCGCGCCGTCGGCGGCCGCGCCGTCGATGGCGATCGAGCCGAGGATGCGGCCGCCGTCGACCAGCAGCCACAGCCCGTCGCGTGCCGGGTCGAAGCGCGCGCAGAAGCCAGCGGACTCGGCGGCGACCTTGGTCTCGAACAGGACGCCGAAGCCTTGCTCGCGGGCGTAGAAGCGCGCATGCAGCGCGGCGATCTCGCCGATCGTGCCGGGCAGGTAACCGGGCACGATGCGCGGCCCGCAGTCGACCGGGTTCAGCGCCGCCTCGAACGGGTACAGCAGTTCGAAGCGCTCGAGCTGGACGCGGATCTCGTCGGAGAAGGGAATGCCGAGCGACGCACACTCGCGCGTGAAGAAGCGGCGGTGGCCGGCCATCCAGTCGGCGAGCGTGCGGTCGCCTTCGCCCTCGTCCCAGGCGAAGCCCGCGTCGACCTCGCGCAGCGGCCGCTGGTCGAGCCACGCCGTGCGGATCACGCAGCGCGGCGTGCGGTCGAACTCGGTGACGACGCTGTAGCCGTCCGGCACCGCGGCGTCGCCGGGATGCCGTTCGTTGTAAGCGACCAGCCCGGCGGTGGCGCGCTTGGGGCCGTGCAGCACGAGTTCGACCAGTTCGTGCGCGAGTTCGGGCGAATCGCCGAAGGGCCACGCCTGATAGGGCGTCGCTTCCGGCAGGCCGGCGCGGCGACGGTACCCGGTCCAGAAGGCGTCGATCCGCTCGCCGTGCCTGGCGATGCTCTCCGACGATGCCGGTGCCGTCATGACTGTGCCGCCAGGCGGCTGCCTCCAGGAACAGGCAGGTGGTGGTGCCGTGCGAATACACGCGCCCCTCGGCATCGACCAGTCGGCCTTCGGCCGTGGCGGTGCGGCGGCCGGCGGCCACGACCTTGCCCTCCGCGCGCACCGGGCCGATGCGGTCGGTCAGCGGCCGTACGCAGTGGATCTTGAATTCCAGCGTCGTATAAGGCGGAACGGGGCTCGACCAGGCTGTGAACAGCGCAGGCCATCGCCGAGTCGAGCAGCGTGGCGTGCCAGCCGCCGTGCACGGTGCCGATCGCGTTGTAGTGCACGAACTGCGGCAGCCCCTGGAACACGGCGCGGCCGGATTCGACCTCGAGCAGGTAGAAATCCAGCGTGCGGGTGATCGGCGGGTCGGGCACTCGGCCTCCGATCATCGCCTGCAGCAGCGCGAGGCCGCCGAGCTTAGCCGCGTGCCCGGGGTTGGCCAGCCCGGGCTCGCGCGTGCGGGCGCGCAGCCGCTCCATGTCGGCCATCCACGGATGCGCGGCGGCCGTCACATCGTCTCCGAGAACAGCTCGCGCCCGATCAGCATGCGTCGGATCTCGCTGGTGCCCGCGCCGATTTCATACAGCTTGGCGTCGCGCCAGAGGCGGCCGAGCGGAAAGTCGTTGATGTAGCCGTTGCCGCCGAAGATCTGGATGCCTTCGCCGGCCATCCAGGTCGCCTTTTCGGAGCAGTACAGGATAACGGCGGCGCAGTCCTTGCGCACCCGGCGCACGTGCTCGCGGCCGAGCGCATCGAGATTCCTGCCGACGGCGTAGCAGTAGCTGCGCGCTGCCTGCAGCGTCGTATACATGTCGGCGATCTTGCCCTGGATGAGCTGGAACTCGCCGATGCTCTGCCCGAACTGCTTGCGGTCGTGCACGTACGGCATCACGCTGTCCATCACGGCCTGCATCAGGCCGACGGGGCCGGCGGCGAGCACCGCCCGCTCGTAGTCGAGCCCGCTCATCAGCACTTTCGCGCCGCCGTTCAAGCTGCCCAACACGTTTTCGGCCGGCACTTCGACGTTGTTGAACACCAGTTCGCACGTGTGCGAGCCGCGCATGCCGAGCTTGTCGAGCTTCGGCGAGGTCGAGAAGCCCTTCATTCCCTTCTCAATCAGGAACGCCGTGACGCCGCGCGCGCCCATCTCCGGCTCCGTCTTCGCGTAGACGACCAGCGTATTGGCGTCCGGGCCGTTGGTGATCCACATCTTCGTGCCATTGAGCACGTAGTAGCCGCCCTTGTCCTCGGCGCGCGACCGCATGCCGATCACGTCCGAGCCGGCGCCGGCCTCGCTCATCGCCAGCGCGCCGACATGCTCGCCGGAGACGAGCTTCGGCAGATACTTCTTCTTCTGCGCCGCGCTGCCGTTGCGGTGGATCTGGTTGACGCACAGGTTCGAATGCGCGCCGTAGGCCAGGCCGATCGACGCCGAGGCGCGGCTGATCTCCTCCATCGCGACCATGTGCGCCAGGTAGCCGAGGTGGCTGCCGCCGTAGTCCTCGGCGACGGTGATTCCGAGCACGCCGATCGAACCCAGCTTGGACCATAGATCCATCGGGAACTGGCCGTTGCGGTCGGCCTCGGCGGCGCGCGGCGCGATCTCGGCCTGGGCGAAGTCATGCACCGCATCGCGCAGCGCGTCGAGGTCGTGGCCGAGACCGAAGTCGAGTCCTGGAAGTTGCATGGGTGTCTCCAAAGAAGAGTTCCTTGCCACGGATTGCACGGATCACACGGATGCAAAGAAAGGAAAGCCGTGTTCATCCAGGTCAATCCGTGGCTAGAGTCTTTCGTCCGCCATACCGTGCATCACCATCAGCGTCTGCTGCATCGCTGCGACCAGCGTCTCGCGCGCGCCTTCGATCGCGCAGACGTCGGCACGGACGATCGACAGCGTGCGGCCGGGCTTGACCACCTCGCCGCGCGCGACCAGCCGCTCGCCCCTGGCCGGCGCCAGCATGTTGATCTTGTACTCGACCGTCAGCACCGACGCGTCCGCCGGCATCAGCGTGAAGGCGGCGTAGCCGCCGGCCGAGTCGGCGATCATGCCGACCACGCCGCCGTGCACGAACTTGTGCTGCTGGGTGAGATCGTCGCGCACCGGCAGTTCGATCTCGCAGCGGCCGGGTTCGACGCGCGTCATCGTCGCGCCGATCAGTGCCATCGCCGCCTGGCGCGCGAACGAGTCGCGCACGCGCTGTTCGAAGTCCGGGTTCAGGGCCTTGAAGTTCATCGCGGTGCGCGGTCGGTCGGGCCGGGAGCGAAGGCCCAATCGTAGCCGCGCGCCGGCCGCTGCGCGGGCGGCTAGGGCGCGGCGCTGCGGTCGGCGAGCAGGAACGCGCCGCGGACGATCCGGTACAGGTTCCAGAGCCACACCACGACCAGGCCGAGGCCGCCGAGCATTGCCGCGCCGACGGTGGCGAAGATCGATTCCCAGGCGATGTCGAAACGGAACTCCTGCGTCTGACCGCCACCGCGGATCGCTTCGCGGACGATGTCGCCGACGATCGGCCAGACGCCGGCCAGGATCACCGCCAGGCAGGCCAGGTAGCCGGCGAGCGCCCACCAGAAGGTGCGGATCAGCCAGCGGTGGTGCGAGGCGATGAAGCCCGCGCCGTCGGCGTCGCGCCGGGCGTAGCTGATGATCAGCGCGATGAGCGGTCCGACGACGAAGCCGAACACGCCCGCCGCCTGCAGTGCGTAGGCGACCCAGACGGTGCCGTACCCGCCGGTCGACGGCCTCGCTTGCCCGGCATTGAACTCGGATGACATCGGGGGCGCTCCGTGATTAGGCGCAGATCGTAGCTCGCGGCAACCGGGGCGGCGCGCGCTTCGGGCGCCTGAATCCGCGGCCCGTCGCACGGGCCGGCGGGGTGCGCGGGATGGCCGGCGGCGGGACGCTTGCTAACCTCGCCGTCCATGAACGGGCGCAGTGCGCAGTCGATCCTGCGCGAAGTCTTCGGCTTCCCGGCCTTCCGCGGCTTCCAGCAGGAGGTGATCGAGCACGTCGCCGGCGGCGGCGATGCGCTGGTGCTGATGCCCACCGGCGGCGGCAAGTCGGTCTGCTACCAGATCCCCGCCTTGCTGCGCGACGGCGTCGGCGTCGTGATCTCGCCGCTGATCGCGCTGATGGCCGACCAGGTCGCCGCGCTGCTCGAACTCGGCGTGCGCGCCGCCTTCCTGAACTCGACGCTGGCGGCGCGCGAGGCGGCCGGCGTCGAGGCGGCGATGCGGCGCGGCGAACTCGACCTCGTCTACATCGCCCCCGAGCGGCTGCTGACCGAGCGCTGCCAGCGGCTGCTCGACGACTGCGCGATCGCGCTGTTCGCGATTGACGAAGCGCACTGCGTGTCGCAGTGGGGCCACGATTTCCGCCCGGAGTACGGCCAGCTGTCGCTGCTGCGCGAACGCTGGCCGCAGGTGCCGCGCATCGCGCTGACCGCCACCGCCGACGCGCCGACGCGGCGCGAGATCGTCGACAGGCTCCTGACCGAGGCACGCGTCTTCGTCGCCAGCTTCGACCGGCCGAACATCCGCTACCGGATCGTCGAGAAGCGCGAGCCGCGCGAGCAGTTGCTGCGCTTCATCCAGGACGAGCACCCGGGCGATGCCGGGATCGTCTACTGCCTGGCCCGCAACACGGTCGACGAAGTGGCCGCCTTCCTCGCCGGTCACGGCATCGCGGCGGCGCCGTACCACGCCGGCATGCCGGCCGAGACGCGCGCCGGGAACCAGCGCCGCTTCAAGGCCGAGGACGGCCGGGTGATCGTCGCCACGATCGCCTTCGGCATGGGCATCGACAAGCCCGACGTGCGCTTCGTCGCCCACCTGGACATGCCGAAGAGCATCGAAGGCTATTTCCAGGAGACCGGCCGCGCCGGCCGCGACGGGCTGCCCGCCGACGCGTGGATGACCTACGGGCTGGCCGACGTGGTGCAGCAGCGGCGGCTGATCGAGATGTCGGAGGCCGACGAGACCTACAAGCGGCTATCCACTGCCAAGCTCGACGCGATGCTGGGCCTGGCCGAGGCGGCGGACTGCCGGCGCGTGCGGCTGCTCGCCTACTTCGGCGAGGCGAGCAGCCCCTGCGGCAACTGCGACAACTGCCTGGCGCCGCCGCAGGTGCGCGATGCCAGCGAGGACGCGAAGAAACTGCTCTCCTGCATCTACCGCTGCCAGCAGGCGGGCGGCTTCGGCTTCGCCGCCACCCACGTCATCGACGTGCTGCGCGGCAAGCTCACCGACAAGGTGAAGAAGTTCGGCCACGAGAAGCTCAGCACGTTCGGCCTCGGCGCCGACGTGGCCGAGGCCGAATGGCGGCTGCTGCTGCGCCAGCTGGTGGCGCAGCACCTGGTCGAGGTGGATTACGAGCGGTTCAACGTGCTGCGGCTGGCCGAGGCGAGTCGCGCGGTGCTGCGCGGCGAGCGGCGCATCGACCTGCGCCGGCAGCTCGCCACTGCGCGCGGCAGGGTGAAGAAGGCAAGGGCCGTCGGGAGCGGGGCGATGGACGCCGGCGCAACGGCGCTGTTCGAGAGGCTGCGTGCCTGGCGGGCGCAGATCGCCCGGGAGCACGGCGTTCCGGCCTACGTCGTGTGCCACGACGCCACGCTGCAGGCGATCGCGCAGGCGCGGCCGGGGACGGTGGGCGAGCTGCGCGCGATCCCCGGCCTGGGCGAGCGCAAGCTGGCCAACTACGGCGAGCAGCTGCTGACGCTGGTCGGACAGTGATCAACCGGGCGCGACGTCAGTCCGCCGCCTTCGCCCGCATCTTGGCGGCGATGTAGTCGCCGTGCGGGACGTGCAGCAGCTCGGCGATCTTGCGCAGCACGTGCTGCTCGTGCGCGCTCAGCGCCGCGTCGGCGTAGGCCACCTGCCACATCAATTCGACCAGGCGCAGCTTCTGCGGCGGCGAGAAGCTGTGGTTGATCAGCGAGGTGAACTGGTAGTAGTCGTTGGCGAGCCGGCTTTCCTGTTCGGCCAGCTCGAGCAGCGACGCGGACTCGGCGGGCGACAGGCCGAACTTGCCGCCCACCGCCGCCAGCAGGGCATCGCCCTCGGCGGGCGCGATTCCGCCGTCGCCGCGCACGACCTCGACCAGCAGCGCCGCGGTGGCCAGCTGCAGGCGGTGCGTTTCATCCGCCGGCGCCGACGCCTGGCCGATATGCTGGTCGAAGAAATCGCGGAGGGTCTTGAGCATGGGCGGTCCGGCCGTAGGCCGCGCCGCGGCGACGGGCCCAGAATCGGACGGACGATAATGCATCCCGAATCGACCCAGCGCGGAGCCGACGCTGTTCTGCAGCCCACATGACAACGACTCTCGATACGAACGCCGCCTTCCACATCGCCGGCTGCGTGATCACCGCACAGCCCGACGCCGCGGCCATCGACTACTGCGTCGACTGGGCGCGCCGTCACGGCGCCGAGGTCCTTTCGCAGGACGACCGCACGGCGGTGTTCGTGCAGTTCGACGCCACCAGCGGGCGGCTGATCCTGTTCGGCTGCGGCGCCGCGCAGGCGCGCAAGCCGCCGACGTTGCAGTTCGCCTACGCGTCGGCGGTCAAGGAAGCGGCGGGCGCCGACGGCCAGCGACGGGCCGGCGAGCGTGGCCTCGTGCAGGCGGGCGACCTCGCCGCCGCGGCGCGGCCCGGGCAGGTCCTGCTGTCGTCGCAGCTCGGCTCGCTGCTGCAGGTGGCGAAAATGGAGCCGTTCGAGCGGCTGCGTCCGATGCGCGTGCCGCTGGGCGACGGCCGCACGGCGTCGGCCTACGAGGTCGAGCCGCGGCTCGCGTCGCCGGCATGAAGGCGCCGGCGCGGACAGCGGCGGGCGCGGCATGAACCCGCTGGAGCACGAGCTCACCTATCCGTGGCCCGAGGTGCCGGCGCTCGGCACCGCCACGACGCTGCGCCCCGGGCTGCACTGGGTGCGCATGCGGCTGCCGTTCGCGCTCGACCACATCAACCTTTGGCTGCTCGACGACGAGATCGAGGGCCGGCGCGGCTTCACCATCGTCGACTGCGGCATCACTTCCGACGAGACCAAGGCGGCGTGGGAGCGGATCTTCGACAGCGTGTTCGACGGCCGGCCGCTGCTGCGTCTGCTCGCCACGCACTTTCATCCCGACCATCTGGGCCTGGCGCACTGGCTCGCCGCCGGCGGCGACCGCCGTCGCTGGACCGCGCCGCTGTGGATGAGCGCCACCGAGTGGACGATCGGTCGCCTGCTGTCGCAGACGAAGGGCGACCTCGGCGACGAGGCCGGCGAGCGCGCCGCCGCGCACTTCGCCCGCCATGGGCTCGCCGATCCCGATTCGCTGGCCAAGGTGCGCGCCCGCGGCGCCGGCTACTACGCCAAGCTGGTGCCGGCGGTGCCGCCGTCTTATCGGCGCATCCTGAACGGGCAGTCGATCGCCGTCGGCCCGCACGGCGGCAAGCGCGTGTTCGAGGTGATCGTCGGCCACGGCCATGCGCCCGAGCACGTGTCGCTGTACTGCGACGAGGACCGGCTGCTGATCTCGGGCGACATGGTGCTGCCGCGCATCTCGACCAACGTCAGCGTGTTCGAAGTCGAGCCGGAAGGCAACCCGCTGCCGCAGTACCTGCACTCGCTCGACCGCTACCTGCAGCTGCCGCAAGACACCCTGGTGCTGCCCTCGCACGGCAAGCCGTTCGTCGGCCTGCACAAGCGCGTCGCGCAGCAGCACGTGCACCACCAGGAGAGGCTCGACGAGGTGCTCGCCGCCTGCGCGCGGCCGGCCTGCGCGGCCGACATCGTGCCGGTGCTGTTCAAGCGCGAACTCGACCTGCACCAGACCACGTTTGCGCTCGGCGAGTCGCTGGCCCATCTGCATGCGCTGTGGTTCGACGGCCGGGTCGAGCGCCGCACGGGGAACGACGGTGTTCTTCGCTTCGTGGCGGTCTAGCGCCCGCGCCGCCGCCTCTGCGCTCGTCCTGGCCGCGGGAACGGCGCCCGTCGGGGCGGCAGGTGCGCCGGCGGTGGAAGGGCCCTTCGTCGGCACGCTGCCCTGCGCCGATTGCGAGGGCATCCGCACCGAACTGCTCTTGTATCGCGATGCGGCGAGCGGCGCGCCAGCGCACTTCCTGCTGCGGCGGACCTACCTCGGCAAGCCGCAAGGCGAAGCGGTGTTCGAGTCAATGGGGCCCTGGCAGGATGTCGGCGCCGGCTCGGCGGCCGCGGGTCGGCGTGTTCGGGTCGACCCCTACCAGCCGAACGAGCGCCTCAGTTTCGTTCGCGGCGGCCCGGCCATCCTCGAACTGCTCGATCGGAACGAACGTCGGATCAAGACGCGGGCGAACCTGAAGCTGCAACTGGCGACGTCCGCCGCACCGGCCGAACCCGTGCCGGCGCGGGTGCTGCTGGCCGGCACGCTGCGCAGCGCCGGCCCGCAGGGCCTGCAGTTGCAACCCTGCGGCAGCAGCGGCACGCAGCGCGTGATCGACGTCTCGCCGGAATCGGTGGTGACCGCAGTGCTGACCGACCTCGGCCTCGATCGGCGCGGCGCACTGTATGTCGAGGCGTTCGGGCGCATCGTCGATGGCACGGCGCAGATCGAGCGGCTGAACCGTGCCGGCGCCGAGATGCGCTGCCCGGAAGCCGCTGCCGGCGTGCGCTGGCAGGCGCAGGGCAACGAGCCGTTCTGGGCGCTGCGCGCGGAGGCCGATCGCATCGCGTTCAAACGGCCAGGCGAACGGCCGATCGCGCATCCGGCCACCGACCCGACGTGGCGCTGGCGCGGCGGCCGGCCCGACCGCGCCGTCGCCCACCTGCGGTCGCAGACCGAGTCCGGCCGCATCGAAGCGATGCTCGAACCACGGGTCTGCCGCGACACGATGGCCGGCGCCGCGTTCGGTTACCGCGCCGAGGTCACGGTCAGCAGCGCCTCCGCGCGGCGGACATTTCGCGGCTGCGCCTTCCTCGGCGCCGGCACCACGCCGCCTTGAACCGGACGAAGAGGCAATGAGCAACCGCAAGAACAACCGTCCCGCCACGCAACTGGTCACGCTCGGTCGCGACACGAAGGCGAGCTTCGACTTCGTCAACCCGCCGCTGGTGCGCGGCTCGACCGTGCTGCACGCCGACGTCGCCGACATGCGCGACCGCGTGCATCGGCGCAACGCGGGCGGCGACGGCGAGGGCGGCACGCCGGCGGCCTACGGCATCTACGGCACGCCGACCCACCTCGCCTTCTACCGGGCGCTGACCGCGCTCGAAGGCGGCCATCGCAGCTGGGCGTTCCCGTCGGGGCTCGCCGCCTGCACGATGGCCCTCCTCGCCTATGTCAAGCAGGGCGACCACGTGCTGATGCCGGACTCGGTGTACGGGCCGACGCGCCGCTTTGCCCGCGACACGCTGCCGCGCTACGGCGTGCAGGCGAGCTTCTACGGCCCGCGCGTCGGCGAGGCCGGGCGCGCCGCGGTCGAGGCGCTGTTCCAGCCGAACACCCGCGTCCTGTTTCTCGAGTCACCCGGCTCGCTGACCTTCGAGATGCAGGACGTGCCGCTGCTGGCCTCGGTTGCACGCGAGCGCGACGCAGTCAGCGTGATCGACAACACCTGGGCCACGCCGCTGTACTTCCAGCCGCTCGCGCACGGCGTCGATGTGTCGGTGCACGCGGCGACCAAGTACATCGGCGGCCACTCGGACCTGATCATGGGCACGGTCACCTGCAACGAACGCGCCTGGCCGCGGATGCGCGAGACGGTCTTTCACTACGGCCTGACCACCGGCGCCGACGACTGCTGGCTGGCGCTGCGCGGGCTGCGCTCGATGGGGGCGCGGCTGGCGCAGCACCGCGTCACCGCCGAGCGGCTCGTCGCCTGGCTGAAGCGGCAGCCGGAGGTCGAGCGCATCCTGTACCCGGCCGACCCCGACGATCCGGGCCATGCGCTGTGGAAGCGCGACATGAGCGGCGCCTCGGGGCTGTTCGGCGTGGCGCTGAGGCCGGGCGTCGACGAGACGCGTTTCCATGCGTTCATCGACGGCATGCGGCTGTTCGGCCGCGGCTATTCGTGGGGCGGTTTCGAGAGCCTGCTGATTCCCGCCGCGCCGGAACGCTCGGTGACGCCTTGCGCTTACGCGGGGCGGCTCATCCGCATCCAGGCCGGCCTGGAGGACGCTGCCGACCTGATCGAAGATCTCGAAGCCGGCTTTGCGCGGCTGCACCCGGCCGCCTGAGCCGCGGCGGACGGCTTCAGCGCTGCAGGCCGTCGCGGCGGAACCGGGCCAGCCGCGCCAGGCCGGTGATCGCGCGCGAGCCGTACCAGCTCGTCCACTCGCCGTCGATCAGTTCGACCGGTTTGGCCGGAAATCGCGCGCGCAGTTCCTGCGCGTGCCGTTCGCGGAAGTTGAACGGCTCGGTCGACAGCAGCACGCGGTCGGCACGCGCGAGTTCGGCGTCGAGGTCGGCGAGCTGCGGATAGCGCGCGGCGCCCGTCGCGCCGCCGGCCGGGTGGAGCACCTGCCAGCCGACCGTGGCCAGCGTATTGGCGATGTAGGTGTCGGCCGCCACCGTCATCCACGGCGCCTGCCAGATCAGGTACAGCACCGCCTCGGACGGCCAGTCGGCGCCCGCCAGCGCATCGAGCTGCGCCTGCAGGCGGGCGCACAGGTCTTCTGCGGCGGCCGCACGGCCGAAGACGCCGCCGAGCAGGCGATACAGCGCCAGGTTGTCGGCCGGCGCATTCGGGTGCGTGACGACAACGTATGGCACGAAGGCGCGCAGCGCCTCGAACAGCGGCGCCTCGTTCTCGTCGACGTTGACGATCGCGTGGGTCGGCGCAAGCCGGCGCACGACGTCGAGCTTCACGTCCTTAGATCG
>Ga0209254_10000730_pt1 | contig 28223 bp, 24 predicted proteins | sample FrelakmetDIP11DI_FD_187148 | JGI IMG/M metagenome (GOLD analysis project Ga0209254, IMG submission 187148) | Freshwater lake sediment microbial communities from the University of Notre Dame, USA, for methane emissions studies - DIP11 DI (SPAdes)... | ecosystem: Environmental > Aquatic >... | reverse complement strand
GTATTGGATTTCTTGAACTCTCTTCCCAATCACAAAACAGTCATATTTCCAAGTGTGCCGACCGCAGAAAACATGGCGGCTGAAGCCTTTAGAATTCTAAAAAATCAATATAAAGACACCTATGGAAACCATCTCAAACTGGAACGCGTAAGGCTCTACGAAACGCCAAACAGTTGGGCAGATGCATTAGGATAATGGCAAAGTCATTGTCTGCATTACATGCTGTAAACCTTGCTGCCAGCTAGGTAATTCCACATTAAACGTATTCTTTAGCTTGGCGTTGTCTAAACAGGAATTAACAGGTCGTATTGCAAGCGCAGGATAATCAGCAGTTGTAATTGCTATGATATTGTCAATATTAACCTTAAGCGCAGGCCAGTTGCGGCTTGTTGCTAACTGATTGTACAGATTCAGAATTTCGCAACAAAAACCATACCAGGATGTACTTCCAGAGTTAGTGATATTATAAATACCGGTTTGATTCTCTTGTTGGGGTATCCAACAATTCACTAATCGCAACACGCCGTCTGCAATACTTTCACTGCTAGTTGGCGCACCAAATTGATCGGCTACAATACGTAAACTGTCACGCTCAGCAGCCAAACACAGAATGGTTTTTAAGAAATTTTTACCGTATGACCCATACACCCAGCTGGTTCGCAAGATTAGATGCGGTAATCCGATACTACGAATTGCTTCTTCACCTGCCAATTTGCTTTTACCATACACACTAAGAGGATTAACTGCATCAATTTCTAAATATGGATCATATTTTGTACCATCGTAGACATAATCAGTAGAAAAATGAACAATCGCAGCATTCAGCCTGGCAGCCTCTTCTGCCAATATCTGCGCGGCAGTAGCATTAATTGCATATGCTAGCTCAGGCTCTGATTCAGCCTTATCGACCGCAGTGTATGCTGCCGGGTTAATAATGAGATCAGGCTTGATTTCGCGCACTACACGACGAATATCATGGGTTTTGGTTAAATCAAGTTGTTCTCGCGACAATGGGCATAATTCATAATGCGAAAGTGCAGTCTTTAATGCGTGGCCTATCTGGCCGTTAACACCTGTGAGTAAAATTTTTTTTGGCATTTAAATTAACTAAGGGAATTTTCTAGCAGCTTGCAAGCTTAGTCCTTGGCTATCCTTTACTGACAATAGCGGCATGCCCTGTAGCGGCCAGTCTATGCCGATATCCGGATCATCCCATTTTACTGAGCATTCAAATTGCGGTGCATAAAAATCCGTAGTTTTATACAAAAACTCCGCTGTGTCTGAAAGCACCAGAAAGCCGTGTGCAAAACCAGGTGGAATCCACATTTGGCGTTTATTTTCAGCAGATAAGTGCATACCGACCCATAAGCCAAAAGTCGGGGAAGATTCACGCATATCTACTGCTACATCAAATACTTCGCCTTGAGTAACTCGCACTAACTTACCTTGCGCTTGCTCTATCTGATAATGCAATCCGCGTAATACGTTTTTAGCTGATTTGGAATGATTATCTTGCACAAAATTAACATTCAAGCCGGTTGCTTCAAAAAAAGCCTTTTGATTAAAACTTTCGAAAAAAAAACCTCTTTCATCCCCGAAAACTTTAGGCTCAAAAATAATGACATCAGAGATTCTGGTTTTAATTACGTTCATCAAAGCACCTGCTCTGTCAGCACTTGCTTCAGATATTGGCCATATCCATTTTTGGCGTATTTATTAGCCAAGTTTTCCAGTTGCGCTGCATTAATAAAGCCCATGCGATAAGCTATTTCTTCAGGACAGGCGATTTTTAAACCTTGCCGTTTTTCAATTGTCTGTATAAACGTTCCTGCTTCAAGCAAAGATTCGTGTGTTCCTGTATCAAGCCATGCCATACCGCGCCCCATTACCTCCACACGCATGTCACCCCAATCTAGATACTGCCGATTAACATCCGTGATTTCCAGTTCACCGCGCGCCGAAGGCTTCATGTTTTTTGCAATGTCTACAACTCTATTATCGTAAAAATATAAGCCTGTAACTGCATATCTTGATTTTGGTGCTTTTGGCTTTTCTTCTAAACTAATGGCTTGGCCATGCGAATTGAACTCTACAACTCCGTAACGCTCGGGGTCGGTAACGGGGTAAGCAAACACGGTGGCTCCATTGGTGTGTTGTGCCGCGTTTTGCGCCCTCTCTGCAAGATCATGTCCATAAAAAATATTATCTCCCAAGACTAATGCACAAGCATCTTTACCAATAAAATCCTCACCTATGATAAATGCTTGTGCCAACCCATCTGGCGAAGGCTGTACGGCATAGCTAATTTGCATACCCCATTGACTGCCATCACCCAGTAGTTCACTGAAACGCGGTGTGTCTTGAGGCGTAGAGATAATCAAAACCTCTCGTATTCCCGCTAGCATTAACGTGGATAATGGATAGTAAATCATCGGCTTGTCATACACAGGCAAAAGTTGTTTTGAAACTACCTGTGTGGCCGGATACAGCCGTGTGCCTGAACCACCCGCTAATACAATACCTTTCATGCTAATTCTTCCCCACGTTCTTGATAATTTTTATTTACCCAGTTCTTGTATTCGCCACTAGTCACGTTATCCACCCAATCTTGATGTGAGAGATACCAGCTAACGGTTTTTTGTATACCTGTATCGAAAGTTTCCGCCGGCTTCCAGCCCAACTCACGCTCGATTTTCGTAGCATCTATTGCATATCGCTGATCATGCCCAGGTCTGTCTTGCACAAAAGTGATCTGATCACGGTAGCTGCCAGACTGTTTTGGCTTTTGTTGATCTAACATATCGCACAAAGTATAAACCACTTCTAAGTTGGTTTTTTCATTCCAACCGCCGATATTGTAAGTTTCGCCAATCCGCCCTGCTTCTAATACGCGGCGAATTGCACTGCAATGGTCACCTACATAAAGCCAATCGCGTATATTACTACCATTACCGTAAATCGGCAGCGGTTTACCGTTAAGTGCATTGTGTATGACCAATGGGATCAGTTTTTCTGGAAAGTGATATGGACCATAATTATTCGAGCAATTAGTGGTAAGCATTGGCATACCATAAGTATGATGGTAAGCACGCACCAAATGATCTGAAGCTGCTTTGGAGGCGGAATACGGGCTATTTGGCTCATATGCATTAGTTTCCTTAAAGGCAGGGTCTGTGCTGCTTAGAGAGCCATACACTTCATCGGTTGAAACGTGCAAAAATCTAAAGTCTTGTTTATCAGAATCACTTAAACCAGTCCAATAAGCGCGAGTTTCTTCAAGCAGATTAAACGTGCCAACGATATTGGTTTGAATAAATTCACCAGGTCCATGAATTGAGCGATCAACATGACTTTCAGCTGCAAAATTCACTATAGCACGTGGTTGGTATTGTTTTAAAAGCGAACCTACCAAATCCTTATCGCCAATATCGCCATGCACAAAAATATGTTCAGGATTTTTCTCAATATCGGCCAGATTTGCCAAATTTCCCGCGTAAGTAAGTTTGTCCAGATTAATTACGGTACCCAGACCCAGCTTTATCCAATCATTTACAAAATTGCTGCCAATGAAGCCTGCGCCACCAGTAACGATAATACAATTATGCATTTTTTACCTTCCTTATTGAAATAATTACCAAAGTTTAGCACCTGCTTTTGCTAAACTTTTAACATATTCTTCATGTGCCGCAAGCTCAACATCATTTGCTCTAATTACCTTCAATGTATATTCTTCATTGGCAATGGGTTGATTTGTAACCAATCGTTGAACTTGCCCTAAATCCATCATTAAGCTATCCTGGCCTCGCGTCATTGCCATATATACATCAGCCAGCAACTCCGCATCTAACAAAGCACCGTGCAGGGTACGCCTGGAGTTATCGATGCCAAAATGCTTACATAGTGCATCCAAATTATTACGCTGCCCAGGGCGAGAATCTTTTGCCATTTTCAGCGTATCCGTAACTTTACCTGAGATCGTTTCAATTGGCTGTAGCCCGATACGGCCAAGCTCGCTATTTAAAAAACCCACATCAAACGGCGCATTATGGATAATCAACTCGGCATCTCTAATAAACGCGATTAAATCCTCCGCAATCGCACCAAATAAAGGTTTATCCTGCAAAAACTCCAATGTGATGCCGTGAACTTCTTGCGCAGCGGGGTCTATCTCCCGCTCAGGATTTAAATACACATGATAATGATTATTGGTCGGGCGACGATTAACCATTTCCACCGCCGCAATTTCAATGATGCGATGTCCTTGCGCAGGATATAAACCTGTAGTTTCAGTATCTAAAAATATTTGACGCAAACAGTTCAAGCTTTCTATCTATAAAAACGACGCAACCCCTTGGTTAGCTAACTCATCAGCACGTTCGTTACCTGCATTACCAGCATGTCCTTTTACCCAAATCCACTCGACATGATGTTGCTTAGCAAGTAAATCCAGAGTTTTCCACAAATCATCATTTTTGACGGGCTTTTTGTCTGCCGTGCGCCAGTTCCGCGCTTTCCAGCCAACAATCCATTCACTAATGCCTTTTTGAACATAAACCGAATCTGTATATATCTTAACATTACATGGGCGTTTTAGTGCCTCTAAGGCGCGAATTACTGCCGTTAGTTCCATACGATTATTGGTGGTAAGCGCTTCTCCACCATGTAAAGACTTATGTTTGCCATCATAGTGAAGCCAAGCGCCCCAACCACCAGGGCCTGGATTGCCTTTGCAGGCACCATCCGCATAAATTTCTACGACTTGATTTATCGTTTTTTTGGGATTCATTATTTGTTTTTTTGTTGATGCGGCTTAGATTTAGGATTACTGCTCACAGCAAGCCTAGATTGTATTGAATTTTTTTTCCAATTTGGCTTAAGTAAAGTCATGTTGACCACGCGTTTTTTGGCTACGATAAAATAAAACCCGCCCATCATCGGCCACCATTTACTTCCAATTTGATCCATAAACTCAAAACGATTCAGCCACTTTTCATCATTAATAGGCGGCTCATAGCAATTCATATTTCCACTCACAAACTCTAATCCAAGTAATGCCAACCAGTCTTTTATGCGTGAAAAAGTAAAAAAATGTCCATGCCAAGGATAATTGTCATCTCTGACGAGCACCTGCCTTATCCCCCAGGCGCTGATTGGATTAAACCCGGTTAGAATTAAATAACCTTCAGACACCAGCACCCTTTCTGCCTCACGTAAAGTCTGATGCGGATTTTCACTAAACTCCAGCACGTGGGGCAAGCATACTAAATCGATACAGCTTTCGGCGAATGGTAAATAATCACTCTCGCTATAAACATCGCCTTCACTATTGCCTACATGCAACAAGTATGGAATGCGCGAGTTCTTAAGCGTATTCATTTGCAACATGCCCAATTGCAGTGCATTAAAACCAAAAATGTCACTCACCACAGCATCGTACATAGCTTGCTCGCGAATCAGTAAATATTGACCAAGCGTGCTATTTAGCCAACCATGCTGACTTATATAACTATTTTGTGATGACTGTTGCATTGCTATGTAAACGAAACTACCATTAAATTCATGCTCAATATTATTCCCATACCTGCTTATAACGATAATTATATATGGCTTTTGCATAATACACGGTATGCCGTCGTTGTGGATCCTGGAGAGGCGCAACCAGCCATCGATGCACTTGAGAGACTTGAATTAACTTTAGCGGCTATTTTAATTACTCACCACCATAGCGATCATATTGATGGTGTAGGAGGCTTGCTGGCATATCAGACTGCTCCGATTTACGCACCCAAGTATGAAACTTTTAGTTTTAATAACACCAGATTAGCTGAAGGTGATCAAATAACTTTACCCGAAATTATGCAAAGTTTTCGAATTATGTGGCTGCCTGGCCATACTTTAGGGCACATTGCTTATGTGAACGATGAATATTTATTTTGTGGGGACGTCTTATTTGGTGCAGGCTGCGGGAGATTGTTCGAAGGAACACCGGCGCAGATGCTGCATTCATTACAGCGATTAAAAGCACTTGATTCAAAAATAAAAGTATTCTGCGCGCATGAATATACTGAAAAAAATATCGATTTTGCGCTTACTTTAGAACCTGACAATGTAGATTTGATAGAGAGAAAACAAATGGTACATGGCTTAAGAATGCAAAAATTGCCCAGCCTGCCTAGCACAATTGGATCCGAACTCATGACCAACCCATTTTTGCGTTGCATTCAGGCAGACGTCATAAAAAATTCTCGATCTGTAAGCAAAGATGAATTGTCTATTTTTACTTCGCTTAGAACTTTAAGAAATCATTATTAATCATCTACATAACATAAAATTATAAAGTATAACTTTCACTTGACTAATTTTTAATCAATGGCTACCATTCAATACCGATTTGTAAGGCATAGCTACATGCAAGTAATAAAGACTCAAACTTTAGCGAACTTGAAAGCTAAACAGCAAAGGTTTCTTATCGGTTTCATCAGCCTTTTCTTGCTTTCTTGCATTATCATTTATCCTCACCGTGCAACTGCCGAAACTACTGTATCTGGTGTAGAGATTGAAATTCTTAGTGAACCTGTTGCCAGCGATTTAGTTGGTGACCCGGTACAAGATTTTTTAGCTGAGGTGGACACCGAAGATAGCGCAAATGACGACTTATGGGCGCGAATTAAAGATGGTTACGCAATACCAGACATTGAGTCTCAGTATACCGCCACACATGAAACTTGGTATGCCTCGCGCCCTGACTATATAAAACGCATGGTAGAGCGTAGCCAGAGATACCTTTTTCATATCGTTGAAGAAGTGCAAAAACGCGGCATGCCAACTGAAATCGCACTGTTGCCGATGATAGAAAGCGCATTTAACCCTCAAGCTTATTCTCGTAGCCGCGCATCTGGCATTTGGCAATTCATCCCCTCTACAGGCAAAAGTTTTGGCTTACAACAAAACTGGTGGGTAGATAATCGACGCGATGTCACTGCCGCTACTAATGCAGCATTAGATTATTTGCAAAAATTGCATGGCATGTTTGGCACATGGGATCTGGCCTTGGCTGCCTATAATGCAGGAGAAGGTACGATACAACGCGCTATTGATCGTAATCGCAGACAAGGCTTGCCAACCGATTATCAAAGTCTGAAATTGCCAGCAGAAACTAAAAATTATGTTCCTAAACTGCAGGCGATCAAAAATATCGTAACCGACCCAGAAAAATTTGGTTTAAATATTGGTTCTATTCCAAACCGTCCCTACTTTGCGCGCGTAACAACACCAAAGCAAATTGATGCGAAATTAGCTGCGCAATTAGCCGAAATTTCTTACGACGAATTTATCTCGCTAAATCCGAGCTTTAATCGTCCAGTGATTACATCTACAGGTGAAAAACACCAATTGCTACTGCCCGTTTGGTCTGCTGAGCGTTTTGCAGACAATCTTGCTAACTACGACAAACCTTTAACCAGCTGGCAAACTTATCATGCCAAACGTGGTGAACGCATGGATCATATTGCTAATAAGTTTGGTATTAACGTTAGCCAACTTCGTGATGTAAATGGGCTATCTGGATCAAAAAAACTGCATAGCTCACAAACCATGCTAGTACCTGTAGCCAATAAAGGCGAGTCAACAGAAGGTGATGTGCAAACCATTGACGCAAGCGATATGGATAGCAATAATCCCATTAATGTAGCAGATGAAAGTGAACCCAAAGCCACACATCGTGTCTTGCATAAGGTTAGAAAGGGTGAAACGCTACAGGCTTTAGCTAATAGATATGACACTAGCACACAAGCATTGATGAAAATTAACCATCTTAGAAATAGCAAACTGAGAGTTGGGCAAAATTTAAAAATTAAAGATGGTGACTATAAAACTGTAAGCTATAAATCGCGTTCTACTGCAGTCAAATCTAAAAGTACAAAGCTAAAATCACATAGAAAATCTATCAGAAATAAAATCAAGACATCCGGACACATTAGCGCTCGATCGCATTTTCGACTAAAATAGCTCGCATATGAAAATTTTTGCATTTCTAAACAATAAGATACTAAAAAAAAGAAATGCTCAAGTCAGTAGTATTTTCTTATTGTTAACTTTTCTTGCTGCCTGTAATAACCCTACCTCGGATTTATCTCAAAAAAATCTAATCAACCTCGATAAAAACTATCCAAGCCAGCTTGGCGGTACTCTGATTGACGCCATGATTGGTGAACCATCTGGCTTGATTTCAATGATCGCAGGAGAGTCGGCTTCAAGTGCAATAACATCGAATATTTTTAACAAACTCCTGAAGTACAATAAAAATTTAGATTTAGAAGGCGAACTTGCTGAAAGCTGGCAAATTTCCGCGGACCAAAAAACTATTACCTTTAAACTCAAGCCCAATCTTAAATGGTCTGATGGCATGCCGCTGACTAGTGCAGATGTGCTATGGACATGGCATGCGGTGATTGATGAAAAAACTGGCAGCCCATACGCCTCAGATTATCAACTGGTTAAAAAGGCTGAAACACCCGACGCGCTCACCTTTAGTGTGACTTATGAGCAAGCCTACGCCCCCGCCCTTGATAGCTGGGCCGGACTACAAATATTACCGAAACACTTGCTAGAGGGGCAAGATTTACACACCACTGCATTTGCGCGCAAACCTATTGGCAGCAATTATTACAAACTAGATAGCTGGACGCATGGCGAGAACTTAAAGCTGTCACGCAACCCTGCATCCGTACTAGGCCAAGCTAAAATCGACAATCTGGTGACACGAATTATTCCTGATAGCTCTGCACAGTTTCTAGAGCTGATGGCAGATAACATTGACAACATGGGGTTAGACCCTATCAAATATGCCCGCATTATTCCAGCGCGTCCAGAATTGCAACAAAAGTTGGCTTTATACAAAGAACTTGGCAATAGCTACACCTATTTGGGTTTTAATCTGAAACACAAGCCTTTTGATGATGTGCGTGTACGTCGTGCCATTAACTATGCGATTGATAAGCAAGAAATTATTGATGGTGTTTATTTGGGCTTGGGCATTAATATTGCCTCGCCTTATAAGCCAGGCACGCGATGGAGCAACCCTGATCTTAAGCCTTATCCGTACGATCCTGCCAAGGCCAAAACATTACTTAAAGAGGCTGGCTTTGCAGACACAAATAGTGATGGCATTTTGGATCGTGATGGTAAACCATTTTCTTTTGAAATCATTACCAACCAAAACAAGGAACGTGAAAAGTCTTCCGTGCTGATCCAGCGTCGGCTGAAAGATGTTGGGATTGATGTGAGAATCCGCGCCATTGAATGGGCAAGTTTCATTAGCCGCTTTATCAAAACAGGTGATTTTGATGTGGTTGTGCTGGGATGGGGCTTGGGGTTAGATCCTGACCAATATAATATTTGGCATTCAAGTCAGCAGGCACCAGGCCAGTTTAATTTTATTGGTTACAATAACCCTGCCGTTGATAAATTACTGGAACAAGGCCGCTTGGAACTTAACCCAGATAAACGTACGCAAATTTACCACGAATTTGCGCGTGTATTACTTGAGGACAGCCCAATCGTATACTTATCTGCCGGCTATGGACTCACAGCCATTCATAAGCGCGTTAAAGGCATTGATAACCCTGCCCCACCCGCTGGCGTGGGCTGGAATTCATACGACTGGTACATTCCGGAACCATTGCGAAGAAACGAGATAGCTGCCAATTAATATTATGTTGAAGTACCTGATTAAACGTGTGTTATGGATGATCCCTATGCTGATTGGCATCAGCCTGATATCGTTTTTTATCATGCATTTGGCACCTGGTGATATCACTAGCAACGAAGCCTCGTTTAATCCTAAAGCATCTGAGGAGTCACGTCAAAAACTTCGTGAACTATACAACTTAGACAAGCCCGTGATTGTTCAATATGGTTTATGGCTAAAACGCATGACTACACTTGATTTCGGGACATCTTTCGCAAGCCACCAAAAACCTGTTTTTTGGCAAACCACAGACAAAGATGGCAATATCACCAAAGGATTAATTCAAGAAGCTTTACCCATTACATTACTCATCAATATTTTAGGTCTGATTATCACGCTGGCCTTGGCAATACCACTCGGCATTATTGCTGCACGCAAATACCTTAGTTGGCAAGACCGCACCATTACCCTTTTCAATTTCGTGGGCTTCTCCATTCCTGGTTTTTGGCTATCACTATTGCTCATGTATTGGTTGGGGGTTGCAAATAATTGGCTTCCTATCTCTGGACTACATAGCATTAATTATGAGTCTATGGATACTTGGGGGAAAATAAAAGACTCCCTGAGTCACCTGCTCATGCCTGTCATAATTCCTTCTGTAACTGGATTGGCAGGGATTACATTGTTTGTTAAAAACGGTATGTTGGATGTGCTGAATCAAGACTATATCACCACTGCACGTGCCAAAGGCTTAGATGAACATAAAGTAATCTATACGCATGCACTACGTAATGCCATGCTACCGCTTATTACGATTATCGGTTTGTCTATTCCCGGACTAATTGGTGGCTCGGTCATCGCCGAAACCATTTTTGCCATACCTGGCATGGGTAAACTTTTTTATGACGCCGTTATGATGCGCGACTTTCCTGTTGTCATGGGCATACTTACTATCGGATCCGCACTTACTTTGATGGGCAATTTACTTGCCGATATCGCTTACGCCTGGGCTGACCCTCGAGTAAGGCGTGGTGTAGCAAGAGAATAAACATGAACCATAGTCTATTCAAAAAAGCACTGTCTAATCCGCTTGCCTTGGCTGGGTTTATCATCATTATGATGGTGTTTTTATTGGCCATGCTGGCGCCGCTGATCGCACCTTATGATCCAGATGATATAAATGTTAAAGCAATCTTGCTGGCGCCCTCCTGGCTGCACTGGATGGGCACAGACGGACTTGGACGCGACGTTTTAAGCCGCATGCTCTATGGAGGCCGCATTTCTTTGCTAGTGGGTTTGGTAGCAGTGGGTATTTCAACAGCCATTGGCATTCTATTAGGCGCAATTGCGGGCTATTATCGTGGCTGGGTGGACACTCTCATTATGCGATTAGTTGATGTCATGCTTTCGATCCCCAGCTTCTTTCTCATTCTTGCAGTCATCGCTTTTTTAACGCCATCTATCATCAACGTTATGATTGTGATTGGACTCACTTCTTGGATGGGTGTCACACGTTTAGTGCGTGCAGAATTTCTAAGCCTAAGTGGACGCGAGTTTGTGATGGCATCACGCACTTTGGGCGCAAAAGATGCCCGGTTAATTTTCATGCATTTATTACCCAACAGCCTCACTCCAATCATCGTGAGCTCAGTATTAGGTATAGCCGGTGCAGTACTTATGGAATCTGGTTTAAGCTTTTTAGGGCTTGGCGTGCAGGCACCACAAGCTTCCTGGGGAAACATTCTCACGGATGGTAAGGACTACATTCAATTCGCTTGGTGGTTGTCGTTATTCCCCGGTTTGGCTATTCTGATTACCGTATTAGGGTATAATTTACTAGGTGAGGGTCTCCGCGATGCACTTGATCCGAGAAGCGGTTCAAACAAGTAAAAGAGAACTCTAACGTAACAACAAATAATTCATTATAGGATTCATTATGGGATTTTTAGCAGGCAAAAAAGTATTAATTGCAGGATTATTAAGCAACCGTAGTATCGCGTACGGCATCGCCAGTGCAATGAAACGTGAAGGTGCGGAGCTTGCCTTCACCTATCAGATAGAAAAACATGCTCAGCGCGTGGCTGATTTAGCCGCAGATTTTGATTCCAAGATTGTGTTGCCTTGCGATGTGGCTGAAGATGCGCAAATTGATGCCTTATTCCCTGCGCTTGCTAAACACTGGGATGGCTTGGATTGTCTGATTCACTCGGTCGCTTTTGTACCTAAGGTAGCGCTGATGGGCGATTATCTGGATGCTGTCAACCGTGAGTATTTCCGTATCGCGCACGATATCAGCTCATATAGCTTCTCTGCATTAGCGAAAGCCGCATACCCCATGATGCAAGGTCGCAAAGGCAGTTTATTAACACTTAGCTATTTGGGTGCCGAGCGCACAATGCCTAACTACAATGTCATGGGTGTCGCAAAAGCAAGTTTAGAAGCAAATGTGCGCTATTTAGCACAAAGCCTTGGCCCAAGAGGTATTCGTGTGAATGCAGTGTCTGCAGGTCCCATAAAAACACTTGCGGCTTCTGGCATCGCCGATTTTGACAAGATGATAGGTTTCAACGAGAAACATGCTGCTTTGCGTCGCAATGTAACGATTGAAGAGGTTGGAAACGCAGCCGCTTTTTTATGTAGTGACTTGGCTTCTGGTATTACGGGCGAAATTACTTATGTAGATGGCGGTATGAACATTACTGCCGCAGGTCAAATCGACTAAATTACTTGCTCAATAAAAAAGCTGATGTGAAAACATCAGCTTTTTTATTCTATCTCGCTTATTACTGACTTGATTCCAGTAGTTTACGATTCACCTCAATATCACTTTTAGCTTTAAGTGATTTGCCATAAGCACTTATATATTCAGCTGCCATAGCTGCTTGTAATTCAGCCTCAGCGTTCTTTTTCGCCTCATCATCGGTAGCAAGCTTATTATTCACACGGCTCACTTGCACAATTGTATAACTGGTTTTGCCGTTCATGAAACCTGCATACGCAGGTAATTTATTAGTATCGATTTTAAAAGCCTGTTTCATTACCTCTTCTGTTAAACCTTGTGCATTTTTACGGTCAATCGTTACCGCTGGAATCCACTCCAAATCTTCCCCTATACCACTTGATTTAAGCTTCTCTAGGGTGGCTTCACCCTTTTCAGCTGCCAACTTAACTGTTTGCTCCAATTTCAGAAAGGCTTCAATGCCTCCCTTAACCTCGTCAAAACTGCGCGGTGCAGATGGCTTGTATTCAATTACTCGTGCAGAGACCAGGTTATTCGGTGACACTTCTACTGCCTCGGTATTGCGCTTATCTTTTAACACTTCATCAGAAAACACCAAACCCATCAATTTGTCATTCTTGAAAAATTTAGCCCCGTCTTCGCGGCTCATCCAACCGCTTGTTTGTAGTTGCAACCCAAATTTATCTGCTGCAGGCTTCAGGCTACCCGATTGCTCATATACGGTATTGCTAAATTCATCCGCTAGCTCGGCATATTTAATCTGTGCTTTTTGAAAAATCAGCTCGCCCTTGATTTGCGCTTTCATACTATCAAAAGATGAGCTTTGACCAGAGATGCCATTCAATCGGATAATATGATAACCAAACTCGGATTCTACCAAGTCGCTAATCTGATTGGCCTTCATGCCAAATACGGCATCCTCAAATGGTTTCACCATAGACCCTCGTCCAAAGCTCCCCAAATCGCCGCCTTTAGTCGCTGAGCCTGGGTCTTGAGAGTATTTCGTAGCAAGCTCCTCAAAGCGTTTTGGATTTTTTCTCAATTGTGCCAATATATCAGCCGCTTTTTCCTTGGCAGCCGCTTTTTCTTCAGCAGAAGCACTCACACCAAAGCCAATTAGAATATGGCTTGCATGGCGCTGTTCATCGCCCTGGAATTTAGCCGCATTTTCGTCATAGAACTGTTTAACTTCAGCATCTGTTACCGTCATCTGAGAAACCAAGCCCGCAGCAGAAAGCAAAGCAAACTCAAGTTTAACTTGCTCAGGTACTTTGAATTTATCCTTATGCTGCTCGTAATAGGCCTTAACTTGCTCTGGAGTTACATTCGTTTGTTTCAAAAATTGCGCTGTTTTAATTTCAGCTACACTGACATCGCGTTGTTGATGTGCAAATTTTAAGGTTTGTTCTGCTACATCTTTAGGAATCGAAACCAGCATAGCTAAGCCATCACGCGCCTGTTGTGTCAGTAGCTCACTGCGTCTGTCATTCTCGAATTTCGAAGCAGTAAGTTTATTCTGTGCCAAGGTCTTTTGATAAATATCTTCAGAAAACTTCCCCTCTTGCTGAAACTCTGGCATACCAAGAATATACTGGCTTAACTGCTCATCGCTAATCTTAAAATTAGCACGCTGAATTTCCTCATTGACTAAGCGACGCGTTATTAAACCATCAAGTACAGATTGCTTTAACTCAGGGCTGTCCAGTAAAGCAGCATCCACTTTTTGACCTTCCGACTGTAAGCGATTTCGCACGGTCTCAATTGCATTGCCGTATTCCTGAATCGAAATTTTATCGCCATTCACTTTGGCAATAGCAACATTGTTACCTGCCTGATTGAAATATGAATCAATACCAAACAGCGCAAAAGGGATAGTAATTAAGGCTAAAATAACTTTTGCCAACCAGCCTTGGGTGTGTCTTCGAATCGAATCTAACATACTTTAACTTTCTAAATTTAATCGCTAAATTGCACAACTTTCTATTATATATCAGTTGCACAAAATGACGCTTACATCTTGATTCAGGTAGTTCATCACATCGATTCTAGCCTAGATATAAAAAAAGCGAACTCAAGAGTTCGCTTTTTTGGAATTGGCGGAGTGGACGGGGCTCGAACCCGCGACCCCCGGCGTGACAGGCCGGTATTCTAACCAACTGAACTACCACTCCAGTTTACTGTTTTTGAAACTTCAATATCAATAACTTACCTAACACAATCATTCAAAATGAAAGAGTGCTAAAGAATCTAGCACTCTTAGTATATATTTCGAGGCAATATATGTTAGTTATTGGTGGGTGCTAACGGGGTCGAACCGCTGACATTCGCCTTGTAAGGGCGACGCTCTACCAACTGAGCTAAGCACCCCGCAAGCTTTATCGCCATAAACTTGATAAAGCCTAAAACTAACTGCTTTTATTGATTAACTGCTTAATCAATAAAGACCGCTAGTTTACAGCATCTTTTAGTGCTTTACCAGCCCTAAACTTAGGAGAATTCGCAGCTTTGATTTTAATTGTTGCGCCAGTGCGAGGATTACGGCCATTACGAGCTGCGCGTTTGCCTACGTAAAATGAACCGAAACCAATTAAAGTTACTAAATCACCTTTTTTAAGTGCTTTAGTGATAGCAGCTGTTGTGGCATCCAAAGAACGGCCAGCCGCAGCTTTTGAAATACCTGCTGCTTTTGCAATTTGATCAATCAATTCTGATTTGTTCACGAGTAATCCCCTCTAATGTTATTAACTAAAATAACAGGCGTATCCTGTTATGACTTTATATCAAGCCACAAAAGCCTCTGTCAAGGCTTTGCAGCCGATTTTATGCTATAAATGAAAATAAATATAGTTACCGGATAAAATTAATGCGTTACCGGTGCTTTCTCATCAGCAACTATTTCCGGAACCACTGCTGTAATTTCTACAGGTTTTTCTTCCAATGGTTGCGGCATGGTTTCCAAAGCCAACTCTAAAACTTGATCTATCCATTTAACCGGGTGGATTTGCAGACTATTTTTAATATTCTCTGGGATATCTACCAAGTCTTTTACGTTGGATTCAGGAATTAGTACTGTTTTAATGCCACCGCGATGTGCTGCAAGCAATTTCTCTTTCAACCCGCCAATTGCAAGCACTTCACCACGCAACGTTATCTCACCGGTCATCGCCACGTCGGCACGTGCCGGGATACCAGTTAACACAGAAACCAGTGCAGTCGTTAGGCCGATACCCGCACTTGGTCCATCTTTAGGCGTAGCGCCCTCGGGCAAGTGAATATGGATATCCTTTTTCTCGTAGAAATCTTCTGGGATGCCCAAACGCTTGGCGCGGCTACGCACTACGCTCATAGCTGCCTGCACAGACTCCTGCATCACGTCACCAAGTTTTCCTGTAGTGATCGTTTTCCCTTTACCTGGCAATAGCACAGCTTCTATTGTAAGCAACTCGCCGCCAACAGATGTCCATGCCAGACCCGTTACTTGCCCCACCTGATTTTCTTTGGCAGCGACCCCGTAATCATAGCGATACACACCAAGATATTTATCCAGGTTTTTAGAAGTGATGACGATTTTTTTAACCGCTTTTGCATCTGCGACACGACCGCTATTTTTAGCCTTAGTCTGGTTAAGCAGCAATTCTTTCACTACTTTACGGCATACTTTTGCAATCTCTTGCTCTAAACGACGAACGCCAGCCTCACGTGTATAAAAACGCACGATATCGCGAATCACTGATTCAGCAATACCAATCTCTGCCGCCTTAAGGCCATGTGCCTTAAGTTGTTTGGGCAACAAATACTTCATTGCAATATTGATTTTTTCATCTTCGGTATAACCCGCAAGACGAATAATCTCCATCCTGTCCAGCAATGGTGCAGGAATATTCATGGTATTAGCAGTTGCCACAAACATCACGTCTGATAGATCATATTCAACCTCAACATAGTGATCAGCAAATGTGTGGTTCTGTTCAGGATCAAGTACCTCTAACAATGCAGAAGATGGGTCGCCACGCATATCCTGTCCCATTTTATCCACTTCATCGAGTAAGAATAATGGGTTTTTCACGCCTACCTTGCTCATGCTTTGTAATACTTTGCCCGGCATTGAGCCTATATAGGTACGCCTGTGCCCACGAATTTCCGCTTCATCGCGTACACCACCCAAAGCCATACGAACAAACTTGCGGTTAACCGCTTTTGCAATGCTTTGTCCAAGTGAGGTTTTACCTACACCTGGCGGCCCTACCAGACACAAGATTGGGGCTTTAAGCTTACCTACACGCTGCTGCACTGCTAGGTACTCAACAATGCGCTCTTTCACTTTCTCTAATCCATAGTGATCTGCATCCAGAATTGCTTCGGCAACTTTTAGATCCTTACTGATTTTAGTCTTTTTCTTCCAAGGTAAGCCTACTAGAGTATCAATATAATTGCGCACTACTGAGGCTTCTGCCGACATCGGCGACATCATCTTAAGCTTTTTAAGCTCGGCATTAACTTTAGCCAACGCCTCTTTAGACATTCCGGATTCATTGATGCGCTTTTCAAGTTCATCCATCTCGACACTTTCATCTTGCTCGCCGAGTTCCTTTTGAATCGCTTTTACTTGTTCATTGAGATAGTATTCGCGCTGACTTTTTTCCATTTGACGTTTTACACGGCCACGAATACGCTTCTCCACCTGTAGAATGTCAATTTCCGACTCCATCAAGTGCAGCAAATGTTCCAAGCGCTCTGTCACGCTTAACATCTCGAGAATTTTTTGTTTCTCTTCAAGCTTCAGTGTGAGATGAGCAGAAATTGTGTCTGCTAGACGACCAGCATCATTAATGGTAGCAAGCGAAGTCAAAATCTCAGGTGGGATTTTTTTGTTCAATTTGACATATTGATCAAATTGCGTGAAAACCGTGCGCATGAGCGCCTCGGTTTCACTGTCATTCTCATCAGAATGCACAATCTTTTCGGCATTAGCCAAGAAGCACTCTTCTGTTTCGACAAAATCTGAAACACGTACACGATACAGACCTTCGACCAGCACTTTAACTGTGCCGTCAGGTAACTTTAGCATCTGCAATACAGTTGCCAATGTGCCGATTTCGTATAAGTCATCGGCATCCGGCTCATCTTTATTGGCAGATTTTTGTGCGACCAATAATATTTGCTTATTACCTTCAGAGGCAATTTCAAGCGCCTTAACTGATTTGGCCCGGCCTACAAATAATGGAATAACCAGATGCGGATATACCACTACGTCGCGCAATGGTAATAACGGCATCATGTCTTGATGAGTTTGAGATAAGTTGTCTGGCAAAGTCTGTTCAGTCATAAAATACTTTCTAATTCACACGGTAATAACTACCAATGCTTTTAAATTGGGAACATTCTTTGATACTTCAAGAGCTAAAGTAATTAAATAATTTGCTTACAGCCTAAGAAGTACTATAAACCACTCATTTTTATTTGCAATAGTCTTGTTGGATTAATGAGTTAGGGGAAATGATGTCTGATCAGCTGGCTGATTCAGCGACTTTCGGTGAATCCTGATAAATCATAATGGGCTGCGAATCACCTCTGATTGTACCCTCATCAATCACAACCTTGCTCAAATTCTCGATTGAGGGTAAATCGTACATGATCTCAAGTAGCGCATGCTCCAAAATCGAGCGCAGGCCTCGAGCGCCTGTTTTGCGCTCAAGTGCCTTCTGAGCAATTAGACGCAAGGCAGATTCTCTAAACTCAAGATCCACACCCTCCATTTTGAATAACTTAATATATTGCTTAGTCAGCGCGTTTTTGGGCTCAGTTAGAATCGTCATCAGCGCTTCTTCATCTAAAGATTCTAAAGTAGCTACAACTGGCAAACGTCCAATAAATTCTGGGATTAAACCAAATTTGATCAAATCCTCTGGTTCGACATCTCGCAGAACCGCACCTACCTCACGCAAATCATCTTTACTTTTCACTTCTGCGCCAAATCCGATGCCGCCTTTTTCAGAACGTCTACGGATCACTTTATCCAACCCATCAAACGCACCACCGCAAATAAATAGAATATTGGTTGTATCCAATTGCACAAACTCTTGATTAGGGTGTTTACGGCCACCTTGCGGAGGTACTGATGCTACGGTCCCCTCAATCAGCTTCAGCAAAGCTTGCTGCACACCCTCACCTGACACATCTCGCGTAATGGAAGGATTATCTGATTTACGTGAAATTTTATCCACTTCATCAATGTACACGATACCGCGTTGCGCCTTTTCAACATCATAATCACATTTTTGCAGTAGCTTTTGCATAATATTTTCAACATCTTCACCGACATAACCCGCTTCAGTCAAAGTGGTTGCATCGGCCATCACGAATGGCACATCCAAAAGGCGCGCTAATGTTTGCGCAAGTAAAGTTTTGCCAGAGCCTGTTGGACCGATCAGCAAAATATTACTTTTTTGAATTTCCACATCGTCTTTGACTGTGTTTTGTGAAATATGGTTATGACCAAGACGTTTGTAGTGGTTATAGACTGCAACAGACAGGTTTTTCTTGGCTTGTACCTGACCTATGACATACTGATCTAAGATGGCGCAAATCTCTTGCGGTGTGGGTAGAGACTTATCGGTAGACTTGATGTCGCTAAGGTTTTGTACTTCTTCTTTGATAATATCGTTGCATAAATCAACGCATTCATCACAGATGAATACTGATGGACCTGCAATTAATTTTTTGACTTCATGCTGGCTTTTGCCGCAAAAAGAGCAGTAAAGTAACTTTTCACCTTCGGCTTTAGTGGCCATGCAACTTCCTTAAATCTTACAAAACTGCCTTATATTAAGCCGCATCGCTGCGATTAGCAATAACCTTATCAATCATGCCGTATTTAACTGACTCATCTGCACTCATGAAATTATCACGCTCGGTGTCGCGATCAATCTCTTCGGCTGTTTTGCCAGTATGGTGAGCTAGAATTTCATTCAATTTTCCGCGTAAATACAGAATCTCTCTGGCATGAATTTCAATATCGGATGACTGGCCCTGAAAGCCACCGGAGGGTTGATGAATCATAACGCGAGAATTCGGTAAGCTAAAGCGCTTACCTTTGGCACCGGCTGCCAGTAAGAATGCTCCCATACTCGCCGCTTGACCGATGCAAAGCGTACTCACATCAGGCTTAACAAACTGCATGGTATCGTAAATCGACATACCTGCTGTCACCGAACCGCCAGGTGAATTAATATAAAGCGAAATATCTTTATCTGGATTCTCAGCTTCCAAAAATAACAATTGCGCAACAACCAAATTAGCAGTCATGTCGTTGACAGGACCTACCAAAAAAACCACGCGCTCTTTCAGCAAGCGCGAATAAATATCATACGAACGCTCACCACGGCCGCTCTGTTCGATGACCATCGGGATATAACCTAAACTTTGCGGATCGGGCATATTCCCCGTCAGAATGTCGCTCATACTGTTCGTCATTATTGGCCTGCCATTAACTCATCAAATTTGATTTTTTTTGCGGTTACTTTAGCCTTTTCAAGCACCCAGTTTACTACATTTTCTTCCGTCGCCAGTGCAGCCGGTTCATCCAGACGTTTCACGTCTGCATAATACCAATTAACCAACTCTTCAGGCTTTTCATAACTATTCGCAAAAGTATCCACCATCGCGCGCACCTGATCTGCATTGGCTTGCAAACTATTTGCATTCACAATCTCGCTCAAAATCAAGCGTAAAGTTGTGCTGCGTTTCGCTTGCTCCTCAAACATGCTTGGATCAAGCTGAATATCATTGGGATTCATGCCGCGCTGCTGCAAGTTTTGTGCGGCCATCTGCATCATGCGATTAGACTCTACACCTATCAAGGCCTTAGGAACCTCTAATGCTGACTCAGCAATCAATGCCTGAAACACGCTTTCTTTAACACGTGTTTTGACACGTTTTTCCACTTCCTGTTCAAGGCTTAACTTGATTTCGGCGCGCATTTTTTCAACATCACCTTCATCCACACCCAAACTTTTGGCAAACTCTGCATCAACTTTTGGCAATACAGGCTGTGAAACGCTGTTAAAAGTCACTTCGTAGCTTACTTTTTTGCCAGCAAGTTGCGCCGGGTTATGGTCTGCAGGATAGGTGATTTCAAATGTCTTGCTGCTACCAGCTTTGCCGCCAATAAGTTCGTCATCAAAAGCGGCAATACGATTTGGCTCACCCAATACAAGATCTATACCCTTGTCACCAGTGCTTTCTACAGCGTTGCCATCAATACTGGCTGTTAAGCTAACATTCACACGATCGCCTTTTTTGGCGGCACGTTTAACGGGTTCGTAGCTTACTCTCTGTTTCACCAACACATCGAGTGTTTTTTCAACGTCGGCATCAGTTACTTCCAAAGTTGGTTTTTCAAGCTTAATCTTGCTTAAATCACCTAATTTAACTTCCGGGAAAACTTCAAATGTTGCTGTATATTCAAAATCGGTTGCAGCCTCTGCAAAAGGCTTGTGCTCGATATTTGGGAAACCGGCCACGCGTAATTTATTTTCCTCAACCGCATTGCCAAAGCTGGTTTCTACGGCTTTAGAATACACTTCGTCTCGCACTTGATCACCATAGTGCTGATTCACCAAACCGATTGGTGCTTTGCCTGGACGAAAGCCTGCAAACTTTGCCGTGCGAGAAATTTGACTTAGCCGTTGTCTAATTTGATTCTCTAACGGTGCTAGCGGCACCTTCACTGTTATACGACGTTCTAAGTTACTGATTGTTTCAACAGATACTGCCATGTTGCATTTCCTGTAAAAGTTGCTTCCTAAAAATATAATAGAAAACGATTAATTGTTGATGGTGCGAAAGGAGAGACTCGAACTCTCACGCCTTGCGGCGCTGGAACCTAAATCCAGTGCGTCTACCAATTCCGCCACTCTCGCATTTGATTTAGGGTTTATACCCAAATCAATAAAACGCGTATTGTATCCCAACTTTACTTAATTTGATAAGAGAAAACCATCGCATCAAGACAAAAATTGCGCTTACACACACCAAGCACATTGACAAGCAAGCCTTACCAATAGCAAGATACAGGCTCGCACTCCATTTTAAAGATAAATTTATGCAAAACTCCACTCATTCTAATGAAAACAATATGCTGCGCGCCGAGCTCGAATTATTAATGAAAGAGCGCGAAACCTTATTGATTATCGCTGGTGCGGCTGCCGGCCTAATTGCCGAACTGAGCACACACGATTTGCCGATTCGCACTGTCGAAGCTGCCGATTTGTTAGCAACGACTATTAATAAACTTTCTGAAGAAACCTTACAGGACGCGCTAAGCTCAGTTCACGCCAGCATTGAAAATTAAGATGTAATGCGCTTGGTTACTTATCGTGAATTACATATCGCAATTTCATATAATGATCGTTACGCTGAGCTTGACCCTGCTTGGCACCGGCTGTGCCTACCAAAAATATCAAGCTAAACCACTGGATCCAGCACAAACCTCTGCAAAATTACTCACTAAAAATATCGCTAGTGAGGACTTTAAAGCTTATTTAATCAAACAAGGTTTTACAGAGAACCTATTACCTTTTGCCACTTGGGGTCTGAACGAACTAACCTGGTGCGCTCTGTATCACCACACGAAATTAGGGGTTGCTAAAGCCCAATTAGCGCTTGCCAATGCCAGTCTAGAAACTGCCGGCCAAAAGCAAAATCCGACTTTGGGCGGCAATATTGCTCGCAGCAACCAAGCCAATGGAGACATTCGGCCTTGGGCTTATGGTTTAAATGTGGAGATTCCTATCGAAACCGGCAATAAACGCCAGACTCGCATTGAAGAGGCGCAGCATTTAGTAGAAGTTGCGCGCCTGGATGTGGCAGAAATGGCTTGGCAGCTACGTAGCCAGATTGCTAAAGACTTATTGCGTTATCATCAGAATATCGCTATGACAGATGCACTAAAAAATGAATTGAGGATTCAAACCAAACTGGTTGATTTGCTTGCCAAGCGCCTAAGTCTAGGCGCAGTCTCCAGCACGGAGCTCAGCGCCGCAAAACTACGTCAGCAAAAAACACAATTTAGTTTAGCTAATGAACAAGCCAAGCTTATTGGAATACGCACGAATCTGGCTACAGATGCAGGTTTGCCGATAAAAAACTTTAATGACCTCATCCTTAAACCACTGAATTTAGATGAAGCATTGACTAAGCAATCAGCTCACTTAAATACTCCCGATAAATACAAAAATTTGCAAACAAGCGCCCTACTCAACCGCTTGGACATTCGCCGCAGCTTAGAAAAATACACCGCAGCTGAAGCAAAAATAAAACTGGAAGTGGCCAAGCAGACGCCCGACATTTCACTTAACCCCGGATTTGCATTCGAGTTTGGCGACAGCATTTGGTCGCTAGGTTTTTCAGCCTTGTTAAATTTAATTAATAAAAATCAAACTCTTATTGCAGAAGCCAAGCAACTTCGCGAAATTGAAGGTGCACAATTCGAAGCGCTACAGGCTAAGATTATTGGTGATTTAGGACAAAGCTTAGCTTCCTATGAAGCGAGCCTGGAAAATGTGCGCGGACTCAAAGCGCAGTTAGTAGAACAAACACTCTACACACAAAAACTTCAACGCCAATTTGATGCCGGTTTAATCGACCGCCTTGATTTGACGCAGAACCAGCTCAACACCAATTCGCTTGAACAGCAAATATTGGAAGCCCAATTTAACAATTTACACGCAGCATTGGCTGTTGAAGATATCATGCAACGCCCAATTTTTGACGATTTTTCTATGCCTACGACGATTTCAGCGAATGTGAACCATGAATAAGAAATTGACCATTATTATTGCACTGCAAGCCTTGCTTATCGTGACGCTTTTTTGGGTACTGGTATTTTATGGGCGTGATGAATACGAAGAATACCAAGCCGAGCAAGATGAGGAGATTGAAAGCCCTAGCCGTGTAAGCGAAAATGCTGGAATCAACATCGTTAGTTTGCCGCTCCCTACCCAACAAAATAGCGGTATTATCACTGCCAAAGTGAGCCCAGCAAAATTTCAAGGTGAAATTAAAAGCTTCGGCAATGTAGTTAGTATTGACAGCTTGACTGAGGCAAAAGCCAGATTCTTAACTTTGAAAACTGAAATTGCGCTTGCGCGTGCAGCCAGCATCAGCAATATGCAGCAATACCAACGACTTAAAGTACTAAATGCCGAAGATAAAAATGTATCTGACCGTGCATTACAAGAAGCGCTGGCAGCAGTAAACTCAGATAAGGCTAAAATTACTGCTAACGAACTGCAGCAAAAAAACCTGCAAACCAGCATGAAGCTGCAGTGGGGCGAAGTCTTGGCGAAATTGGCTTTTGAGGATAAATTGGCTCCACATCTGGCCAAACTGCTAGATAGAAAAAATGCGCTTATCCAAGTAAGCCTGCCTTTAAATATACCAACGCCCAAAATAGGCAGCAGCATCAATGTCACACCACTTAATGAATCAGTCACACCCATTAAAGCTGTTTATGTTTCGCCCGCTTCCACCAGCGATACTAACGGTTTCGGTAAGACATTTTATTACAGCGCCCCCGCAGAGCTACTGCGCATTGGTATGCGTGTCAATGTTGAAATCGACCCGAACGCAGGAGACACCGCAAACGGCATTATTATCCCCAGTAATGCCGTTGTATGGTATGCAGGCAAACCCTGGGCATATTTCAAACAAGGTAAGGATCAGTTTGTGCGTAAACCCATTTCAGCAGCTACTGAAGTAGCTGCAGGCTGGTTTAATCAGGGGATTGAAGCGAACAGCGAAGTGGTAGTAAGTGGCGCTCAACTATTACTTTCTGAAGAGTTCAAATACATGATTAAGAATGAAAATGAGGATTGATATTTCATTTCAATCCTTATTTCGGCGCAGGCTAACCTTTAGGTTAAGCGAAGCGGCTGTAGCCAAAACGAAGATTGATTTATCATGATGTCCGCCATCGTCCGCTTCTCCATTCGCTTCTATGGCGTCATTATCGGCTTGGCAAGCCTGGTGGTGCTTTACGGCATTTATAGCCTTACGCGAAGCAATCTGGATGTTTTCCCCGAATTCTCGCCCACACAAATCATCATCCAGACTGAATCTCCCGGTTTGTCTGCCGAGTTGGTAGAGAGCCTCGTCAGCCAACCCATTGAAACCAGCATTGCCGGCACTGTCGGCGTTGCGAATATGCGCTCGCAATCCATACCTGGGTTGTCCATTGTCACAGTGATTTTTGACGAAGACACAGATATCTACAGAAATAGGCAGGTTATCTCAGAACGCCTAAGCACCCTTGCCAGCCAGATTCCAAAAGGCATCACGCCAAACATTACACCACTCACTTCGTCTGCCAGCACGGTGTTGGGCTTTGGTGTCACTTCTAAAAAGCGCAGTTTGATGGAGCTCAGAACCATTGTAGATTGGACGATCACGCCGCATTTACTGGCGATTCCAGGCGTGGCAGACGTAAACGTTTTCGGCGGCGAAGTACGGCAATTTCAAGTGCAAATCGACCCAGAGAAGCTGGTACGCTATCAACTCAACATCAACGAAGTGGTTGCTGCCGCACAGAAAGCCACTGGCGTAAGCGGGGCTGGATTTATTCAAAACAGCAATCAGCGCATTATTGTAAAAACTGAAGGCCAGGCAACAACTGTCGCCACATTGGCCAAAGCAACTTTGCTGCATAAAAATGGCCTGAGTATTAAATTGGGCGACATCGGACGCGTTATAGAAGGTGCAGCTCCATCTATCAGCAGCGCTGCAATTAACGAAGAAACTGGTATTTACCTGTCAGTACAAGGTCAGCTGGGGGCCAATACCCATGCGGTTACTCAGGCAATTGAATCTGCGCTGCGAGAGCTGAAACCTACATTGGAAAACGAGCAAGTTACGCTACATGAAGGCTTGTTCCGCCCTGCCAACTTTATTGAAACCGCGATTAACGGCGTGCGCACCGATATTCTCATTGGCTCTATTTTGGTGATTACCATTCTATTTTTATTCTTGTTTAATGCACGTACCGCATTTATTTCTGCAACTGCTATTCCATTGTCACTACTGACCGCAATTGTGGTCATGAGCTACTTCAACATTGGCCTTAACATCATGGTGCTAGGTGGTTTAGCGATAGCATTGGGTGAAGTTGTAGATGATGCGATTATCGATACAGAAAATATCTTTAGGCGCCTGAAAGAAAATCGCCTGCTGGCAACGCCATTGCCAGTGCATAAGATCGTGTTTAATGCCTCTATGGAAGTGCGTAGCTCTGTGGTCTACGCCACGGTGATTGTGGCCTTGGTATTTATGCCGCTACTGACTTTATCTGGCGTGGCTGGCAAGCTATTTGCGCCACTTGGTATTGCTTATATTGCTGCCATTATGGCATCGCTTGTGGTAGCACTTACACTGACGCCAGCATTGTGTTATCTATTGCTTGGCAAAGCTGAATTGAGCAGCGAAGACTCCCCTATCATCCGGCATATCAAAAGCGGCTACGTTAAGTTTTTATACACGATTGAAAAACACTACAAACTAGTTATTAGCATCAGTTTTCTGCTGATCGCACTTGGCTTAGGCATACTGCCTTTATTCAAAAGCCAATTTATCCCGGCATTACATGAAGGCCATTTTATTATGCATATGACTGCCGTGCCCGGCACATCTGAGCTGGAGTCTATAAGGCTTGGCAAACAAGTCTCAAAAACCATACGTAATATCAAAGGCGTAAAATCTGTCACGCAATGGGTAGGCCGGGCACCCAACGCTGCAGATACTTTTGGTACGCATTACAGCGAATTTGAAATCGAAATCGGCACGCTTTCTGGAGAGGAACAAAACCGTATTCTGGCAGATATCCGCGAAGAATTAGCTGGCGAAGCCGTGGATAAAGATGGTGACGGTGTGGCAGAAATTGGCTTTGTCGGCGTAAACTTTGCTATCAACACCTTTCTAACCGAGCGTATTGAGGAAACCATTTCAGGTTATGCTGCATCGACTGTCATCAATATCTATGGCAACGATTTGGATGCGCTTGACCGCGATGCGCAAAAAATAGCCGACTTGGTATATAACACCAAAGGTGCAACAGATGTGCTGGTACAATCGCCGCCAGGCACACCAGAAGCCGTGATTAGACTGCGTCCGGACAAGCTTGCTGTTTGGGGGTTACAGACTAGCGATGTATTGGACACCATCCGCACAGCCTATGAAAGTGTGCCGATTTCGCAGGTATATTTTGGCAGCCGTGCAGTGGGTTTAAGTGTAGTGCTAGAGGAAGAAGCACGCGATGACATTGGCGATATTGGCAATATTCCACTATTTAACCCTGAAGGCAAAATTTTACACCTGAAAGATATTGCGTTTATCTCACAGGAAAATGGCCGCTCAAAAATTCTGCATGCGGGTGCAAAACGCATTCAAACCGTAACCGCCAATGTGCAAGGACGGGATGTAGAAAGTTTTAATCGCGAATTGAAGAAACGTATCAAAAGCGAGATTAAATTAAACGATGGCAACTATCTGGAATTTACAGGTGAGGCCGAGGCCAACGCACAATCACGCGAAGAACTGATCGTGCATTCATTATTGGCTGCTGTCGCAATATTCCTCATGCTATATATCGCTTTTGGAAGGTTACGTAATTTGCTGCTTACCTTTGCCAACCTGCCCTTTGCCTTGATTGGCGGAGTACTGGCAGCTTTATTTACCGGCGGCTGGATTTCTCTAGGGTCACTGGTAGGATTTGTGACTTTGTTCGGCATTACGCTTCGCAACTCCATCATGATGGTGTCGCATTTCCAGCATTTAGTGGATGAGGAAAACTGCTTATGGAATCTGGAAACCTGCATCCGCGGTGCAACTGAGCGCCTGCCTTCTATATTGATGACTGCATTGGTTACCGCATTAGGCTTATTGCCGCTGGCTGCTGGCAGCGGTCAGCCCGGACGCGAAATTGAAGGGCCAATGGCTACGATTATTGTGGGCGGCTTGGTAACATCGACCATCCTTAACCTGTTGATTTTACCGACAATTATGCTGCACTTTGGGCGATTTGAGAAACAGATCCAAGATTAAAAACGGCTAATCGTATTTAATATATTTGAACCTTACATCATCATTTGGCGTACCTTCCAGCGCACCACCTTCCAGCGCGGGCTGCCAGCCAATCACCTGCTCGATTTTTTTTGCCAACTCAAAATCTTTATCGGTAATGCCTTTGGCATCATGCGTACACAGTTTCACAATCACAAATGCGTATGAAACGGTTAAATCGGGATGATGCCAGGCAGCCTCAGCCAAATGTCCTATTGTATTCACAACCATCAGCGTGGCTTTCCAGCCGCTGGTTTTGTATTTGCGGCGTATCCAACCGTTTTCCAAATACCAGTGTGGAAGCTCGCTTTCGAGCCTTGCGATTGTCTCTTGCTCTATATAGACTTTAGCAGTCATGGTCGTCAGTCAATGAATTGAAGAAGCCACTTTTCCAAGCGTTTCCACATCCACGCCCTTTTCAAAATATTTGAAATCCGTTTTTTTTACCACCCAGGGTGAAAATGGTTTATTTAGTATGAAATCGCTGAAGGCTTCATCTACCAAGCCGCCTTTTGTCATCACTTTAAGGCTAAGCTCATTTTCATTGGGTTTGTCGGATTTCAGCAAAATAAGGTGTTTTGCATCCAGCTTTTCTGCCAGCCAGGCTGCCAGGCTATCTGAAGTCACATCCCAGCTTTGCGGGATGGAATCAATCTGGCATTCGGGATTGCCCGCCGACCCGAG
>Ga0209254_10000729_pt1 | contig 28226 bp, 21 predicted proteins | sample FrelakmetDIP11DI_FD_187148 | JGI IMG/M metagenome (GOLD analysis project Ga0209254, IMG submission 187148) | Freshwater lake sediment microbial communities from the University of Notre Dame, USA, for methane emissions studies - DIP11 DI (SPAdes)... | ecosystem: Environmental > Aquatic >... | reverse complement strand
GAGCTCGCTGCTTGCATCGGAATCCTCGGGTGCGCGGAATTCAACGTCGATCGGCGATCGAGGCTACAGCAGGCGCCATGCAGGGTCAATGACAGTTGCCCCAGGTGGCGCGCACGCCCCGCGACTCAGCGACGCTCAGCGTTCTAGGCGTTGGCCTGCCGCGAGAGCAGGACCGTCGTGGCTTCGCGCAGCGCCTGTGCGCTGCCATCGCACAGCAGCAGTGGCTGCGCGCTACCAACCTGCGCGTAGTTGCGCTGCATCGACTTCAGGTACAGCGGGTCGTAATGGCAGCGCATCAGCTCGCCGAACACCTCGGCCCAGCGGCCTTCACGGGCCAACGCTTGCCAATGCTTGACCGCGTCGCGGCCGCGCAGGTCGACCATGGTGTCGAGGTGGCCGCAAAAGCGCTCGAGTTGATCGGCGAAGAATCCGTACTCCTCGACCAGCAATTGAATGCGGGCTTCGTCGGGCATCGTCACCATGACTACGCGGCTGTCGGCACGCATGCGCTCGAGCAGGGCAGTGGGCACCTGCAGCTGGCCGATCTTGCGGCTCTCGCTCTCGACGAACACCGGTCGTGCGGGATCGAAGGCAGAAAGCGTATGCCAGAGCTGGGTTTCGAAGGCCTTCTGCGTCGGCTGCGGCTCGTGCGGCAGGCCGCCGAGCACCGAGCCGCGGTGTCGGGCCAGGCCCTCGAGGTCGAGCACCTGCGTGCCGGCCTCGGCCAGGGCCTGCAACAGGCGCGTCTTGCCGCTGCCGGTGCGCCCCGCAACGACCACGTAGTCCAGGCGCAGCGGCAGCGTGGCGAGTTGTTCGCGCACCTGGACCCGAAAGGCCTTGTAGCCGCCCTGCACGAGCGTCGTGCGAAAGCCAATCTGATCTAGGAACCAGGCCAACGCGCCGCTGCGCGTGCCGCCGCGCCAGCAATAGACCAGGGGCTGCCAGTCGCGGGGCTTGTCCTGCACATGCATCTGCAGCAGCTCGCCGATGCGCTTGGCGACGATCGCGGCGCCGCTCCTTCTGGCGTCGAAGGCCGAGACCTGGACGTACTCGGTGCCGACCTCGCGCCGCTCATCGTTGTCGAGCACCGGCCAGTTGACGGCGCCGGGCAGGTGGTCTTCAGCGAATTCGGCGGGCGAGCGGGCGTCGATGACGGTGTGAAACGAGGCCAGACGTTGCGCTGCTTCGGCCGCGGTGACCGTGACCAGGCTCATCGGGCGGCATCCGGCGCCATGGCGTCGAGCAGCTCGCTCTCGATCGCGATCTGGGCGCGGTTGTGCTGCAATTCGGCGCCATCGATCAGGAAGGTGTCTTCGACCCGCTCGCCCAGGGTGCTGATCTTGGCCAGCTGCAGGTTGATGTGGTGGCGCGCCAGCACGCGCGCAATGCCATACAGCAGGCCAGAACGGTCGCTGGTGCTGACGCTGAGCAGCCAGCGTTGCGCGCGTTCGTCGGGCCGCAGCGACACGCGCGGCGTGATCGGAAAGTTCTTCACGCGGCGCGAGACGCGGCCGCGCCGGGGTTCAGGCAGAGCGCCGGTGGCGGCCAGCGCCTGGGCCAGTTGAACTTCCACCAGCGAGATCAGGTCGCGGTAGCCGGCCGGGTCGGCGGTGTCGATGTTCGGGTGCACGAGCTGGAAGGTGTCGAGCGCGAAACTGGCGCGCGTCGTGTGGACTTTGGCGTCGAGCACCGAGAAGCCGGCATTGTCGAAGTAGCCGCAGATGCGCGCGAACAGGTCGGGGATGTCGGGCGCATAGACCAGCACCTGCAGGCCTTCGCCGATCGTCGACGCGCGCGCACTGACGATCGGCACCGTGGTCTTGACATGGCGCCACAGCACGCGCGCGTGCCACGCCAGGTCGTTGGCGTCGTGACGCGCGAAGTAGCTGACTTCCAAGGTGTCCCAGAGAGGCTTCTCGGTGCCCGGCAACTGCGAGGCCAGCGCCAGCAGCGCGCGGGCTTCGGCCTTGTGCGCCTCGAGTTCGGCGTCCAGGTTGGGCTTGGTGCCACCGAGCGAGCGCAGCGTCAGGCGGAACAGGTCCTCGAGCAGCTTGCCCTTCCAGGCGTTCCAGACTCTCGGGCTGGTGCCGCGGATATCGGCCACGGTCAGCAGGTACAGCGCGGTCAGCGTTCGCTCGTCGCGCACCTTGGCAGCGAATGCGGCGATGACGTCGGGGTCGGACAGGTCTTCCTTCTGCGCGATGTGGCTCATCGTCAGGTGGTGGCGCACCAGGAACTCGATCAACAACGCGTCGCCACGCGCGATCTTGTGCTCGCGGCAGAAGCGCCGCGCCTCGGCGCCGCCGAGGTCGGAGTGATCGCCCCCGCGGCCCTTGGCCACGTCATGGAACAGGGCCGCCAGATACAGCACATAGGGCCGCTCGAACTGGGCGCCGAGCTGCGAGCAGAACGGGTACTCGTGGGCGTGCTCCGGAATGAAGAAGCGTCGCACATTGCGCAGCACCATCAGGATGTGTTGATCGACGGTATAGACGTGGAACAGGTCATGCTGCATCTGCCCGACGATGCGCCGGAAGACCCACATGTAGCGGCCGAGCACCGAGGTCTGGTTCATCAGCCGGAAAGCGTGGGTCTGGCCATCGGGCTGTTGCAGGATCTCGACGAATCGCGCCCGGTTGACCGGGTCGCTGCGAAATCCGGCGTCCATCACATGCCGTGCGTTGTACAGCGCACGCAGGGTGCGCGCCGACAGGCCCTTGATACCGACCGTCTGCTGGTAGACCAGGAAGGTCTCGAGGATCGCATGCGGTTCGCGTTCGTACAGGTCGTCGCTGGCGACTTCGAGCATGCCGCCGCGATCGAGGAAGCGCGGGTTGATCGGCCGCATGGTCTCGGCCTCGCGGCCTTCGATGCGCGCCTCGATGTTCAGCAGCACGATCTGGTTCAACTGCACGATGGCCTTGGCCGCCCAGTAGTAGCGCCGCATCAGCAGTTCGGACACGCGCTGGCCCCCCGCCGCCGCCAGGCCCAGGCTCTGGGCCACAGCTGTTTGCAGGTCGAACACCAGGCGGTCCTCGCGCCGGCCGGCAATCATGTGCAGCCGGGCGCGGATCAGTTTCATCTGCCCCTCGTTGCGTTGCAATTGCTTGGCTTCGAAGGGCGTGACGATGCCGTTGGCCGCCAGCTCGTTCCACGAGCGGCCCAGGTTGGCCGCGCGCGCGACCCAGATCAGTACCTGCAGGTCGCGCAGGCCACCCGGGCTCTCCTTGCAATTGGGTTCGAGCGAGTACGGCGTGTCCTCGTACTTGGTATGGCGCTGCAGCATCTCCAGCGTCTTGGCGCGCAGGAAGGCCCGCGGGTCACGTTCAGCGGCCAGGCGTGTGTGCAGGGCCTGGAACTGGCGCCGAGGGCCGCAGACCAGGCGGCTTTCGAGCAGCGCGGTCTGCACCGTCACGTCGCGCGCAGACTCGGCTGCGCACTCCTCGATGTTGCGCACCGAGGAGCCGATCTCCAGGCCGATGTCCCAGCAGGCGGTGATGAAGCGCTCGACCGCGGGGCGGGCGTCTTCGCTGGACATGCCGATTGGCAGCAGCACCAGCACGTCGACGTCGGAGTAGGGGAAGAGCTCGCCGCGGCCGTAGCCGCCGGCCGCGACCAGGGCGGCTCCGGCCGGCATCAGGGTCGCGGTCCACAGCTCGATCAACGTCGCATCGACCAGTTTGGCCATGCTGCGCGTCAGGGTGATCGCTGCCGTGGCGCTCGGTCGCGCCGCGGCGAAGTGTTCGATCAGCGCCGACTTGTCGACAGCCAGGCGCAGCCGCAAACTGGCCACGCCCGGCCCCGCGCCATTCGCGGGCTGAGCGACCGCAGACATGGCGTCAGGCCGTGACGGCAGCCGATTGCGACGCCGTCACGAAGGCGGGCAACGGCGGGCTGCCGGCCGACAACGTGAGCACTTCGTAGCCGCTGTCGGTGACCAGCACCGTGTGCTCCCACTGCGCCGACAGCGAGCGGTCGCGGGTGACGATGGTCCAGCCGTCGTAGGTACCGCCCTTGCGGTCTTCACGGATGTCGCGCTTGCCGGCGTTGATCATCGGCTCGATCGTGAACACCATGCCCGGCACCAGTTCCTCGAGCGTGCCGGGGCGGCCATAGTGCAGCACCTGCGGCTCTTCGTGGAAGCGCTTGCCGATGCCGTGACCACAGAACTCGCGCACCACCGTGAAACCCTGGTTCTCGGCAAAGGTCTGGATCGCATGGCCGATGTCGCCGAGCCGCGCGCCGGGGCGCACCTTGACGATGCCTTTCCACATCGCCTCGAAGGTCAGGCTGCACAGGCGCTTGGCGGCAATGCTGCCTTCGCCGACGACATACATGCGGCTGTTGTCGCCATGCCAGCCCTCGGGCGTGATCACCGTGACGTCAATGTTGACGATGTCGCCGTTCTTCAGCGGTTTCGCGTTCGGGATGCCGTGGCAGACCTCGTGGTTGATCGACGCACACAGCGAGGCGGGGTAGGGCGGGTAGCCCGGCGGCGCGTAGTTCAGTGTGGCCGGCACGGTGCCCTGGACCTTGACCATGTGCTCGTGCGAGATCCGGTCGAGTTCGAGCGTGGTCACACCGGGCACGATCAGTGGCGTCAGCAGGTCCAGCACCTCGGAGGCCAGGCGGCCGGCAATGCGCATGCCTTCGATGTCGGCCGCGGATTTGATGGTCATCGTCATGGGCCGGAATTATCCCACCCGGCCCGTAAAATCATGCCCTGAGCTCCCGATGGCCCGCCGGCGCCTGCCGGCATTCATTCCCCCACGCCCCGATGTCCGCTTCGCCCAAGCATCTGCTGCACTTCGAGGGCGGCAACGCCCTGTCCGCGTTCCGTGCGCAGGCCCTGCTGGCGCGGCTGTCGCAGGCCTGCCCGCGCATCGTCGGTGTCAGCGCGCAGTTTGTTCACTGGGCCTGGAGCGATGCAGCGCTGGCGGGCAGCGAGGCCGACAAGCTGGCGGCGCTGCTGGCCTATGGCGACGTGGCAGCCGCCGGCGCCGGCGGCGCGCTGGTGGTCGTGATGCCCCGCCTTGGCACCGTGTCACCCTGGGCCAGCAAGGCCACTGACATCGCCCACAACTGCGGACTGGCGATCCACCGCGTCGAGCGGGTCACCGAGTTTCGCCTGCAAGTGAAGGCCGGGCTGCTGGCCAGCAAACCGCTCGGCCCCGACGAATTGCGCGCCGCGGCCGAGTGCCTGCACGACCGGATGACGGAGAGCGTAGCCTTCGACCGCGACGCGGCACGACACCTGTTCGACGACCGCGACGGCATCCCGATGGCGCATGTCGACCTGCTGGGTCAGGGGCCGTCGGCCATCGCGGTGGCCAACAGCGAATGGGGCCTGGCGCTGTCCGGCGACGAGATCGACTACCTCGCGGCAGCCTTCACCCAACTCGGCCGCAACCCGACCGATGTCGAGTTGATGATGTTCGCGCAGGCCAACAGCGAGCACTGCCGGCACAAGATCTTCAACGCCGAGTTCGTCATCGATGGCCAAGCCCAGCCGCTGTCGATGTTCGGCATGATTCGCCACACCGAGAAGGTGTCGCCCCAGCGCACGATCGTGGCCTACAACGACAACGCCTCCGTGATGCAAGGCGGTGCGGTCGAACGCTGGCTCCCGCAGGGCCACACCAACGCACCGCTCTATGGCGCGCGGGACGAAGTCGCGCATGTGCTGATGAAGGTCGAGACGCACAACCACCCGACCGCCATTTCGCCGTTCCCCGGCGCCTCGACCGGTGCCGGCGGCGAGATTCGCGACGAAGGCGCAACCGGCCGTGGTGCACGACCCAAGGCTGGCCTGACGGGCTTCTCGGTGTCGAATCTGAACTTGCCGGGCACCGACGAGTTCTGGGAGCGCTCGTCGCTAGGCAAGCCCGCGCACATCGCGTCGGCGCTGCAGATCATGACCGAGGGCCCGCTCGGCGGCGCGGCCTTCAACAACGAGTTCGGCCGGCCGAATCTCGGGGGCTACTTCCGCGTCTACGAACAGCGAGTGGCCGGCGTGCAGCGCGGCTATCACAAGCCGATCATGATTGCCGGCGGCCTGGGCAGCATCAGTGACAGTCAGACGAAGAAGAAGGTTTTTGCCGCCGGCACGCTGCTGATCCAGCTGGGCGGGCCGGGCATGCGCATCGGCATGGGCGGCGGCGCCGCGAGTTCGATGGCAGCGGGCAGCAATGCCACGGTGCTCGACTTCGATTCGGTGCAGCGCGGCAACCCCGAGATCCAGCGCCGTGCGCAGGAGGTCATCAACCACTGCTGGGCCCTAGGCGACAGCAATCCGATCCTGGCGATCCACGATGTCGGTGCCGGCGGCATCAGCAATGCGTTCCCCGAGCTGGTCGATGGCGCCGGCCGCGGTGCGCTGTTCGACCTCCGCAAGGTGCCCCTCGAGGAGAGTGGACTGGCGCCCAAGGAGGCCTGGTGCAACGAGAGCCAGGAGCGCTACGTCATCGCACTCGATCCGGACCTGCTGCCGCTGTTCGAGCAGATGTGCGTACGCGAGCGCTGTCCGTTTGCCGTCGTCGGCGTGGCCAGTCAAGCCACCCATCTGGTGCTCGAAGCCGGGCCGGGCGGCGAGCGACCGATCGACATGCCGATGGACGTGCTGCTCGGCAAGCCGCCGAAGATGCTGCGCGATGTGCAGCGCGTCGCTCGAAATGAGCCGCCCTTGCAGCTCACCGGCGTCAAGCTCGAACAGGTGGCCTTCGATGTGCTGCGCCACCCGACGGTGGCCAGCAAGCGCTTCCTGATCACGATCGGCGACCGCACCGTGGGCGGCATGAGCCACCGTGATCCGATGGTCGGGCCGTGGCAGGTGCCGGTGGCCGACTGTGCCGTGACCCTGTCCGACTACCGTGGATTTCGCGGCGAGGCGATGGCGATGGGCGAGCGAACACCCCTAGCCGCGGTCGACGCGCCGGCGTCGGGCCGCATGGCGGTTGCCGAGGCGATCACGAACTTGCTCGCCGCACCGATCGAGCTGGCTCACGTCAAGCTCAGCTGCAACTGGATGGCCGCCTGCGGCGAGCCGGGTGAAGACGCTGCGCTGTATGACACCGTCAAGGCCGTCGCCATGGAACTCTGCCCAGCCCTTGGCATCGGCGTGCCGGTGGGCAAGGATTCGCTGTCGATGCGCACGCGCTGGAGCGATGACAGCGGCGCCAGGCAAGTCACCGCACCGGTGTCGCTGATCGCCACCGCCTTCGTCACGCTGGACGACGTGCGCGGCACGCTGACTCCCCAACTGCAGCCTGGCGACACCGCGCTGATCCTGATCGACCTCGGTGCGGGCCGCATGCGCATGGCCGGCTCGATGCTGGCCCAGGTGCTGGGCCAGTTCGGCAGTCCCGACGTCGATGGTGTTCCTGACCTGGACGACGCACAAATGCTGAGGGCCATGGTCGTCGCCATCAACCAGCTTCGACGTGCCGACCAGCTGCTGGCCTACCACGACCGCAGCGACGGCGGCCTGTGGGCCACGGTCTGCGAGATGGCGTTCGCCGGCCACTGCGGCGTGAGCATGGTCGTCGACCTGCTGGTCACCGAAGGCGATGGCATCACTGACGGCCGCGCCGAAGTCGGCGATGCGAAGAACTGGGCCGGCCAGGTTGGTGAGCGGCGCAACGAGCGCACGCTCATGGCGCTGTTCAACGAAGAACTCGGCGCCGTGATCCAGGTGCGCAGTGCCGAGCGCGATGCCGTGATGGCGGTGTTGCGCGAGCACGGCCTGTCAAAGCACTCGCACGTGGTCGGGAAGCCGAATGACCGCAACCTGGTCGAGGTCTGGCGCGACGCCAAGGCGGTGTTCTCGGCGCCATTGATCGACTTGCACCAGGCCTGGGACGACGTGTCCTGGCGCATCGCGCGTCAACGCGACAACCCGGCATGCGCCGATGCCGAGCACGCTCTCGCGGGCCGTGTGGACGATCCCGGCTTGCACGTCCAGCTCAGCTTCGATCCGACACCCGCTGGCGCTGGGGCCTGGCAGAGCGCGGCAATTCACATCACGCGCCCCAAGCTGGCCATCCTGCGCGAGCAGGGCGTCAACTCGCAGGTCGAAATGAGCTATGCAATGGCGCAGGCCGGCTTCGACACGTTCGACGTGCACATGAGCGACCTGCAGGCCGGCCGTGCGCGCCTGGACCAGTTCATCGGCTTCGTTGCCTGCGGTGGCTTCAGCTATGGCGACACGCTCGGTGCCGGCGAAGGCTGGGCTCGCTCGGTGATGTTCAACCCGGCACTGGCCGAACAGTTCGCGGCCTTTTTCAACCGCAACGACACCTTCGCGCTCGGCGTGTGCAATGGCTGCCAGATGATGGCAGCGCTGTCGCCGATCATCCCGGGCGCCAGCGCCTGGCCGAAGTTCACGCGCAACAAGAGCGAGCAGTTCGAGGCCCGCTTGTCGATGGTTGAAGTGCTGGCGTCGCCATCGCTGTTCTTCACCGGCATGGCGGGCAGCCGGATTCCGATCGCCGTTGCGCATGGCGAGGGCTATGCCGACTTCTCGCAGCGCGGTGATCCGAAGGCGGTTGCGCGCGCGATGAGATTCATCGACAACAGCGGCCAGGCCACCGACGCCTATCCCGCCAATCCGAACGGCAGCCCCGACGGGCTGACTGCCGTGACCACGGCCGACGGCCGCTTCACTGTATTGATGCCGCACCCCGAGCGTGTCTTCCGCAATGTGCAGATGAGCTGGAGCGGCGCTGACGTGAATGCGCACAGCCCGTGGATGCGCATGTTCGACAACGCACGGCGTTGGGTGGGTTGACTGGGCCTCGACGCGCACCGGCAGAATCGACGCATGGCCATGCAGCAAGTCACCCCTGAACTGCGCCAGTGGATCATTGCCCAGGCACAAGCCGGCCACAAACCCGAGGCCGTGCTCGAGGCCATGCGCGCCAGTGGCTGGCAGGCTGATGTTGCGATCGACGCCCTGGAAGCCACTTTGACCGGTGTTCTGGCCGAGCATGCCCGGGCCGCAGGGATGCCGCTGCAGGTGCCGGTGCCCGGGCCCGATCTGTCGGAGTCACCTTTGTGGCTCGACGCCGGCGACCGCCAGGTGCAGGTGCTGATGACGATGTCGCAGCCGCGTGTGGTGGTCTTTGGCAGCCTGCTCGCCGACGAAGAGTGCGACGCGTTGATCGCGCTGGCCAGGCCGCGCCTGGCGCGCTCGGAAACCGTGCAGACCGAGACGGGCGGCAGTGAAGTCAATGCGTTGCGCACCAGCTCGGGCATGTTCTTCGGCCGCGAGGAAAATGCGCTGTGTGCGCGCATCGAAGCCCGCATCGCGCGGCTGCTGGCCTGGCCGCTGGAAAACGGCGAAGGGCTGCAGTTGCTGCACTACCTGCCCGGCGCCGAGTACAAGCCCCACCACGACTACTTCGATCCGGCCAAGCCCGGCACGCCGTCGATCGTCGCCCGCGGCGGCCAGCGCGTCGGCACGGTGGTCATGTACCTCAACGCACCCGACAAAGGCGGCGGCACGACCTTTCCCGACGTGGCGCTGGAGGTGGCCCCCGTCAAGGGCAATGCAGTGTTCTTCAGCTACGACCGACCTCACCCGGTCACCCGTACCCTGCACGGCGGTGCGCCGGTGATCGCCGGAGAAAAGTGGGTTGCCACCAAGTGGCTGCGCGAGGGCCGCTTCGAATAGCCCCACCGGCGTGTATTCAGCGGCGCTGTTGCGTCTTGATCGTGTCGGCCGACGGCAGCATGCGGTTGCGCACGATGTTCGCCCACTTTCGCTGATCCCAGCTTTGCGGCCCTTCGAGGGGCCATCGCTCGATCACGGCGGCGAGTTCGGTGTGCGGCAATCGCGCGTGGCCGGGTGGATGCCGACGCCCAAACCACGCCCCGGGCAGCAACCGACGCGGCAGCGGCGCACGGGCTTCATCGACCCAATAAACACACGGACGTTGCATCCAGAAACTCTGGCGCTCGAAGTGCACGCGCCCGGCAATGCCGCTCGCTGCTGGCAGCAGGACGTGGTCGGCAGTGGTCTCGACAACGGCAAAGCGCAGATCGCTGGGTGAGTCGCCGCGGTGGCAGACCAGGATCACGCGGTGGATTTCGCGCGAGGCAATCCGGTCGATCTCCCGCTCATTGCTGAGGATCAGCAGGTCACTGCCCTCCCAGCGGGTGTCGAGTGATTCCTTGCGCATGGCGCGGCTCCGGCAACGGGAGCGTGGACGATACGCGTCGCGAGTGCGGCCAAGTGTGAGCAGACACGACAAACTGCAAGCAGGTCAGCGCAGCGCGACCCCCACGCGCTTGCAAGCGCGGTCGCAGCGCATGCGGTCCAGACTCTCGGGCAGGCAGCCTGCGGCAACGTGGCGGGTGCAGGGCGCTCGGGGACGTCGCAGATGTCTCCAAGCCCGCCTCACACCCAATTGCGTTCGATCGAATAGAAGTGACCGTAAGCGCGGCGCGCTGCTGTCGAGGCCGCCGGGTGACCGGCTCCGTTCATGTCCCCCGACGTCAGCCTGGCGGCTGCCGTCTCCTCCTCTACTTCACTGCGCCGGTCACCCGACGCCCTCGACAGCGACCTCCATCGCGGCCTGCGAAGCTATTGAAGACCCGAACGCCGCGTTGGTGGCAGGAGCGCTGCGTCGGGTCGCTGTGTGGAGTGAAGTCAAGGGGGAGGAGCGGGCGAAGCCCGGTCCGGAGGACATGAACGGAACACAGCGGCCCGGCGCAGTGCTCTCGCACCGGCCATTGACAGGCAGCTCTGTGGTCGACACACGAACGGCCCCAACGCAGCGCATGCCGATGGACGTTTCCATTCGAACGAACGCAACTGCGTATCAGACCTCGACCGATTGCGCGTGGGGAGGTACGCTGGAGCGCCAACCCAGATCGTTGCCGATGCGAAAGCGCAGCGCGTCGGTGGCCTCGGGGTCGCCGTGGACCACGAAGGTGTGGCGCGGCGCGCGCTCGAAGCCACGCAGCCACTGCATCAACTCGTCGGCATCGGCGTGACCGGAGAACCCCTCCAGGTGGCTGACCTCGGCACGCACAGGCACCATTTCGCCGAAGATCTTCACCTCGCGCTCGCCCGCGACAAGGCGCGCACCGCGCGTGCCCGCAACCTGGAAGCCCGGGAAGACGATGTGGTGGCGTTGTTCCGGCGCCATCGCCCGCAGATGGTGCAGGACCCGGCCGCCGGTGGCCATGCCACTGGCCGAGATGATCACGGACGGGTAGCGCGAGCGCGTCAGGCGTTGCGACTGCGCCGCGGTTTCGATGAGGCGCACGCCATCCGTGAGGGTGTCGATCTCGCGCCGCGACAGCGCCAGCAGATTGCGGTGCCGCAACGTCACGTCGGTGGCGGCGATGGCCATCGGGCTGTCGAGAAAGATCGGCAGGGACGGCGGTATGTCGCCAACCTTCTTCAGCCGTTGCAGCACCAGCAGCAGGGCCTGTGCACGGCCGACCGCGAAAGACGGCAGCAACACGCTGCCGCCACGCTGCACGGTGCGGCGGATGATGTCGCCGAGCTGTGCCTGGACGTCGTCAGTCGGGTGCCTGCGGTTGCCATAGGTGGCTTCGACGAGCAGCACGTCGGCCTGGGCGATGCGCTCGGGCGGCGGCAGCAGCAAGTCGTGCTGGCGTCCGAGGTCGCCGGAGAAGACGATGCGCTCGCGGCCGGCGGCGAGCGTCACCGCATTGGCGCCTAGCAGGTGGCCCACCGGCGTCAGCGAGACCTCGATGCGGCCGACCTTGACGCTGCGCCCGGCTGGCAGCGGCGTGAGCCGCTGCACCGCGCGCACCGCGTCAGCGCCGGTGTACAGCGGCAGCGCCTTGCTGTGCTTGGACGTGCCGTAGCGGTTGGCGCGGCGCGCGTCTTCCTCCTGCAAGTGCGCGCTGTCGCGCAGCAGCACGTCGGCCAGGTCGCGCGTGGCTGTACTGGCGTAGACCGGGCCGCGGTAGCCGTGCTTGACCAGCACCGGCAGAAAGCCGCTGTGGTCGAGGTGGGCGTGGCTCAGGACCACCGCATCCAAGCTGTCGAGGTCGAACGGGATCGGCTGCCAGTTGCGCTCACGGTGCAGCTTCAAGCCCTGGAACAGGCCGCAGTCGAGCAGGATGCGCGAGCCAGCAAACTCGACCAGGTGCTTCGAGCCCGTGACGCCGTCAGCGGCGCCGTAGCTGGTGAGTTTCATGACCTCGCCTTACCGAGTGATTGCAGCTCGGCTGACTCGATGACTTGCACCGGCGGCCCGTCGGCTCGCAAAGCGCGTCGCATTGCCCGCGCGACGACGTTGGCAGCGATCGGCCGCAGCCGCACCGGCAGCAGGCGATCGACCGGTGCCAGCAGCGTCAGTGCAATCCTTTCGCCCCAACGAATCGGTTGGCCGAGGGCCTCGCGGTGGCCGGCCAGCAACGACGGCCGCGCAATCACCAGGCGCTCGAAGCCGAGCGCGGCCAGGCGCTCCTCCATCTCGCCCTTGACTCGGTTGTAGAAGACGGCGGACTTGACGTCCGCGCCAAGCGCCGACACGACGGCCAAGCGCACCACACCGGCCTGCTTGGCTGCGGCGGCGATGCGCTCGACGGCGTCACGGTCGTTGGCCGCGAACGCTTCTTGCGAGCCGGCAATCTTGATCGTGGTGCCGAGCGCGATGTAGGCCACACGCGCAACGGGAAGGGCCAGCGGCTTCGTCAGGTCGAGGCGATGGTGCAGCAGATTCGGTGTCTCGGGCAGGTCGTGCACCTCGCGCCGCACCAGTGCGTGCACGATGCCGGTGTGCCGGTCAGCAAGCAGTTGCGCGATCAGTTGACGGCCCACCAATCCGGTGGCACCGGCAACCAATACGGATGGGCGATCGACGATCAGCGGCATGGGCGGGACTGTAGCCCGCCCGACCGGCTCAGCGCTTGGGTTGCGTCGGCCGGGCGCCGGCTGGCCGCGGGCCACTGTCGCGGCGCGGGCCGCCACCGGGCCGCCCACCACCGCCACCGGGGCGGCCACCAGCGCGATGACCGCCACCGCCACCGCCTGCATTGCGGCGTGTGCCGCCGACACCGATGGTCATGCGGCCCAGCACGATCGGCTCGGCCTTTTCGCCCATCGGGGGCTCGAAGCCGGGCACCACCTCACGCGGGATCGTGCGCTTGATCAGGCGCTCGATGTCGCGCAGGAAGATGTCTTCGTCAACACAGGCCAGCGAAATCGCCTCGCCGCTGGCGCCGGCGCGGCCGGTGCGGCCGATGCGGTGGACGTAGTCTTCGGCGACGTTGGGCAGCTCGAAGTTGACGACGTGCGGCAGCATGTCGATGTCGATGCCGCGCGCGGCGATGTCGGTCGCCACCAGCACCTGCAGATCGCCACGCTTGAAGTCGGCCAGGGCCTTCGTGCGGGCGGTCTGGCTCTTGTTGCCGTGGATCGCCATGGCGGTGATGCGCTGGTCGTTCAGGTAGTCGGTCAGGCGGTTGGCGCCGCTCTTCATGCGCGTGAAGACCAGCACCTGGTGCCAGTCGCCGGTCTTGATCAGGTGCGCCAGCAATTCCTTCTTGCGCTCGCGCCCGACCGGGTGCACCTTCTGCGCGATGGTCTCGGCCGTCTGGTTGCGGCGCGCCACTTCGATCAGCGCCGGCGCGTTGAGCAGCTTGTCTGCCAGGGCCTTGATCTCGTCGCTGAAAGTGGCCGAGAACAGCAGACTCTGCTTCTTCGCCGGCACGATGGCCAGCACTTTCTTGATGTCGTGGATGAAACCCATGTCGAGCATGCGGTCGGCTTCGTCGAGGACGAAGATCTCCACGTGGCTCAGGTCCAGCGTGCGTTGGCCGTGGTGGTCGAGCAGGCGGCCGGGCGTGGCCACCAGGATGTCGACACCCTTGCGCAGGCGGTCGATCTGCGGCTGCATGCCGACGCCCCCAAACATCACCATGCTGGTCAGCGGAACATGCTTGCCGTAGGTGCGAACGCTTTCCTCGACCTGGGCCGCGAGTTCACGGGTGGGGGTCAGGATCAAGGCGCGGATGGCGACGCGGCCACGGGCGTCGCGCTTGGACGGCACGGCCATCAGGCGTTGCAGCATCGGCAGCACGAAGCCGGCCGTCTTGCCGGTGCCGGTCTGGGCACCGCCCATCACATCGCCGCCTTTGAGCACGAGGGGAATGGCCTGGACCTGGATCGGGGTGGGGGTGTCGTAGCCCTGTTCGCGGATCGCGCGCAGGAGCGGCTCGGCCAGGCCGAGGTCAGTGAAATGCATTTTGGGAAGGCTCGCTTGGAGCCGTGGTTCGCTGCCTGCTGTCACCCGTTGCGGGTGCACCAGTCGGTAGGCGCGAAGGATTTGAGGCGTCGGAATCGACCGCGCCACGATGACTGGAAGCCGCGGCGCAGCCGGGATTGTACCTGTCGAGGCCCTCGGGCCAGCGCTGGGCCGTTCCCAAGCGGTCCGAGCTCCCCTCGGGGGGCGCGAGCGCAAGCGAGCTTGGGGTCGTCAGCTCGGCATCGGCTGGTGTGCATTCAGCCGCATCCAGCCGCGGGCGATGCGGTAAACCGCCCACACGCCGAGCAAGAGCATGCCCAACACCCAGGTGCCGAAGCCGATGATGATCAGCGTCAGCGGGATCGACACGACGGCCACCAGCAGGGCCCAGGCCGCGGCGAACCAGAAGGTGCGGATCTGCCAGGCGAAGTGCGATTCGAGCCAGGTGCCGCGCGCGTCGCTGCGGTAGATGTAGTTGACGATGACCGCAATGATGGACGGCCAGCCGAACAGGAATGAGCCGATCACGCTGGCCGCACCGAAGGCGCCCAGCGCCAGGCCCAGTGCGTGCAGCGCATAGACGATGTGGGTCGTGCGCACCAGCTTGGCGGGGGCTTCGACGGTCATCACCTGGGTGTTCATGCAAGGCGCTCCTTGGCGGTGGTTGAAGGCCTCAATGTAGGGGCAAGCCACAAGACCGCAAGGGCGGCCGCGACGAACGGCACGCCAGCCCAGCTGAGCTGCGCAAAGCCCAGGCTGGACACCAGTGCGCCACCGACGATGGCACCGCCCGCTGTGCCGAGGTAGAGCATCGACGCGTTCAGTGACAGCAACACCGGCGCTTGTGCCGGGGCCAGGGCCGCCAGGCGCGACTGCTGCGGCACCATCATGCCGAAGCCTGCGGTGCCCCACACCAGCAGCAGCAGCATGAGCAGAGGCCAGGAGCCGGTGGACATCGGCAGCAGCGCCATCGTCGAGCCGAGCAAGGCCAGTTGCACGGCCAGCGTGCGCCGGCTGCCAAAGCGGTCATTGGCCATACCGCCGATCAGCGTGCCAGCGACGCCCGACAGGCCGAACAGGGCCAGGGTCACGGACAGCCGCTCGCCACTCATCGGCGAAAGTGCCTGCAGCACCGGCCCGATATAGCTGAAGACGGCGAAGATGGCGATGAAGTACAGCAGCGTCATGGCCAGCACGCCGAGTACGTCGCGCCGTGCCAGCAATACGCCGAGGCCGGCAAAACTGGCACCGGGCGCGTCGATGGCGGCCGGCACCCACAGGGCCACCGCCGCAAGCGCCAGCGCGCATAGCGCGACAACAAGCCAGATCGGAACTTGCCAGCCGTATAGCAGGCCGAGCCAGGCACCGAGCGGCACGCCGACGACGTAGCTCAGGCTGATGCCCAGAAAGACGAAACCGAGCGCCTTGCCGCGCTGGGCCGGCAGCGCCGTGGCCACTGCGATACCGGCCGAGATGGGGGTGAAAACGGCACCCAGACCCATCAGCACACGCCCGATCAGCAGAGCGCTGAAGCTCTCGGCCAGCGCGCACAGCACATTGCCGGTGCCGAACAACAGCAGGGCCAGCAGCAGCGCACGCTTGCGCGGCCAGTGTCCCGTGGCCAACAGCAGCAGCGGCGCGAGCAGCGCGGTCGACAGCGCGTAGGCCGTCATGGCCTGCCCGGCGGTGGCCACGCTGACACCGAGACCGCTGGCCAGCGGCGCCAGGATGCCGCCGAGCACGAAGGCGCCGGTGCCGATGACCAGGTTGACGAGGCAGAACAGCCAGAGGATGCCGGGCATGGGCTTCGATTGTGGTGGCGAATCGCCCTGCGCGCAGGGCCGGTGCCGGAGCGGCGACAATAGCCACTGTTGCGGGCCGTCCGAGGTGGAGGGCCCGCCTTTGTTTTTGTTTGCGCGAGAGTAGACCCCATGGCCCAGTACGTATTCACGATGAACCGCGTCGGCAAGATCGTTCCGCCGAAGCGTCACATCCTCAAGAACATTTCGCTGTCCTTCTTTCCCGGTGCCAAGATCGGCATGCTCGGCGTCAACGGCTCGGGCAAGAGCACCCTGCTCAAGATCATGGCCGGGGTGGACAAGGAGATCGAAGGCGAAGCCACGGCGATGCCGGGTCTGAAGATCGGCTACCTGCCGCAGGAGCCGCAGCTCGACGCCAATCAGACCGTGCGCGAAGCGGTGGAGCAGGGCATCGGCGGCGTGCTTTCGGCAAAGAAGCGACTCGACGAGGTGTATGCCGAATACGCCGATGAGAACGCCGACTTCGACAAGCTGGCCGCCGAGCAGGCCGAGCTCGAAGCCGTCATCGCTGCGGCCGGCAGCGAGAACACCGATCTGCAGCTCGAACTCGCCGCCGATGCACTGCGCCTGCCGCCGTGGGATGCGCAGATCGGCGTGCTGTCGGGTGGCGAGAAGCGCCGCGTCGCGCTGTGCCGCTTGCTGCTGTCCAAGCCCGACATGTTGCTGCTCGACGAGCCGACCAACCACCTCGACGCCGAAAGTGTCGACTGGCTCGAGCAGTTCCTGCAGCGCTTCCCCGGCACCGTGGTGGCGATCACCCACGACCGCTACTTCCTCGACAACGCGGCCGAGTGGATCCTGGAACTCGACCGCGGCTCGGGCATTCCCTGGAAGGGCAACTACTCCGACTGGCTGGACCAGAAGGAACAGCGCCTGGAGCAGGAGCAGAAGACGGAAGATGCGCGCATGAAGGCGATGAAGGAAGAGCTGAAGTGGGTTCGCTCGAACGCCAAGGCGCGGCAGACCAAGAGCAAGGCGCGTCTGGCCCGCTTCGAGGAATTGAGCGACGTCGAGTACCAGCAGCGCAACGTCACCAACGAGATCTTCATCCCGGTGGCCGAGCGCCTGGGCAACGAGGTCATCGAATTCAAGGGCGTCAGCAAGGGCTACGGTGACCGGTTGCTGATCGACAACCTGAGCTTCAAGGTGCCTCCCGGCGCCATCGTCGGCATCATCGGCCCGAACGGCGCCGGCAAGTCAACCCTGTTTCGCATGCTGCAAGGCGCCGAGAAGCCCGATTCGGGCGAGGTGGTGATCGGCAAGACGGCGCAGCTGGCCTTCGTCGATCAAAGCCGCGAAAGCCTGGAGAACGACAAGACGGTCTGGCAGGACGTCTCGGGCGGCCTGGACAACATCGTCGTCGGCAAGTTCGTGATGCCCAGCCGGGCCTACCTCGGCCGCTTCAACTTCAAGGGCAACGACCAGCAGAAGCAGGTCGGCAGCCTCTCGGGCGGCGAGCGCGGGCGGCTGCACCTGGCCAAGACCCTGGCCAAGGGCGGCAACGTGCTGATGCTCGACGAGCCGTCCAACGACCTCGACGTCGAAACCCTGCGTGCGCTCGAGGAAGCCTTGCTCGAGTTCGCCGGCAGCGCGATGATCATCAGCCACGACCGATGGTTCCTGGACCGCATCTGCACCCACATTCTGGCCTGCGAGGGCGACTCGCAGTGGTTGTTCTTCAACGGCAACTACCAGGAGTACGAGGCCGACAAGAAGCGCCGCCTGGGTGAAGAGGGCGCGCGTCCGAAGCGGGTGCGCTTCAAGCCGATCCATTGAGGGCCGACTGCCACGCCACGCCCACCCGGGCGTGGCGCGGCCGTCGGTCTCAGGCCGGTTTGCCGGTGTGCTTCCAGACCACCGTGGCAAAGCACAGGATCGCCACACCGACCAGCAGAGACGCCAGGCCCAGCGCTGGATCGACGGCTTCGTTGCCGCGCATCAGCAGCGTTAGCAGCACCATCTGCCCGAAATGTGCGGGCACGTAGATCCAGAAATGAGCCTTGGCCAAGGTCGTCTCCGCGGCTGCGGGCAGCACCCGGTAGAACAGACCGAACAGCGTCATCAGGACGAAGCCCAGCAGGTTCAAGTGCGCGTGCAGGGGATGAAGCGAGTGGTCGCCGCTGGCGCCCATGCCGATGCCCAGGGAGACACCGACAATCAGGTACAGCACGGCAATGCGCAGAAACCAGTTGCTCATGGCTTGCTCCTCGGTGAGTTGTCGGACTTGTCGGCGGAACTGCCCGAACGAGCGGCCCGGTCAGTGCCAGGGTGGCGCACGCTACACCGGTTACCGCCGCAAGGCGATGAGGTGAAACACGCGCCGCGATGCGCCCGCCCGGTGCACGACTTACCGATCCGTGCGGGAGTACGCGGGAATGTGCGGTGCTCGCCCGCCTGTTGGGCACTTATCGCGTCTCCGATAATCGGAGCGTGACTGGTCGATGCCAGGTGCGCGCCTGCGGGCAGCACTGACTGGCCACCAAGCAACCCTTTCCTGGGACAACCCCATGCGCAATACCGATTCCCCTTCTGCCTCGACGTTCACGCTCGGCGCGGCGCTGGTGGCACTCAGTCTCGCCGGCTGCGCGACGACCGCGGGCGCGCCCAGTGCTGTCGTGGCGGCGCCCGTGGCAACAGGCGCTGCGAGCCAGGCCGCGACGCCGACCGCCGCCACGCCGCAGCCGGCAGCGCAAGTGGCGAGCTCACCGGGCGTGGCTGCTTCGGCGCCGGTGGCTCCGCCGACGCCGGGCCAACCACCGGCCTTTGCGACGGTCATCAAGGACGCCAAGAAGACCGACGGCCTGCTGGCGCTATGGCGCAAGGACGACAAGGTCTGGCTCGAAATTCCGGCGGCGCTGTTCGACAAACCGCTGATGTTCAGCGTCAACATCTCGCATTCACTCGGCGAGCGTGGCTTGGTCGGCAGCTCGATGGGCCCGGACTGGTTGGCCAGTTTCGTCAAGGTCGGCAGCGCGCAGATCCAGTTGCTCGCGTTGAACAATGCTTTCGTTGCCACCGGCGCCGCACAGCAACTGGCGCTGACGCAGAACTTCTCGCGCAGCCTGCTGGCGTCGATGGCGGTGGCCAGCGCGCCGCATCCGGAGTCCAAAGCGGTGCTGGTCGATGCGGCCTTTCTGCTCGCCGACATCCCGTCTTATGGCCGCGCATTGGAAGCCACTTTCCGCTTGCCCTACGCCCCCGACCGCGGCAACTCGCATATCCGGCAGGCAAACACCTACACCAATGCCGAAGGCACGACGGTGGCCACCAATATGCACTTCGCGATCCCGCGTCTACCGGTGCCGCCACTGACGCCCTCACCGGTGCCGTCGCCTGCGCCGCCGACCACACTGCCGGACGCGCGCAGCCTGTTCATCGGCTATGTCTACAACTTCTCAAGGCTGCCCGAGCAGCCGATGGCCGCACGCAAGGCCGATGGCCGGATCGGGCATTTCTTCGACACCGTGACCGATTTCAGCAGTGACCGCAACGTGAACCAGCGTGTGCATTACATCAACCGCTGGCGTCTCGAGAAAAAGGACCCGCAGGCTGCCGTGTCCGACCCGGTCAAGCCGATCACGTACTGGCTCGACAAGAACATCCCGCCGGAGTACCGGGCGACGGTGATGGCCGGCGTGCTCGAGTGGAACAAGGCGTTCGAGAAGATCGGTTTTTCCAACGCGATTGCGGCGCTACAGCAGCCCGACGATGCCGACTGGGACACTCTCGACAGCTCGCATGCGTCGGTGCGTTGGTACCTTGGTCTCGACTCCAGCAGTGCCACCGGACCGAGCCACAGCGACCCGCGCACCGGCGAGATCCTCGACGCCGATATCAAGATCGGCGACGGCTGGGCGCGCGTGCTGCGCCGTCAGGCCGTCGAGCAGATCGGCCTCGACCGCAGTGCAAGCCAGCTGGCCGCACTCAGCGCGCAGTGGCAGCTTGGCAAGCATGCCGCCCACGCTTACTGCAACTACGCCGACGACGCGCTGTCGGAAATGAACTTCGCGCTCGACGCACTCTTCGCGCTGGGTGAGATGGCACCCGACAGCCCGGAAGCCGAGGCCTTCGTGCAGGGTTACCTCAAGGAGGTCGTGATGCATGAAGTCGGACACACGCTCGGCCTCAAGCACAATTTCAAGGCCTCCACCGTCTTCACGCAGGCGCAGCTGCGTGACCCGGCGTTCACGCAAGCCAACGGCCTGACCAATTCGGTGATGGACTACCGAGCCACCAACCTGCCGCTGCCTGGCGAACGGCGGGCTGACCTGTTCGACCGAACGATCGGCCCCTATGACCACTGGGCGATCGAGTACGCCTACCGGCCGCTGGACTCGAAGACTGAAGTCGAGGAGCTCGAGCGCATCGCCTCACGCAGCACCGAGCCGCTGCTGGCCTTTGCTGATGATGCCGACGCCGACGGATTTGGCTCCGACGGCGTCGATCCCTTGGTCAACCGCTTCGACCTCGGCAGCGACCCGCTGGCGTTCTTCGAGCGCCGCCTGCAGCTCACGCTCGAGCTGTGGCGCCGTGCGCAAGACTGGAAACCGCGCCCCGGCGAGGGTGTGCTGCGCCAGCGCAGCATGCTGGCGTCCGGCTTTGGTCAGCTGCGCCTCTCGGCCGGACTGGCCAGCAAGTACGTCGGCGGCCTGAACACGGTGCGCGAGGTGCCGGGCACACCGGGCGCCGCCGGACGCCAGGCCACTTTCGTTCCGGTCGACCCGGTGCAGCAGCGCCGCGCGCTCGATTTCCTGACCAAGGGCCTGTTCAGTGCCGACAGCTTCCGTTTCGCCCCGCAGTTCATTGCCAACCTGGCGCCGGACTATATCGAGTGGAGCAGCCGCGCGCCGCTGAGCATTTCAGGTGCGGTCATCGGGGTGCAGGCGACGGCGCTCGATCGACTGATGAGCCCCGGCACCGCTGCGCGCTTGCTCGACCTGCCGCTGTACCTGGGCTCGACCACGACCAAGCCACGCTCGATTTCGTTGGCCGAGGTCTACGGCACGCTGCAAGGTGCCATCTGGAGCGAGCTCAAGGCTGGCGGCGAGATCGATCCGATGCGCCGCAATTTGCAGCGCGAGCATCTGCGCCGCGTGCAGGCGGCGCTGGTACGCAGCAGCACGCCGTTGCCCGCCGACGCCATGAGCCTGTTGCGCCTGCATGCCGGCCGCTTGCAGGCCGATTTGCGCACGGCGGCTGCGCGGCCGCACTTGTCGATCGAAACCCAGGCTCACCTGCAGGACAGCCTGAATGGGCTGTCCGAGGCGTTGCGAGCGTCGATGCTGCGCAGCTGAACCACCTGCCGGTGCGCCGCTCAGCCCCGGCGAACCGTGCTTCGTCGCGCCAGGGCGGGAGGCGCTCACATGCCTTGGCAGGTCGGCGTTATCGTGCGCGCCATGGATTCAAGAACACAAGCCGCAGACAGCTCGCCATACGGCTTCTGGCGCCGCTTCTTCTCGGCGCTGACCGGGCAGAGCGTCGGCTGGGCGATCGGCCTGGCGATGACGGTGGCGTTGATGATCTGGCCAGTCTTCGTTCCGCCGTTACCGGTGCTCTTCGGTCGCACCTTGTTCATCGCGATCGTGCTGCTGCTGGCGTTCACTGCCGCCGGTCAATGGCGCCGTGCACCATTGCCACGTTGGGTGATGCAGTTGATCGCGGTGACCTTGGCTGCGCCGCTGGCCACGCTGGCGGTTTACCTGCTGTCCACGGGCGGCGACTGGTGGGCCTTGTTCGGCAATGAAGCGCGTGTCACCGGTTTCGTCATGATCGGCGGCGCGGCATTGGTGCTCGGTCTGGTGCTGGCCCTGGGCGCGCTTTACCGCGAGCGCGATGCCCAGGCCAACGCGCAGGCGCTGCAATTCGCGCTCGAACGCGAGACCCTGGAGCGCCAGGCCGCTGACGCGCAGCTGAAGGTCTTGCAGTCGCAGGTTGAACCGCACTTTCTCTTCAACACCCTGGCCAACGTGCAGGCGCTGGTGGAAAGCGGCTCGCCGCGCGCCGCCCCCGTGCTCGGCAGCCTGATCGCCTACCTGCGTGCGGCCGTGCCACAGTTGCATCAGGGAGCGCCGACCCTGGGCCAGGAAGAGGCACTGGTGCGCTCCTACCTCGAACTGATGCAGATGCGTATGCCCGACCGGTTGAGCTTCGCGCTCGACATCGACCCCGCACTGCGTGACACGCGCCTGCCGCCGATGACGCTGTTGACGCTGGTCGAGAACGCCGTGCGCCACGGCATCGACCCGAGCGAGGCTGGCGGCCGTATCGAGGTCGGCGCCCGGCGCAATGGCGATGGCGGCGCGCTGATGCTGTGGGTGCAGGACAGCGGCTGCGGCATCGACGAGTCACGGCCCCCTGGTACCGGGTTGGCGAACCTGCGCGAGCGCCTGCTGGCGACCCATGGCCCCGACGCAAGCCTGGCGCTGCACGGCATCAACCCGCACGGCGTGCGCGCCGAGATCCGCATCCCGCAGGCGCGGACATGAGCCGCAGGGCCGTTCCCAAAGTGAATACCGCATTGCGAAGCACCGAGCTTGCCTGATGAGCCTGCCGACTGCCTTGATCGCCGACGACGAGCCTCTGTTGCGCGAACGCCTGGCCGCGCACCTGGCACGCTTGTGGCCCGAGCTGCAGGTCGTGGCTCAGGCGCGCAATGGTCGCGAGGCCGTCGAGCTGTTCGAGGATCTCGCGCCGCAGGTGGTGTTTCTCGACGTGCACATGCCAGGCTTGTCGGGCATCGATGCGGCGCGGTGCATGGTCGGCCGCGCGCAGATCGTCTTTGTCACGGCCTACGAGCAGTACGCCGTCAAGGCCTTCGAGCAGGGCGCGATTGACTACCTGGTGAAGCCCTTCGATGAGGCGCGGCTGGCCGAGACGGTGCAGCGGCTGAAGCAACGACTGGGGCCACAAGCCTCGGCCGCGGGCGACGGCACGCTTGATGCGCTGCTCGACCGCCTGGCCGGCGAGCTGCGCGGCCGCGGCGAAGCGCGCCGCTGGTTGCAGTGGATCAAGGCGTCGGTGGGCACCACGGTGCGTTTGATTCCGGTGGAGCAGGTGCTGTTCCTGCGTTCCGACGAGAAGTACACGCTGGTGGTCTGGGACGGTGGCGAGGCGCTGATCAGGAAGACCATCCGTGAACTCGCCGACGAGCTCGACCCCGAGCGCTTCGCGCAGATCCACCGCTCCGTGATCGTCAACCTGGCGCGCATATCGCAGGTCTCACGGGGCCTGAACGAGACCGCCGATGTGCACCTGACGGGCCGCAGCGAAGTCCTGCCGGTGAGCCGCAGCTACCTGCACCTGTTCCGGCAGATGTAGCCGCGGAGATGCGCTGCGCACGCAACGAAAAAAAGAGGGCTGCCGAAGCAGCCCGAGAGGAGAGCAGTCCCGCTGATCGGCTTGTGGCCGCGGGACTCCCGGGGGAAGCGTTGTGCCGCTCAGCCGCGCGACGCCGGCTTTGTGCCTGCCAGCTGCGTCGCGGCAGGGCTTTGCGACATCTGCGTTGCGCCCGCATGTTGCGCGAGGGCCATCGTGTCGATGCCGCTGAACACGGTCCAGGTGACGAGCACGGCAAGCACGAACGATGTCAGGCGGGTGGTGATGCGGGGGGTCATGGTGGGCTCCTGTTCAGTCAGCGGCGGAATCGATGACTGGACTCTAGGTGCCCCGCTGCGGTCGTCACAGGGCCATGAGACGAAGCGCAGTGCGGCGCGGATGAACCGCGCCCGGCGCCGACGAACCGTCGCGCTACAGCGGCTGGGTGCGCGCCAGCAGCCAGGCCAGCGCGTCGCCCTGCACGCGCGGTGCTAGCTTTGCACGCACCGTGGCGTGATAGGCGTTGAGCCAGGCCACTTCGTCGGCGCGCATCAGCGAGCGATCGATGCAGCGGGTGTCGATCGGGCACAGCGTGAGGGTCTCGAAGTCGAGGAACTCGCCGAACTCGGTGGTCGGGCCGGCCACGTTGAGCACCAGGTTCTCGATCCGCACGCCCCACTGCCCCGGTCGGTACAGGCCAGGCTCGATCGAGGTGATCATGCCCGGCTCCATTGCCATGGTGGCCTCGGGGATGGTCTTGCTGATGCTTTGCGGGCCTTCGTGCACGGCCAGGAAGTAGCCCACGCCGTGGCCCGTGCCGTGGCCGAATTCGATGCCTTCGGCCCACAGCGGGGCGCGGGCGATGGCATCGAGCATCGGGCTCAGCGTGCCGCGCGGGAAGCGCGTGCGCGACAGCGCGATCGTGCCTTTGAGGACCAGGGTGTAGTCGCGCTTCATCGCCGCGTTGACCGTGCCGATCGGCCAGACGCGGGTGATGTCGGTGGTGCCGCCGAGGTACTGGCCACCCGAGTCGATCAGCAGCAGGCCGTCGCCGATGATCGCCGCGTTCGAGTCGGGCGTGGCGCGGTAATGTGGCATGGCGCCGTTGGCATTGAAGCCGGCAATGACCGGGAATGACAGGCCGACGAAGTTGGCCCGCCTGGCACGCTCGGCGCTGAGCTTCTCGTCGATCGTTACTTCCGTCAAATGCTCGCCGCGGGCCAGAGCGACTTCGAACCACGCATAGAAGGCGCACATCGCGGCACCGTCCTCGGCCATCGCGTCGCGGACGAACTCGGCTTCGGCGGCCGTCTTGCGGCTCTTGGCCAGCGTACTCGGGTTGATGGCTTCGACAAGCTTGACGTCTGCAGCGACCTGTTCGCGAAACGCCAGCGTGATGCGGCGCGGGTCGATCAGCAGCGTGCTGCCGGCCGGCAGGGCTGACAGCGCGGTTGCCGCCTGGGCGTAGTCCGCCAGCGTGATGCCCTCGCCGGCCAGCTCGGCAGCCAAGGCCGCATCGATCTTGCCGTCACCCACGAACAGCGTGGCGCGCGTGGCATCGATCAACAGGTGGGCCAGAAAGACAGGGTTGTAGTCGACATCGGCGCCGCGCAAGTTGGTGATCCAGGCCACGTCGTCAACCGTCGAGACAAAGTGCTGCGTCGCGCCGTGGCGGGCCATGGCTTCGCGCACTGAGGCCAGCTTGGCCGCGCGCGTGACGGCGGCCTGCGGCGCCCGGTGCGCGTACACCGCGCCGCGCGGCAGGGCCGGGCGCTCAGGCCACACGCCGGCTAGCAGGTCGGTGTCGGTGCGCAACACCACACCGGCCTTGTCGAGGCCGCTGCGCAGGGCTTGTGCGGCCGCCAGGCCGATCACCTGGCCATCGACGGCCACCGTGCCTCCGCGCGGCACATTCGTGGCCAGCCAATCGATGTGGTGGGTGGCCGCGCCGGTCGGAATCTTCACCAGATCGATGCCGCTGCCGCGCAACTCGGCCTCGGCCTGCACCCAGTAGCGGCTGTCGGCGAACAGCGCCGCGCGCTCGGTGGTGATGACCAGCGTGGCCATCGAGCCATTGAAGCCCGACAACCAGACACGGCCCTGCCAGCGCTCCGGCAGGTACTCCGACAGGTGCGGATCGCTGGACGGCACGAGCAGGGCGGTCAAGCCTTGCGCAGCGAGCGCGTCGCGCACGTGTTCAATGCGCAGAGGAATCGGAGAAGTGCGGGTGTCCATCGTGCGGGGCTCCGGCTTGGGGCAGTGCGCCGCAGGCGTCGTGGGCCGGCGGCGGGCGGGTAGGGGTGCGGCGATTCTATGGAGCTTTGCCGAGCGGGCACTGGCGATCGCCGTGAATTTCGACGGGCTTGAATCGGGGCGCCGTCACCTCGCTCGGCGTGCCTTCATGACGTGCCAGTCGGGTGCTCCGCAAACCGCACGGCGCGTGCACCTCGCGGCTGCACCGTCGTGCCGGGTTGAAGTGCCAGCCAGGACATCAGTGGATGCCCGGATGGTGGGAGGAGGAGGATCGAAAAAGCCTCGCAAAGGCTTGACGTAACTCACTTTCTGACATCACGTAGTCGACAGTTCCTGCAAGAGTTCCTGCATCTGCAGATCGGTGCATCAGTGGCGCCTCAGCCTGCGCGATCGAGCTTGTCGAGGAGCGTCAACGGTCGCTTGGGATTGCCGCGGGCCGCACGCGTCTCGAAGCGCACCCGGGCGTCGTAGTTGGCCAGCGCAACCGTCGCGAGTTCGTCCATCAGCTTGTTGATGCTGATGGAATTGGACCGTGCAAGGGCCTTCAGGCGCTCATGCTTGTCGTCAGGCAAGCGGATCGTCAAGGTGGACATGGAAATACTTCCAGGCATTGCTCAGGGGTCAACACTCTGAGCGAAGGGAACTTCAATTCTCCGCGCGACACATCGCGCAGGGTGCGCGTCACGATCGCCTCGGCCTGCGTAGCGACGCCGAGTGCGATCAGATGGTTGTCAGCCCTTTGGACTTCCTGCATTGGCGAGGTGGCGCAACCAGCTACGCGAGCCAAGGGTTGAGAACGGGCACGCCGCTGGGCTCGAAGTCGGCCACGTTTCGCGTGACGACGGTCATGCCGTGTACCAGCGCCGTCGCTGCAATCATCGCGTCGCGCTCGCTCAGTTTGTCCGGCACATGCAGGCGCGCGCACTGCAGCGCCACGGCCGTATCGACCGACAACACCCGACCGGCGAATGCCGGCAGCACGTGACCGTCGAACCACCTGCGCAGTACCGCCCCTTGCGTCTGGTCACGCCGTTCGATCTGAAGGACGCCCATCTCCAGTTCCAGCAAGGTGATCGCCGACAAGTAGAGGCTGCCGGCAGGGACTTTGGTGGCCCACGCGCAAACGCGGGGATGGGCCTTGCCCGCCTTGGCTTTGCGCAGCTCCGAAACGACGTTCGTGTCCAGCAGAAACATCACCGCAGATCCGCTGCTTTGGCCAGTTTGCCAACGCGTGGAGCAACGAACCTGATCTTCTCCGCACCCGGCGTCGCCAGCAGATCAATGATGCTGGCCGCCGGTGCAACGAGGGACTGGTAGTGGTCGATGCTCAGCAAAACATGTGCCGGACGGCCGCGGTCGGTGATGAACACGGGCCCACTCTTGGCGGCCTTCTTGGCCTTGCTCGTGTCTTGATTGAACTCTCGGCTAGAAAGCGTTGTCAGTGTCATGGCTTAGCCCCTTTCTTCCAATTGTAGCAACGTACCTACAAACCGTGGTCACGCGCACCGAGTTTCCCCAATGGCAGATCGACGAACTTGCCGACCACATCCGTGAGCGCGGCATCCTCAAGCCGATCGTCGTTCACCCTGCCGACGCGGCTGGCCGATACCGCATCCACTCTGGCGCCAACGCATCGCGAGCCTGACGGGCCGATTGGCATAGGGGTCGGACTGTCCGACCCCCGCCTATCGCGAGGGGTCTGACGGTCAGACCCCCCCAGCGCGCATCCCAGTCCTGAACCCAACCCGAAGAGGAGTGAAGTGAAGAAGGCAAGAAAAGATGGATTGATGGGATGGACTCCCCCGCGCTTCTTGCGCCGCTTGCTTCTCGAAGCGAGCTGGTGTCGAGTCGAGGTTCCACTACCAGGAGTCCAACATGAGCACTCGTTGCATCGCGAACCCCAATACAGCTAACCAAGAAGAAGACAGCGTCGTTGTCGGCGTCGATCTCGGCAAAACGGTGTTCCAGTTGTGCGTTGCCGACAAGGCCTGGCGCGTCATCGAGACCAAGCGCCTGTCGCGCTTGCAGTTCGAGCGCTGGTTCGTCAATCGCAAGGTGAGCCTGGTCGTGATGGAGGCCTGCGCCACGTCGCACCACTGGGCGCGCTGGATGAGTGGCCTGGGCATCGAAGTCGTGCTCGTTCCAGCTCAATACGTGCGCGCCTATGTGCGTCGTAACAAGACCGACGCCGCCGACGCCGCCGCGCTGCTTGAGGCCGCACGCTGCTCTGATATCCGTCCCGTGCGCGTCAAGAGCATCGAACAACAGGCGCTGCAGACCTTGCACCGCACACGCTCGAGCTGGGTGGCCACGCGCACCGCGCGCATCAACGCGCTGCGCGGGTTCTGCCGCGAGTTCGGCATCGCCTTCGCCCGCGGCAGCCGCCACGGCATCGACCAGATCTCCAAGTTGGTGGCCGACGCGGAGTCGGCGCTGCCCGGCATGCTGCGCGCGACGATGAGCCTCATGGTCGAAGAAGTGCGCCAGCTCGAGGCACGCATCGCCCAGCTTGAACGCGAGTTCGCCGAGATGGCGCGCCACAGCCCGGCGTGCAAGACATTGCTCAGCATCCCCGGCGTCGGCCTGATCACAGCCACGGCCTTGATCGCGG
>Ga0209254_10000728_pt1 | contig 28253 bp, 21 predicted proteins | sample FrelakmetDIP11DI_FD_187148 | JGI IMG/M metagenome (GOLD analysis project Ga0209254, IMG submission 187148) | Freshwater lake sediment microbial communities from the University of Notre Dame, USA, for methane emissions studies - DIP11 DI (SPAdes)... | ecosystem: Environmental > Aquatic >... | reverse complement strand
CTCAAGGCTTGGGGACGGGCACGCACTTGACGAGCGCTGCCACGAGCTTGAACTCGTCGGTGCCGCAGCGCTCGAGCAGCTCGAACAGCGCCGACTCGGTGGTCGTGACGACCACCCCGGCAGACGCCATGCGGCGCAGCGCCCACTCCTTGTCGGCGGGGCGCCGCGAGCTCACCGCATCGTGCGGCACGTGGACCCGGCAGCCGGCCACGACGAGGTCGAGCGCCGTCTGCAGGACGCAGACATGGGCCTCGATGCCAACGACGATCGCCTGGGGGCGGCCTGTGGCTTCGAGGGCGGCACGGACCAGCGGCTCGCGGGCGCAGGAGAAGGTCTCCTTGACCACGGGCGGTGCCGACAGCAGGCGGCCGAGCTCTGCCACAGTGGGGCCGAGGCCCTTGGGGTACTGCTCGGTGGCGACCACCGGCACGCCGAGGGCGGCGCAGGCCTCGACCAGCACCGCGATCCGCACTAGGTGGCCCTGGTCGGCCATCACCGCGTTGATCCGCTCCTGGACGTCGACAACGACCAGGACGGCCTCGCCGCGCCGGAGAAGGTCGGTTGTTGGCGCCATGGGACCTCCAGCGGGCGCATGGTAGCAGGCGGCGGACCGAGGCACCGCACTCATTTCGAACCGCGAAGACCGCGGAGAGCGCAGAGACCATAGCGGAGACGGTCTTGTGTCCGTGCTCCGCGTACTCGGCGCCCTCTGCGGTTGAGACGCCGAGAAGCCGACTCGGTGTTCATGGCAAACCGCGGGCTTGGTGGACAAGCGTTGAATGTGCAAGGGTCAATGCGACCATCGAGCGCGCGGAGATGAGCACTCGGACGGAGGCGGAAGCGGAAGCGGATCCGGCTCCGTCCTCCGGACTTCGCCGTGACACGAGCGGGCGGGGGACGGGAACGGGAACGGGTGGGGGGCCAACCCCTCTCCCCTACTAACCCCTGGTCGGTCGAGGGCTGGGTAGAATGCCAGAGTGGGCGACACCACCGACCCGGCCGATCAGCGGACCATGAAGCCCGCGGTCGACCCCACTGCGCTGCCGCCGCTGCCCCTGCGTCCGCGGCCCGACCGGGTGCCGGGCGTGAACCTCGGCCGCTGGGCGAGCTTCGGCTGCGTGGCCGTCCTGCTGGTGCTCGTGGTCCTGCTCATGTTCGGGGTCAACCTGACCCGGCGGACGGTGTGGATGAGCTTCGCACGAGCCCAGCAGCGGGTGGTCGAGCGGCTGCCCTGTGATTTGCCCTCCGGCGAGCGGCTGCGCACCGAGCGCAACCTGCAGCGGCTGCGGGCACGCAGCGAGGCGGCCGCTGACCCGCTGCCGCTGATCGGCAGCTTCCTCGGCCAGGTCTCGGCGGCGCTCGCGGACGACCGGCTCACGGTCGACGAGGTCGCCGAGCTCAACCGCTTCGTCGAGCAGACCCTGGACGGCAGCGGAGGCGAAGCCCCTTGAAGCCCGGCCGCTTCCTGCTGCATACCCACTTCGCGCCCGCCGGCGACCAGATCCAGGCCATCGACCGGCTGGTCGGGGGGGTCGAGGCCGGCATCGCCGCGCAGACCCTGCTCGGCGTCACCGGGTCGGGCAAGACCTTCACCATGGCCAAGGTGATCGAGGCGACCGGCCGCCCGACCCTGGTGCTGTGCCACAACAAGACCCTGGCGGCGCAGCTCTACCAGGAGTTCAAGGGCTTCTTCCCGGACAACGCGGTCGAGTACTTCGTCTCCTACTACGACTACTACCAGCCCGAGGCCTACGTCCCGACCACCGACACCTACATCGAGAAGGAGACCTCGATCAACGAGGAGATCGACAGGCTGCGCCTGTCCGCCACGCGGTCGCTGTTCGAGCGGCGCGACGTCGTGATCGTCGCCTCGGTGAGCTGCATCTACGGCCTCGGCTCGCCCGAGGCCTACTTCGGGATGCTGCAGCTGTTCGAGCGCGGCACCGTGCAGCCGCTCGACGAGGTGCTCCGCCAGCTCGCCAAGATGCAGTACGAGCGCACCAACCTCGACCTGGCGCCGGGGAACTTCCGGCTGCGCGGTGACGTGCTCGAGGTCTATCCGCCCTACGACGACAGTGCGGTCCGCGTCTCGCTGTGGGGGGACGAGGTCGAGGCGATCGCGCGCATCGACCCGGTGACCGGCCGGGTGGTCGAGGAGCTCGACCGGCTGCCGGTCTACCCGCGGACCCACTACGTCACACCGCGCGAGCAGCTGCTCGCAGCCATCGCCGGCATCCGGACCGAGCTCGACGAGCGGGTGGCCGAGCTGCGGTCCGAGGACAAGCTGCTCGAGGCGCAGCGCCTGTCCCAGCGGACGCTCTTCGACCTCGAGATGCTGACCGAGCTCGGCTACTGCCAGGGCATCGAGAACTACTCGCGCCACCTCACCGGCCGCGCGGCGGGCGAGCCGCCGCCGACGTTGCTCGACTACTTCCCGGGCGATTTCCTCTGCATCATCGACGAGTCGCACGTGACCGTCCCCCAGGTCGGCGGCATGTTCCACGGCGACCGCTCGCGCAAGCGGACCCTGGTCGAGTACGGCTTCCGGCTGCCGTCCGCCCTCGACAACCGCCCGCTCACCTTCGACGAGTTCGAGGCTCGGGTCCACCAGGTGGTCTTCGTGTCGGCGACGCCGGGGCCCTACGAGCTCGCGCTGTGCGCCGGCGAGGTCGTGGAGCAGGTGATCCGTCCCACCGGGCTGCTCGATCCTCAGGTCGAGGTGCGTCCTGCGCAGCACCAGGTCGACGACCTGCTCGGCGAGATCCGCGCCGTGGTCGGGGGCGGCGGGCGGGTGCTCGTCACCACCCTGACCAAGCGGATGTCGGAAGACCTCACAACCTACCTCGCTGAGGTCGGGACCCGAGTCCGCTACCTCCACTCCGAGGTCGAGACCCTGGAACGCACCGCCATCCTCGCCGACCTGCGCCGCGGCGAGTTCGATGTGCTGGTGGGCATCAACCTGCTCCGCGAGGGGCTCGATCTGCCCGAGGTCGAGCTGGTGGCGGTGCTCGACGCCGACCAGGAGGGCTTCCTCCGCTCCACGACCTCGCTCATCCAGACCATGGGCCGTGCGGCGCGCAACGTCGCGGGTCGCGCCATCCTCTACGCCGACCGCTCGACCGGGTCGATCGAGCGCGCGATCGCCGAGACCCAGCGCAGGCGGGCCAAGCAGGCGGCCTACAACGAGGAGCACGGCATCGAGCCGCAGAGCATCATCAAGGACGTTGCCAGTCCCTTGCTGGCGATGGCGAACCTCGACTACTACGGACCCGGTGGCGAGCGGCCGCGGCTTCGCGAGCGGGACGAAACCGACCCCGAGGACGAGGTGTCGCTCAACCGGCTGATCGCGGAGCTCGAGAAGCGGATGCGGGCCGCGGCCAAGGCGCTCGAGTTCGAGGAGGCCGCCCGGCTGCGCGACCGGATCCGCGAGCTGCGGCAGCAGCAGATCTTCAAGTAGCGGCGGCGATGCGCTGACGCGCATCGCCAATGTTGAAAAGTCCAGCGGCAGTTTCACGAGGTTGCGATTGCGACCTCGAGAGCAGCGACCCCGTGGCGGAGCAAGACACAGAGCCAGGTTGATGGGGTATAAGGAACTCCGTGCAGGACCCACGACGGCTGTCGACTGACTCGGGCCGCACCTTGTGGTGGGTGCTGTTCGTGGTCGGGTTGGCGCTGTCGCTGGCCATGGTGTTCAGGGCCCGCTTCGACGGCGACCAGTTCAACATGCTGGCTCGCGGTTGGACGCTGGCGTTCGCCGGTGAGTGGCTGCAGTACGGGATGCCGACATCGGCCGGCGGGATGTCGCCGGGTGGCCTGCAGTCGCTGCTCGTCGGCCTGCCACTCATGGTATGGGCCGACGGCCGCGCGGCAACGCTGCTGCTGTGGCTGATGAGTGGTGTCGGCTATCTGCTGCTGGATCGCGCCTTCGGCCCTGCGCTCGGCCCGCGGGGGCGCCTGCTGTTCGCCTTCTTCTACTGGCTCAATCCGTGGCGGATGCACTACACAAGCATGCTGTGGAACTCGAGCTACATGTTCTTCTTCGGCGCGGTGCACGCGGTCTGCGCGGTCCGTATGCGGCGCGGGCGGCGCTTCTGGCCGTCGCTCGTGATGGTGCTGTGCGTCGGCCTCGGTCTCGAGCTCCACACCGCGGCGCTGGCGCTGGCGTTCGCATCGGTGCTGCTGTGGTGGCGGGGCGTCATCAAGGTCGACTGGTGGGGGGTGGTGGTCGGCAGCGGTCTCGTCGTCGCGTCGGTCGTTCCCTGGATGGCGACCGTCGCGGCGCGCCCGGACCTCCTGCCGGGCGGGCCCGGTTTTCCGTTCCGCAACCTGTTGCTGGTGCAGCCCTTCCTGCGCGGCGTGATGTACCTGCTGCGGTATTCCTCGCTGGCCCTGCCGAGCCGGGTCTACGATCTCGATCTGGCGTCGGAGGGCAGCGCCGATGACGCGGTGTCCTCTGTGCTCCGGGTTATCCTCGTCGTGCTCGGGTGGGTCACCGTGCTGCTGCCAGTGATGGCCTACCGCCGCTTCTTGAGGGCGCCGCGGGTGCTCTGGCGGCGCCAGCCCGCGACCGTGGGCCAGCGGGCGTGGCTGCGCCAGTACGCCTTCTGGACGCTCGCGGGCGCCGTGGTCGCGTTCGCGATCTCGCCGACCTCGGTGATGTTCTGGCAGGGCTTCCCGGTGTTCCACGTCGCGGTGGTGCCGGTGGTGCTCTGCGTCCAGGCGCTGCTGCGATCGGGCCGGGTCGTCGCCGGCCGGCGGGCCGTGGCCGCCGTCGTCGTGACCGTGCTCGCGGTCACTGCCCTGATCGCCTGGGCTAGCCCGATGTTCCGCCCCCCCGGGCCACTCCGCACCAGAGGATCCGGAACCGAGGCCAGCTTCGTCCGCCGGCTGTCGGCCGACCACCCGATGTTCCACGATCTCGGCCTGCACGAGAGGTGCGGGCTCGTGGTCGTGGACGAGGGCGGCTGGATGCCGGACCTGTGGCGGGAACGGGCGAAGGCGGCGGCGGGTGGGGAAGCGAGCCCATAGCTCCCGCCCTTGAATCGGGAACGGGAACCCTTCGGCTCGCGGCGCTGGAGCCTGCCCTGAGCGAGGAGCCCGCCAGGGCTCCGAGTCGAATGGGCGCCGCTCGCTCAGGGCAGGCTCCGCGGGCGCGGAAGCGGGCTAGAAGGGGACGCCGAAGGACAGGAAGAACTCGCCGCTCGACTCGCCGGGCTCGGGGTCGAGCTTCCAGCCGTACTCGGCGCGCAACGGTCCGGCTGGGGTCACGACGCGGACGCCGAGCCCGGCCGCATAGCGCAGGTCGCCCACCCGAACCAGCCCGGGCTCGGCCCAGACGTTGCCGATGTCGATGAATGTGACACCGGAGAACATCCCGACCACCGGCCGCTCGTACTCGAGGTTGAGGAGCAGCAGCGCGTTGCCGCCGGTGGGTTCTCCGAAGGCGTCCAGGGTCTCGCCGGCGATGCCCAGGGTGTCACGCTCGAACCCGCGGTGCGTCGAGGAGCCGCCGGCGAAGAAGCGGCTGGCGAGCGGAACCTGGAGGTTCAGCGGCAGCTCGTCGTCGACCCCGAACGGACGGATCGCGCCGACCCGGATGCCGGCGGCCCAGGTGCCATGGGAGTGGCGGCCGTACAGGGTCGAGCGGCCGAACAGCTTGAGGTAGTTGGCGTCGGCGGCGAAGATCGGAAACGCCCACTCGACCGAGAGCTGCGAGAAGCTGCCGTGGCTGGGCAGCAGGGGATCGTTGCGGAAGTCCCACTCGAGGGTGGGCGTGATCGACGCGATGCGTGCCTGCTCATCCTCGCGCGGCAGGTTCGGGTCCGCCGGAACGTCGCCGATGGAGCTCGGCTCGATGAGCTGGTACTCGTAACGGAACCAGGTTCGGAACGGCACGCGACGCCGGTCGCCGACGTCGATCCAGAGGCCGCGGCGGCGCTGCTCGTAGCCGCGGTTCTCGAACCGCTCGAAGGTCCGATACACGACCAGGTAGCCCGGGACGTCGACGTAGGGGATTCTCGGCTCGCGGAGCCCGATCTGGAAGCGCTCCTCGTTGATCGACAGCCGTCCCTCGAGCGACAGCGCGTGGGCCCCGCCGAACATGTTGAGGTGCGACCAGCCGAGGGTCAGTCGCCAGCGGTCGGTCTCGTTCCAGCCGACGCCGACCATGTACGAACGCTGGGCGCCCTCCTCGAGGTGGACGACCAGCCCGCGCACGTCGCGCCGCTCCTGCCCTGGCATGGGCAGCAGCTCGACGGTGCGGAACAGGCCGAGCTCGTAGAGCCGGCGCTGCGCTTCGACCACTCGATCGCGCGCGTACGGGGCGCCGCTGACGACCCCGGCAGCGCCCAGCATGCGCTCGACGACCGAGCGCCGCGTCCGGCGCAGCCCGGCGATCACGACGTCGCCGATCTCGACGTAGTGCCCGGGCTCGACGAAGAAGACGACCCGGGCGTGACCGGGCTGCGAGGTGTCGACCTCGGCGACCACCCGGCCCTCGGGGTAGCCGGTGTCGGCGAGGGCGGTCTCGATCTGGAGCTTCATGGTCTCGACGGCCCGCGGATTCCACGGGGCGTTCTCATCGAGGGCGGCGGGGGCGGCCTCGAGGCGGCCGGCCGCGTCGACCGGCAGCCCCTCGATCCGCAGCTCGTCGAGCACCCAGCGTGGGCCCTCGACCACCGGGAACAGCACCCGGACCTCGTCGGCGCCTGCCGCCTCGAGCATCGGCGGCGCCAGCTCGACCTCGGCGAAGCCGGCGGCGCGGTACAGGTCCTCGACGGCACGCCGGTCGGCGTCGAGGGTGACGTCGCTGACCGGCGCTCCCCACAGGCCCTGGGTCCTGCCCTGATCGACCGCGACCACCTCCATCAGGTCATCGTGGTCGATCGCCGCCGCGCCCGGGAACTCCACCGCGGCGATGCGGAGAACGCGGCCCGGATCGGCGGTCACCCGCAGCACATGCGTGGGTCCGTCGGCGACGAGCTCGGCCGCCACCGCGGCGAGCAGGTATCCCTCGTGCTGCAGGTTCTCGCGGATGCGGTCGGCAAGCACCTCGGTCTGGGCCGGGTGCATGTCCTCGTCCACCGGATCGGGGATTGCGGCGCGGGCGACATCCTCCAACTCGGCAGGGGCGATCAGCTCCAGACTGTAGCGGGCGCCGGGGTCGACGCGCACGGTGAGGAGGGTGCCGGCATCCTCGGCCGTGCGGTCGACGCCGATCACCCGCGCCTCCCAGTAGCCTTGACGGCGCAGGCGCCGCTCGGTCTCCTGGCGCAACCGCTCCTCACTGCGCGTGGTCAGACGGTCGCTCGGTTTGACCTCGGGCACCGCCTCGGCGGCGACCGCCGCATCCTCGATGCCTTCGACGACGACGCCGGCGATCCGCTCGACCGGTCCCGGGTCTGGCTCGACGGTGACCACAACCGTGTTGGTCGGCCGCTCGTAGTCGAGGTAGACGTCGACGCGGGGCTCGCTGTGGCCCCGCTCCCGGAGCTTGCGCAGCGCCCGCCGCCGTCCCGTTTCGACGATCGCGACTGACACCGGCTCGCCGGGCTCGAGGCCCATCCACTTCTTGACCTGGTTCTTCAGCAGCGGGCTGCCTGTCCGGACGTCGACCTTCGAGATCTTGGACCGCGCGCTGATCCGGACCGTGATGGCGACGCCGTCGGCCCAAGGCTGGGACTCGACATCGACCCACTCGACCTCGCCGCCGGCATACAGCGCCAGGATGGCCTCCCGGATCTGCTGCCGGTCGAGCGCGCTGCCTTCAGCGAGACCGAGCACGCGGAGCAGCGCCGCATCATCGTGCGGGCCGACTGCCTCGACCGACACCCGGGTGACGATCTCGCCCGCCCGCGACGCAGACGGCCAGAGGATCGCGACCAATGCGATCGCGATCGCCGCGTGCGCTGCGGCGAGCGTCGGAGCGTGGCGGGTGCGGCGCGCGGGGCTGATCATGGTCGGACCGGCTCAGTACTGCCGTCGCAGCTTGAGGTCGACGCCGTAGGTGCCGTCGAGGTCGCGCGAGGCCTCAAAGAAGATGCCGGGGGCAATGTACCAGCGGCTGACGATGACCTCCTCGCGCTCGCCCGACAGGTTCGACTGCACGGTCACGGTCCACGCCGGGTTGAGCTGCTTGACCACCGTGACCCGCGCCGCTCCCGGCTCGCCGGTCGAGGTCTCGGCGAAGGGGTCCACGCGCACCTGGTCGACGGGCAGGGTCAGCCCGGCGCGCCGGTCCAGCTCGGCGGTCAGCTGCTGGCTGAGGATCGACGACGCGAGGCCGATGCCCATGGCGCCGGCGGTCGCCGCGTCGCTGCGGTAGCCGACCGCCATCAGGCCGTAGATCTCGTCCTCGGGGAGCGGGGGATTGGAGGACACCGACGGGGTCAGGCGCTGCGGCGTGCCGGTCAGTCGCAGCGTGATGTCGTAGTTCTGGACGAAGGTGCGGGCCTGGATGTCGATGAACGGCTCGATCGCCTGCGGGTCCGAGAAAGTCAAGGTGGCGCGCTCGATCTCGTAGCGCAAGGTCTGCAGCGTCACCTCGCCGCCCTCCTCGAACTGCAGCTTGCCCACCAGCCCGGGCCGGTTGACGGTGCCGCTGATGTCGAGCGAGGTCGACCCGACGAGCCGGATCGAAGGGTTGCGCAGCTCGATGGTCTCGTCGGCCTCGACGTGGAGGTCCAACGCGAGCCCGCCGCCGGTCGTCGCCGGCGGCGAGCTCGTGCCGAACCAGCGCAGCACCAGCGCCGCGAGATCGTCCTTGCTGCGCAGCGAGGCGCTGTCGACCGTGAGATCGCCCGACACCTCGAGGCTGTCCGCGGGGCCGATCAGCCGCCACGCCCCTGACAGCTGGGCGGACAGGTCGGGCATGACCTCGTAGCGGATGGCGGCCACGGTGCCGTCGAGGGCGATGTCGACGGCTCCATTGCGCCGTTCGATCTGGCCGCTGCAGCGGCCCCGGCCCTGCATGAAGCGGAAGTCCACGCCCTCCAGCTTGACCTGGTCGGAGGACAGCAGCAGGGTGCCGTCGATACCGGACAGGATGGTGCGCGTGCCGGGGATCCGGAACGAGGCCTGTCGGACCTCTGCGATGCCCTCCAACCGGGGGTCGCCCAGAGTGCCGAGCAGCTCGACAACCCCGGTTGCGCGGCCGGCCGGCTCCCACTCCGGAAGCAGGATGCGCAGCAGCAGCGCGTCGAGCGTGCCGGCGAGGTTGCCGGCGAGTGCGCCGTCTGCATCCACCGAGAAGCGCGCGAACAGCTCGTCGGAGCGGATGGCCAGTTGCAGGCCGTCAAACTGCGCGCCCTTCCGCGACAGTCGGAACGGGGAGGGTGACAGTAGCCGCACCGGCTGGCCATCGAGCTCGAGGTCGACCGCCTGCAGGATTCCGGCCACGGTCGGCAGGCCGCCGGCCGGCCAGAGCGTCTCGAAGGTCGCCCGCGCGCTGCCTGTGAGTGGCACCGCTGATCCGGGCGCGAGGTGGGCGATGACCGTGGGCACGTTGGTCAGCCGGAGCTCGCCGCTCCCCTCGAGGGTGCCGTCGGGAAGCCGCGCGAGCGCGGCCGATAGGACGGCGGCATCGACCAGCACGGCGTCGACGGTCACTGTCTCGGAGTCGGCGACCACGTCGATCACGGCGTCCGGGCTGTCGGCGTGGAGGTGCCCGGTAGCCGGACCGTCGCCGGGCAGCTCGAACTCCAGCTCGAGGTCGGTGGTGCCGCCGGCCAGGTTGGCCAGCTCGTCACCGACGACTGCGAGCGACATCGCCGGCCACAGCAGGTGCCCTCCGATGTCGCCGCTCCCGGTGTCCCACCACGCGCTGCCTTGGAGGCCGCGCTCGAAGCTCAGGCCGCGGGCGTCGAAGCGGCCACTGGCGAGATCGACGGCGCCCGTGCCGCCGCCGAGCTGCTGGCCGAGCAGCTGCGCCCCGTCGAAGCCGACCGCCCACGACCCGCGCGGCTCGGCGATCGAGCCCCTGAGACCGCCGGTGAAGGACAGCGTGCCGGCCGCCTGGCCGGAGGCCCCGGCCCAGTCCGCGATCGTTGCCAGCGGGATCCCGTTTCCGCGGATCGACAGGTCGAGCTGGTCGGTCGGCGAGCCGTCGCCCCATGCCATGCCACCGTCGACCTCGCCGGTGCCCTCGCCGATCCGGAATCGGGTCGGGCCGAGGGTGAGCCGAGAGCCGCTGATGGTGGCCTCGGCCAGGAGTTGGTCGAGCTCGATCGGGGGCAGCAGCAGCGGCCGGGCGTCGACACGCGCGCCCACCACCAGGCTCTGCCACGGGCCGCTGAGCGTGACGAGCAGGTTTCCCTGTCCGGCGATCCACGACGGCAGCACCTCGCTGCCGACGAGGGAGTTGACCACCGACGCCACCTCGCCGAGGTCGGCCGGAGACACCCGGAGTGACCAGTCGGGCTGCCAGCTGCCGATGGTGAGCGGGCCCTGCCACTCGACCGTTGATGCGCCGATCTGGAGGTCGTCGGAGGCGAAGCGGAGCAGCCCATCGGGGGTCAGCTCGAGCGCGACCGTGCCTCGCGTCGGCAGCCCGCTCGCCTCCGGCCGCAGCCGCGCCACGAACCGCCCGTGGCCGTGGTCGATGGCGCGGCCATCCCACGCCAGCTCACCGTCGACCGTCGCCCGCGCCGCCAGCTCGCCGGTGGGCACGCCGAGGTGGCGGAGGAAGCTGGTCAGCGACATGTCGTCCACCGACACCCGTGCTTGGTGCGGGCGGGTCGGGCCGCTGAGGTGCTCGAGGCGGTAGCTGCCGGCCAGCCGGCCGCCGTGGAAGGTGGCGCCGTCGAGCACGCCAGTCAGCTGGTCCCGCTGAACGGTCAGGCGGCCGGCGACCTCGTCGAAGGTGAAGCCTGCCGCGGTCAGCTCGGGCGAGGAGACCTCGAGCTTGACCAGGTCGTCGGCGCCCGTGTCGAGGCTCGCTGCGAGTCGGACCCTACCGGTCAGGAGGCCGGGACTGCGGATCGCAGTGGCCGCCCGGCCGAGCTCCGCCGTGCCGGTCGCATCGAGGCGCACCGCGCCCCCGGCGATCGTGCCGGTGCCGGAAAGCGACAGGCCTTCGCCCGCGAGGCGCCAGCCGGGGAAGCGGACGCCGTCATCGTCGACGACCACCCGCGACTGCAGGCTGAGGTCCAGGGGCTCGAGGCCGGGTGCCGAGAGGCGGGCACGGCGGGCCGCCAGGAAGCCTGCGGGCGTTGCCTGCTCGGTGGTCCAGACGAGGTTCGCTCCTTCGACGGCGAGGTCGACCTTGCCGGGGAGATCCTTGCCTTCGAAGCTGATGTCCCGGAGATCGAGGTGGCGGACCACGACCCGGACCAAGGAGCTGTTGCGGCGCGGCGCGGTGCGCGGGAGCCCCTCGAGCCGCACCCGTATGCCTTCGGCGGCCACGGTTTGCAGCTCGATGATTCGCCGGGCGACCCGGATCCTGGTCAGCTCCACCTCGAGCTGGTCGAGGTGGACCACGAACTGGCTGCCGGTCAGCTCGACGTCGCGCAGGATGGCGCGGGGCGGCAGCGCGCCCCATGACAGCGATCCGACCTCGAGCGACAGACCCCGGTCGTCGGCAACGCCTTCGAGCCAGCTGGCGACGGAGGTGCGGACCCTCGAGCTGTTGAGGACACGGCCCAGCAGCAGGGCGATGAGGAGCACGAAGGCCATCGCCGCGAGCACCGCGATGGCTGTGCGCCTGAGATGTCGGTACCTCACCCGCCTCGCTCCCCCCACTTCAGCTTGCGGTGAAGCACCTGGAAGTAGGTGCGTTTCGGGTGTTCGATCAGGAAGACCGGCTCCTCACAACGCCGGATGCGGACCACATCGTGGGGCGTGAGCGGGAACCCCTCCTGGCCGTCGAGCGTCAGGTAGACCTCCTCAGAGGGGCTCTCGAGACGGACCTCCACGACCGAGCTCAGCGAGAGCACGATCGGTCGGTTGGTGAGGGTGTGGGGGCAGATCGGCGTGACCACGATGACGTCGAGGGTCGGGTAGAGGATCGGGCCGCCGGCTGACAGGTTGTACGCCGTCGATCCGGTCGGGGTGGCGACAATCAGCCCGTCGGCCCGGAAGCGGCTCAGCAGCTGGCCGTCGACGTGGACGGCCAGGGTCACGACCCGCGCCAGCGCCGACTTGGTCACCACGGCGTCGTTGAGCACGTAGTGGTTCAGACGCTCGCCCCCGGGCATCTCCACCGCGACCGCGAGCCGCTCCCGCCGCTGGAACTCGGCTTCGCCGGCGAGAACCGCCCCCAGCATCGGGAACAGCTCCTCCGCCGAGTGCTCGGTCAGGAAGCCGAGGAACCCCATGTTGATGCCGAGCACCGGCGTTCCCTTGAGCTCGCCGCGGGTCACCGAGAGCAGGGTGCCGTCGCCGCCGAGAACGACCATGAGGTCCACCCGAGAGGCGAGCGCGCTGCGGGGGACGTCGGATTCGCGGTCGCAGGCGGCCGCCGAGTCACTGTCGAGGATCACTCCGAGCCCGCGCCGCTGGAGCTCCTCGACGAGCTGACGTCCGAGCTCGGTCGCCTCCAGACTCGAGGTCTTGAGCACGACCCCGACGCGTCGAATCGTGGCTTTGGTCACGGGGCCTATTCTATCCCCACCGACCGGGGAGCAGACGGGCTCCGGACGACCCCCAGGATGTGGTGCCGCCGCCGACGACAGCCACCAGATCTGGGGTCGGTCGCCGGGCCGTTCCTGGGGCCGCCCGGGCTCGGCCATCAGCCCGCGCCCAGCGCGCTTTTCCGCGCTTGACACGCCGCTTTCGGGTCGTCAATATGGAGTGGTCGGAAGTGGTCGAAACGGGTCAGGAGTGGGATACTCCGTCCATAGGGTGTCACTTCAAGCGACGAAGGGGGCGAGGTGCAGCGTTTCCGAGGAGGATTCCCGGCGACCATTGACGCCAAGGGGCGGGTCAAGTTGCCGGCGCGTCTCCGCGAGCAGCTCGAGGACGGCTACGGCCACGAGGTCTTCGTGTGCTCGTTCTTTCCCCATGAGCTGAGGGTCTATCCGCTGCCGGTCTGGGAGCTGGTCGAGGAGCGCCTGCTCAGCAAACCGGCCATGAAGCCGGCATTGCTCAAGCTGATCGAACGGGTCAATTACGGCCAGCTGCTCGAGCTCGACGACCACGGGCGGCTGATGATTCCGGCCCTGCTGCGGGAGATGGTTGCCGTCGAGGGGGAGGTGGTGGTGTCCGGCCGCATCAACCACCTGGCCATCACCATGCGATCGCGGGCCGCGTCGATTCTGCAGGAGGAGTCCCTGAGCGATGAGGAGCTGGAGGAGCTCGCCGGGCTGGAGCTGTGATGGAGGTTCACGGTGGCAGCCGTTCACGTGCCTGTGCTGCGCGACCGCGTGGTGGGCTGGCTGGCACCGACGGCTCCCGGCCTGCTGGTCGATGCCACCGTCGGGCTGGGCGGGCACGCCGCTGCCCTGCTCGAAGCCGCTCCCGGACTGCGCCTTGTCGGCCTCGACCGTGATCCAGAGGCCATCGAGCACGCGCGCCAGCGGCTGCAACCATTCTCGGATCGAGCGCGCCTCATTCAGGGCGCCTTCGCCGACCTGCCGGCGGTGCTCCGCTCGCTCGGCAGCCCGCCGGTCGCGGCGGTGCTCGCCGACCTCGGCTGCTCGTCGCTGCAGCTCGACTCGCCGGAACGTGGGTTCAGCTTCTCGAGGAGCGGCCCGCTCGACATGCGGATGTCCCTCGTCGGCCCGACGGCCGGCGATCTGGTCAACGAGGCCGCGGAGGATGAGCTGGTGCGGGTGCTGCGGGAGTACGGTGAGGAACGGCGAGCGCGGCGGGTGGCCCGCGCCATCGTCGACGCCCGGCGCCGCCGTTCCATCCGCACCACCGACGAGCTCGCGCAGCTGGTCGCCGGCGCGGTCGGCGGTGGCGGCGGCCACCGCATCCACCCGGCGACGCGGACCTTCCAGGCACTGCGGATCGCGGTCAACGACGAGCTCGGACAGCTCGAGCGCTTTGTGGGGCCGGCGGTACGCGCGCTCCAGCCGGAAGGCCGGATCGCAGTGATCTCGTTCCACTCGCTCGAGGACCGGATCGTCAAGCACTCGCTGCGCCGGCTTGCGGGCGGCTGCGTCTGCCCGCCGGAAGCACCGGCCTGCGTCTGCCGTCCCGAGCGACTGATCGAGATCCTCACCCGCCGGGCCGAAAGGCCGTCCGCGGACGAGGTCGCAGCCAACCCGCGCGCCCGCTCGGCGCGGCTCAGGGTTGCTCGACGCGTCGGCGCGGAGGCGTGATGGTCGAGACCCCCGTCGCCTCGCCGTCCAACCGCTTCCTGAAGCCGCAGCGGGACCGCCGCTGGCCGCACGTGCTCAGCGTCGTGGTTCTGATGTCCGCGGTGGTGCTGGTCGCCCTCTTCCTGGTCGGCTGGCCGCGGCTGCAGAGCACCTCGATCCACTACGGCCTGATCCAGCTGCGTGCCGAGGTGCGGGAGCTCGAGCGGCTGGAGAGTGAGCTGCGCCTCCAGGTTGAGGCCGAGCGCAACCCGGCGCGGCTCGCCGAGCGCGCGCGCAGCGCAGGCCTGGCGCCGCCCACGCCCGAGGCGATGACCGCAGACCGCTCCGTCGGAGTCGAGCCATGAACCGGCGCCGCGGGCTGGCGGTGGTGGTCGGGCTGGCCCTCTCGGTGGTGCTGGTGGTCGCCCGTTCGGTCCAGGTCATGGTCCTCCAGCACGACTACTGGGTGAGCCGTGCGCGCCGCCAGCAGGAGCAGATCATCAAGGCCCCCGGTCCGCGTGGTCAGATCCTGAGCGCGGACGGCTACGTGATGGCGACGTCGGTCGAGCGCTTCGCGATCCAGCTCGACACCCGGGCGGTGGGCTCTCCCGAGCTGTTCGCCGACGCGGCCGCCCCGATGCTCGGCTGCTCGGCCTCGGATCTCAGACGGCGGCTCACCGGCGGCGCGCGCTCGGTCTGGATCGCGCAGCGGGTCGAGCGGGCGACGGCCGAGATGGTGCAGGAGCTGGCGCCCAACGCCGTCGTGCTGGTGCCGGACTCGCAACGGGTCTACCCGCTGGGCACGGTGGCGGCTCCGGTCGTGGGATTCGTGGGGCGGGAGGAGCTGGTCACGGTTGGCCGCGTCGGGCTCGAGCACCACTACGACGATCTGCTGTCGGGCGAGCCACAGACCTTCCTGGCCATCCACGACGCGGTGCAGCGCCGGCTCGGCCTGCGCCAGCTCGAGGAGGGCCGCGCCGGCTACGACCTCGAGCTCACGATCAGCGCGCGCCTGCAGGCGGCGTGCGAGCTCGAGCTCGCGGAGGCGCTCGAGACCAGCGGGGCAAAGGCAGTGTCGGCCGTCGTGCTCGAGGCGCGGACCGGGTCGATCCTGGCCATCGTCTCGCTGCCGTCCTTCCACCCCGACGATCCGGGGGCGGTGCCAAAGACGAACTGGAGGCTGCGGCCGGTCCAGGACTCCTACGAGCCCGGGTCGGTGGTCAAGCCACTGGTGGCAGCGGCCGCGCTCGGCCGCGGCGCGGTTCGGCCGGGGGAGCTGTTCGACTGCCGGCAGCGCGGCATCCGGGTCGCCGGCAAGTGGCTGCGCGACCATGCCGCGCCCGGCATGTACACGCTCGACGAGATCGTCAGAGAATCGGCCAACGCCGGCATTGTCCAGGTCGCGCTGCGGATGCGGCGCGAGGAGGTCTACCAGATCTTCGACGTCTTCGGGTTCGGCCGCCGCACCGGCGTCGGCTACCCGGGGGAGTCGGCAGGCATCCTACCGGCCCTGGACTCGTGGTCGGGACTGAGCCAGGCGAGCCTCGCGCTCGGCCAGGAGCTGACGGTCACGCCGCTGCAGGTGGCGTTGGCCTACGCGGCGATCGCCAACGGCGGATGGCTGCTGCGGCCGCGCCTGGTGGCCCGGGCGACCGATGGCGAGGAGTCGGCCGACGATCACCAGCAGTGGCGGACGCACGTGCTCGACGCGTCCTTGAGCGAGCGCATCGGCAGCATGCTCGAGGCGGTCGTCGAGGACGGCACCGGTGCGCAGGCCAGGGTCCCGGGCTACCGCGTCGCCGGCAAGACCGGCACCGCCCAGCGCGCAGTCCAGGGCAGCTTTGACGACGTCCACCACGTGGCCTGGTTCGCGGGCTTCCTGCCGCAGCCGGACCCGAGCGTGGTGGTGGTGGTGGCGGTCGAGGAGCCGGCCGGCGAGTTCTGGGGGGCGACCGTGGCCGCTCCGGTGTTCGCGCGGGTGGCGAAGGCCGCGATGTGCCATCTGGCGGTGGCGCCGACCGAGGAGGTCGAGCCGGTGGAAGCGGAGGCGACATGAGGCTTGCTGACCTCATGGAGCGCCTCGGGGGCGGCGTGCTGGAGGGTGACGCTTCGGTCGCAGTCAAGGGCATCAGCCACGACTCGCGCAAGATCGCGCGCGGCGATCTGTTCGCGGCGCTTCCCGGCCAGCGCACGCACGGCGTCGAGTTCCTCGATCAGGCGCTGGCGCGGGGCGCGGTCGCGGTGCTGAGCAGCTGCGGGCGGCCGCGCGGCGTGACCGTGCCGTGGATCCGATCGTCCCGGCCGCGGCGGCTGATGGCGCTGGCGGCGTGGGCGCTCGCCGCCGACCCGCAGCGCGAGCTCCTGATGTTGGGCATCACCGGGACCAACGGCAAGAGCACGACTGCCCACCTGACCAGCCTGATCCTGGCGGCCGCGAAGATCCCGGCCGCCTTCGCGGGGACGCTCGGCTACACGCTGCCGTCCGGGGCGGTGGTGCCCACAGAGCGCACGACGCCCGAGGCGACCGACCTCGCGCCCCTGCTGCGGCGCAGCGTGGCAGAGGGCGGCCGGGCGGCCGTGATGGAGGTGTCGTCGCACGCCCTGATGGAGGAACGCCTCGCCGGCCTCTCCTTCCAGGTGGCGGCGTGGACCAACCTGTCGCGGGACCACCTCGACTACCACGGCGACATGGAGAGCTACTTCCGGGCCAAGCGGCGGCTGTTCGACGATCACCTCGCGCCCGACGGACGGCGGGTGCTGCCGGTGGAGGACCCGTGGGGCGCGCGGCTGCTCGACGAGGCCCGAACCGGCGACGTCGCGTGGGGCCTCGGCCACGGCCAGGTGTCTGCGCGCGAGGTGACCGGCGACCTCGACGGCACAGGTTTCGTGCTCGCCGTCGGGACCAAGTCGGGTGTGGTCCACCTGCCGCTGGTCGGCATCCACAACCTGCGCAATGCGCTGGCCGCAGCCGCCACCGCCCACGCCGCTGGCGTGAAGCTGCCGGCGATTCGAGCCGGCCTGGCATCGGCGACGCCGCTCGCCGGGCGGCTCGAGCGGATCGCGACCGACCTCCCGTTCCCGATCTTCGTCGACTACGCCCACACGCCCGACGGGCTGCGGACGGTGCTGCAGGGCCTGCGCCGCCTGACCGACCGCAAGCTGATCGCGGTCTTCGGAGCGGGGGGCGACCGCGACACCGGCAAGCGCGGGCCGATGGGCTTCGCGGTCGGCGAGCTCGCCGATGTCGCCGTGGTGACCTCGGACAACCCGCGGTCGGAGGACCCGGAGAGCATCGCGGTCGCGGTCGCCGACGGCGTGCGCGCGGGGGGCGGCAGCCCGACGGTCATTCTCGACCGGCGGTCGGCGATCGAGCGGGCGCTCGAGATCGCGGACGAACGCTCGCTGGTGTTGGTGGCAGGCAAGGGCCACGAGACGACCCAGACCACCGGCTCCCGCGTCGTCCACTTCTCCGACCAGGAAGTGATCCGCGAGCTCGCCGGGAGGGCGCCGTGCGGATGACCGCCCTCGACATCGCTCGCACCGTCGGCGGTGCGGTGACCGGCGACGCCTCCGTGCTGATCACCGGCGCCGAGGTCGACTCGCGGCGGGTGCGGCCGGGAGACCTCTTCGTCGCCCTTCCGGGCGAGCGCTGTGACGGCCATCAGTTCGTGGAGGCAGCGCTCGCGGTCGGCGCCGCGGCTTTGGTCAAGAGCGCCTCCGAGCTGGCGCCGCCACCGGGACGCGCCCTGATCCGGGTCGCCGACCCGCTCACCGCGTACTGGGAGCTCGCCCGCTCGGAGCGCGAGCGCTGCGGCTGGACGGTCGCGGCGGTCACCGGCTCCGTCGGCAAGACCACGGTCAAGGACTTCCTGGCCCACTTGGTCGGCCGCCAGCGACCCACCGGCGCCTCGACCGGAAACCGGAACAGCACCCTGGGCCTCCCTGCCCAGCTGTTGTCCCAGCCCAGAGAGACCGAGGTCTTCATCGCCGAGGCCGGTATGAGCCGGCCCGGCGAGCTCGACGTCCTGGGCCGCATCCTGCGGCCGATCGGGGTGCTCGTCTACACCCGGATCGCGCCGGTCCACACCGAGTTCTTCGACGGCCTCGAGGGGATCGTGCGCGCCAAGGGCGAGCTGCTGCCGCACCTCGACCCGGCCGGCACGCTGGTGATCAACGCCGCCGACCCACGCCAGGCGGCGTACGCGGCAGCCACCGGCGCGCGGGTGCTGCGCTACGGCGACGGCGGCGACGTACGGATCGAGCGGCTGCAGGAACGCGGCCTGCTCGGGACCAGCTTCGATCTGGTGGTGCCCGGCGGCAGGTCGCACGTCGACCTCGAGGTCGCCGGCCGGCACCAGGCCGAGAACCTGCTGGCCGCCGCGACCGCCGGAACCGCGTTCGGCCTGACCGCGGAGCAGATCGCCGACGCGGCGCAGGACCTCCGGGCGGCGCCCCACCGGGGGCGGGTCTACCGCCTGCCGGGCGGCGCCGTGCTGGTCGACGACAGCTACAACGCCTCGCCGGTCGCGGTGGCGCGGATGCTGGAGCTGCTGGCCGCGGCTCCGGGCCGGCGGATCGCGGTGCTGGGCGAGATGTACGAGCTGGGAACGCTCACCGACGAGGCGCACCGCGAGGTCGGCGCGCAGGCGGCCCGATCCTGCGAGCTGTTGCTCGCGGTGGGGACCGCGTCCGCGCGGCGCCTGGCCGACGCGGCCCGCGCCGCAGGGCTCGGCGCCGTGGAGCTGGTCGGTGACGCAGACGAGGCGGCACGGGTGCTCGGCGACCGGCTGCGACCCGGTGACGTGGTGCTGGTGAAGGGATCGCGAGGCGTCGGCCTGGACCGGACCGTGACGGCGCTCCTCGGCGAGGAGGCGGCCTGATGCTGTACGCGCTGCTGCTCCCGCTCGGCCACCACTGGATCGGCTTCAACGTCTTCCGCTACATCACCTTCCGGACCGGGCTCGCGATCGCCACCGCGTTCTTCGTCAGCCTGGTGGTGGCGCCGTGGCTGGTCGAGCGCCTGCGCGCGCTCCAGATCCGCCAGGAGATTCGCGAGGAAGGCCCGGAGCACCACCAGGTCAAGGCCGGCACCCCGACCATGGGCGGCCTGTTGATCGTCGGCTCGATCACGCTCGCCACCCTGCTCTGGGCCGACCTCTCGAACCTCTACGTGTGGACGGTGCTGGGCGTCACCCTTGGCTTCGCCGCCATCGGTTTCGCCGACGACTGGATCAAGGTCCGCTATCGCCGCAACCTCGGCCTGACCGCGCGCCAGAAGTTCCTGCTCCAGGCGCTGGTCGGGCTCGCCGGAGGGTTCGCGGCCAAGGCGATCGCCGAGCCGGCGCCGCACGCCGGGGCGCTCGCGCTGCCGTTCGTCAAGGACGTGCTGCTGCCGCTCGGGCTGGCCTACCTGCCGTTCGTGATGATCGTGATGCTCGGGTCGTCCAACGCGGTCAACCTGACCGACGGCCTGGACGGGCTCGCGGTCGGCTCGATGGCGATCGCGGCCGGGACCTATACGGTCTTCGTCTACGTCGCTGGCCACCTGCGCATTGCCGAGTACCTGCGAGTCGTGCCGGTATCGGGAGCCGGCGAGGTCGCGGTCTTCACCGGCGCCATCACCGGCGCCGCCCTCGGTTTCCTTTGGTTCAACTGCCATCCCGCGCAGGTCTTCATGGGCGACGTCGGGTCGCTGGCGCTGGGCGGCGGCATCGGGATCGTGGCCGTGGTGGCCAAGCAGGAGCTGCTGCTGGTGCTGGTCGGCGGTCTGTTCGTGCTCGAGGCGCTGTCGGTGGTGATTCAGGTCGGCTCGTACAAGCTGCGCCGCAAGCGGGTGTTCCGCATGGCGCCGATCCACCACCACTTCGAGCTGGCCGGCTGGACCGAGACCCAGGTCGTGGTTCGGTTCTGGATCATCTCGGTGGTCTTTGCCCTGGCCGGGCTGGCCACGCTGAAGCTGAGGTGATGGGAGCATGACGGCGCGCAGGCGGCTGCTGATCGTGGGGCTGGGGCGGTCCGGCGTGGCGGCCGCGCGCCTGGCCGACCGCGACGGCGCCGAGGTCTGGGTCACCGACCTGCGCCACGAGGAGGAGCTGGCGGCCGAGCTGGCGCAGCTGCCGCCGGCCACCCGGCGCTTCCTCGGCGGGCATCCGACCGACTGCCTGGAAGGGGTCGATCAGGTGGTGACCTCGCCCGGGGTGCCTCCCGATGCCAACCTCCTTGAGGCGGCCCGGCGGCGCGGCATCGAGATCATCGCCGAGGTCGAGTTCGCGTGGCTCCACGCGCCGACCACGCCGCTGGTCGCCGTCACGGGGTCCAACGGCAAGAGCACGGTCACAACCCTGGTCGCCGAGATGTTGTCCGCCAGCGGCATCGAGGCCGCGGCCGGCGGCAACCTGGGCACCGCCGCCTCCGAGCTGGTCCTGGTCGGCGGCTTCGGCTGCTGGGTCCTCGAGGTGTCGAGCTTCCAGTCGGAGCTGCTCCGGCAGATGCGTCCCGCCGTGGCGGTGTTCCTCAACCTGAGCCAGGACCACCTCGAGCGCCATCCCGACATGGCGAGCTACCTCGCGGCCAAGCAGCGGCTGTTCGCGTTCCAGGAGACAGGCGACGTCGCCGTGCTGAACGCCGACGACCCGGCGGTGGCCGGGACGGCGACCGCCGCGCGGCGCCGGCTGTTCTCGATCGAGCGCCCGGCCGACGCCTGGCTCGACGGCATCCGGCTGGTATTGGACGGGACGACGTTCACCGAGCGCGCGCGGATCGCCATCGGCGGCGTTCACAACGTGGCCAACGCCCTCGCCGCGGCGCTGGCCGCGACCGAGCTCGGCGCGACGCGCGAGGCCGCGGCGCGGGTGCTGCAGGAGTTCCGTGGCCTCGACCACCGCCACCTGACGGTGCAGGAGGCGGACGGGGTCGCCTGGGTCGACGACTCGAAGGCCACCAACGTGGGCGCGACGCTGGCGGCCCTTCGCGGCTACCCCGACCGCTCGCTCCACCTCATCCTCGGCGGCCAGGCCAAGGGCCAGGACTTCTCCGTGATGAGCTCCGAGGTGGCGCGGGCCGCGGTGCGCATCTACACGATCGGCATCGACGGCCCGGCGATCGGCGCCGAGCTCGGCGACGCCGCGCCGGTCGTCGAGTGCGGGACCCTCGAGGAGGCGGTGCGCCAGGCGCGCGCCGCGGTCCGCCCCGGGCAGTGGGTGCTGCTGGCGCCGGCGTGCGCCTCCTACGACCAGTTCTCCGGCTATGCGGAGCGTGGCCGCCGGTTCGCCGAGCTGGCGCGGGCGGAGGTGGCGCGGTGCCGATAAGGCAGCGCTTCGACCGGGTGTTGCTGGGGGCGGCCGTGCTCCAGGTCGCGGTCGGGCTGGCCCTGCTCGCGTCAGCCTCGTGGGTGGTGGCGCAGGAGCGCTATGGGCTTCCGGAGTCCTACTTCTTCACCTGGCAGGCGGCCACCGCCGTCGTCGGCCTCGGGGTGCTGGTGGTCTGCATGCACCTGCGCAGCGAGCTGCTGATCGAGCCCAGGCTGGCGCGCCTCGGCCTCGGCGCGAGCTGGCTCCTGCTGGCGGCGGCGTTCGCGATGCCGGAGGTGGCCAACACCCACCGTTGGCTGTCGATCGGCGGGATCTCGGTCCAGCCGTCGGTGCTGGCGCGGCTCGCGATCACCCTGTTCGCGGCAATCGAGCTGACCGCGGCGGCCCGCGAGGGCTGGACCTGGCGGCGCCCGGCGCTGCTCGGCGGCATCAGCTTCTTCACCGCCGGGCTGATCATCCTCGAGCCGGACCTCGGCTCCGCCGCGCTGCTGCTGATCATCGTTGCCGCGATGGCCTTCGTGGCCGGGATTCCGCTCCGGATGCTCGCCATCCCGGCCGCGGCGTCGGTCGTCGCCCTGATTGGCGCGATCCTGTCGTCGCCCTACCGGTTGGAGCGGGTGCGCGCGTTCCTCGATCCGGAGGCCGGCACCGCCGCCGGCTGGCAGAGCTACCAGAGCCTGGTTGCGCTGGGCAGCGGTGGGCTGCTGGGGCGGGGGTACGGGGCCGGCCTGCAGAAGCTGTTCTTCCTGCCCGAGCCGCACACCGACTTCATCTTCGCGATCACCGGCGAAGAGCTCGGCCTCGTGGGCGTGCTGCTGCTGGTCGGGCTGGCCTCGGTGATCGTCTGGCGCGGGCTCCGGGTCGCCTTCCGCCTGCCGTCACCGGGGCGCTCGCTGCTGGCGTTCGGGCTCGCGATCGCCTTCGCCGCGCAGTCGCTCATCCACATGGTGGTGTGCCTGGCGATGCTGCCCCCGAAGGGCATCCCGCTGCCGCTGGTGAGCTACGGCAAGACCGACCTCGTGGTCAGCTTGATGGCGGTCGGGCTGCTGCTCAACCTGTCCCGCGAGGTGGCGTCATGAGCCGGACCGTCGTGGTGGCCGGCGGCGGCACCGGGGGACACATCTTCCCGGGGCTCGCGGTGGCGCGCGAGCTGCAGGCGGTCGGCGCCCGCGCCCACTGGCTGGGTGCGAAGAAGGGCCTGGAAGCGGAGCTGGTGGGCCAGCGCGGCGTGCCGTTGACCCTGGTCGATCTCGAGGGATTCCACGGCCGCGGCGTGGTCGCCTTGCTGCGCGCGCTCGGGCTGATGCCGCATGCGGTGGCGACCTCGATCCAGACCCTGCTCGAGATCGATCCGGTCGCGGTGCTCGGGGTCGGAGGCTACGCGTCGGGCGCCGGGCTGATGGCCGCCGGGCTGCTCGGCATTCCGTACGTGCTCCAGGAGCAGAACTCGATCCCGGGCCTCACCAACCGCTTCCTCGCGCCCTGGTCGGCCCTGGTGTGCTGTGGGTTCGCGGACGCCGTTCACTGCTTCCCCTCGCTGCCCGCGGAGTGGACCGGCAACCCGGTGCGCGAGTCCTTCTTCAAGGTGCTGCCGGTTTCACCCGCGACGCCGCCGCGGCTGCTGATCCTCGGCGGCAGCCAGGGCTCGCTGTTTCTGAACCGCACCCTGCCCAGGGCGATCGCGATCCTGCGCCAGGGCGGCAGCGCGCCGAGGGTCCGGCACCAGGCCGGGGTGCGCTGGGCCGACGTGGTGCGCACCAGCTACCAGGACCTCGCTATCGACGCCGAGGTCGCCGCGTTCCTGTCGGAGCCGTGGACGGCGCTCGCCGAGGCCGACCTGGTGGTCGCGCGCTCAGGAGCGCTCACCGTGTCCGAGCTGGCAGCGGCGGGACGTGGTGCGCTGCTGGTCCCGTTCGCGGCAGCCGCCGGGGGCCACCAGCTGCACAACGCGCGCTCGCTCGAACGGGCGGGGGCAGCGGTGGTGCTGACCGAGGACCAGGCCACTCCAGAGCGCGTGGCCGACGTGCTGCAGCAGCTGCTGGTCGCGCCCGACCGGCTGCGGGCGATGGGGGGGTGTGCGCGCGGGGTGTCGCTGCCCGACGCCGCGCGCCGGATCGCCGAGCGGGTGCTCGCGGTCGGGAGCGGCCGATGAGCCGGCACCTCCACTTCATGGGCGCTGGCGGCGTCGGCATGTGCGGACTGGCCGAGGTCATGCTGGCGGACGGCTTCACGGTGAGCGGCTGCGACCTCGAGCTCTCGGAGCGCACCGGGCGGCTCGTCGAGCTGGGCGCCCGGGTGGTCCGCGGGCACGATCCGGCCCACCTCGCCGGCGCCGACGCGCTCGTGGTGTCGGCGGCGGTGAACCCGGCCCACCCCGAGGTCGCCGCGGCCCGCGAGGCCGGTTTGCCGGTGGTGCGGCGCGCCGAGCTGCTCGGCTTCCTGATGCAGCACGGGCGCGGCGTCGCGGTGGCCGGGACCCACGGCAAGACGACGACCACGGCGCTGACCGGCCATCTGCTCGACGCGGTCGGCCTGGCGCCGACGGTCGTGGTCGGCGGCAACGCCCGCTTCCTGGGAGCGCACGGCCGCCGCGGTGCGGGCGAAATCCTGGTCTGCGAGGCCGATGAGTTCGACCGCTCGTTCCTCGAGCTCAGCCCGGAGATCGCGGTCATCACCAATCTCGAGGCCGAGCACCTGGACTGCTACGACGGTCCGGACGACCTCGAGGCCGCCTTCGCCACCTTCGCCAACCGGGTGCGGCCGTTCGGTGTGGTCGTGCTGTGCGGCGACGATGCAGGCGCGCGGTCACTCGCGCCGCGGCTGCGGCGGCGGGCGCTGTGGTACGGCACCACGCCTGGGCTCGACCTGCGGGCTTCCGGGATCGTGGCCGACGTCGGCGGGTCGCGCTTCGCGGTCGAGAGCGCGGGCGACGGCCGGCTGGGGACGGTGCGGCTGCCGCTGCTCGGGCTGCACAACGTGCGCAACGCGCTGGCCGCGCTCGCGGTCGGCCTCGAGCTCGGGATCGCGTTCGACCGCCTCGCAGCGGCCTGCGAGAGCTTCACGGGCGTCGCGCGGCGCTTCCAGGTGCTCGGCGAGCGGGCCGGCGTCACGGTTGTCGACGACTACGCCCACCACCCCACCGAGATCTCAGCGGTGCTCTCGGCGGCCCGGCAGGCGATGCCCAACCGCCGGTTGGTGGCGGTCTTCCAGCCCCACCTCTTCAGCCGGACCCGGGACTTCGCCGCCGCCTTCGGCGAGGCGCTGCTCGCCGCGGACGTGGCGTTGGTGCTGCCCATCTACCCGGCTCGGGAGTCGCCGATCGCCGGCGTCGACAGCGGCCTTGTGGTGGATGGGGCGCGGCGGGGCGGACACGCGGCCGTGCAGGCGGTTGACGGCATGGACGCGGCGCTCGAGCGGCTCTCCGGGATGCTCGAGCCCGGTGACGTCCTGCTGACCATCGGCGCCGGCGACGTCAACCGGCTGGCCGAGGGCTGGCTGCGAGGTGGGCCGTGAGGACCTCGTTCCTGCCCGAGCGGCTCCGCCCGAACGCCCAGCGCCGGCGGTCGCGGCGCTCGCTGCTGCTGCTGGCGTTGCTGCCCGCAACCCTCGCACTGACGTCGTGGTGGCGGGTGCAGGCGGTGGACCTCGGCGGCTGCGCGGACCTGCCGCCCGAGGTGACCGCCTCGCTCATGCAGCTGGTCGGCCGCCCCGCGCTGACGGTGAGCCCCCAGTGGATCCGCCGCCAGCTCGAGCAGTGGCCGGAGGTCGCCGCGGTCGAGGTCCGGCTGGAGCTGCCAGGGACCCTGCGCGTGGCGGCAACGCGCAGGGAGGCCCACGGATCGCTCTCGGCTGGCAAGCGCTGGCACGCGGTCACCAGCTCCGGGGAGCTGGCGGGCGTGCTCGATCACAAGCTGGAGCCGGTCCTCGAGGACGTCCGCTGCCGCCCGGCCGAGCTTCGCCAGGCGCTGGCAGTGGCCGAGCGCTGCGCCGAGGCCACCGGGGGCCGGGTCGAGACCGTCCGCGAGATCACCCCTTCGGACTTCGAGCTGCGGCTGCGGCCGGCGGGTGCCGAGCAGCCGGTCGTTCTGCACCTCAGCCCCGAGCCCACGAAGGGCGAGCGTTACTGGCTGGCACGCATCGCCCGCGGCGAGGCGCGGTCGCCATGGGCCGACCTGCGCTGGGACGATCGCGTCGTCCTGGGGGGTGTCGGGTGAACGAGGCACGGCCGTTGGTTGGGATCGACGTCGGCTCGTCGACGGTGTCGGTGGTGGTCGCGACCCCGGAGGACGGCCAGCTGGTCGTCCACGGTTTCGGCCAGGCCCGGCACGACGGCGCGCGCCGCGGCGTGATCGCCAAGCTCGACGAGGTCAGCGAGGCGATCCGCGTTGCCGCCGAGGAGGCGGAGGCGATGGCGTCGATGCCGGTCGAGGCGGCCGTCGTCGGCATCGGCGGCATCGCGATCCAGGGCAATCCCTCAACGGCATCGGTGCCGGTGACCGGCCGTGGCGACACGGTGTGCAGCGACGACGTCCGGCGGGCGCTGCGGGCCTGCGCGCAGGTCTCGATCCCGCCCGACTACCGGGTGCTCGACATCATCCCGTGCGCCTTCGGAATCGACGGCCACAGCGGCATGGAGCATCCGGTCGGGATGCCCGGCACCCGGCTCGACGCCTCGGCGTACGTGCTGTACACCAACCGGATCCATGCCGAGACCGTGGAGCAGGCGGTCAACCGGGCCGCGGTTGCGGTCGACATGATGGTGTTCGAGCCGCTGGCGGCGGCCGAGGCGGTGTTAGCCGGCGACGAGCGCGAGCTCGGGTGCATGCTGCTCGATATCGGCCACGCTTCGACCGAGTGGGTGCTGTTCTCGGACGGCATGGTGGCGGCGACCGGCGCGGTGCCGGTGGGCGGCCGCCACTTCACGAGCGACCTCGCGGCGATGCTCAAGACGACGACTGTCGCCGCCGAGCGGACCAAGCGCGAGATCGGCTGCGCAGTTCACCGCGAGGGTCTCGACCGTCACGCGGTGGAGGTCCCGACCCTGGGCGGCGACGGCAACCAGATCCACGCCGGCTCATTCGTTGCCGAGATCCTGGTCGAGCGCGCCCGCGACCTGTTCATCGCGATCCACAGCACCCTCGCGGCGCATGGGCTTGATCGGGCGCCGCGCGCGGGCGTCGTGCTGACCGGCGGGGGCGCCCGCCTGGAAGGTCTCGAGGACGAGGCGGAGGCGATCTTCGGCCATCGCGCGCGGATCGGCGTTCCCCGCGGGCTGGCCGGGCTCACGGAGGGAGTGTGCGGACCGGAGTGGGCGGTGGCGTGCGGCCTGATCAGGCTGCACCAGCGCCGGCACGGCCAGGACCTGACGTCAGAAACACACCGGGGCGGTCTGCTGACCTGGCTGCGGAATGCGCTCGGTGACTTTTTCGAACTGGGAGGTGGACATGATCGAGTTTGACGATGTGGCGGCTGGTGGAGATGTGACAGAGCGGCCCGGGATCCGGCGGGTCACGAGCTCCGAGATCGGGATCTTCCTCGACGAGGCCCCGCCGCCGGCGCGGATCAAGGTGATCGGGGTCGGCGGTGGGGGCTGCAACTCGGTGAACCGGATGATCGACGCCGGGCTGCACGGCGTCGAGTTCATTGCGGCCAACACCGACGCACAGGCGCTCGGCAGCAACCGGGCGGCGACCAAGCTGCAGCTCGGCCTCGAGCTGACGAGGGGCCTCGGCGCGGGCGCGAACCCGGAGGTGGGCCGGAACGCAGCGCTCGAGGCCGACAAGAAGATTTTCGACATGCTCGACGGCTCGGACATGGTCTTCATCACCTGCGGCATGGGCGGCGGCACCGGGACCGGCGCGGCGCCGATCATCGCCCAGATGGCGCAGGACGTCGGCGCCCTCACCGTGGCGGTGGTGACCAAGCCGTTCAGCTTCGAGGGTTCGCGGCGGCGCAAGGTGGCGGAGGAGGGTATCCTCCAGCTTGGCGAGCACGTCGACACCCTGATCACCATCCCCAACGACCGGCTGCTCAAGTTCGTGGAACGGAACACCAACTTCACCGAGGCGATGAGCATCGCCGACGACGTGCTCCGCCAGGCGGTGAAGGGCATCGCCGACATCATCACCGTGCCCGGGCTGATCAACCGCGACTTCGCCGACGTGCGGACCGTGATGCAGGGCATGGGCCACGCCATCATGGGCATCGGCATCGCCGGCGGCGAGCACCGGGCGGTCGAGGCGGCGCAGCACGCGATCGCGTCACCGCTGCTCGAGGAAACCTCAATCGAGGGCGCGCGCGGCCTGCTCATCAACATCACCGGCGGCCCGAGCGTCACCCTCAACGAGATCAACGAGGCAGCCGAGATCATCACCGAGGGCGCGGACGAGTCGGCGCAGATTCTGTTCGGCGCGGTGGTCTCCGAGGAGATGGGTGACCGCATGCAGGTCACGGTGATCGCGACCGGCTTCCACGCCGAGCACGAAACGGCCCGCGTGCCGGTGCGCGATGCGCGACCCAAGGCCGAGCCGCACCAGGAGGAGGTGCCGGCGCGGACCAGCCGCTTCTTCGTGCCCGGCGGGCCCAACTCCGAGTACGGCATCAACCAGGGCGACGACTACGAGATCCCGGCCATTCTGAGGAAACAGATGGACTGATCGCTCCTCCTTCCTGTCGCATTTCGGCGTCCGCGGTGGGCGCCCTC
>Ga0209254_10000727_pt1 | contig 28258 bp, 35 predicted proteins | sample FrelakmetDIP11DI_FD_187148 | JGI IMG/M metagenome (GOLD analysis project Ga0209254, IMG submission 187148) | Freshwater lake sediment microbial communities from the University of Notre Dame, USA, for methane emissions studies - DIP11 DI (SPAdes)... | ecosystem: Environmental > Aquatic >... | reverse complement strand
GGCTAGTCCTCCGGCGGGTTCTCCTCGGCGCTCCACCTGCGCCGATGATCGGCCTCCGCCTCGGCCCTGACGCTGGCGTGACGGCTGGACAGCAGCAGCGAGGACGGATCACAGACGCGCGCGCGGATCACGCCCAGGTCCACGGCCGCATCGAACAGGCTGGGATACCAGCGATGCCAATCCGGGAAGATCGCGTCCACGCGTTCCTTGAGCGTCATGGCAGCGAGTTTGCCCAGCTGTCCTTTGCCGGGCAACCGGGCCCGTCGACAGCTCCGGCGCGGTCGATCTCACGCAGGCTCGCCTCGACCTCGGTTACGTGCGGGCCCGCCGCGGCTAGCACCCTGGCTGTCTCCGCCTCACGTCGCGCCGAGGCACCGCAGCCCATGGCGTGCAACGCGATCGCGTGGTTGTTGCGCAAGGCCGCGTCCGACGGCTCGTGGCGGACCGCCGCGCGCAGCTCGCGCTCGGCCGTCGCGAAGTCGCCCCCTGCGTACGCGAGGTTCGCAAGTCCGATACGCGGCAGCGGGTCGTCCGGCCACGCTTCAGAGGCCGCGCGGTAGGCCTCCGCGGCCGCCGCTCGACGACCGACTGCCTCGAGCCCGGCGGCCGCGCGCATGTAGCGATGCAGATCCGCCTCGGCGGGCAGCGTACCCGGCTCGATCGCCACCATCGCCCAGCGCTCGGCACGATCCCACAGCGTCATGAACCGCGTGAACGAAAGCTCGAGCCGTGCCTCCGTGCCCGAACGCAACAGCACGTGTCGGCTGGCGAGGTCGTAGCCGATCACCACGGCGTAATGCCAGCCGGGCCATGCGCCGAAGCCCGTCTTCTGCAGCACCAGGACCGGACGACCGTCGGCCAGCTGCGCGAGCAGCGACTCCAGCGATGGCGGCGCAACGTACGCGAGGCGGTCGTGCTGGCGCGTCGCGGCGATGATCTCGGCCTGCAGGCTGCCCTCGCGCGCCGGCAGGTACACGTCGTCGATCAGTTCGTCGGGCTCGACCGGCACTCCGGACGCGGCAAGCACGGTCGCGAGCGCGGCCGGGCCGCACTGGTAGGCACGCTGCGGAAAGAACGGCGTGCCGTCGAGTTCGACGCGCCACGGCAGCTCCACCGTAGCGGCGTCAGGATGGACAGGGCCACGCAGCGCGCAGCCGGTCAGCAGCAGCGTCGCGCACGCGAGCACGGCCCGCAACGCGCATGCCACGCAACGCCCGCCCATGTGACGAGATCAGCCGCTGGCGTCAGGGGAACTTCTTGAAGATGTCGATCACGCCAACCGCCTCGAGGATCAGCAGCACAAGGAACACGACTCCGATCACGACGAGCGCGTCGCCGCCGGCCGGCGCGTCGCCCACCTGATCGGCGAGCACGCGAAGTTCGTCGTCAGTGAGCGCCGCCACCCGCGACTCGACCTTGACCGGATCGACGCCGAGCGCAACGAACTGGGCGCGAACCTGCTCGCGTGCCAGCGTGGCATTCACGGCAGCGAGGTCCGCACTGCGCGAGCCGACCTCCACCGCCTGCAGCGTGCCGATGAGACCCGCCTCCGCGACCAGCGGAGAACTCAGGTTGAGAAGCGCGACACATACCAGTCTCACGAGCCAGCGATGCCACATCTGCAGTCCCTCGATGAGGTTGAGAACGGCATCGAGTCTAGAGGCACCCGGGCGTGACCACGGAATTTGCGCCTCTATCCCTTGACGCAGTTCGCAGTCCCGGCGGGGCTCAACCCGTGGCCCAGGCCAGAGCCTTCGAGTACGCGCCCGGATCCGTGAGCAGCACGAACAGCAGTCCGAACAGCGCGCCTCCCAGGTGTGCGTCGTGGTTGATTCGTCCGCGCGCCTGGCGCGCCGACCACCACGAGTAGCCTACGTAGGCGACCGCAAACAGCGGCGCCGGGATCGGCAGCGGAATCGGGATGATGAACAGCTGCATCCACGGGAAGTACACGATCGCCGCGAACAGCACGGCCGAGATCGCGCCGGAGGCGCCGAGCGAGCCGTACTGCGGGTCGTTGCCGTGCTTGAGGTACGTGCCGACGTCACTGACGACGAGTGCGAGGAGGTACAGCGCCGCGAACCTGACCGTTCCGATCTGCTTCTCCAGCGGGAACGCGAAGAAATAGAACGTGAGCATGTTGAAGATCAGGTGCGCCAGGTCCGCGTGCACGAAGCCGCTGGTGAGGGGTGTCGCGAGACCCCTGCCGCGCCGGAACTCATAGGGCCGGAAGACGCTTCGTTCGATGATCTCCCGATTCGCGAACAGGCCGGCGAGGCTCGCTCCAATGGTCGCGACGAAGATGACCAGCGCCGCGCTCATTTCGAGCGTCCGTGCGACACCTGGATGAGCGCCGCGGTGTCGAAGCCGAGTTCTGCCGCACGGCGCACTACGCGCTCGATCTCGGCGCGTGGCGGGTCGGGCCGGCGGGCGAGCACCCAGAGGTACTCGCGCGTCGGGCCGCTCACCAGCGCGACCTGGTAATCGGGGTCGATGTCCACGACGTTGTAGCCTCCGTAGAACGGTCCGAAGAAGGACACGCCCAGGCTCGCGACGCTCGGCGATCCCACGAACCTCGCGCGGCCCACGGCCTCGCGCCACTCGCCCTTCGCCACGTCGTACCCGCGGTTCAGGACGTCGATTCCGCCGTCCTCGCGCGCCGTATAGGTCGCCGTGATGTCCTCCAGGCCGCGCTCGAAGCGGTGGTCCAGGCGCGCGATCTCATACCACGTGCCAAGGTAGCGGGGGGAATCGAAACCCTGCACCGGTTCGACGCCATCCGGGATCTGCGTACATCCGGCGAGCAGTACCACGCTCAGCACGACAAGACTTCTCAGCACGCCGCGACTCCTCAGTGAACACCTGGGCCTGGCGTCGATCATCGCACGAGCGTCGCAAGTGGATTCCGGAAAGCCACGATGAGTCGTCAGGACGTATGGCGATATAAGTCATAGGGCCGGCCACAGAGCTGGCCGCGACCAAGGAGGGACGTATGCCACGGATCGCGCGTGTCGCCGTTGCCGCCGGCCTGCTGCTGGCCACGACGCTGTTGCCTTTTGCCGCCGCATACGCCCAGACAGAGGAGCCGCCACAGCCCTGGCGGGGCCTGTATCTCGGCGGAGGCGGAACCTACTCGACGGTCAGCGTCGAGGTGTACGACTGCGACGATTACTACTGCGACTGGTGGGGCGACTATTCCGCCTATGACCAGGGAGACGGCGACTACGGCTGGTCCGCACACGCTGGCTTGCGCGTGCACGATTACGTCGCACTGGAGTTGAACTACCTCGAAACGGGCGACATCCGCTGGGAACAGGATCTCGTCTACATGCCGGAGTTCAACGACTACTACAACAACCGCGTGGACTTCTCGGCCGAGGTGACCGAGGTGTCGGTGCTCGGCATCCTGCCCTTCTTCGAAGTCTGGGAGATCTACCTGCGGCTCGGCGCCGGATTCTGGGACGGCGCGAGCCGGCAGCGCCTGGACCAGTCGTTCGGCACCGACGTGGTGACGCGCAGCGTCGATGAAAGCGGCACCGGTTTCCTGTTCGGCGTGGGCGGCGGCGTAACGCTCGGCAAGGCCTTCCACCTGCGGCTCGACTTTCAGTCGGTGGAAATCGACGAGGACGTGCTGAACGCGCGCGACGACTCGAGCATCGAGTCGCTCCTGCTAGAGCTGCAGTTCCGTTTCGGCGCGCGCTGAAAGCCGCCCGCGGCGCCATGGCAGCGACGGGCAACGCGCGATCCGCTCCGCGCGCCGCCTCGCGCGTACGCCGCCGATTCAGGGCTTGAGCGTCGTCACGCCCGCGACGCCCTTGGCACGCGGCGGGATCTTCGCGATCCGCGCGGCCGCTTCGTCCCTGACGCGCTTGAACAGCGCCGGATCACGCTGCAGCTCCTCGGCGCGCACGCGCTTCTCGGCGACGAGCTCCTCGGTCAGCAAGTTCCCGAACGTCCGCAGCGGAGCGATCTGGAAACCGTGGCGCCGGAACAGGCGGTAGATCTCCTTGACGCGCTCGGGTGCCACGTCGCGGCCGAGCGTGAAGGACTCGAATCGTTCCTCCATGGCCAGCAGCGCGGCTTCCGCGAGGCAGGCGTAGGCCACGTGCTGCGGAAGACCGATGTCGAAGCTGAAATTCACCGGGCCCGGGATCAGCACCTCGCCGCTCTCGACCACCAGCACGTCGGGACGCACCGCGGCTTCCTCGGCCGATATGTCGGGCGGCAGTGCGACGTCCAGGATCACGGCACCGGGCTTGCATTGGCTGATGTCGAGCACGCGCTGGCCGAAGGCCGAGGTGGCCGTGACGATGAGGTCGCACTCCCCGACCCGCCCGGTGGTAGTCAGGTCGGTCTCGACGCGGGCGCCGGGCGTTTCCTCGAGGATCGTGCGCTTCAAGGCTTCCAGGCGCGGGGGCTCGATGGACACGAGCACCACGTCCTTCACGGCAGCAGCCAGCAGCCGCGCGCAAACTGAACCGATCGAGCCAGTCGCCCCCACGACCATGGCCCTGCCGCGCGCCAGGCTCGGCCAGCCGAGCCGCATTGCCGTGAGCTTGGCCGTCTCCAGCGTCGCTGCAATCGTGAGGCTGTTGCCGGTCGTCACGGGAATCGGTGCGCGCTTCGCCACCGTAACGCCTGCGTCGCCCACCACCTTGGTGAAGGCGCCGAGGCCGACGATCTTCGCACCGCGGCGGGCAGCATCCGCGACCGCTGCGTTGAGTCGCGCGTAGGTGAACTCCGGCGGGCGGGTGAGCATCTGGCGCGGCGTCGCACCGAGCGCATAGATGAGTCCGTCAATCGGCTTGCCGGTGGCGCGCGATCGCCCACCCCGGGCGGTACCGACGCACTGGGCAGGCATGTAGGCTGCGCTCACCTCGAGAAAGTGGCGCGGCAGGTGTCGCGTCCACGAGTAGCGCGGGTGCATCGCAAGATAATCGACCGTGAGGGGGTGAAGGATGAATGCGAAGCGATGCCCCCGCGACGCGACGGCCTCGCCCACTGTCGCGCTCATGCGGCCCTGGCGAGCGGAGCCACCGCCGGTCCCGCGCCGAGCTTCGGCAGGATGACGCGCAACAGGCCGTGCCGGAGTGCGCGCCCGGAACCGTGGTGCGCGCCACGCGCTTCGAACCGTTCGTGAGCGCGCCGACTGACCTCCAGCATCAGCCGGTCGACCCCCGCGAAGACGGGCAGACTCCGATCGCCTGACCTAATGACCCTGTTCAATCTGGCTTCCGACATGGGTGCCTCGAGGTTCGTTCCGGATCGCATCATCGGAATGCACGGCCTCCCGTGAGGCCTGGCGCTCCCGCGTGCTCGCGCGATCGTACGCGCTCAACGCAGCATGTGGAACTGCTGTAGGGCGTTCGTAATGACGTGATCGCGACAGGCGCCCCGTATCAGTCTCGCAGTCGAAGATCGCCTGCGAGTTCCTGCCGGCGTCCGCGCCTGCCGGCATAGAACTCCCGGATCCTCGCCATGTCCGCATCGCGGTCGCCGCTCATCCGGATGTACGTGTCGATGCCGGCCACCCGCGCGCCGTAATCGATGTAGGCGAGCGCCACCGGAAGATCGCCGGCCAGTGCGAGCTGGTAGAAGCCCGATTTCAGATACTCCGTGTGAGAACGCGTTCCTTCGGGCGTGATCGCGAGCCACATCCAGTCTCGACGTCGATACTCCTCGAGCAGCTGATCCAGGAAGCCGCGTGCCCGGCCCCGGTCGACCGGGATGCCCCCAATCCTGGTGAACCACTTGCGGAACGGCCCTCGGAACATTTCGGTCTTGCCGACCCAGCTTGCCGGCAGCGCATGGCCGATCCTGAACAGCACCCCGATCACGAAGTCCCAGTTCGACGTGTGGGGGTAGACCATGATCACGCCCTTGGACTCAGCAGGCCAGACGAGCACCGTGCGCCACCCGAAGATTGCCAGCAGGCCGAGGGCAGCGCGGCGCAGGAGATTCGGCTGCCGGTTTTCGCGGGCTTCCATCAGCTGAAGGCTCTCACACTCACGCCGGGGCGGCACTGCGCCCCCCCTTTTCGCGGCGCCCGGCAAGGCAGTCAGTCCGTTGCCGCGACCAGCAGCTGCGAGTTGACCTCGAAGCGAGTGCCGTCCAGCGCCAGCAGCTCGACCTGCCAGAGGTCTTCGTCGGGAATCAGCGTGCGCTCGTGGCCGGGCAGCTCGCGCTCGTCGTCCACCTGCAGCCCCCAGATGCGCACGTGGCGAATCCCGACCACCGGGATGCGATCCGTCGCGAACCTCTTTCGGATCGACGGCGCAGCCCCATCGTCCGCCCAGTGCGCGAACCCGCAGTCACGAATCGCCGCCACCTCCGGCGGCATCAGTTCCGGCTTGTTCCTCTCGCTCATGAGCGACCTCCTCCGGCGGTTTCACCGGGTGCACACCGGGGCTCACGCGCAGCTTGCGGCGCGGTCGCGCAGGATCAAGCCGTACAACCCCCTATCACGACGCTGTCCGGCTTGCGCCGCGGCTTCCTAGAATAGCGGGATTACACGGGCGCAGAGTCAAGGCATGGAACCAGCGGCATACAGCGTATCCATCGTGCTTGCCGGCAGTGGCGGCGCGGGCGTCATGACCGCGGGCAACATGCTGCTGGAGGCTGCCGCCCACGCCGGCTACTACGCGCTCATGACGCGGTCCTCGGGTCCGCAGATCCGTGGAGGCGAGGCCGCGGCGATGCTGCGCATCGCCTGCAATCCCGTCGAGTGCATGGACGATCACTTCCACGTGCTCGCCGCGGTCGACTGGGAGAACGTGCAGCGGTTCAACGCCGAGATCCCGCTTCGGCCAGGCAGCCTCGTGATCGGCGATCCCGACCAGGGCGACCCGCCCGCGGTGTTCCTCGCGACCGGCGCCGATCGCGCCGCGCTCGGCCTCAAGAAGCTCGCGAAATCGGTGCCTGACGGCCGTCCGAACATGGTGCTGCTCGGCGCGATAGCGGCGCTGCTCGGCGTGGCCGACGAATCGGTCGCGCTTGCCGTCGAGAAGACGCTTCGCAAGCGACCCGCAGCGCTGGCCCCGAGCCTCGCGGCGGTAGCCGCGGGTCGCGAGGCAGCCATGGCGCTGGACCACCGCTTCCAGCTTGCGCAGCCGCCGGCTACGCGCGGACCGCGCTGGCTGATCACCGGGAACGAGGCGGCGGGCTATGGCGCAATCAAGGGCGGCGTGCGCTTCGTCGCGGCCTACCCGATCACGCCCGCGACGGAGCTGCTCGAGTGGATGAGCCCGGCGCTTGCACAGGTGGGGGGCACGCTGCTGCAGGCCGAGGACGAACTCGCCTCGGTGAACATGGCGATTGGCGGCTCATACGGCGGCGTTCCCTCGTTGACGGCGACTTCGGGACCGGGTCTGTCACTCATGGTCGAGGCTCTCGGCCTGGCAGTGGCCGCGGAGATTCCGATTGTCGTGGTGGACGTGATGCGCGTCGGGCCCTCGACCGGCATCCCCACCAAGTCCGAGCAGGGTGATCTCAACATCGCATTGCATGGGCCGCATGGTGACGCGCCGCACCTCGTGCTCGCGCCGAACTCGGTGGCCGACTGCCTCGGCACGACGCAGTGGGCCGTGCAGCTCGCCGAATCGCTGCAGACGCCCGCGATCGTCCTGTCCGACCAGTTCCTCGGGCAGGCACGCGCAGTCGTGGAACGGCCGGCCGAGGTCGTTGCGGGCGAGGGACGGCTGCTCGCCGCCGCCGCATCGCCGGACTACAGGCGCTATGCGATCACAGAGAGCGGTGTCTCGCCGATGGCCATCCCGGGAACGACCGGGCTCGCGTACACGGCCGACGGCCTGGAGCACACCGAGCGCGGCACGCCATCCTCGCAGGCCGCCGATCATTCGGCGCAACTCGACAAGCGCCGAAAGAAGCTCGAATCCTTCGACTTTGGCGAACGCTGGGCGGACATCGAGGGAGACACCAGCGGCACTCTCGCGATCATCACCCTTGGCTCCTGCACCGGACCCGTGCGCGAGGCCATGCGGCTCGCGGCGGCCGATGGCGTATCGGCTCGCCTCGTCTCGCTGCGGCTGCTCGCCCCCCTGCCCGTCCCGCAACTGCTCGCGGCGCTGGCCGGCGCGGAGCGTGTGGTCGTGATCGAGCAGAACCACACTGCGCAGCTCTACAGGTACCTGCGTGCCGAGTGCGACCTTCCGGGCACGGTCACCAGCCTGCATCGGCCCGGCGCGCTGCAGTTCTCGCCCGGCGAAATACGACGTCACCTGCTCGAATGGAGCCGCGCATGAACGAAGTCACCACTGTCGCTCAAGCGGTTACGGCGCGCGTGCCCAACGACTACAAGTCCGACGTCAAGCCGGTCTGGTGCCCCGGCTGCGGCGATTTCGGGGTGGTGAACGCGCTGGCCAAGGCGATGGCGAAGCTGACGCTGGAGCCCAGGGACGTGGCCGTGGTTTCCGGCATCGGCTGTTCTTCACGGATCCCGGCATACATGGCGAGCTACGGCTTCCACGGCGTGCACGGCCGCGCGCTCGCGGCGGGCACCGGCCTGAAGGTCGCGCGGCCGGATCTCACCGTGATCGTCACGGGAGGCGACGGCGACGGCTACTCGATCGGCGGCAACCACTTCCTTCATGCCTGCCGTCGCAATGTCGACATGACCTACATCGTGATGGACAACCGCGTCTACGGCATGACCAAGGGCCAGCCATCACCCACCACCGAGCCTGACTGGGATTCGAAGCTCTCGCCCGACGGCACGGGCCTGCGAGAGTTCCAGCCGCTGGTGATCGCGCTCACCTCGGGCGCCAACTTCATCGCGCGGGGATTCACGGGCGATCCGAACGGGCTCGCCGAGATCATCGAGCAGGCCGTGCGACACCCGGGCTTCTCGTTCGTCGAGGTGCTCTCCCCCTGCATCACCTTCCGCCCGGAGCAGAAGGAGTGGAAGAAGCTCGTGAAGCCGGATGCCTTCAGGCCGACGGCGGAGGTGCCGCGGGCCGTGCGTCGCATGCTTCGCGATACGGGCTTCGACCTCGGCGTGCTGTATGCAGGCACGCGTCCACCGTACGCGCCCCGCGGGCCGCGCGCGCAACGCGCGCCACGGGAACTCGAAGCGAGGTTTTCGCTGTGAAGAAGATGAAGCTGCCTGCGACGGTCGACGAGTTCATGGCGTACGCCTACGCACTCGAGGTCGAGGCCGCGGAGCGCTACGGGGAACTCGCGGAACTCATGACGGCGCACAACAACCGCGAGGTCGCCGGGCTGTTCGCGAAGCTCGCGCGCATCGAGGGCAAGCATCGCGACCAGATTGCCGCGCGCATGGGCTGGACGGAGGCGCCGGTCGCACCGGTGTTCCGCTGGGAGACGCCCGAGGGACCGGAGACCACCGATTTCGGGGAGCTCCACTACCTGATGCGACCCTGGCATGCGCTCAAGCTCGCCGAGCACAACGAGCGGCGCGCAGTCGAGTTCTTCGAACGGTTCGCGGCGGCGCGCGTGCCCGCGTCGGTGCGGGCCGCCGCGCGCGAGATGGCCGAGGACGAGCGCGAGCACGTCCGGCTCATCGGCGAGTGGCTCGCGACGGTCGCCCCGCCCGAGCCGGGCTGGGACGAGGACATGGATCCGCCGGCAGGCGCCGACTGACCGCCGTCCATTAGCCTTCTCTAATACGTAGATTCACGGAGTCGCGAATTGCTGCGGCGCCGTATGATCTATTAGCGTTTTCTAATGTTCCAGGCGAAACAACCCGATGACTCGCATCTCGCGCCGGCGTTTCCTCAAGATCGCCGGCTTTGGAGCCGGCGCCGCGACCCTGGCGGGCGGTGCCAGTCGCGGTCTGCAGGCCATGGCGAGACGTCCCGCCGCCGGTGAGACCCGGATCGTTCCGACCTCCTGCGATATCTGCTTCTGGAAGTGCAACGCGCTTGCGCACGTCCGCGACGGCCGGCTGTGGAAGATTACCGGCAATCCTGAGGATCCGCTGTCCCGCGGTCGGCTGTGCCCGCGCGGCACGGGCGGCATCGGGGCGCACTTCGACCCGGACCGGCTGCGCTCACCGTTGCTGCGCCACAAGAAGCGGGGCGAGGAACAGTGGGTAGAGGTGACGTGGGACGAGGCGCTCGGCTACGTCGCGGACCGGATGCAGAAGATCAAGGCCGAATACGGCCCGGAGGCGATGGCGCTGTTCAGCCACGGCATCGGCGGCAACTTCCTCAAGCACACGCTCAAGGCTTACGGCAGCCCGAACATTGCTGCGCCGTCATTCGCCCAGTGCCGCGGCCCTCGGGACGTCGGCTTCGAGCTCACCTTCGGCGAGGGCATCGGCTCGCCGGAGCGCACCGACATCGCCAACGCGCGCTGCCTCGTGCTGATCGGTTCGCACCTCGGCGAGAACATGCACAACACGCAGGTGCAGGAGTTCGCGGCGGCGGTGGGGTCCGGCGCGACGGTCATCGTCGCCGACCCGCGCTTCTCCGTCGCGGCGAGCAAGGCGAGGCACTACCTGCCCGTGAAGCCGGGGACCGACCTCGCCCTGCTGCTCGCGTGGATGAACGTGATCGTGAGCGAGCGGCTCTACGATGCGGACTACGTCGCGGCGCACGGCTTCGGCTTCGAAGCCTTTGCGGCCGAGATCGCATCGCGCAGCCCGGAATGGGCATATCCCGAAACGGGCATTGCGCCCGACCTGATCCGCGCGACCGCGCGCGAGATGGCTCGCCATCGCCCCGCGACACTGGTGCATCCGGGGCGTCACGCCACGTGGTACGGCGACGACGCGCAGCGCAGCCGCGCAATCGCGCTGCTGAACGCGTTGCTCGGGAGCTGGGGCCGCAAGGGCGGTTTCTATTTCCCGAACAGCATGGACGTGCCGGGCTACCCCTATCCCGAGTATCCCCACTCGGCCCGCGGCAAGGTCGACAATCCGGTCCGCAAGTACCCGTTCGCGAGCGAGACCATCACGACGGGCATCCGCGCGGCGACGCTCACGGGTCAGCCGTACCCCGTCAAGGGCTGGCTGGTCTACGCCACCAACCTGCTGCAGGCCCTCCCGAGCCAGGACGAGACGCTGCGCGCCATCCAGAACCTCGACCTGCTCGCAGTCGTGGACGTCGTGCCGTCGGAGATCGCGGGCTGGGCCGATGTCGTGCTGCCCGAGACCGTGTACCTGGAACGCTACGACGACCTGAACGTCGAGTTCTTCCGCGAGCCGTTCATCGCGTTGCGCCAGCCGGTCGTCGAGCCGCCACAGGACCAGAAACCCAACTGGTGGATCGCGCGCGAACTCGCCCTGAAGCTCGGGCTCGACGCTTACTATCCGTGGACCGACATCGAGGAATACCTCGAGCAACGGCTGAAGGCCGCCGGCTACAGCCTCGGGGAACTCAAGCGGAAGGGTCTCGTGCAGGGGCCGAAGCCGCCGCTCTACTTCGAGGACGGCATCGCACCCGAGTTCGCCACACCCTCCGGCAAGATCGAGTTCTACTCGACTCAGCTCGCGGAGAAGGGCTTCGATCCGGTCCCGCGCTTCGTGCGCCCGGAGGCCGGCCCGCCCGGCTCGTTCCGCCTGTTGTACGGGCGCGCACCCGTGCACACCTTCAGCCGCACTCAGACGAACCCCGTGCTGCGCGACGCGATGCAGGAGAACGAGGTATGGGTCAATGCGAACGTCGGCGCGCGGCTCGGGCTCGCTAGCGGGAACTACGTGCGACTGCGCAACCAGGACGGCGTGCTGAGCAATCGCGTCAAGGCACGCGTCACCGAGGCGATTCGTCCCGACTGCGTGTACCTGGTGCACGGCTTCGGTCACACGGCCCGTGGCCTGCGCGGTGCCTACGGCAAGGGCGCGAGCGACGCGCAGCTCATCACCCGCTACGCGACCGACCCATTGATGGGCGGGACCGCGACCAACGTCAACTTCGTCACCCTCGAGGCGGAGGCCTGAGCCATGACACGCCTCGGCATGGTAATCGACACGCGCCGCTGCGTCGGCTGCATGGACTGCGTCGTGGCGTGCAAGACGGAAAACGGCGTTCCGGACGGCCATTGCCGCGACTGGATCAGCCAGCGACTCGAAGGAACGATGCCGGACCTGCGGCTGACCATCACCTCCGAGCGCTGCAACCACTGCGACGCGCCGCCCTGCGTGACCTGCTGCCCGACCGGCGCGAGCCACGTGCATGACTACGGCAAGGTCGTCCTCGTCGACCATGACAAGTGCATCGGCTGCAAGGCATGCCTTGCCTCCTGTCCCTACGGCGCGCGCTTCGTGCATCCGGAGGGCTACGCCGACAAGTGCACGTTCTGCATCCATCGCGTCGAGAAGGGCGAGGCGCCGGCGTGCGTGGCGGTCTGCCCGACCCACGCGATGCACTTCGGCGACCTCGACGACCCGCATTCCGAGGTGAGCCGGCTGATCGCCGTGCGTCGTCACTTCGTGCTGAAGCCCGACGCCGGCACGAAGCCGCGCATCTTCTACCTGGAGTGATCGATGCTCGAACTGATCACCACGCGCCACAACCCGATGGTCGACCCGTCGCTGCACGTCTGGGGCTGGGAAATCCCCGTCTACCTGTTCCTCGGCGGCTGGGTGGCCGGGTCGATGATCATCAGCGGCTGGCTCGCGAGACGCGGCCACGGGCCCGGTGACCGGAGCGTCGGACGCGTGCTGCCATGGCTCGGCCTCGTGCTGCTGTCGCTCGGCATGGGCGCGCTGTTCCTCGATCTCGAGCACAAGCTCTACGTGTGGCGCATGTACCTTACGCTTCAGCCGGCCTCCCCCATGTCGTGGGGTGGCTGGATCCTGATCCTGGTCTATCCAGTGCTCCTGCTCGGCGCGGTGGCCTCGCTGCCGCCGGACCTCGCGTCGCGATGGCCCGCCGTCGCGGGACTTGCCGCGCGCCTGCGCAACCCAGTGATGGCGGGCCGGCTCGGCATGGTGAGCATCGTCGCCGGCGTGGCGCTCGGCATCTACACGGGCATCCTGCTGTCGAGCCTCGGGGCGCGGCCGCTCTGGGCCAGCGCCGCGCTCGGCCCTCTGTTCCTGGTGTCCGGTCTGTCGACGGGGGCGGCATTCGCGCACCTGATCGCGCGTAATCCCGACGAGCAGTCAGTGCTGCTGCGCGCCGACAACGTGTTCCTCGCGGTCGAGCTCGCGCTGATCGGCCTGATCCTGGTCGGGCTGCTCACGGCGAGTGCCGTGCATGCCCACGCGGCGGGACTGCTGCTCGGTGGTCCCTTCACGTCGGTGTTCTGGGTGTTCGTCGTCGGCCTCGGCATCCTGCTGCCACTGCTGCTGCAGACGCTCATGGTCTCGCACCGCATTTCGCACACTGTGGTCGCGCCGCTGCTGGTGATCGGCGGCGGGCTTGCGCTGCGCTTCGTAATCGTCTCAGCCGGGCAGTACAGCCACTGGATCTCGCCATGAACCAGCGACCGGACAGCAGTCCCTACCTCAACCCCTACCTCGCCGGCGTGGGCCTTGGTCTCGTGCTGCTCGCCGCGTTCGTCATCATGGGCCGCGGCCTCGGTGCATCGGGGGCGTTCAGCTCGACCGCGAGCTGGTTCGTCAACCTGGTCGCACCAGCGCATGCGCAGGCAAACGAGTACATGAGCGAGTACCTGGGCGACGGCAGTACCCACCCGCTCAAGGCCTGGCTGGTATTCGAGGTGATCGGTGTCGCGGCCGGCGCACTGCTGTCCGGCCTGCTCGCCGGGCGAGCGCGTCTGGCGATCGAAAAGGGTCCGCGTGCCTCGGCGGCGGCGCGACTCGCGTGCGCATTCGGAGGCGGCATGCTGATGGCGATAGGCGCGCACCTAGCGCGTGGCTGCACCAGCGGCCAGGCGCTGACCGGTGGTGCGCTGCTCAACGTCGGCAGCTGGGCCTTCATGATCATGGTGTTCGTCGGCGGTTACGCGTTCGCGTGGTTCATGCGGTGGCAATGGCGATGATGACTCCTCTCTACAAGTACGGCTTCTTCGGCGACGAGTTCGCGCTGCTGGTCGCGTTCGTGCTCGGGCTCGGCTTCGGCTTCTTCCTGGAGCGCGCCGGCTTCGGCAGCGCACGCAAGCTGGCCGCGCAGTTCTATCTGTACGACATGTCCGTGTTCAAGGTGATGTTCACGGCGATCGTCACGGCGCTGCTTGGGGTGACCTATCTCGGCTGGCTCGGCTGGCTCGACCTCGACCTCGTCTACCTCGTGCCGACGCACCTCGGACCCCAGCTGGTCGGAGGGCTGGTTCTCGGCGTCGGCTTCGTGATCGGCGGGTACTGCCCCGGCACCTCCGTCGCTGCACTCGCCACCGGCCGCATCGACGGCGGGATCTATGCGCTCGGCATCTTCGCCGGGACACTCGCGTACGCCGAGGTGTATCCGGCCATCAAGGGCTTGGTGAACGCCGATGACATGGGACAGGTGACATTGCCCGAGGTGCTCGGGCTGCCCTGGGGAGTGCTCGTGTTCGCGGTGGTCGTGATTGCCGTGGTCGGATTCTGGGGCGCCACGCGGATCGAGCGCTGGGCGGGGAGCCGGACATGAAGCTGCCGCGGCTCACCCTGAACCGGGGGCTCGCCTTGCTCGCGCTCACGCTCGGTGCGCTGGCACTCGCGAGCCAGCCGCACCGTGGCCCGTTCGTCAAGCTCGATGCCCGCGAGTTGTCGCTCGTGGTCGAGAAAGAGGTGGACCACGTCACACCGACCGAACTCGGCGCGTGGATCATCGAGGGAAGGGCCGACTACCGGCTCATCGACCTGCGAACCAGCGAGGAGTACGCGGCCTACCACATCCCGACGGCGGAGAACGTGCCTCTCTCGAGACTGGCCGACTACCCGCTGCTGCGTACGGAGAAGATCGTGTTGTACTCGGAAGGCGGCATCCACTCGGCACAAGGCTGGATGTTGATGCGCGCTCTGGGTTACGAGGCCGTGTACTTCGTGCTCGGCGGGTTCGATGCATGGAAAGACGAAGTGCTGTTCCCGACGCTGGCGGCCGACGCCGACCCGCAGCACCGCACGCGGTTCGAGCGCGCTGCCGCGATGGCCGCGTTCTTCGGTGGCCAGCCGCGCGCCGGCGGCACCCCAGTGGACTCGGCCGCACCCGTCGAGTTGCCAAAGCTCGTGGCGCCGCCACCGTCGCCAGGGCCGGCGACGCCCGTGAAAAAGAAGAAGAAGGAAGGCTGCTGAGGCGTTCGGCGCGGCCAGCCCAGGCTTCGACGGCCAGCAGCAGTGCGCAGGTTCAGTCCGGGCCTTGCCTCGAAACGGTGCCGTCCCGGGCGGGGTCCTCGACCGGTGACGCCCCAGTGACACCCGGGGCAGCATCCTCGGTAGCCGGCTCCAGGGGCACGACGTAGGCCGGGATCGCCTCCGCCGGATCACCTGCGGGATCGACAACCGGCAGCGCCAGGAATCGCTGCATGCTCGCAAGGAAGCGGTCGAACGCGAACAGCACGACGACCACTACGACCAGCGCCAGCGCGAGCCCGACCAGTCGCGGCAGCAACGGGCGCTCCGGCCGCACGTCGTGGCTCGCGGCCTGGCGGCGCGCGCGGTCCATGAGCGTGCGCTGGACGTCGATCGGTGCGTCTTCGGAGTGATCGGGCGTTGCGGGCATGTCCAAAGTCCAGGGCCAGCGACGGGCCGGACTGCCGGCCTGCTCGGAAAAATGGCGGCCGATGATGCCACCGAGCCGCACCGCCTGCCGGCGAAACTGCATGCCGAGCCCGCCCCTGGTGGAAATGAACTGAATACGAATGATTTGCAATTAGATCCGTCTGGAGCTAGGATCTAGTCCGAGGGTCGAAACATGTACGTCTGCGTCTGTCACGGCATCTCGGAGCAACGGCTGCAGAAAGCAGTCCAGGAAGGCGCGCGTTCCTTCGAGGAGCTCCAGTCGTTCACCGGCGTCGCCACGTGCTGCGGTTGCTGCGAGCCCTGCGCCCGGCAGCTGCTCGATGAGACCCTTGATTCGAGGACCGGCTCGCCTCAGGCTGCGTGACGCGCGCAGGGGCCCCTGCCCCAGCGCCGCGACTTGAAATCACGCAGAGGAGTTCGTCATGAAGGGCGATGCCGACGTCATCAAACACCTCAACAAGATCCTCAAGAACGAACTCACGGCCATCAACCAGTACTTCCTGCATTCGCGGATGCTGAAGAACTGGGGGCTCGACAAGCTCGGCGACTACGAGATGCACGAGTCTGTCGACGAGATGAAGCACGCCGACAAGCTCATCGAGCGCATCCTGTTTCTCGAGGGGCTGCCGAACCTGCAGGCCCTGGGAAAGCTGATGGTCGGCGAGGACGTGAAGGAAATCCTCGAGTGCGATCTCAAGCTCGAGCACCTTGCGCACCCCGACCTCAAGGCCGCCATCGCGCATTGCGAGTCGGTCGGTGACTTCGTCAGCCGCGAATTGCTCGAGGACATCCTCGAGTCCGAGGAAGATCACATCGACTTCCTCGAGACACAGCTCGACCTGATCAAGCGCGTCGGACTGCAGAACTACTGTCAGTCGCAGATGAAGTCGGCCTGAGCCAAGGCTCCGGTTCGGATCCTCAACGCAGCTCGCCCTCGGCCGCCCGGTCGAGAGCAAGGTAGCGGGGTTCCTGCGATAGAACCTCCGGGCATGAGTGCCTTACGTCCCGTCATTGGACGTCCGGGAGTTCTGCATCGAGCATCCGCGCCATGAGCCTCACCGTCCGCGACCTCATTTCAGCCGCCCGGGCGCGGATCCGCGAGATACAGCCCGGGGAGCTGCTGGAACTGAAGCAGTTCGGCTGCGCCGTGGTGGACGTGCGCGAACCCGACGAGTTCGCTGAAGGCCACATCCCGGGCGCCGTAAACATCCCGCGCGGATTGCTGGAGTTCGAGATCGACGGCCACCCGGCGGTGAACTACCAGACCGCCGAGGCGCTCACTCACCGCGGGCGGCCGATCATCCTCTATTGCCTCAGCGGCGGCCGCTCGGTGCTCGCCGCCGAGGCGCTGCTGCGGCTCGGTTTCGCGAATCCGATGTCGCTGGAGCACGGCATCCTCGGCTGGGCCGACGCTGGCCACCCGATCGACAGCGACGCAGGAGTCTCGCCGCTGCTCGGCTCCGGCAACACGCTCTCGAACTGCTGCTGAACCCCGCAGGACTGGTGCTGGCGATCGGCGGCCGTCTCCGGTAGCGTTGCTGGCCTCTTGCGGAAGCGGACGCAGTACCCGCAGAGGGGTTGCCATGGCTGGCCGTGATCCGAAACTCCGGTTCCACTGCGTGTCCGTGGTGCCGGGCAGTGTCGCTTGCGATGCAGCGCGGTCGATCGCCTCGGTGAGGATCCTCTCGGCATCGGCGCCGCTGCTGCCCCTGCCGGACTGCACGGCGATGGACCAGTGCACGTGCACCTACCGCAAGTTCAATGACCGGCGCGCCGGCCCGCGGCGCTCCGTTGACCGGGGTCTGCCGTCTCAGCGCTGGACCGAGCGCGATCGTCGCCGGCCCGGCGGCAGACGCGCGACCGACGACTGAGCAGCCGGCCGCAGCAAGCCGGACCGCGATCGACTCGCTCGCTCGCCGCATAGCGTCTGCGGAATCCCCGGATTCGCTCCGATGAGCGTCGCAAGGAACATCCGCGACGAGCCGCGGTCGCGGCCGTCCGATAACGAAAGGGCACACGACGCCCGCCAGGAGCCCCCATGCCCACGACCCGACGCCCCTTGCGGCCACCCCGGCCACCACTGCCCGAATGGTTTCCGCGCGGCACGGCGCTGCTGCGCGACCCGACTCTCAACAAGGGCACGTCGTTCAGCGAGGCGGAGCGCGATGCGCTCGGACTGCGCGGACTGCTGCCGCCGCAGGTGGGCACTCAGGAAATCCAGGTGCAGCGCGTACTGGAGAATTTCCGCCGCCTGACGACGCCCCTCGAGAAGTACATCCTCCTCGAGGCCCTTCAGGACCGGAACGAAGCGCTGTACTTCCGCGTCGTGACCGAGAATCCCGACGAGATGATGCCGATCATCTACACGCCGACCGTGGGACTCGCCTGTCAGCAGTTCGGGCACATCTACCGGCGGCCACGCGGACTCTTCGTCTCGGCCGCGGACCGCGGCCACATCGAGATCGTGCTGCGCAACTGGCCGCATCGCGACGCGGCGATGATCGTCGTGACCGACGGCGAGCGCATCCTCGGCCTCGGCGACCTCGGCGCCAACGGCATGGGCATCCCGATCGGCAAGCTCGCGCTGTACTCGGCATGCGCCGGTCTGCACCCGCGGCTGTGCCTGCCGGTGATGCTCGACGTCGGCACCAACAACCAGTCGCTGATCGATGACCCGCTCTACATCGGGCTGCGGCAGAAACGACTCTCGGGCCCCGCGCTCGACGAGATCGTCGAGGAGTTCATCGTCGCCGCGCAGCGCGTGTTCCCGGGCATCGTCGTCCAGTTCGAGGATTTCGCCAACCACAACGCATTCCGTTTGCTGCGCACCTATCGTGACCGGGTGTGCTGTTTCAATGACGACATCCAGGGCACCGCTTCGGTCACGGTGGCCGGCATCTACTCTGCGCTGCGAGTCACCGGCCGGCGCATGCGCGACCAGACTTTCCTGTGCCTCGGCGCCGGCGAGGCGGCCACCGGCATCTCTGACCTGCTTTCCGCGGCGATGGTGGATGACGGCCTCGACGCAGCGGCTGCTCGTGGCCGTTGCTGGATGGTCGACTCGAAGGGCCTCGTGATCGCGGGCCGCGGCCAGCTCGCCGAGCACAAGAAGGCCTATGCGCACGAGCATGCGCCGGTATCCGACTTCCTCGGGGCCGTGAAGGCGCTGAAGCCTACGGCCATCATCGGCGTCGGCGCGACGCCGGGACTCTTCACGAAGGAAGTGATCGAGGAGATGACGCGCCTCAATGCGCGGCCGATCGTGTTCGCGCTGTCGAACCCGACCTCGAAATCCGAATGCACGGCGCAGCAGGCCTATCAGTGGTCCGGTGGCAAGGCGCTGTTCGCATCGGGCAGCCCGTTCGACCCGGTCGAGTTCGAAGGGCGACGCTACGTGCCGCGACAGGGCAACAATTCCTACATCTTCCCGGGTGTCGGACTCGGCGTGGTTTCGGTACGAGCCACACGCGTGACCGACGAGATGTTCATGGCCGCCGCGCGGACGCTCGCCTCCTGTGTGACCGATCCGGACCTGGCACAGGGCAGCCTGTACCCGCCCCTGAGCGGAGTGCGCGAGGTCTCCGCGCGTATCGCCGCCGCCGTGGCCGAGATTGCCTACCGCGACGACCTCGCGACCCTGGAGCGCCCGGACGATCTCGCGGAGTACATCCACGGGCAGATGTACGACCCGCGCTACATAAGCTACGTCTGAGCCCGGCCTGCGGACATCCCGGACTGCCGGCCGTCCGCGAACGGGCCGAACATCGGGGCATGCGCCCGATCTTCCAGCCGCGGCTGGTCAACGGACCGTTCGGCGATCCGGCGCTGTACGTGGACGTGCTGTTCGAGCGCCGGGCGCTGCTGTTCGACCTCGGCGACATCGCAGCGCTGTCACCACGCAGGCTGCTGCGGACCGGCCACGTGTTCGTCTCGCACGCCCACATGGACCACTTCATCGGCTTCGATCGACTCCTGCGCGTGTGCCTCGGCCGGCCGCGGCCGCTCGCCCTCTACGGGCCCGCACGATTCATCGGGCAGGTCGAGCACAAGCTGGCTGCGTTCACATGGAACCTCGTGGAGAACTACGTCGTGGACCTCGGCCTCGTGGTGCATGAGGTGACCGGCGACGGCCGACTGCGTCGCGCGATGTTCAGCTCGCGTGAGCGCTTCGCGAGGCGCGACCTCGACAGCGTACCCCTCGAGGAAGGGAGACTGCTGGTCGAGCCCGCGTTCGAGGTGCGGTGCGACGTGCTCGACCACCGCACGCCGTGCCTCGGCTTCGCAATCCAGGAAGCGAGGCACGTCAACGTCTGGGGAAACCGGCTCGCGGAACTCGGCATCCTGCCCGGTCCGTGGTTGCAGGACGTGAAGCACGCCATGCTCGCCGGCGCGCCGGACGACACCGAGTTCACCGTCGCCGCGGCCGGCACGGGTGTCGGGACCGAGCGAACGCTCACGCTCGGTCTGCTGCGCGATCTCGTGCTGCGGATCGTACCGGGTCAGAAGATCGTCTACGTCACGGACGCCGCTTACCACGAGGAGAACGTTGGTCGCATCGTGAATCTCGCGGCGGGCGCCGACCTGCTGTTCATCGAATGCACGTTTCTCGACGCCGATGCAGCCGATGCCGAACGCAAGGCCCACCTGACGGCGCGCCAGGCCGGATCCATCGCGCGCGAGGCCGGCGTGTCGGTGCTGGTGCCGTTCCATTTTTCGCCGCGCTACGGCGGTCGCGAGTCCGAGCTGCGCGCCGAGGCGCAGGCGGCCTTCGGAGGAGTCGTTGCATGAGCAGCATCGAGCGGACCGATCTGGCAATCATCACGCCCGAAGCCACCCTGGACGGCGACCTCTGGCTGCCACCCGGGGCACCCGGCATCGTGCTGTTCGCGCACGGCAGCGGCAGCAGCCGCCTGAGTCCGCGCAACCGCTACGTCGCGGGTGAGATCGTCGACGGCGGACTGGGCACGCTGCTCTTCGACCTGCTGACCGCCGCGGAGGAGCGTCGCGACCGACTCGACGCCAGCCTGCGCTTCGACATCGGACTGCTGAGTAGACGCCTCGCGGACGCGACCCTGTGGCTGCGAGCGCAAGCCTGGGCCGCATCCTTCAGCCTCGGTTACTTCGGTGCCAGCACCGGTGCCGCCGCCGCGCTCGCAGCGAGCCTCGAGTGCCCGGTGAATGCGATCGTGTCGCGCGGCGGCCGCCCTGATCTCGCCGCGGCAGCACTGCCCGAGGTGATCGCACCGACGCTACTCATCGTCGGCGCGGACGATCCGGTCGTGCTCGATCTCAATCGCCGCGCGCAGGCGCAACTGCGCTGCGAATCAAGGCTCGAAATCGTACCCGGCGCCACCCATCTGTTCGAGGAACCAGGCACGCTGGAGCAGGTGGCCTCTCTCGCAACCGCGTGGTTCCGTCGCTGGCTGTAGGTCGTCGCCCGGGCGAGGCCGCTCGCCTGGCGCGCTCAGGGCGTGCGATGTATGACACCGTCCTTCATCACGAAGTCCACCTTGCGCGTCAGCGTGATGTCGGCCAGCGGATTGCCGGGGACGGCGACGACATCAGCGCGGAAGCCGGGCTCGATCTGCCCGATGTCGTCGACCGCGAGGACCTGCGCCGCGCGGTAAGTCGCCGCCTGCAGCACCTCGGCGGGCGGCATGCCGCCCTCGACCATGTACCCGAACTCGATCGCGTTCTCGCCGTGTGGCCCAACGCCCATGTCGGTGCCGAAGGCGATCTTCACCCCGGCCTTGTAGGCCCTGGCGAAGGTGTCCTGGATCTTGGCGCCGATGCGCTCGGCCTTGGGTCGCACGATGTCCGGGAAGTAGCCCGGCACCTTGGCCTTGTCCGCGACGAACCGCCCCGCCGTGATGGTCGGCACGTACCAGGTGCCGTGCTTCTTCATCAGCGCGAAGATCTCGTCGTCCATGTAAGTGCCGTGCTCGATCGAGGTGACGCCACCCTCGATGGCGCGCTTCATGCCCTCCTTTCCGTGCGCGTGCGCCGCGACCGTGTAGCCATAGTCCTTGGCCGTCTGCACGATTGCCTGGATCTCGTCGAGCATGAACTGCGGCGCATCTCCGCTTTTTGCATAGCTCAGAACGCCGCCGGTGGCGGTGATCTTGATCAGATCAGAGCCGTCCTTGTAGCGCTGACGTACCGCCTGGCGGGCCTCTTCGGGGCTGTTCACGACGCCCTGTGTGGGGCCGGGTGTGCCCATCAGGAAGGAGAGCTCGGCGTTCACGCCGTTGGTGGGATCGGCATGGCCGCCGGTGGTCGCGACCGACTTGCCCGCGGCGTAGATGCGCGGGCCCGTCACGAGACCCTGGTTGATTGCGTCGCGCAGCTTGGGCGCCACCTCCCCGCCGAGGTCGCGCACCGTCGTGAATCCCGCGAGCAAGGTCCTCTCGGCGTAGCCAACGGCACGCAGCGCGAAGTCGGCGTCGTCGAGCCGGAAGCGTTCCTCGTAGGAGCGCGGGCTCGACTGCTGTCCGATGTGCACGTGCAGGTCGATCCATCCCGGCATGCAGGTGTGCCCTGCGAGATCCACCTCGCGCGCACCGGGCACGGAGACGCGCCCGGGCAGCACCTCGCTCACCTTGCCGTCAGCCGCCACCACGGTGCGTGCGCCGACGAGCCGGCCCGACTTCGAGTCGAAGGTCTCGCCACAGTGCAGGGCCACCGTCTCGGCAGGGGCGGGCGTGGACGCGATCAGACCCGCAACGAGCAGCGACAGGCGCATGGAGGACTCCCCCTGGGGCAAAGGCGCAGAGTGTACCAATGCGCGACAGCCGATACGCTTCCGTTCCCTGATGCACGGCGCCCGCCCAAGCACAGCCACGCGCACCACCTGCGCCAAGGCTCGGGACCCCGGTTGCTGGCGACTGGTACGACCAGGAAGTGCGGCGACTGGTCGCCGCGCACACCGCGATCTCAGGCCGACGCACGAGCCTCGTAGACCATGCGGCCGATTTCCGCGTAGCCGAGCATCGCGCCCTCGAAGTTGTCGAGCATCGTGCGGGCGAACTCAGGCAGCTCGGATGCGGGCCGCCCCGCCTCCTCGAGCAGTGCCGTGGCGAACTCCGGATCGATGAAGAACAGCAGTGCACTCAGGCAGGCGCCGAGGTCGTCGTCCACGTCTTTCGGGAGGTCGACGTCCCATGCTTCTTCGAGCCAGTCATGACCCTGCGCAAAGCCGCTGGCCCACTGCCTCAGCGGCGCATCCTTGTCGAAGTTCCGCTCGGCGGGCTCGCGCAACTCGATGCATGCGGGCAGCGCCACGGTCGCATCCTGCACCTCGCGATTCAACTGATTGTAGAGCGTCATGATCGAGCGATGGAAACGCACGCCCTCGTTCTCGTCGGCGAACACGGGCTCGTCGGCGTCGAAAATCGCGGGGATCCACTCCGAGGGAAGGACGAGGTCGGGCGCCGCAACCACGGCGAACAGAAATCCGCAGAGTTCCTCGAGCCCGAGCGTGGCCGGCGAGTGCGTGCGGGCAGCAACCAGGAACTGTCGCAGCCACGCTTCGTCGGCGGGCGCGAGATCGGGAAGGACAGGTTCGGGCGCTGTGTTGCTCATCCGCGCATTTTACGCGCTCACGCGAGTGCGAGCAGGTGTTTCCCGTAGGCGCGAACGTCGTCCCAGTCCGTGTAGTCGATCACCGTGCTGGGATCCGTGGGACCGTGCGTGTACTTCATGATCATCTGGATCATCACGCGCTCATGCCACGGCCACGACGGGTAGTTCACCTTGCCCGCGATCACCTTGAGATCCCGCGGCCGCCACGGCGAGAGCTGCAGGAATTTCTGCATGTATCGGTTGCCTTCGACGGTTGACTTCTCGGGCACTCGCGCCACGACCGACACGTTGAAGAAGCTGTTCGGCTTCGCCTCCAGCGCCGCCCGATGCCTCGCGACGAAATCGAACACGCTCCTGTCGTAGGTGCCGTACAGCACCGGCGCACCGAGCGCGATGACGTCGTAGCGGTCCCAGTCCGCGCCTTCCTGCGTCGCCTCGACGATGTCCATCATCTCGGCTCGACCGCCCGCGACCTCGATGCTCTCGCAGATGCGTCTCGCGACGCGGGCCGTGTGCCCGCCGCGGCTCATGTACAGGATCAGGACCGACTTCATGCGGCGCGCTCCACTGACGTTCGCATCATCCACTTTCGGGACGACACGCTAACCGATTGACCGCCGTGACGGCATCCCGGAATGCCGACGCCGCAGGCTGGCCTGCGCCGGGCTGCGCCATAATGCCGAGCCCCGGCACTCGAGGCCATCCAGGCCACATGCACCCGACCCTGATCGTCCGCATCCTCGCAGTGGCGACCGCATGGCTGGCTTCAGTCCCTGTCGACGCCGATGAATTCTCTGGCTCTGACTGGCGGCCGGTTGCGCCAGGCGTCGAGTACCGGCACTTGGAGCGCCCCGGGCTGGATGCGCACGCCGTGCGCGCGGACCTCGACGAGCGCTGCGTGCAGGTGATTGCCAGCACCGCCGCGGACCGCGGCCTCACCGTCAGCGGCTTCGCGCAGCGGCATTCGGCGACGGCAGCCGTAAATGGCGATTACTTCGACGAGCAACTCGACCCGGTCGGGTTCGCGATGGGCGACGGGGTGGTCTGGGCACTCGCGAGCGAGATCCCGCGATGGCAGGAAGTGGTGGGCGTTGGCGGCCGGCGCGTCGAGATCTTTCCGCGAAGCACGCCGCTGCGCGAGCCCGAGCCCTGGATGACCGGCGCGGTGTCGGGCTGGCCGATGGTCCTGGCGCAATGCCAGCCGGAACCCCGGCTGCCAGGCAGCGATCACTTCACACGCGCTCCGCACCCCCGTACGGCGGTGGGACTGTCGCGCGACGGGCGGCGCCTGCTGATGCTGGTCGCGGACGGACGTCGCGAAGGCGTGCCGGGACCGACGCTGCCGGAGCTTGCGGAGCTGCTGGCCGAACTCGGAGCGTGCACGGCGCTGAACCTCGACGGCGGAGGATCGAGCGCACTGTGGGTCGGCGACAGCATCGTCAACCGTCCGAGCGACGGCTTCGAGCGGCCCGTAGGCAACCATCTCGCGATCGTGATGGCACCGGGGTGCGAGCGGGGATCGTTGTCCGATTCGACCCGTCAGCCGGCGAAGGACGCATTCCGGCCGTGACTGGCATCAACTTTCCTCCGCTGCTCATCGCATAGATGCAGGAGACCCCGATGCCCGTAACGATGCCCGCCTTCGAGCAGGTGCTGGAGCTGCCGAGCCTGATGCAGCGAGTCGTTCCGGAGACCTGGCAGGACCTGAACGGCCACGTCAACGTGCGCCACTACCTCGAGCTCTTCGACGCGGCGAGCTGGCCGATGCTGGCGGACTTCGGGCTCGACGAGCGGGTGTTCCTCGACCGGCGCCAGGGGCTGTTCGACCTCGAGCACCACCTCTGGTACTTGTCGGAGCTGCACGTCGGGGACACGGTCAGTGTCCATGCGAGATTCATCGCGCGCACAGCGAAGCGATTCCACGGAGTCATGTTCGCGCTCGACCGCACGCGTGGACGGCTGGCGAGCGTATTCGAGTACGTGAGCACCGGCGCGGATCTCGCCTTGCGACGGACCGCGCCGCTGGTCCCGGAACTCGCCTCCGAGCTCGACCTGAGGATCGAGGAGCACTCGCGGCTCAGCTGGCCGGCGCCGGTCTGCGGAGTCATCGCACCCTGAGCCTGCAGGGCCCTCTGCTACGATACCGCTCCCCTACTGCGATCCGGACCGAGGCCACGATGAACCTGTCCCTCCGCGAGCAGCTGCTCAAGGCCGGGCTCGTCACCGACAAGCAGGCTAAGCAGGCCGAGCGCTCCAACAGCCAGCAACGCCACCGCCAGACCAAGGGCGACACTCGCACGCCGCCGCCGCCCGAACAGCTGAAGTCGGCGCAGCAGGCACAGGCGGCCAAGCTGCTGCGCGACGCGGAGCTGAACCGCAAGCAACGCGAGAAGGCCGAGCGCAGGGCGCGGGCTGCGGAATTGAAGCAGCTCGTGGAGCAGTTGCGGATTCCGCGTCCGGACAGCGACGACTGGTTCAATTTCGTGGACGACGGAAAGATCCATCGCGTCGCCGTGACGCCCGAACTCCGCGCCCGCATCATGTCGGGCGCCATGGCCGTCGTACGCAGCGAAGGTCACTACCACCTCGTGCCGGTCGACTCGCTCGAGCGAATCCGCGAGCGACACGCAGACGCAATCGTGCCACCGCCTGCCAACCCGGCCTCCTCGGAACCCGCGCCGGACGATCCCTACAAGGACTTCGTGGTCCCCGACGATCTCACCTGGTGAGCGGGGACATGGCGACCTTCAGTTCGGTGCTCGGCAGCCTGAGAATTGAGCGTGATGCCTCGAGCGTCGCGATACCGAAGTCCTGGGGCAACGGCCGCACGGTGTTCGGCGGCCTGCAGGTGGCGCTCAGCGTGCGGGCGATGCGCGGCGCACTCGATGCGGCGCTTGGCGTGGGCAAGGGACACCACACCGCACTGCCGCTGCGCAGCCTGCAGACGACGTTCGTAGCGCCGGTTCCGACCGGCACGCCCGTCGAGTTGCGCGCCGAGTTCCTGCGCAGCGGGCGCTCCGCTACCCATGCGCGCTGCGACGTCCGTCACGACGGCGCGCTCGCCTGCACGACGGTGGCTGTGTTCGGTGCCGCAAGGCCGTCGCGGATCCTGCTCGACATCCCGCGACCGACCCTGCAGGCAGACCCGGAGGCACTGCCGGACCTGCCCTATATCCCGGGCATCATGCCGGAGTTTGTACAGCATCTGCAGCTGCGCTGGGCCGTGGGACGCGTCCCGTACTCGGGGCACGATGAACCGCACTCGAGCATCTTTGCGCGCCTGCCGGACGATGGCTGCAATGCCGAGGACGTGCTGATCGCTCTGGCCGACTCGATCCCCACGCCCGCGCTCTCGATGCTCGAGAAGCCCGCGCCTGCGACTTCGATCAACTGGATGCTCGAGTTGATCGGCGACCCCGCGCAGCTCGACCGCCACCAGTGGTCGCTGATCGGCACCGAAGTGCGCGCCGGCGCCGACGGATACCTGAGCCAGACGTCGGTGCTGTGGGGACCCGGCGGCCACGCGTTCTCGGTCAGCCACCAGAGCGTCGCGATCTTCGGCTGAGAGACCCGTCGCCGCGATCGATCAGAGCACGCGCGGCAGCGTCAGCGCGTCGACCAGCCCGCGCGCCCCATAAAGAGCCGGCAGGATGACCTCGGGCGGATGCCGTCGCCTCAGGTCGGCGACCAGCTCGGTCCCGGCGCGATAGGCGGGCAGGTACATGCGCCCGAGCAGCGGGTGACGGCCCCATGCTCCCGAGAGCTTGTCCGCGCGTTCGGCGGTGACCAGGCACTCCGCGCGCAACGCTGCCGCAACCTCCGGCTGCGGCAGCCGCTCGTGCCAGGTGAGCCAGGACGCCTGGTTCTTGGCATCGTCCTGCAGCAGCGCGAGCAGCACACCGAGCTCGAGGTCGCGGTCCGGGAGGTCCGCGGGCTCGGTCACTCCGTACGCAATCAGGATCGCGTTGTTGGCGATGCCCTCGAACAGCACGCTGACTCGCGTGTTCATGGTGAGCACCGAGGCCTCGAAGCCCGCGAGCCCGCGCACGAACAGGTCCTGCAGGTAGGCGAAGGTGGTGACGTGGCCGGGCACCACTTCGTGGCTCACCAGCTGCTGGAACTCCGGCACCGAGATCTCGAGCGAGGCATTGAGTTCGTAGGTGGCCTCGTATTCGGGCGTACCGTCTGCGCGCCGCGCGCGACCGAGGTAGTTCATGGAGCCCGAGAACCATGCGTTCTCGATGGCGAGGAAGCGTACGTTGGCGCGCGGTACCGGCGCGAACTCGGCCGGCAGGTAGGGCAGCAGATGGCGCGCCGCCAGCATGTCGTAGTAGGCGACGAACGCGTCGCCCACCGACGCGACGGACTTCGCTGGCACGCGTCGCGCTGCGCGCCACGCGCCCACTGCGGCAAGCAGCGACTCGCGGTCGTGCGAAGGGTGGCCGGCAGCCGCCAGCAGTTCCGCCACGCGCTCGCGCTTCTCCGCGGGTTGCGACGGCTCGGGCGCGCGGCCGATGATCGTGCGCACGCAGCGTTCGTACGGCACCTGCGCTCCGCGGCCGAGCATCTCCATCGCGAGGTCCCACATCACCTCGCAGCACAGCCCCAGGCCCTCCAGGTACGCGCCGCGCACTCCGCCTGCCGCGCGGGCGCCCGCCAGCACCTGCGCGATGGCACCACGCACGTCGACGACCGCGAGGTAAGCATCGACCGCGCCGCCGTCAGGCGCCGCGCCGACGACGCCGCCGCTGGCGCGCAGGGCAGCCGCCGTCGCGTGCGTGTAAGCGCGCGGCAGCGGTTGGTCCGAGAACCAGCTGTCGGCAATGAAGCGCCCGACGCCGGAGGGGTTCATGACGTCGCCGCCCCACAGTGTGTCGATGCCGATCAGCGCGTCGGCGATGGAATTCTCGAGCGGTTCGGGCGCCATGCATTGTCTCCGTCGCGGCGGGTCGGGCCAGCGGCGTTCCGCCGACGGGCCCGACGCAAAGCGTACTCCTTCGCAACGGCGGGCTTCGGTTTCGGGCCGCCGCAGACCGGTCGGCCGCCGGGATGTCCCATAGGTATTTCTGGAAGCCC
>Ga0209254_10000726_pt1 | contig 28260 bp, 27 predicted proteins | sample FrelakmetDIP11DI_FD_187148 | JGI IMG/M metagenome (GOLD analysis project Ga0209254, IMG submission 187148) | Freshwater lake sediment microbial communities from the University of Notre Dame, USA, for methane emissions studies - DIP11 DI (SPAdes)... | ecosystem: Environmental > Aquatic >... | reverse complement strand
CAACACCTTCAAGTATGATCTGGGCTACTATGAAGATCAGTACCGGCAGAACAAGGCGAACTTCGAAAAGTTTGACGCCGAGCTCGCCAAGTACATGAATGCGCAGAAGTAGTGAATTGTCCGCGGGCTTGGCCTCAAAAACAAGCCCGTGGGCGTTTTGTAATGTGCTGGTAAACAAACAGATCCAGGTGAGTCATGCAATGTACGGGCCTGCAGGGATGCATCCTGCAGGCCCTGCAATAAAAGACCGGTTTGAATTGAACAACCTGAGCCATCTTTGCTCAGGACTGACCCGGCCTCAAATGAGTACGCAGGGCGCGGCACATCTTGGCGACGAAGACAGACGTGATGAGCAAAGAAGTTTATGTCCTGTGCGACCACGATGCTCTCTATACGGCGATTGAGCTGAAGCTTAGTGGCCTCCCACAAGTCCATGTGCTCCGACAGGAGTCGAATCCAGCCACTCATCCTGACAAGGAGAGCCCTGCAGCGGAATCGGACTTGATTATTGTCGCTCCCGTACCGCCAATCAGTGATCCGATGTCTATCCTTTCCAGGGCGTCACTCCTCAGTTGCGTAGGAGAAGTGCCGGTGCTGATTATTTCTGAGCAGCCATCCAGACCCGAATCGGACGACAAGATCACTTATCTGAATTTTCCGTTTGATATGGACGATTTGAACAACACGGTCGTAGAAATCCTGGAGAAGTGATCCGGTTCCGACTCGGAGCACGAAAAGTAGTGCATCAGTCCGGTGAGCAGAATGCGGATACAGGCATAATCCTATTTTCCTGATGGGGGTATCCAAGGCAAAGGCCGCCATTATTGGCGCAGGCAGGATCGTCTTCTGCCAGATGTTGAACCTGGATATCCTTAGGAGTGTGACATGCAATTACGCGGACTTGAATATGATATGGTTTTGAGCGAGCTCGCCGATGCGGTCGGCGAGGAGCACGTTTCGACGCGCGCCAGCGACAAGCTGGTCTATGCCACCGACTGGTCGTGGATGCCGCAGATGTGGCTCGATCGGGGCGAAGAAGCACCCAGCCCGGACTTCATCGTGCATCCCGGCTCGGCCGAAGAAATCGCGCGCGTGCTGCAAATCGCCAACACGTATCGGGTGCCGGTGGTGACGTGGGGCGGCGGATCGGGCACGCAGGGTGGCGCGATCCCGATCTTCGGTGGTATCGTCCTCGACGTGAAACGCCTCGACAAGATCATCAACATCAGCGAACAGTCGTTGACGGTCACGGCGCAAGCCGGTGTGATTGGTGAGGTGCTGGAGTACACGCTGAACGAGCGCGGCCTGACGATGCCGAACTATGCGGCGTCAGCTAACTGTGCCACACTGGGGGGCTACATCGCCGCGCGCGGTTCGGGCGTTATCTCCACCAAATACGGCAAGGTCGAAGACCTGGTGATGTCGATGCAGGTGGTGCTGCCCGACGGCACGATCATCCGCACGCCGCCTGTGCCGAAACACGCCAGTGGCCCGCCGTACGCGGGCCTGTTCGTCGGGTCCGAGGGCACGTTCGGCGTCATCACCGAAGCGACGTTCCAGATCGAGCGGCTGCCTGAGACTCGCTTATTCCGCGGCATCCTCTTTGAAGATCTGCATAACGCGCTGGAAGCTGGCCGCCAGATCATGCTGGCACGCCTGCAGCCCACGGTCTTGCGCCTGTACGATGAGGCCTCGACGACCTCACTCGTCAAGCGGGTGTTGAACCTCGATCTTAAGGGCGCATTCCTCAATGTGATCTTTGACGGTTTTGAAGACATTGCCACGCCGCAGTTCAACCGTGCCCTGAAGATTTGCGCGGACCTGGGCGGGCGCGATTTGGGCGAGCATTCGGCCAAAGAATGGTGGGAGCATCGCTACGATTTCTATTATCCGCCGTTGGGTCTGTCACTGCCCAAGATGTATGGCACACTGGAAACCGTAACGACGTTCGACCACATCGAGCCGTTATACTGGGCCAAGAAGAAAGCCATCGAGGAAGGCTTCGCCGAGTGGAACACGCACTACATCGCGCACTTCTCGCATTGGTTCCCGTGGGGGGTCATGGTCTATGACCGCTTCATTATCGATAATCCGCCGCAAGATGCGCACGAGGCGCTGAAGTTACACAATCGTTTGTGGAATGTGGCGCTGCGCACTTCGCTGGCGCATGGCGGCGTATTAAATGAGCATCACGGCGTGGGCCTGAAGCTGGGGCGCATGATGCGTGAACAATATGGTCCGGCCTTCCCCCTCATCGAAGGGATTAAGCGCGTGTTCGACCCGCGCGGGATCATGAATCCTGGAAAGCAGGGGTTTAGCCTGTGAATACCTTACCCGTGAAAACTTTTCAGGATTACATTCCCATCTACGACGGCGATCGGTACTGCTTGATGTGTCGTCACGTTTGCCCGGTGGAGCGCGTGACCAAGCGTGAGGCCACTACACCGCATGGTTGGGCGCTGCTCATCGCTTCGGTGATTCGTGGTTCGCTGCAGTGGGATGCGGATACCGTCGATACGCTCTATCAGTGTTCCGATTGCGCGTCATGTCAGGCCAACTGCGCCACCGACCGCCCCCTGCCCGCCGCATTGAAAGCCGCACGCGCCGAAGTGGTGCGATTGGGTAAGCAGCCGGCGAGTGTGAACGAAATCGATCGGAAGCTGCGCGAGTGGGGAAATCCTTACGGCTCCCTCCCGGCCTCGACCGTTTCACAGGTGAGGAGTGACGTTGGGCTGTACGTCGGCGCGACGGCGCAATTCCTCCGGCCACAAGCCATCACTGCGGCGCAAAAACTGTTGGGCGCGACCGGCATCCAGAGCGTCGTGTTGGGCGCGGGGCGATCGAGCGGTTACCTGCCGTATGCGCTCGGGCTGTGGGATGTCGCGCGTGATCTGGCGCGGCAAACCATGGATGAGATCGTCTCATCCGGCGTGCGCGAGGTGATCACGCTGACGGCAGAAGACGCGCATGCGCTCAAGCATGTGTACTACGAATTAGGCTTGATGCCGCCGCGAGAGGTGCGCGTCATTCAAATCGCCGAGTATCTCGCACCGCAAGTGGCGCAGGGTCAATTGAAGATTCGCCCGTTGGAGATGCAAGCCGCCACGTATCACGATCCCTGCCACGCGCTGGCGTTACCCGATCATGCGAGCGCGGCCCGACAGTTGATCATCGCGTTGACGGGTCGTGCTCCGCGCGAAATGCTGTGGCGCGAGAAGCGCGCTGCGCCGTGCGGCGCGACCGGCGGACTGGAATTCACGCAGCCGTGGTTGGCGACGGCGATGGCGAAGAAGCGGCTGGACGGTGCGCGCGAGATCGGCGTTGGAATTGTCTTGACGGACGATCCGCACTGCGTATCGCATCTGGCACAACATGCGGATGGCTTGCGCGTGCAGAACTTGATCGAGATGCTGGCGGAACAGGTGGAGTGACTCAAGTTCCAAGCAGGGGCGGCTCCCAAGCCGCTCGAAGTCGGGCGTGGGAGCCCGACCCGCTAACCAGATGAGGTGATTCAAACGGAGGAGGACAAGAACGAATTCAACCCTTCTGTCTAACGTCTGACACCAAAAATCCGAAATCAGCAATCAACAATCCAAAATCCACAATTCCAAGGAGGCTACCATGTTTCTATCGATGCACAACTGGATGCGCGCAGAGCCCATCGAATTGACGATCCGCCGCCTGGCGAAGTACGGCTACGACTCGATCGAGATCAGCGGCGAGCCGGAGAAGTACAACACCACCGAAGTCAGTAAGCTGCTGCAGGATAACGGTGTGCGCTGCTGGGGTTCAGTCACGCTGATGTTTGCGGGCCGCGACCTCATCCACGCTGACCGCGCCGTGCGCGAGAACAGCGTGAAGTACATCAAAGACTGCGTGACGATGGTCAAGGAACTTGACGGACGCGAGATGACCATCGTGCCATCACAGGTCGGCAAGGTCGTGCCGATGGATTCGCCCGAGCAGGAATGGAAGTGGGCGGTGGAAGGTCTGCGCGAGGTTTACGCGCACAGCGAAAAGGCCGGCGTCGTCCTGGCGCTGGAGCCGCTCAATCGCTTCGAGACCAACTTCCTCAACCGTCATGATCAAGCGTTGGCGCTGGCGAAGGAAGTCGGCCCCAATTGCGGTGTGTGCCTCGACTGCTTCCATATCAATATCGAAGAGGCTGATCTGTATCAGGCCATCCTCAATACCGGCAAGAAGTTAGTGGACTTCCACGTGGCCGATAACAATCGCATGGGCTGCGGCCAGGGCGATTACAACTGGCCAAAGCTCATCAGGACGCTCGATCAAGCGGGCTACAAGAACGCATTGACCGCTGAGTTCGTGGCGTCGTTGGATCGCACACCGGCGAATCCCTACCCCGATGCGCTGTCCACAGAACCCGATCCTGAGCTAACCCCCGAGCAATACAAATTCATTCAGGATCATGGCTCCGGCGTACTGACCGAGAAGTTCTATTCGTGGCTGACGGAAGTCACCGCCAACACACTGCGCAAGTCGATGAAGAAGGCCGGCGTCGAACCAACGCGCCTGCCGAAGCAGGTGAAGGTGGGCCGCGCCCGCGCGAACTGAATGAGTGTGATAGTGCGATAGTGAGATAGTACGATAGTTCAACCGTGCTATTGCACTATCGCACTACGAAACTATTGCACTACAAAACTATCGCACTACCCCGGATGATGCCATGTCCATCCTGTTGATTGGCACCCTCGATACGAAAGGCCCCGAAATTGCCTACGTGCGCGATCGCATTCGCGCGCTGGGCGGCGCAGCCCTCGTGCTCGATTCAGGCATCCTCGGCGAGCCGGTGGACATCGTGCCGGACATCCCCCGATCGGATGTGGCGCTGGCCGCCGGTTCCACGATCGATACGCTGCGCAACGCGGGCACGCGCGGCGCCGCCATCGAAAAGATGAAAGAGGGTGTGAAGCAAGTTACGCTCGATCTGTTTGCGCAGGGCAAGTTGCAGGCCGTGTTGTGCCTGGGCGGCGCAGAAGGCGCGGTGCTGGGCGCGACCGCGATGCGCGCGCTGCCGATCGGCGTGCCCAAGATTCTGGTGACGCCGCTCGCTTCGGGCCGGCGCACCTTTGGCACCTTCATGGGCACGCGGGACATTTTCGTGCTGCATTCGGTGATCGACATCGCGGGCTTAAATCCGATTAGTTGTGCTGTGTTCGATAATGCCGCCGCGGCCGCGGTGGGCATGGCGCAGGCCGGTTACCACCCGATCGATAGTGCGGCCAACGACGGCAAACGCTACGTCGCACTGACGATGCTGGGCAATACCACCAAGGCCGTGATGCGCGTGAAGGAGCGTATCGCCGCGCACGGCTACGAATCGATCATCTTCCACTCCAACGGGGTGGGCGGCCCGGCGATGGAAGACCTCGCCGAAAAGGGTATGTTCACCGCCGTGATCGATTACACCACCGACGAGTTGACCGATCAGAGTTTCGGCGGATTCCATCAGGGCGGCGAGAAACGATTGGAGCGTGTGGGCGCGATCGGATTGCCGCAAATCATCGTGCCCGGCTCGATCGATTTCATGGTGCACGGCCCGCGCGATCAAGTGCCCGATCGCTTTGCCGGGCGACCCGCGTATTATCACAATCCCGAATTCACATTGATTCGCGTGTTGAAAGATGAGATGGCGCAGCTGGGCCACCTCATGGCGCGCAAGCTCAATGGAGCGCGCGGGCCGATCGAGGTAGTGGTGCCAACGCAAGGTTTATCGATCCCCAATGTGCCGGGTGGCGTGTTCTGGGATCCCGAGGCGGATGCCGCTTTCCTCGACGCCCTGCGCGCCGATTTACGATCGGACATTCCGATCATCACCGTCGACGATCACGTCAACTCGATCAGCTTTGCCGATCGAGTAGCGGATGAATTTCTGAAACTAATGAGCCAGGTACCGGCATAGGGATGCCGGTACTACGGATCATATGATGTAGCGATGGCATCCCGATGCCATCGTTCAAAACACACCGAGGTGAATCCAATGAGTGACAATGGCCAAAAAAAGTTTCGTTCGTATTGCATCGCCGATCTGACGTATGTGGACATTCAGGAATACCTGAAAGAGAGGGACACCATCCTGATTCCGATGGCGAGCCTGGAGCAGCATGGTCCGCATCTGCCGTTGAAGACCGACACGGTGACGGCGGAAGAAGTGACGCGGCGCGTGTGCGATCAGATCGAAGTGCTGCACACGCCGGCGTTGTGGTGCGGCTACTCGCCGCAGCACATGTACTCGCCCGGTTCGGGACGCGGCACCATTACGCTGCGCGCGGAGACCTTGTTGAACCTGATGTATGACGTGGCGCGCAGCTGCATCCATCACGGCTTCAATCGCATCATCTTCATCAACGGCCACGGCTCCAACGTCAAGGTGGTCGATCCGATTTTGCGCAAGCTGCGCTATGAGACCGGCGCGCTGATCGGCTTTGTGAAACCCTACATGGAAAACTATGTGGGCATCCTCGAAGGTCTGATGGAGAATCCGCCATTGGAGACGCCGGGCTGGCACGCCAGCGAATTGGAGACATCGCAGATGCTGGCGCATGATACCGTCAAAGGCACGAACTACGTGCGCATGGATCGCGCGGCCAAGACGCTGGCCCATATTCCTGACTTTCTGCCTAAGACTTTCGCCAAGAAAGACGGCATGCCCGATGTGGAGTTCGACGGCTACAAGTATTTCACCTTCCCGATGGATCATCACGAGTTCATCGAGTCGGGCACGATCGGTAATCCGTTGCGCGCCACGGCCGAGAAGGGCGAGGAGGCGTTCCGCCGCTACTCCGATCACTGTGCGCGGGGCATTTTGGAATTGATGAAGGTGCCGGTGGAAGTACACGATCGCGAGTTCGTTAATCGGGTGTGGTAACAACTTCGATGTTTACGCAAGCAGGCCAGGCTCCCACGCCTGGCAAGACGGCGGCATGGGAGCCGCCTCTACTAATCCAGGCCAGGGAAGGAACATTCACTTCAACCGTGCGGGGGCACATCCTATCAGGAGGCCGCTATGGCGAAAGTTGCGATCATCGGCGCGGGCAGTATTGTATTTTGCAAGACCTTGATTCAGGACATTCTATCGACGCCGGGCTTGCAAGACACTGAGTTTGCGTTGATGGCCCCCAGCACCACGCGCACCTCGCAGGTGGAGGCATACATCAATCGGGTCATCCAAGCGAACAACTTGCCGGCGAAGGTGTGGGTCACCACCGATCGGCGCGAGGCCCTGAAAGGCGCGAAGTACGTCATCGCCACGTTCCAGGTCGGCGGCGTCAAGGGCTTCGAGTACGATTACAAGATTCCGTTCAATCACGGCGTCGATCAATGCATCGGCGACACACTGGGGCCTGGCGGCATCTTCCGCGCCTTGCGCAGCATTCCCGTCGCGGTGGACATGGCTGAGGACATGAAGGAATACTGCCCCGGTGCGCTGCTGCTCAACTACGTCAACCCCATGGCGATGGTCTGCTGGGCGTTAGGCACGACGGGCATCGAGTTCGTGGGCCTGTGCCATGGCGTGCAGACCACGCTCGATCTGATCGCGGGCTATGTGGACGTGCCCAAGAGCGAGATCGATTATCTGTGTGCGGGCATCAATCACATGGGCTGGTTCTTGAAGATCGAACATCAAGGCCGCGATCTGTATCCAGTGCTGCGGGAACGCTTCGAGCTGCCGGGCTACTACGTGAACGAGAAAGTCCGCGGCGAGGTCTTCCGTCAGTTCGGCTACTTCATGACCGAGTCGACGGGCCACCTCTCGGAATATGTGCCGTACTTCCGCAAGAATCAGAAGGCGCTCGATCTCTACTGCGACGAGCCCGGTTTTGGCGGCGCGACCGGCGCGTATTACACCTGGTGCACCTACGTTGCGGACAAGTACGAGAACCAGGACATCCTCGCCGGCTATCCGCCCGACCTGCCGCCGCGCAGCATCGAATACGGATCGTACATCATCGAAGCGATGGAAACCGGCCGCGTTTTCCGCCTCAATGGCAATGTCGTCAACGGCAACATGATCAGCAATCTGCCGCCCGACTGCTGCGGCGAAGGCCCGGTGTATGTCGATCGGCTGGGGCTGCACAAGACGATCGTGGGCAAGCTGCCGTCGCAGTGCGCGGCGTTGAACATCACCAACATCAATGTGCAGCGCTTGGCCGTCGAAGCCGCGCTGGAAGGCGATGTCGAGAAGATCGTCATGGCCTGCGCGCTGGATCCGCTCACTGCGGCGACGCTCACGCTCAAGGAAATACGCGACATGGCCGCCGACATGCTCGAAGCGGAGAAGCAGTGGCTGCCGCAGTTCGAGGGCAAGGTCATCAAGCCCACGCCGACAATCGCGATTCCGGCGGATGTGCAGCGTGCCAGTGCGCCGATCGATCCGGCGCTGGCGATCTTCGCGCGTTTTGGTGAACTGGCATCGTAGATGATCTAGACCTGTCAGGTCTTGTCGCAGAACAAGGGTACGTGATGCGCATCCAGCGTGACTGGCACATTGCTTTAGACGAAGAGCAATACCTGGCGCAAGCGGGCGGCAACCTCGCCCGCTTGATGGCGCGGCCCAGTGTCTGCGCCGACTGGGAAGCCGCGCTGGCAGATGCGCGCGAACTGATCGAGCCGGCTGCCGTGTGGGACGCGTTTCCGATCCAGGAGTTCCGGCACGAGCGGTTGGTGCTCGCCGATGGGATCAAGATCGGCGGCGGGCCGGTGGTGACGGTCGTCGCCGGCGCGACGGAGTTGGTCGTCGGTGTGTGCACGATCGGCGGCGCGATCAGCCAGCGCATCTCCGAGCACATGCGCGGCGATGAGCGCCTGCGCGCCATGTTCCTCGACGATCTGGGATCGTGGGCAGTCGATCAGGTGCGCCAGCAAGTGTGCCGCCGGATCGAAGGCGACGCGGCTGGCCGCGCGTGGCACGCCAGCGCCTCGCTCTCGCCGGGCGAGTCCGAATGGTCGGTCGCCGAACAGGCCGTCATTTTTTCGCTCGTCGATGCGCGCGAGATTGGCGTCACGTTGAACGAGTCGATGGTCATGTCGCCCGTCAAATCGCTGTCGTTGATCGTGGGCATCGGTCCCAACGCGCTTGGCGTCGAGGGCGCGAGCAACTGTGACTTTTGCACCATCCGGGAGCGGTGCAGTTATCGCGATCGCCGCCTTGCCCTGCAAGCCGCAGGGCAAAAGTAAAGAGCCTGCTGCCGAACTTCACACCCTATCATCACTCCCAGAAATCCATACGAAGGAGCGGAAGCAATGAAAGAACAACTGATTACCGCCATAGCCGATCTGAAGGAAGAGGAGGCGATGAGCCTGGTCCGTTCGATGCTCGATGCCGGTGAAGACCCTCAGGTCATCCTCGACGCCACCGGTGAAGCGGTGCGGACCATAGGAGATCGCTTTGAGGCGCAAGAGTATTTTCTGCCCGAGCTGATCATCGCCGGCGACTTGATGAAACAGATCGCCGAGTTGGTCAAACCCAAGCTGGCGACTAAAGTTACAACGGCCAAGCCGCTCGGCAAGATCGTTCTAGGCACGGTGGCCGGCGACATTCACGACATCGGCAAGGATGTGGTGGGCTTCATGCTGGACGCCAACAATTTTGAAGTGCACGATCTGGGCGTTGATGTTCCCGCTGCAACCTTTGTCGCCAAGATCCGTGAAGTGCAGCCCAACATCGTCGGCTTGAGCGGTTTCCTGACTCTAGCCTTCGACCAGATGAAGGTCACCGTCGATGCGATCAAAGAGGCCGGCCTGCGCGACCAGGTCAAGATCATGATTGGCGGCGCCATCATGGATACTAATGCGGCCCAATATGTTGGGGCAGATGCCTATGGCACCAATGCCGCGGCCGCAGTTAAAATCGCCAAGTCTTGGACAGGAGGAATGTAGCCATGCCTGAGAAATCGCCGCAAGAACTTTTCGATGAACGCTTGCAGCGCGTCAAAGACGCCGCTGCCCTCAAGGTTCCCGATCGCGTGCCGGTCTTCGGCCCTTACCAGAAGTATCCCTATACTTTCGGCGGCATCTCGTTCAAGGATGCGATGAACGACTATGCCGCGGCGCGCGCGGCGTGCCACAAATTTGTGGACTACTTCCAACCTGATCTAGACTTCGGCCCGATCTTTGCCTACCCGGCGAAAGCGATGGAGATCCTCGGCTGGAACGCCTTCAAGTGGCCGGGGCACGGGCTGGGCGACGACACGATGTACCAGTACGTCGAGGGCGAATATATGTCGGACGAAGAGTATGACGAGTTCATCTTTGACCCCTCTGATTTCATGCTACGCAAATGGGCGGCGCGTCAGTTCAAGTCCATGGAAGGGTTTGCAAAAACGATCCCTTGGCGGCGCTTCATGTGGTCCGGCTGGATGAATCTGCCCTTCTTCTGGTCCACGCCTGAATTTCAGGAATCGCTGCGCACCGTGACGGCGGGTGCTGAGGAAACCAACACATGGTGGGCCTCGCAGTTCCAGTATTGGGGCGAGGTGAAAGACAAAGGTATCCCCATCGCCTATGCCGGCTGGGATTGGCCCCCGTTCGACATTCTGGGCGACACCGTGCGCGGCACGCACAAGATTTTGGCCGATATGCGCCGGCGTCCCGCCAAGCTGCACGACGCGCTGGAAGTCGCCACGCAGATCTTCATCGAATACGGCTCGGGTGCAGCCGGCGCAACGCTGCCGTTCTGCTGGGTGTGGGTGCACAAGTCGACGCGCGAGTTCATGTCCGATGCGCAGTTCGCCGAATTCTACTGGCCGTACTTGCGCAAGGGCCTGCTGGCGCTGGTCGAGAAGGGCGTCATTCCCGTCATCTACTGGGAAGCCGACTTTGAAACCCGCTTGAAGCACATTGTGGATGTGCCCGCTGGCAAGATCATCTATCATCTGTCCAACACCAATTACGAGAAAGCCTACGACGTACTGAAAGGTACGACAGCGCTCATGGGCAACGTCCCCAATATCATGCTGCATAGCGGCACGCCCGATGACGTGCGCGCTTACTGCAAGAAGATCATCGACACCATCGGCAAGAACGGCGGATTCATCATGGACTCGGCCGTCATGCTCGATGAAGCCAAGCCGGAAAACCTGAAGGCGATGTTTGACTTCACGCGCGAATACGGCGTGTATCGATAAGCAGCCTACCCGATTGGGCTACACACCCGATCGGGTCACGGCACACCACAGGAGATCAACATGAAAGTCGGATGTTTCGCTCTAATCGATCCGTTCTCTACGTTGGAGCATCAACTGGATCGGATCAAGAACTGGGGCTTCAAGTATGCCGATGTGACCGACAGCACCGACGGCGGCAGCATGGGCGTGGAATACGGCTTCGCGGCGGTCGCCAGCCTCGACGCCAACCCCTTCGATCTTAAGCGCATGTTTGAGAGTCGCGGTCTCACTATCACGTCCTACTGCGCGCACGCGAACTTGCTCGATCCGACTGCGCCGTGGCACTTCGGCACGATGCAGATCATCAAGGCTGTGCGCAATGCGGCGGCCATCGGCGTGAAGCACGTCATCACTTCCGAAGGCGATCCCAAGACCGAGTTCGGCCACAACCTCACCGAGAAAGAAGCGCTGTTCCTGATCCGCGAGCGCCTGTATGAGCCGCTGCGCATGGCCGCCGATCATGGCGTGAAGATTCTGATGGAGCCGCACGGCAAGTACACCGATTCGATCGACACTATGGAGAAGATTCTGGAACTGTGCAACTCGCCCGCCCTGGGTGTGAACATGGATTCCGGCAACTCGTGGCTGGGCGGCACCGATCCGGTTGCGATGGTGAAGCGCCTCGGCAGTAAGATCGAGCATGTACACTGGAAAGACTGGCCTGCGGAGATGGAGGCCAATCGGGGCAAGATGTTCGGCGCGGGCATGTCGGGCATTCCGCTGGGCACGGGCGTGGTCGACATTAAAGGCGTGTACAACGCGCTGGTCGCCGCGGGCTATGACGGCTATACCACACTCGAAGTCGCTGGCGACGATGCCGTAAGGCAAAGCTATGCATATTTAAAGTCGTTGGGCGCGGAGTAAGGTCGATCCCGCGTGATCGACCTGCCCGGGCAGACCCATGCGTCTGCCCCAACCAAGACAAAAACCTATAAGGAGCGAATAAAATGGGACGACCAGTAACTCTGTGTACCGCGCAGTGGGCCGATATGCCGTTGGAAGAATTAGCCCCGAAAGCGAAAGCCTGGGGCTTCGACGGCCTGGAACTGGCTTGTTGGGGCGTTCACTTCCAAGTCGATCAGGCACTGGAGAAGGATTCATATCTCCGCAACTTGCGTGACTTGCTGGAGAAGCATGGGTTGAAATGGTTCGCTATTGCGACCCACCTGGTAGGTCAGTGCGTTGGCGATCTGATCATCGACGAGCGCCACAAGAGCATCCTGCCCTCACGCATTTGGGGCAATGGCGATCCAGAAGGCGTCCGTCAACGATCCGCCGAGGAAGTCAAGAACACCGCGCGAGCAGCCGCACAATTCGGGGCCAAGGTGGTGACCGGCTTTACAGGATCGAAAATCTGGCACACCTTCGTTGGATTCCCACCGGTGTCGCCGCAGATGATCGAGGACGGCTACAAGGACTTCGCCGATCGCTGGAACCCAATCATGGACGTGTTTGACGAGGTCGGCGTGAAGTTCGGACTGGAAGTTCATCCCAGCGAAATCGCTTTCGATTTCTGGACGACCCAGCGGACGTTAGAGGCCATCGGCCGCCGCCCGGCCTTCGGCATCAACTTTGATCCCAGTCACCTCTACTGGCAAATGATGGATCCGGTTGAGTTCGTCCATGAATACGGCGATCGCATCTACCATATGCACGTCAAGGAATCCGCTCGCAATCTCAACGGGCGCAATGGCATCCTGGTTTCCCATCTGCCGTTCGGCGATTATCGGCGCGGCTGGGACTTTGTGTCGCCCGGGCGTGGCGGAGTGCCGTTTGAACCGATCTTCCGTGCGCTCAATACGGTTGGCTACAGGGGTCCGCTGTCGATCGAGTGGGAAGATAACGGTATGAACCGTGAGCAGGGTGCACCTGAAGCCGTAGCGCTGGTGCGTCGCCTTGACCTGTCACTTTCAGACGTGTTGTTCGATGCGGCGTTTGCGTCCAAAGATTAAGAACCACAATGACGCATGACGAATGGGGCGGCCAGCCTGTGCCGGTGCACCTCGCCTACGGGCGCGAGGGTCTCACGCTGGATCTGCCGGGGCCGATCGATGTGGTGGCCGCCCCGTTCGTTCCCGGTTTGCCCGATGAGCCTGCGGCGTTGCGCGCGGCCTTACGCCAACCGATCGGTTCACCGCCCCTCGCCGCGCTCGTCAAGCCGGGCGATCGGGTGGTGATCGCACACAGCGACATCACGCGTCCTACTCCTAACGATCGCATCCTGCCGATCGTGTTGACCGAGATCGAAGCGGCCGGTGTGGCGCGGCGCGACATCACCCTGCTCAATGCGCTGGGCACGCATCGCCCGCAAACCGCGGCCGAACTGCGCGGTATGTTGGGCAGCGAGATCAGCGATCGTTATCGGTGCGTGCAGCACAATGCTTTCGATGATGATCAACTGGTGTCGTTCGGCGCCACGTCGCTGGGCCACCCGGTGCGGCTCAATCGTCATCTCATGGAAGCCGACGTCAAAATCCTGACCGGCTTCATCGAGCCGCATTTCTTTGCCGGATTCAGCGGCGGTCCCAAAGCCGTGTTGCCTGCGCTGGCCGGTACGGAGAGCGTGTTCACCAATCACGGCTACGAGATGATCGCGCACGGCAATGCGACGTGGGGCATTACGCACGGTAATCCCATCTGGGAAGAAATGCTCGAAATCGCCCTGCTGGTGCGGCCGGTCTTTTTGCTGAACGTGACGCTGAACAATCGGCGGCAAATTACCGGCGTGTTTGCAGGCGATCTGCGGCAGGCGCATGCCGCCGGCTGCGCGAGCGTGCGCGAACACGCCATGGTTAAAGTGCGCGAACCGTATGATGTCGTCCTGACGAGCAACAGCGGTTACCCGCTCGATCAGAATCTGTACCAGACGGTCAAGGGCATGAGCGCGGCCAATCGCATCGTGCGCGAAGGCGGCGCGATTATCATGGCGGCAGCCTGTGCGGATGGCCTGCCCGATCACGGCAAGTATGCGGCGCTGCTGGCCGCGGGTGGATCGCCGCGTGGGGTGCTGGACCTGCTGGCCCGGCCCGGCTTCTGCGAACACGATCAATGGCAGGTGCAGCTTCAGGCCCAGATTCAACTGCGCGCGGCGGTGCACGTCTATAGCGACAGTTTGACGGACCGGCAAATTCAGCGCGCTTTGTTTACACCCTGCCGTGATCTGGCACGTACTGTTGCCGAATTGCGCCAACAGCATGGGCCGCGTGTCTGCGTCATGCCCGATGGGCCGCAGACTATTGCGACACTTGAGACGGCGAATTAGGGGCAATGCTGTTTAGTTGAGGCATGGTCATTATTCAGAGTAGCTTAAGTTGCTTCACACTTTGGCGCGCAAAGCACTTGAAAACAAGCCATTTCGTGCGACACATGCAAAGTAACTACCGTTACTCAGAATAATACCGTAAATCCGCTCTTGCAATGCGACACGCCTAACCCGGAAGTATTAACTGCGTTTCGCGTGATTTGAGCGTGAAAAACGAATTGTGACCACGCCTCGTTTAGTTAGCGGTTCGGGCTCCCATGCCCGACGGCGTGGGAGCCGTCTCTGCTGGCTTGCCTGAGCAGCATTAGAATCACAAGCCACATTCGAAGTTGTTGTTTCCATTTCAATCTCAAAAGGAAGGTCACCATGGCTGAAACTGGATTCACTACGATGGCGGGCGCGAAGTCCGCCGGCGAGGCGCCTGAAGTCGGCGTCGGGATGCTGGGCTATGCCTTCATGGGCAAAGCGCACTCCAACGCATTCAAGAAGTTGCCGTACATGATGTATCCGCCCGTGGCGATTCCGAAGTTGATCGCCATTTGTGGGCGCAACGAAGAGGCGGCGAAAGAGGCCGCGCTGCGCTACGGCTACGAAGGCTACTACACCGACTGGAAGCAGATGCTGAAGGACGATCGCATCCAGTTGTTTGACAATGGCGGCCCGAACGACACGCACGCCGAACCGTGCATCGCAGCGGCGCAAGCGGGCAAGCACATCATCTGTGAAAAGCCGCTGGCGCGCACGGCCAAAGAAGCGGCGGCGATGCTGGACGCAGTAACGAAAGCAGGCGTGAAACATGCCGTGGCCTTCAACTATCGCTTCGTACCGGCTGTGCGCCTGGCGAAAGACTTGATCGATTCCGGCAAGCTCGGCCAGATCTATCACTATCGCGCGGTGTATCTCCAAGAGTGGATCATGCCGCACTACGGCACGCCGATGATCTGGCGACTCGACAAGAAGACCGCGGGCAGCGGCGCACTGGGCGATCTGGGCGCGCACATTATCGATCTGGGGCGTTTCCTCATCGGCGAGCCGCGCCGTGTGAGCGCGGCCGCGCAGACGTTCATCAAGGAACGCCCCGGCGCGGGTGGCAAGCTGCAGAGGGTGGACGTGGACGATGCTTTCGTGTCGACCGTGGAGTTTGAAAACGGAGCGATCGGGACGGTGGAAGCCACGCGTTTTGCGGGCGGCCACAAGAACTTCAACTGCTTCGAGGTCAATGGCGAGAAGGGCAGCATACGCTTCAACCTGGAACGCATGAACGAGTTGGAAGTCTTCTGGGTGGGTGAAGAGCCGAAGGCGACGCAGGGCTTCCATCAGATCAGCGTCACGGAAGGCTATCACCCCTTCTGGTCCAACTGGTGGCCCCACGGGCACATCATCGGCTGGGAGCACACCTTCGTGCACGAGATCAATCACCTGCTTGATGCCATCGTCAACCACAAGGATGTGGCTCCCTACGGCGCGACCTTTGAAGATGGCTACAAGAACGCGGTGATCTGCGACGCGATCCTCGAATCGGCCGAGAGTGGCCGGCGCGTAGATGTCAAATACTAACACGGGGCAATAACCGGAGGCCGCAAGTCGGAGGTTGGAAGTTGAAGACTGGACTTCCAACCTCTAATTTCTAACCGCCAAATTTCACGCGCCACCATGGAACGAACCGCTCTCTCTGCCGCGCGCCCCATCCAGTTGTCACAAGTCATGCTGGCCGGCATGTTGTGCATGTCGCTGCTGGGTGCGGCGACGATCTATTACGGGCCAACGCTGATCTACGTCGCGGAAGAGTCTCGACAATCGCTGGCAACGGTCGGCGCCGTGCTGGCCATTCATGGATTAGGCTTCTTCTTCAGCACACTGACGGCGAACCGTCTGGCTCGTCGCTTTGAGATGCGGCGCAGCACGATCATGGGTTGTGGCCTCGTCGCGTTGGGAATCCTGGGTTACATGCTCCTGCCGTTTCCGGCCAATATCCTCGCAGCCTTCCTCGTCGGCTTCGGCGCAGGGACGCTGGAGGTGTTGCTCAATCGGCTGGTGGAACTCTTGGCGGGCGATGAGCCGGGCGCAGCGTTGACGCGCTTGCATTCGACCTGGGGCGTGGGCGCAGTCGCAATTCCGCTGGTCGTGGCAGTGGTGGTGCAGCTCGGCTTGAATTGGCGCTTCGCCGGCGTGCTCTTGCTGATCTACCTGGCGCTGTGCGTGGCCGTTATTCTGCGCTGGCCAGAATTCAAAGTGGATCACGGCCCGGAAGTCAAGTGGCGCACGGTGCCCTGGCGATCGATTCTGATCTTCATCGCCATGTTTTTTGTCTACACCGGTGTGGAAACCGCCGTCGGCGGTTGGGCCACAACCTTCTTTGCGAAGCTAGGCGAGGGCGTGTTCCTCGGCGCATTAGCCACTTCGTTCTTCTTTCTCATGCTGACCACCGGACGGCTCTTGTTTGGCTCGCGGGTCGATCGGCTGGGTTTTGCCCGCACGGTTCGCTTGAGCAATCTGCTGGGCGCGGGCGCGCTGTTGTTGACGTTCTTCCCCTCACTCGCGCTGATCGGTTTTGGTTTGGCGGGCCTGGCCTTCAGCGTAGTCTTCCCGACGATGCTGGCGTGGGCCGCGCGGCAGCATCCCAATCTGCGCGCACAAATGACCAGCATCTCGATCGCGTCGGCCGGGCTGAGCAGCTTGTTCGTGCCTTCGATCATCGGGGTCGCCGTCGCGACGATCGGCGTGTGGGCGCTGACGCCGATCCTCGTCATTACCGCTTTGGCCGTTGTCGGACTGACTTATCTGGAGCAACAACGCACGTAATCTAATGATTGTTTTAAACCACGATATCCGTGTCATTCCGAGCCGCGTGCGGCGAGGAATCTCCGGCTCTGATTAACTGCGATGTTGATCAAGTGAGAGACACCGCACTGCACGCAGTGGGTGCAAGTGTTCTTCACTCGCTACGCTCGTTCAGAATGACACGACTGAGTCTAAGGAGCACTCACATGGAAAAGTATGATTATCGATTTTCGTTTGGCCCGTGGAACATCAGCGAAGGTGCCGATCCGTTTGGCCCGGATGTGCGGCCCGGCATGGCCTTTGAGCGCAAACTGGAGTTGTATAAGCAAATGCAGTTTGACGCGGTACAGTTCCACGATGATGATGCGGTGCCTGATCTCGATCAGCTGAGCGCGGCGCAGATTCAACACACGGCGCAGCAGTTGGCGCAGACCCTCAAAGATAACGGTCTGGTGGCGGAATTTGTCGCGCCGCGTTTGTGGTTTGATCCACGGACGATCGATGGCGGCTACACTTCGAACAATGCGGACCATCGACGCTATGCCATTGAGCGCACGTTCAAGTGCATCGACATTGCGCAGGCGCTGGGCGCCGATCTCATCGTGCTGTGGTTGGCGCGCGAGGGAACGTACATCCGCGAATCCAAAGATTCGGTTCACTCGACCGAACTCTTGCTGGAAGCCGTCAATCAGATGCTGGCCTATCATCCGACGATGCGCTTTGCGATCGAGCCCAAGCCCAACGAGCCGGCCGATCATGCCTACATCCCGACGATCGGACACGGGCTGGCTTTAGCCTCGCGCACCAGCGATCCGCGCCGTGTGGGCGTGCTGGTCGAAACAGCGCATGCCGTGTTGGCCGGGCTGGACCCATCGGATGAAATGGGGTTCGCGCTGTCGTTCGATAAGTTGTGGAGCGTGCACCTCAACGATCAGAACGGCCTCAAGTACGATCAGGACAAAGCCTTCGGCTCAGCCAACCTGCGCCGCGCTTTCGATCAAGCTTTGATTCTTGATGATCATCGCTTTTTCGAAAAGGGGATGGTGGGGCTGGATGTGAAGGCCATGCGCACGCAAAAAACCGAGGTCGCACACACGCATTTGCAGAACAGCATGGCGACCTTCCTGCGCCTGATCGAACGAGTGCGGAGTCTCGATCGGTCCCGCGTGGCCGAGTTGATCGCCGTCCGTGATTACGAGGAATTGGACGCGCTGATCCTCACTCACCTGCTGGGGCAATAAACCGTGGCAGGGCTTAACCATGATCCGATCTTTGTTGCGTTGGTTATCGCCCTGCTGGGCTTTTTGATCGGCCTGACCAAAGGCGGCTTTAACACGCTGGGGGCGCTGCTCACACCAGTGTTGAGTCTGATTCTGCCGGTTTCCACGGCGGTTGGTGTGCTGCTACCCATGTTGATCGTCGGCGATGCCTTTGCGATCTATATGTACTGGCGCGAATGGGATGCGGCGCTGGTACGGAGGATGCTGCCCGCGGGCGTCGTCGGCGCACTCCTCGGCACCTATCTGCTAACGGCACTTTCGCCTGACGCTCTGCGCATCGCGCTGGCGATCTTTGTGCTGCTGTTGGTGGTCTACAAATTAGTCAGCGATCGCATCGCCGCGTTGGCGTATCGACCGCGTCGCTGGCACGCCCCGGCCATCGGCGCCCTGTCCGGCGTGGCGTCGGGAATGTTTAACAATGGCGCCCCGCCGTTCAATTCCTATCTGCTGCTGCAGAAACTGCCGCCACGCCTGTTCATCGCCACGACGGCGTTGTTCTTTGCCATTCTCAATTTGATCAAGGTTCCCGGCTTCTTGTATACGGGCGTCCTCAATGTGCCGCTGTTGCTCTCGTTGTGGTGGGTATTCCCGTTCATTCCGCTGGGTATCTGGGCCGCGCGCTGGCTGGTCACACACGTCAATCAGCAGACCTTTGAATGGATCGTCATTGCGTTGTTGATTGCCTCGAGTATTATCCTATTCTTGCAGAGCCGCTAATATTACAGCGCAAAGTTGCCGCATTATGGCCCACATCTGGTGCTCTTGCATTGACCAAAACTCCAGATATGGCGGCGATTGGCCCGACTTTGCGTTGTAATACTAAATAGCGCGAAAGAGTGCACGCGACAAGGAGCGGTTTTCACGGCGAAGGTTCTTCTGACCCGCACCGTCGACTTATCCACAGCCCGACAGCGCAAAAGCGATCTACCGGAATCTCTCGGTAGATCGCTTCATTTTAGAGGCGACGATGGGATTTGAACCCGTGGTCAGGGTTTGCAGTTTTGTACGGGTGATTCGCCTGGCAAACACCGACGTCACGCCCGACGGCTCGTTGAACGGGCACCTGCTTGACCTGTCCGGCAAATCTGCGCAACAGCTACGCGCATAGAGTCATCACTGTTACTGCGAGCGGATCCATTCGATCCATTGCTGGTTGAATGTATCCATCTTCACGCCGAACACGGCTTCGATCGCCTGGTGCAGCCGCTTTTGATTCTCCTGTTCCATTCCGGCATAATCATATCCGCGATCGTAGCGCGGGTATTTGGCCAGCTCGGTCAGCAGCGCGTGTATCTTCTCCAGCCCGTAGGTATCAACCATGAATTCCACCACCATGCTGGAGACCGCATTGAATAGACCGATGGTTCTCTCGTCGGTCAGCTCAATCAGATTGGTTTCTTCCAGCCAGCTGATGGGTTGAGCGAGATCCTCGGCCGTATACCAACCCATGTGCAGCACGTTTCCCTCGCGAAAAGGAATACTCCCGAAATAGATTGCCAGGCCTTCGGCCAGCCAGGAATTCAGGCTGTCGGTAATCTCCAGGGTGATCTTGTGTATCAGCTCGTGGGCGATCACGCGAGCAAAGGTCTCTTTTTCGCGGCGCGCATACAACTTGATGGATTCATGGCTTTCAGCCCAACCGCTGAAAAGATAAGCCACCCGGATGTCGGTGTTTTGCCGCAGCAGTTCTTGATCGGCAAAGAGCTTGAGAGTGACCTTCCCTTTTGGCAGGAGTCCGAGTTTTTGCACCACACTAGCGTAGGCTTTCTCAGCCTCCTCGCCCACCTCGCCAGCTTTATCCTCAACCTCGGCCTGATACTTGATCACGAAATGTGGCGTCTCGATTTCGCGATAGCTCAGGTCCGCCTCTTTCCAACCGGCAGGTGTCAGGGCGTACTTTGCTTCATAGCGAACCTGCCGATCGGCCTTCTCGGGTCCGTACCGATAGTGCTGGTCGAGCGTCGCCACAATCGTGGTCGCGTCGATCTTCTCGACGCGCACGATCGCAATCGTAAAATCGGCGGTAACGGCGTCGCGATAGATCAAGAACCAGTTCCGCTGTTCGGTGGTGTATTCTGAGTCGGACCCATCAAGCAGGACCAGATATTGATCCATATCCTTCGCTTGCAACGCCGCCAACTTTGCAGAAACCAGTCGCTGTACGATCTCTTCGGCGGATTCTTCAGCATCTTCTGCTTCTGTGGAGGCGGGCAGTAGCGGCAATGCGGTAACTGCGGGCGTCTCAGCCAGCAGGGTGGGCGCCGCTGTGGGCGTCGCTGTGGGCGTCGCCGGCGCACAGCCGATCAACACGACTAAGGAGCATACGAGCGGAATGATCATTCTCATTTGCCGGGACATTGTTTCCTGACCTTTCGGGGCAATGGCGCTATGTTCCGAAATCAGTCCATGAGATCGATTTGGAAAGTATGTGTGCGACTGTACTTCCTTCCCATGGTCACAATCACTTTACCTGTGCTCAGGCCATAAACGATGGACCATTGCGTATTGGATTGAGACACATCCTGCAACAGTCGCAGGGCTTCCTCGGCGTCGAGGCGGCCGGCCGCGATCGAGAGCCGCTGATCAATCGTGTCGTACCGTGGGCAGTGCCCCGTAGCGCTTTCGCCGGCAGAACTGATCAAAAAGTTGGTCGCCAGATGCCAGGGTTTGTCATTGGAAATGATATGCATCTTGCCCTGATAAAACTCCACCAGCACTGACCGCCCCGATCGATCGGCGATGAGGTAATGCAGCGCCGGGCCGCTGCCCCACTCGATGTTGACCTGTTGTAGAACGGCCACGGCCTCATCTACTGTGCCGGCCTGATCCAACATCTTGCAAATCACTTGCAACGAATCGACTGTCTCTTTGCCAGGATCGGGCCGCGCCTTGCCATCCGGGACTGCTGCCATGCCGACCACCAGGCCGCGCTCATTCATGCCGTCGAAGGGCAACGCGGGAGCGTTAAGCAGTGCTTGCCGCTGGTCGAGCGACAGTTCGGTCAACTGGGTGACCTTGTCGCCAAAGCCCAGATAGGCCAGATCCACCATCGAGACCGAGGCGTAGCCGTTGGTGGGATGCGTAAACAGCAGCAAGGCGGGACTGTCCACCCAATCGAAGTTGCGGCCATAGAATTTGCTGTCGCCGCCCAGCGCTGCAAATAGCGAACAGGCCCACGCTGGCTGCTGCGCCGCGGTTGATTCCCGGGGCACGGCCAGTCTCGACGAAGCGGGTTTGGTCGACCCGTAGTAGTGCATCGTGTATAGCGGAAAGTCGTCGACTTTTTCCAGACTGTTGAGCGTGGCAATTTCCTGCTCCGAGAGCGCTGCCTCGGAGGTGGGCTGAATAGCGGGGGCAGGTGTTGCTGATGGTTGAGCAAGAGGGGCAGGTGTTGCCGATGGGTGAGCAAGAGGGGCACTCGTCGCCGGCGGGCCGCAAGATACAAGAATCAAGCTGACGAACAGCAACAGTTTCGCAAGAGTGACACACCGCTTGAAGTCAGGCATCGTGCGTACCTTTCAAAGCGGAAGATACAGACGTCAACGCCGCCAATTTCTTTGCCGACTGGATCATCGCCAGCGTCACGCCTGACGGCTCGTTGAACAGACAGATGCGCGACCCGCCCGGCAAGTCCAGCGGCGGATCGACGATGAAGCCGCCGTTTTCCTCGATCAACTTCACCTTCGCGTCGAGATCATCCACCTTGATGTAGATCGTCAGGAAGGGCAGCTTCGCGCGCCGCAGCGTGAAGACGCCGCCGCCCTGCACGGGCGTCAACTCCACAGGCAACTCGTGAATGGTCGTGCGCGCGTCGTATTCGAAGTCCCAGTCGAAGACTTTCTTTAAGAATTCGACGGTCTTCGACGCATCGTGTGAGGCCAGTTCCCAATAGATGACGGGGTTGCTCGACATGTTTGCCTCCAGGGCGTCGAGATTTTAGTGAGACCTGTCAGGTGGTGCATCGAATGCCTGAAGAACACGGCAAGGCTTACGCCACCTGACAGGTCCGCTTCACTTGTTCAGAAACTTCGCCATAAACTGCGTGCGAAAGGCGGCAATGATATTGCAGGCCGATGTTTGCCAACACTCCTCGTTAAATGAAAGGAAGAAGCCCAGATCGTGTTCCGGGAAGAAATGCAAAATGCTGCCGAAGCCGCGAATGGCGCCGCTATGCCCCAGCAAGCGAACACCGTCGGCGTTTCCTTCGACAAACCCAAAGGTCGCGTTTTGTCCTTGATAAGGCGTAGCGGCTTGCGGCTGGTGCATCTGCGCGATCGTTGCCGGTTTCAGGATGCAGATGTTGTCGTAGCAACCCTCGCGTAGCTGCGCCTGCAGAAATCGCGCCATATCGGCTGCCGTCGAGACGATCGAGCCGCTGGGATAGCCGCTGTCGTAGTCCATCGGTTGAGGGCTTTGCACAGCGTTCTGGTAGAAATAGCCGGTCGCCGAATTTTCCGGCAGCGGCAGAGCCAGCACATAGCGGCTGTGCGTCATCCCCAGCGGTTTGAAGATGTTCTGATCGACATACTGATCGAACGGTACGCCGGAAACCTCTTCGACGATCAACGCCGCCAGATCGTAGCCGCAACTGCTGTAGCTGTAGACTTCGCCGGGCCGATGAGTGCGCGCCACGAAGGTGGCGGCCAGGTATTCGTGCAGCGGCATCACCTGCTGCGGATCGGTGTTGCTGATGTAAGGCGGATCCTCGAAGCCGGAGGTGTGCGTCAAGAGCTGCGCCAGGGTGACCGGCTCTGGAAAGCTATCCTTGAGTTGAAAGGTTGTGAGATACCGATTCACATCGGCTTGCAGATCGAGCTTGCCCTGTTCGACCAGCTGCATCACCGCCGTGGCGACGAACGGTTTCGAGATCGAGCCGATGCGCATGACGCTCACCTCAGGATCGAGCGGAGCGGCTGTTTCAAGATTGGTGTAACCGTATCCTTTGGCGAAGATCACCTCGCCCTTCTGGACGAAGACGACGACCACGCCGGGAATATGTAGCGTCTTCATCTGTTCGGTGAAGAACGCATCGGCGAAGTTTTGAAGTTCGTTGCGATCAATCACTACCGGCCCAGTTCGTGTTCGAGCGGGCTGGCAAGCGGATAGGAGTAGTACAACCAGCAGGACAAATGCCGGAAGCCTGACTTTCATCATTGCTCCTGCAGTTGCTTAGATTGCATGCGCGCCAGGATCACAGTCCATTCAGGCGCATCATGCAACATCTCGAATTCCTCTTGTTCTCCAGTGAACTCCGCGTCGGCCCAACCATGATCGACGGCCGCGCTCAAATATTTCAACGCTTGCCCGCGATTGCCCAACAACGCCCAGGCAGATGCCGCCAGGTGATAGTAGTAATCCGGCGTGCTTTCACGTTGCGCAAAGACCTGCTCGTAATACTGCACCGTTTTGCGGTATTCTCCCTGCCGATAGTGATACCAGCCCAACTCAGCCAGATGATCGATCGGGTTGTACATGTAGTAATAGTAAGCGTACTCGCGGTTGCGGACGAAGCCCACTTTCTCGGCGGTCTTCCACGAGGCGACATTCCCTACATTGCAGTGCCAACCCACCGCGCTGAAGCCATGACTCAGGCAGTGCTCAACGGTCGCGGCCACCGCGACACCGGCTAATCCCTGCCGCCGATGATCAGGATCAGTGAAGATGCCCACATCGATGCGATCGCCGGCCACGCAGTCCGGTGTGCACCACGCCACGACTTGGTGATCGTGCAGCACGCAGAAACTCACGCCCTTGCTCAAGAAGTTATCGACGGTTCCCCACATCGCTTCGATGTTGAACCAGTCCTGCACGCCTTCAGGAAAAACGATGTCGGGATCGTTCAACACCGATCGATCCACGCGCCGAATGGTGTATCCCTCAGGCAAGTGCTGGCGCCAGTCGAACTGGACGGCGCGGCACAGATAGTGATAGCGCTCCAGTTTTTCGGCCTCGTGCGTGGGAATCAGAACCGGCAGTTGGGCTTCCCAGGTTTGAGGATGCACGGCCAGCGACATCGATTCATCCCCGTTCACGTAGACTTTGCCCGTGAAGATCTGCTCGGCCAGAAGCTGGCGCAGCGCTTCAAGGATGACGGGATTAGCGTGATCACCGGTCAACAGATAACCCTCGACAGTCAAAGCAAAAGCCGTGCGCGGCCGCTCGACGTTGTCCACAAAGATGCGCCCGGGACCGTTGCCCTCGATCGCGGCCTGAATCGATAGGCTGTAGTCGAAACCAGCGAACAGCGGGCGAACTCTCTCAAACTGCTGCGGAGCCAGTTCCTGGAAGGTCACTGGTTCTCGACGATTCATGCTCGTCTCCTGCGTTTTTCAATTCGGATCCCGGATTGCGCCGATCGAGGTCTTGGCGGTAGATCACCATTCGTTGTTGACTGTCGAAGCCGACGGCTTCATAGGCGCGCCACGCCGGAAGATGCGGCTCGTCCAGATCGGTTTCGACGAACACAAAGCGAATGCCGCGTTCCCGGAAGTGCTGGAGCACGTGCCGGTACATGAACGTGCCCCAACCCTGTCCGCGCCTATCCGGCAGCACGCCGTTGTTATCGAAGAAACCAACGCTTCGCCCTGGAACGAGGTCAAACGTGACGAAGCCAAACACTTGGCCGACGTCCTCCAGCACCCACACCTGATCGGGATGCTCTCGATAGAGATCTCTGACCTGTTTGGTCTTCCGCGCCTGCCAGTCATAAGCGGGGTCGCCGTAGATGCCTCGCACGCAGTCCTCGCCGACGATCTCGACGAAACTGGCGGCGATGGGCGCGTAGCAAATGATCGTGATCTCATCGAGGCGCGGCAAGTCCGCGTCGGTCGCATGCCGCAGAATCACGCCGGCACGTTCGGCAATGATCATGAAGTTTCTCCTCGTCGATTCAGATACTGTGCAATGATCGTCACCGCCGTAGCTATACCAGTTTCGGTTCGAATTGGTTCAGCACGTCGCCGTCTTGCACTACCGCCTTAATCCACCGGCAGTGACCAGTGGATCGTGTGGAAGCGCCATGCTCCAGCAGACTTGATCAACACGGCCACAAACGTGAACGGCCACGCGTAGCCTTCGCCTTCTAAGCGCTCACGCAGCCGCCGCATTCCGAAATGAGTTGCCTCGATCAACTGCGTATCCGGATCGAGTTTCTCGTTTTCCAGCAGCGCCTTCATCTGCTGTAGATACTGCGGCAGAGCCTTGTCGAATGCCTGGGTCTGAGTTACCGCCCCGGTCGTCGTCAACCACGCGACATCGCCGTTGATCGTGATCTTTGCGCCGGTCACGTCCAGGGTCACGTCACCCCAGTACGTCCAGTCGCCTTCAATGATGTCGCGGATGGCGGCTTGACCCACGAACCATTCATTCGCGGCGCGTTTGGCAGCCCCCACCCCGATCAATTCGATATCCTCATCGGGCGCGAACAGCCGCATGAACTCGTCGAGTTGGGTCACATCGCGGGCCGTGTAGCCGTCTTGAAACTGCTGCAGTACCGCGCGCATTTCTTCAATCGAACGTTCCATCTGGGAGACTCCTTGTCGAACGAAATGATTGCAGCCACTTAAACACGGGTGTGATTCTGTTGGGCCTTACACGCTTGTCTGCGCAAAGTGATCGACGATCGCCGCGTCGATCTCGCTCCAGAAGTTCTCCGGTCTTATTCCCAACTCGATCGCGATCTCCGGCTCGATCGAATCGGCCCGCCAAGCCTGTGCAAACTTGCTCTTCAAAAATCCCGGACATCTGTCTTCAACATATCCCACGACCCAGTAGCCGCGCACGGCATGATAGACAAAATCCTCGCCGCTCATTCGCGCTAAGGCCCGATATGTTGGCGGTGGCGCTTTGGGTTGATGGTCCCGGATCAGATCGAGCGTCTCGATTAGGATCGTCCTTCGGCCCGCAAAGCGATCGACCGTGACCGCCGCAACCCCCTCGTTGAGCCAGGCGGGCAGCCGGAGATGCGCCGAGCAGGCATGCGTCAGTTCATGGCACACGACACGCCGGATGTTGGTGGGCATGTCCTTCTCCTCCACAAACATGCGCACACCGAATCTCTTGTCACTTTGCGCCAACAAGCGCGGCGGCTTCACGCCAATGGTCACGCGCCGGCCGTAGCGCACCGTCCACGCTGCACTGATGGGCCACGTCCGCCGGGCGCGGAAACTCCAGAACGGCAGCGTCACGGCGAGCAAGATGCGCCACGACCATGGTGCTGATTGAAAGATAAACCTGGGCCACGAAGTCATCACGTAGATGCGACAGTCTTCCGGTGCATCCAGCCCCCAACTCGTCTGAATGAGTTGAAGCGCTTCAGCACACGCGCTGTCGATGAGATCGACCATCGCCCGTTCGTCAGGATCAGATACGATTGGGATGAGTTTATGGGCCATCATCATCCCCCGGGTTACAGTTGGTAGTACACAATGCGATGTGCCCGTCTAACCATGTTGAACAATCCTGCCAGTTTGTAGGCCAGGCGATAGCCCAGATTGAGCCGGTTCAAATCCGGGTCTTGCGTGAAGGTCCACTCTTCCAGCAGGCGAATGCCCAGTGCCCAACCCTCCACTTCGCGCGGATCGTCGATACCCCAGCCGATACTCGCGCCAGTCCGCTTCAGCGAGGGATGCTGCGTGGCCGAGCGGGCGGTCATTTTGCTAAACACATCGGCGATCAGTCGGCCATCGGGAAAGACCTCGCGCAGTCGGAGTACAAGCCGTTTAACATCTGTCTCGCTCAAATACATGAGCAGTCCCTCAGCCACGATCAGCACAGGCCGATCCTTCGTCGCCACTTTAAGCGTCCAATCTAAATCGGTCACGGAAGATGCGATCGGGTGATAGCGTTCCTGTTCGGCATAGAACTTCCGGCGCAACTCGATCACCGGCGGCATGTCCAGGTCGTACCATTCGACCTGACCGTTGTCGACGCGCCAGAAGCGGCTGTCCAGACCGCAGCCCAGATGCACCACTACTCCGTTAGCGTGTTCGGCCAGAAAGGCTTGCGTGACTGCGTCGAGTTTCTTGGCGCGCTGGCAGACCAACACGATCGTCTTGTAAGGCACGCGCAATCGGGTGAAGTCATAATCGACACGATCGAGGATGTCCCGCGCTCTGGGATCGAAGAACAACGGATTGCCCGGTTGCGCTTTGGCATAGAGCACGATCAGCAGCGTTTCCTGCTCAGGGGTTAAGGTGATTTTGGCTTTCTCGTTCATGGTGAAGCTCCTGCCCGGGCCGCTCTTGCATAACTAGTATGCGCCTCGAGCACGAAAAGTTCAAGCCCCGCGGGTGATTTGTGAAGATAATCTTGGCTGGAATTAAAGAAGGTTGCCGTCGAAGAAAACCTCGATTTCCACTATAGGAAGAAAAGACGATCGACAAGGAGTTGAAGCGTGACAATCGACAGACCGGCGGCGAGCCACTGCACGAGCGCTTGTTTTTGATGCCCTATAACGCAAAAGTGATCTACCGGAATCTCTCGGTAGATCACTTCATTTTAGAGGCGACGATGGGAATTAAACCCATGGTGAGGGTTTTGCAGTTTCTCGCCGTGCTGGCGGCAGTTGATAAGCTGCCTGCAAGGAACCACGAGCCCACCATCTGAATGTTCCGGCGGCGCATCACCATGTAAAAACCCTGAGAAATTCAGCAAAAGGTTCAGCAATTGAACCTGCTGGCCTCAGCGCGTGCTGGCATAGTGCGCGATGTTTTTCAGAAAGTCTATATTCTTAGTACCAGTGCTATCACAC